>Ga0153921_1000584_pt1 | contig 18466 bp, 18 predicted proteins | sample TSNJ005MetaG_FD_104691 | JGI IMG/M metagenome (GOLD analysis project Ga0153921, IMG submission 104691) | Attine ant fungus gardens microbial communities from New Jersey, USA - TSNJ005 MetaG | ecosystem: Host-associated > Fungi > Mycelium > Unclassified | place: USA: New Jersey, Brendon T. Byrne... | reverse complement strand
TTCCACACCAGGAACAGGCCACCGGCGATCAGGATCATGTCTTTCCAGGAGAACGACTGCCCCAGGATGTCGATGACCGGCTCGGTCAGCTGCACGATAAAGGCGATGGTGCTCAACAGGCCCAGACGCAGGATCAATGCCATGCTGATGCCGATGCGGCGGGCCTTGGCCCGGTGCTTCACCGGCAACTTGTTGGTGAGAATCGAGATAAAGATCAGGTTATCGATCCCCAGCACGATCTCCATGACGATCAGGGTGGCCAGTGCGATCCACGCGGTCGGGCTGGCGGCCAGTTGTAAAAGGTAATCCATAGGTCATTCCTGGTGTTGTGTGCGGGTATCAGGTTTCTTGGGAGGTGGACTCAGGCTTGCTGTCTTCCTGTTCCGGCTTGTCCGGCTTGCCTTGCGGCGGTGCGATCAAGCCCTTGGTCGCGTCACTCAACGCCTGTTCGGCGGCCTGGTGGGTGTCGTCAATCACTTGCTTGGCCGACTCGGTGGCCTTGCCCAGCAGTTGTTGCGCGCTTTTTTCCGCTTGGTCACAGCCACTGAGCATGACTAATGAAAGCCCAAGTAACGCCGTTGCGCCCAGGGAATTGAGTTTCATGATGCGTTCCTCGTTAGAACCGTCGGGTCCAAGTAGTGGCCCCTCGATAGCGACGCATTCTATGCAGGGGAACACTTCAGGAAAATTCGTATTTTTTTCGTTTATACTTCGGTTTTCACGAAGTATTGGCCGCCATGCTCAATTACCGACAACTGCACTACTTCTGGGTCGTCGCCAAGACCGGCAGCATCGTGCGCGCCTGCGAGCAACTGAACCTCACGCCGCAGACCATCAGCGGGCAGATCAGCCTGCTGGAACAGACCTTTGGCGTGGCATTGTTCCAGAAGGTCGGGCGCCAGCTGGAGCTGACCGAAGCCGGGCGCCAGGCGCTGCCCTATGCCGAGCAGATGTTCCAACTGGGCAATGAGCTTGAAGCGATGTTGCGCACCCAGCCCAATGAGCAGCAGATCCTGTTCCGGGTTGGCGTCGCGGATGTGGTGCCCAAGTCCATCGTCTATCGGCTGATTGCGCCAACCATGGAGTTGAGCGAGCCGATCCGCATCACCTGCCGTGAAGACAAACTCGAACGCTTGCTGGCGGACCTGGCGATCCAGCGCCTGGACCTGGTGATCTCCGACAGCCCGATGCCGCCGCACCTGGACATCAAGGGCTACAGCCAGAAGCTCGGGGAATGCGGCATCAGTTTCTTCGCAACCCAGGCATTGGCTGACCAGCATCGCGGCGATTTCCCACAATGCCTGCAGGGTGCGCCGCTGTTGATTCCGGGGGCGGAGACGGTGGTGCGCAGCCGTTTGCTGCGCTGGTTTGCCGAGCAGCAGATCCAGCCTCGGATTGTCGGGGAATTTGACGACAGCGCGTTGATGCAGGCCTTTGGCCAATCCGGCAGCGGGATTTTCATCGCGCCGAGCGTGATTGCCGACGAGGTGGAACGCCAGTATGGCGTGGCGCTGATCGGCCAGACGGATGCGGTGACCGAATCGTTTTATGCAATCTCGGTGGAGCGCAAGGTCAAGCACCCCGGCATCGTGGCGATTACCGAAGGTGCCAGACGGGAGCTGTTCACTTCCCTGCCCTGAAGGCTCAGGCGCAGACGGCGCGGGTCTTGGCGGTCATCAGCCACAGCGCCAGCAGGATCGACAACAGGATAAAGCCCGCCGCGGCAAACCCGAGGCTGCCCAGGCCCAGGGTGTCGATCACGTGCCCGCCCACCAGCGCCCCCAGGCCAATCCCCAGGTTGGCCCCGGCAATGTTCAACGAGGCGGCAAACGCCGGCGCATGGGGTGCGGCCTTCATCAGTCGCACATGGCTGACCAGAAACAATGCCGCCTGGGTCACGCCCCATACCGCCATCGCCGCCGCCAACCCGATCGTGGAATGGATGGCGGGCACCAGCGCCACCATGCCGGCGATCATGAAACCGCAGAACACCATCGACGCAATCAGCGGATGACGGTCGACCATGCGCCCGCCCAAAGAGTTGCCGATCAGGCCGACCGCGCCAAAGCCCATGAGGCACCAGCCCACTACCGTGCCGTCAAAACCCGCCAGGCGTTCGAGAATGTCTGCCAGGTAGGTGTAGGCGGTGAACATCCCGCTGAACACCAGGATCGACAGCAGGATATGGCCCTGCATCAGCGGGCTGCGCAAGATCTTGAACTGCGAGCGCAGGCTGACCTGGTCGTTCTTTGCCCGGGTCCTCGGCAGGTAGATAAACAGCAGCAGGGCCTTGGCGAACGCCACCACCGCAAGAATGCCAAAGGCGGTGCGCCAGCCGAACATATCGGAAATCAGCGTGCCCACCGGGATCCCGAAGACCGTGGCACACACGATGCCGAAGCCGATTTTTTCAATCGCGCGGCCGGCGAAGTCCGGCCCGACAATGTCCACCGCTGTTTCGCTGGCCAGGGCCCAGAACACCGGCAGCCCCAGTGCCGGGATCAACCGGGCCAGGGACATGACCCAGATATTCGAGGCCATCGCCGCCAGAGTGTTGGCCAGGCCGAACATGATCAGGATCGTGATAAACAGCCGCTTGCGCTCGAACCGGGCGAAATATGCGGTGAGGAACGGGCCAAACGCCGCCACGGTGAAGGCGAACAACGTCACCAGCAACCCGGCCTGGGACACGCTCACGTCGAGGTCGCGGGCGATGGAAGGCAACAGGCCGACGATGATGAACTCTGTGGTCAGCACGGTAAAACCGGCTGCCGACAACAGCAGGATCGGAAACAACATCAAAAACTCCAGAAAACAGCGACATCAACGACAGCCCGGAGGGCCCGCTGATAGAGAAGAAATAAGAGGATGGGCAATGTTAACAGAATGTGTCCCATCGTGGTGACGGAACGCCGCACCCGGATTAGACGTTTCCTACAGATGTTAGACTTCGCCCCTGCCAGATTCATGCTGCCTAGCTGCATCTATTAAAAAAACCAGAGACAACCTCTTTATGACTGCTGCCCCTTCCCTCTTTCAACGCCTGATGTCTATCAGCCTGGTCACCCAAATTGTCATCGGCCTGATCGCCGGTATCCTGTTGGCCCTGCTGTTGCCCGACGTCGCACAAGCCACCGGGTTTATTGGCAAGGTCTTTGTCTCGGCGCTCAAGGCCGTCGCGCCCATCCTGGTATTTGTGCTGGTGATGGCCTCGATTGCCAGCCACAAGCACGGCCAGGAAACCCATATCCGCCCGATCCTGTTCCTGTACCTGCTGGGCACGTTCGCTGCCGCCGTGGTCGCGGTGATCGCCAGCACGCTGTTCCCCTCCTCGCTGGTGCTGGCCACCCACGATGTGGCCGTCAGCCCTCCCGGCGGTATCGGTGATGTGTTGCAAAGCCTGTTGCTGAGCGTGGTGGACAACCCGGTCAGCGCGCTGATGAACGCCAATTTCATCGGTATCCTGGCGTGGGCCATCGGCATGGGCATCGCCATTCGCCATGCCAGCGACACCACCCGCACCGTGCTGGGGGACCTGTCCAACGGCGTCACGCTGATCGTGCGCATGGTGATCCGCTTCGCGCCCCTGGGGATTTTCGGCCTGGTGGCCTCGACCCTCGCCACGTCCGGCTTCGGCGCCCTGCTGGGCTACGCACACCTGCTGCTGGTGTTGATCGGCTGCATGCTGTTCGTCGCGCTGGTGATCAACCCGGCCATCGTGTTCTGGAAGCTGCGCCGCAACCCTTACCCGCTGGTGCTGATGTGCCTGCGGGAAAGCGGGATCACCGCGTTTTTCACCCGCAGTTCGGCGGCCAACATTCCGGTCAACCTGGCGTTGAGCAAGCGCCTGGGCCTGCATGAAGACACCTACTCGGTGTCGATCCCGCTGGGCGCCACCATCAATATGGCCGGCGCTGCCATCACCATCACCGTGCTGACCCTGGCCGCCGTGCACACCCTGGGCATTGCCGTGGACATCCCCACCGCCGTGCTGCTCAGCGTGGTCGCGGCGGTGTGTGCCTGCGGCGCGTCGGGGGTTGCCGGGGGCTCGCTGCTGTTGATCCCGCTGGCGTGCAGCCTGTTCGGCATTCCCAGCGAAATCGCCATGCAGGTGGTGGCCGTGGGCTTCATCATCGGCGTGTTGCAGGACTCGGCGGAGACCGCACTGAACTCGTCCACCGATGTGTTGTTCACCGCTGCCGCGTGCCTGGGCAAGGAAGAACAAGCCGCGTAGACCTTGCGCGCACAAAAAAGCCCGGGGCAGTTCGTGAATGAACCGCCCCGGGCTTTTTATTACAAGGCTTAGAACGCGCCCATGTAGTCGCGCTTGCCCACTTCCACGCCGTTGTGACGCAGCAAGGCGTAAGCGGTGGTGACGTGGAAGAAGAACTGCGGCAGGCCGTAGCTCAGCAGGTACGACTGGCCGCTGAAGCGCTTCTCTTTCGGGGTGCCAGGGCGAGTGATGATCTCGATGCCTTCTTTACCGTCGACCTGGGCCGGGGTGATGGTGTCGATAAACGCCAGGACCTTGGCGATCAGCGCTTGCAGGTCGGCGAAGGTGACTTCTGTATCGTCGTATTTCGGAACTTCGATTTCAGCCAGGCGGGCAGAAACGCCTTTGGCGAAGTCGACGGCGATCTGAACCTGGCGCACCAGCGGGAACATGTCCGGGTACAGGCGTGCCTGCAGGAAGGCGTTCGGGTCGATGTTCTTGGCGGTGGCGTGGGCCTCGGCCTTGTTCAGCACATCGCTCAGGGCGTTGAGCATTTGCTTGAAGACCGGGAGGGAAGCGGCGTACAGGGAAATAGTCATGACAGTCTCGACAGTTGTGGCAGGGTTTGAAACAGCCGCGATTATAGACATGCCGGCCACCGGCGCCGCTTGTCTTTTATTTTTTCAGGATTAGGCTAGTGAGCTCACTGCATTAGGGAAAGCGCGATGACCACCGAGCACGACACCACTTCCGAAGAGCCGCGCCTGAACAGCACGGAAATCCGCATCCTGGGCTGCCTGATCGAAAAACAGGCCACCAGCCCCGAAACCTACCCGTTGACCCTCAACGCGCTGGTGATCGCCTGTAACCAGAAAACCAGCCGCGAACCGGTGATGAACCTCAGCCAGGGCCAGGTTGGCCAGAGCCTGCGGGCCCTGGAAGGCCGCGGGTTTACCCGGCTGGTGATGGGCAGCCGCGCCGACCGCTGGGAGCATCGGGTGGACAAGGCGCTGGAGTTGGTGCCGGCCCAGGTGATTCTCAGCGGGTTGCTGTTCCTGCGAGGGCCGCAGACGGTCAACGAACTGCTGACCCGCAGCGGGCGCATGCATGACTTTGAAGACGCCGAGCAGGTGGTGCATCAACTGGAACGCCTGATTGCCCGTGGGCTGGCGTTGTTGGTGCCGCGTCAGTCGGGGCAGCGGGAAGATCGGTACATGCACGCCCTGGGCGACCCGGCGGACATTGAAGCGATCCTGGCGGCACGTGGGAATCCGGTGGAGCGTGGTGCGGGAAGTGGGGTTTCCCTGGAGCGTATCGAAGAGCTGGAAGCGCGGATTGCGGCGCTGGAAGAGCGCCTTTCGCGGCTCGAGTAATGTTTGTGGTGAGTGGGCTTCTGTGGTGATGGAGCTTTTGTGGCGAGGGAGCTCCCTCGCCACAAAAGCTCACTCTCCAAAGCAAGCTCCCTCGCCACAGCAAGCTCACCCTCCACAGCAAGCTCCCTCTCCACACCGCCAGCGGTGATGCTCAGCTCCGGGCAAATGCCACCGCCGCCTGAAACTGTTCATCCGTCGGCCGCACGCCGGTGTACAGCACGAACTGCTCCAACGCCTGGATGGCGATCACTTCCAAACCGGTGATCACTCGTTTGCCCTGGGCCCGTCCACGCAGGATCAGCGGGGTTTCCGAGGGAATCGCCACCACATCGAAGACCGTCTCGGCCGCATCAACCGCGTCAGCTTCAAACGCCAACTGATCCGCTTCCGCCCCTCCGGTCATGCCAATCGGCGTCACGTTGACCAGCATCTGCGGGCGCAAGGCACCCAACTGCGCCTGCCACTCATACCCCAGGCTCTGGGCCAGCGCCCGGCCCGCTTCTTCATTGCGCGCCACGATCACGCCCTTGGCGTAGCCGCCATCGCGCAAGGCACTGGCCACCGCCTTGGCCATGCCGCCGCTGCCGCGCAGGGCGAAGGTCGAGTCCTTGGGCACCTGGTGCTTGTGCAGCAGTTGCTCGATGGCAATGTAATCGGTGTTGTAGGCCTTCAAATGCCCGTCGGTGTTGACGATGGTATTGATTGACGCAATGGCCCGCGCCGAATCGTCCAGCTCATCCACCAGGGCAATACAGGCTTCCTTGAACGGCATCGACACGCCACAACCCCGAATGCCCAAGGCCCGAATGCCACCGACGGCGCCAGGCAGGTCCTGGCTACTGAAGGCCTTGTAGTAGAAATTCAACCCCAACTGCTCGTACAGGTGGTTATGAAAGCGCAGGCCAAAGTTCCCGGGGCGCGCCGACAGTGACATGCACAGTTGGGTGTCCTTGTTGGGGTTCATCTGCATCGGTAACTCCTTGAAGCCATTCCAGAGGCGGTTTCGGATAGACGGAATACCCGCGCCGGCGGGTTGTCATGGATCATACGCACTGTGCCCGGCCACTTGTGTAAGCCAACCGATACAGACCTTACACAACCTTTACCTATCGGCTGTGCTGTTTTTTAGAAATACGCTGTCTTAAAAGTATCCCCGCGACAATCCTTGAGTCGATTGATTGCAGACCATGAGCGCAGGGGCTAACCGAGGAATGACCATGATTCGTAAACTCCCCAAGATCGCCTTGCTGATCGGCGCACTCGCTATGGCAGGACAGGCCTCCGCCCACGGTGGTGGTTGGGGTGCTCCGCTCGCACTGGGAGCCGTTGTTGGTGCAGTGGTAGGCGGCTCGATCGTCGCCAGCCAATCGCGGCCGGTCTACGTGCAACAACCGGTGTATGTCCAGCCGCAGCCGGTGTATGCCGCTCCGCCGCCGGTCTACTACGCACCGCCACCGCCTGTGTATGTGCAACAACAGGTTTATTACCGCCCGGCGCCGGTCTACTACGGCCCACCGCGCGGCTACTACGGCCCTCCACACGGCTATTACGGTCGCGGCTGGTAAGCCTCAACTGATACACCTGAACAGGCTCCGCCCTAAAAGCGGGGCCTTTTTTTGGCCTGCAGGTCTGAATAAATCTCGCCGAGGTCGTTATAAGGACAATGGCTGTGGCCAAATCCCACATCATTGATCTCAATAGGCGCTTGCCCGAACGGGGCTTGCGCTGTCATGTTTGTGTCTCAAAAGGCTTCCACTATCAACACTGTCCGACCAATAACAACAAGGACGATTGCCCATGCCCACGCAAAACCCACATCGCACCGCCGGCCTCTGCACCTCCAGCAAGGTCTACAGCGTACTGACCGAACTCAAGGCCCTGGAAGGCCATCGCAACGCCAAGTTCCTGTCCTTGCTGACGGAAAACCTGGTGCGCAAGGGTCTGCTCAGTGAACAGGAAGTGGTGCATATGCTCGACCAGGTGGTCGACTGACTGAGGGTCGCTCGATAACAGTGATGTCGACTATCGAGCAGGTTGATTTTCCCTGAAGGCCCGCGCACCGTAATGTCACCTCCATAGCGTATCGGAGGTCATCATGCCCACTATTCAAATCATGTCTGTCATCGGCAGTGCCGTTCCCGCCTCTCTCCGGGAGCTGGGTCTACTCGCCTGCTGGTACCTGGTACGCGATGGCGAAGCCATCAGCGGCCCACTCACTTCACTACCGGCCGCCCAGGCCCTGTCGGTCAAAATGGCGCATTGCTTTCATGCCTAAGGCAGTTGCACCCGCGGTTTGGTTTCCACAAACAGCGCCCAGCTGGACATGAACAACGCAGCAATCAGTGGCCCGATGACAAAGCCGTTCAAGCCAAAGATCGACAGGCCGCCCAAGGTTGAGATAAGGATCAGGTAATCCGGCATGCGGGTGTCCTTGCCCACCAGGATGGGCCTTAGCACATTGTCCACCAGCCCGATCACAAATACCCCGAACAACCCGAGCACCACGCCCTGCCAGATCGACCCGCTCAGCAGGAAGTACGCCGCCACCGGCCCCCACACAATTCCCGCGCCCACCGCCGGCAGCAGCGACAGAAACGCCATCAACACCGCCCAGAGCAACGCGCTGGGAATGTCCAGGAACCAGAAGATCAGGCCACCCAACGCACCTTGCGTGACCGCCACCAGCACGTTGCCTTTCACCGTGGCACGCACCACCCGGTTGAACTTCAGTTGCAGGCGACGTTTTTGCGGTTCGGCCAGCGGCACCGCGGTGCGCACCTTGCGCACCAGCTCGGGACCATCGCGCAGCAGGAAGAACAGCAAGTACAGCATGATGAAAAAGCTCACCAGGAAATCAAACGTGCCCTGGCCAAAGCTGAACGCCTGGGTCGCAAAAAACTGGCTGCCCTGCATCGCGCTCTTTACGATTTTCTCCCGCAAGCCTTCCAGGTTGCCCATGCCGAAGCGGTCCAGCAGGTGCTGGAAGTACGGCGGCAGGAAGTTCTTGAACTGCTCGATATACCCGGCAACGTCGAGCTTGCCGCTCTCGACGTTCTTGTAAAGCGTGGCGCCCTCCTGTACCAGCAAGGCACTGGTGATAATCACCGGCAGAATCGCGATCACCAGGCACACCATCAGGGTTGCCAGTGAAGTGAAGTTGCGGTTCCAGCCAAATCGTTGCTGGAACCGCCGTTGCATCGGCGCAAAGATGATCCCCAGGATCACCGCCCAGAACACCGCACCGTAAAACGGCAGCAGGATCCAGATAAACGCGATGGTCACCAGGACAAGCAGTAACAGCAGGGTTTTGAATTGCAGGTTGGTCTGATTCATGGCCGATCCATCTCAAAAAACGCAGGACACTCATGTGCACCCTGATGCTTAGTCCGCTGCAAATCCTGCGAGTGCCCTACTTCTTAGATCTGGATCAATAAACGTCGCGACGGGCACCGCTACCCTGCCGCCCTTTTGCGACCTGAACCCATGCCCCCCGTTATCGCTCCCGAACTGCTCGCCCCCGCCGGCACCCTGAAAAACATGCGTTATGCCTTTGCCTACGGCGCCGATGCCGTCTACGCCGGGCAACCGCGCTACAGCTTGCGGGTGCGCAATAACGAGTTCGACCACGCCAACCTCGCCCTCGGAATCCAGGAAGCCCAGGCCCAGGGCAAGCGCTTCTACGTGGTGGTGAATATCGCGCCCCACAACGCCAAGCTGAAAACTTTCCTCAAGGACCTCGCCCCGGTGATCGCCATGGGCCCGGATGCGCTGATCATGTCCGACCCTGGCCTGATCATGCTGGTGCGCCGACACTTCCCACACATGCCGATCCACCTGTCGGTACAGGCCAATACGGTGAACTGGGCCAGCGTCGAGTTCTGGCAGGCCCAAGGCATCTGCCGGATCATCCTGTCCCGGGAGCTGTCGCTGGAAGAGATCGAGGAAATCCGTCAGCAAGTCCCCGCCATGGAGCTGGAAGTATTTGTGCACGGCGCGCTGTGCATGGCCTATTCCGGGCGCTGCCTGCTGTCGGGCTACATGAACAAGCGGGATGCCAACCAGGGCACCTGCACCAACGCCTGCCGCTGGAAATACCAGGCGACGCCTGCGGTGGAAAACGCCGCCGGCGACATCGTGCAGCACTATGCGCCCGAGCCGACCCTGGGCCTCGGTGCGCCCACCGACCAGGTGTTCCTGCTGCAGGAGGCCAATCGCCCCGACGAACAGATGCCCGCCTTCGAAGATGAACACGGCACCTACATCATGAACGCCAAGGACCTGCGGGCGGTGCAGCACGTCGAGCGGCTGACGCGCATGGGCGTGCACTCGTTGAAGATCGAAGGCCGCACCAAATCCCACTTTTACTGCGCCCGCACCACCCAGGTATATCGCCAGGCGATTGATGACGCGGTGGCCGGGCGCGACTTTGACCGGGGCTTGATGACCAACCTCGAATCCCTGGCCCAGCGCGGCTACACCGAGGGTTTCCTGCGCCGGCACGTGCACGATGAGTATCAGAACTATCAGAACGGCAGCTCGGTGTCCGAACGCCAGCAGTTCGTCGGCGAACTGACCGGTGAACGGCGCGGCGAACTGGCCGAGGTCAAGGTCAAGAACCGTTTTGCCGTGGGCAATCACCTGGAACTGATGACCCCGGCGGGGAATTTCCACTTTGACCTGGGCTCATTGCACAACGCCAAGGGCGAGGCCATCGCGGTGGCGCCGGGTGACGGGCATACGGTGTATTTGCAGATCCCGGCGGAGATGGACCTGCGTTTCGGCCTTTTGATGCGCGACGTTTAACTTCGCCAGACACCTCAATGAGTGTGAGACAGCTTGCTGTGGTGAGGGAGCTTGCTCCCTCACCACAGCACTCTCCTTCACCACCGCAAGCTCCTCACCACAAAAAGCAGGGCGTACGCGCAATAGGTTCATTTGCAAAGTAGAATTGGCGGTTCTGCGTACCGCCACCTTGTCTTGAGCGGTCACCCTCTTTTTTACGGAGATCGCCTTGCGTCTGTTTCATACCTCCGACTGGCACCTTGGGCAAAACCTGCACGGCCAGGAACGCGACTTCGAACACACCTGCTTCCTCGACTGGCTGCTGGGCCAGTTGGGCCTGCATCGCCCTGACGTGCTGTTGATCGCCGGCGATATTTTCGACACGGTCAACCCGCCACTCAAGGCCCAGGAGCGGCTGTACGACTTCATCATCAGCGCCCATGAGCAAAACCCTGCACTGACCATCGTGATGATCGCCGGCAACCACGACTCCGGCTCGCGCATCGAACTGCCGGCGCCGTTGATGCGCCGCCTGCGCACCCACGCCCTGGGCCGGGTGCTGTGGCTGGATGACGGACAACTGGATGTCGAACGCCTGCTGATTCCATTGCCCGGTGCCGACGGTGAAATTGCCGGCTGGTGCCTGGCATTGCCGTTCCTGCGCCCGGCCGAAGTGACCGGCGCCCAACTGGGGGACGATTACCTGCGGGGCATCGGCCAGGTTCACGAGTGGCTGATTGCTGCCGCCAATGCCAAGCGCCAGCCGGGCCAGGCACTGGTTGCCATCAGCCATGCGCACATGGCCGGCGGCTCGGTGTCGGAAGACTCCGAGCGCAGCCTGATCATCGGCAATGCCGAAGCGCTGCCGGCCAGCCTGTTCGATGCCACCGTCAGCTATGTGGCCCTCGGCCATTTGCATAAACCCCAGCGGGTGAATGGCGAGGAGCGGATTCGCTACTGCGGCTCACCGATTCCGCTGTCATTCTCGGAAATCGGCTACCAGCACCAGATCCTCGACGTGCAACTGGACGGCGAAACCCTGGTCAGCGTCGAATCCCGGCTGATCCCGCGCTCGGTCAACCTGCAACGCCTGGAAGCCGCGCCCCTGGCCGACATCCTCAAGCAACTGGCCGACCTGCCCGACATCGACCTGCTGGCCGAAACCCAGCGCCAACCGTGGCTGGAAGTGCGGGTGCGCCTCGACGAACCGCAGCCCGACCTGCGCCAGCAGGTGGAAAACGCCCTGCAAGGCAAGGCCGTGCGCCTGGTGCGCATCGCCGCTGAATACGCAGGCAGCGGACGCGGTGAAGACAGCCAGGAAGACCGCCTGATCGAACTCGACCAGCTCACGCCCCAGGAATTGTTCAGCCGCGCCTGGCAGGAAAGCTACGGCAGTGAAGTGGACGAACAGACCCTGAAGGACTTCGCCGTGCTGCTCCAGGAAGTGCAACAGGAGGGCGAACAGCCATGAAGATCCTCGCCATTCGCCTGAAAAACCTTGCCTCACTGGCCGGGCCGTTTGAAATCGACTTTACCGCCGAGCCCCTGGCCAGCGCCGGGCTGTTCGCGATTACCGGGCCCACCGGCGCCGGTAAAAGTACCTTGCTCGATGCGCTGTGCCTGGCGCTGTTTGGCGCCGTGCCGCGCCTGGGCGATACCGGCCAGGCAAAAATGCCGGATGCCGACACCGATATTTCCATCGGTGACCCACGCACCCTGATTCGCCGGGGCACTGGCGGCGGTTATGCCGAAGTGGATTTTGTCGGCGTCAGTGGCCGTCGCTACCGCGCCCGCTGGGAAGCCAACCGCGCCCGGGACAAGGCCAGCGGCAAGCTGCAAGCCAGCCGGCAAAGCCTGATCGACCTGGACAGCGAGCAACTGCTGGCCAGCCAGAAAACCGAATACAAGACCCAGCTGGAATTGGCCCTGGGCCTGAACTTCGAGCAGTTCACCCGCGCGGTGTTGCTGGCGCAAAGTGAGTTCAGCGCGTTCCTCAAGGCCAACGACAACGAGCGCAGCGAACTGCTGGAAAAGCTCACCGACACTGCGCTCTACACCCAACTCGGTCGCCGCGCCTTCGACAAGGCCAAGGACGCCCGGGACGCCCACAAACACCTGCAGGACCAGGCCACCGGCGTCACCCCGCTGGCCCCCGAGGCCCGCGCCGAACTCGACGAACAGCTGGCCGCCGCACAGCAACAGCTCAAGACCCAGCAGGCGCAACTCAAGCAACTCGAGTTGCAGCACACCTGGCTGAAGGAACTGCGGGAGTGGCAGGAGCGCCAACAAAGTGCGGTCGAGCAACTGCAACAGGCCCAGCAACACTGGGCAAGCCAGGGCCCGCAGCGCCTGGACCTCAGCCGCCTGGAACAACTGGCGCCGCAACGTCACCACTTCGCCCGCCAGGCCGAACTGACCACGCAGTTGCAGCCCCTTGCCGCGCAAATCCAGCAGCACCTTGAGCAACAAACCGCGTTGCACACCCGCCAGACCCAACTGCAACAGCAACAGGCCGACGTGCAAGCCGCCCTCGCCCAGGCCCTCAAGCAGCAAGCCGACGCTGTGCCCTTGCTGCGCCAGGCCTTCGAGGAGCAAACCACCCTCGCCCACTTGACCCGTGAGCTGGCCAAACGCAGCGAAGAGAAACAGCTGGGTGAAGCTGCCTGTGTGGAAGGCCAGGCGACGTTGACCGGCTTGCTCGACAAGCAGAAAGTTGTCGCCGAGCGCCTGCACCGGCTGGCCGCAGAGCTTGAACGCAGCGCCGCCCTCGCGCCGTTGAGTGAGGCCTGGAGCGCCTACCGCGACCGCTTGCAACAGCTGATGCTGATCGGCAATCGCCTCAATAAAGGCCAGGCCGAACTGCCACAACTGGAAGAGCGCGCCACCCGTCTCGGTGAAAAATGGACCGAGCAACGCGAAGCCCTTGACCTGCTGTACCACGAAGCCGGCGCCGAACCCCATGCAGTGGCCGAACAGATCCAGTTGCTCGGCAGCCTGCTCCAGGACAACCGCAAGCAACATCGCGCGTTTGAGGACCTGGCGCGGCTGTGGAACAGCCATCAGCAACTCGACAGCCAGAGCCAGGCCCTGACGCAAAAGCAGACCCTCGCCCAGCAACAACGCGAACTGTTGAACCAGAGCGGCTTGCAGGCCAAGGCCGAGTTGGCCGTCGCCGAACAGACCCTGACCGTTACCAAGCAACTGCTGGAGCGCCAGCGCCTGGCCCGCAGTGCCAGCGTCGAGGAATTGCGCGGCCAGCTTCAGGATGAGCAGCCGTGCCCGGTGTGCGGCAGCGTCGAGCACCCGTATCACCAGCCCGAAGCCATGCTGCAAAGCCTGACCCGCCACGACGAAAGCGAAGAAGCCAACGCGCAGCAAGCCGTGGATGTACTCAAGGAAAAACTCACTGACCTGCGTGGCGAAGTGGGCGGCCTGATCGCCCAGCAAAAGGAATTCCTGCAACAACAGGAGCAACTCGCCAGCCAGTTGCAGGCCTTGCTGCCAAGCCTTGAAGCCCATCCGCTGTCGGCCTCGCTGTTCAACCAGGACGCGGCCAAGCGTGATGCCTGGCTCGCCCAGCAACTGAGCCAGCTCAGCCAAAGCCTCACCCAGGACGAGCAACGCCAGGGCGCCCTGCTCAACCTGCAACAGAACGCCGGGCGTTTGCAGCAACAACTGCAAGCCGCCCAGGACGCCAGCCAACAGGCGCGCCAATTGCTGATCGACCAGCAGCGGGAACTGTCCAACGACCGCGAACGCCTGGACGAAGAACTCAACGCCTTCGCCAGCCTGCTGCCCACCGAGACCCTCGAAGGCCTGCGCAGCGAGCCGGCGGCGACCTTCATGTTGCTCGACCAGCAGGTCAGCCAGCGCCTGGAACAGCTCGACAACCAAAAGGAAGAATTGGCCGAGCAGCTACAGCGCCAGCAAGCCATCGAGAAAGAGCAGGACCGCCAGCAACATCGCCAGCAGCAGCTGGAGACTTTGCACAAACAGCTCGCCGAACAGAGCGCCCTGCAACACGCCGCCAAGGAAAAACTCGCCGGCCTACTGGGCGAAAACTCCAGCGCCGAACACTGGCAACAGCAATTGGACCTGGCCGTCGACCAGGCGCGGCAACATGAGGCCGAGGCCAACCAACAGTTGCAGGACACCCGCAACCACTTGATCCAACTGGCCGCCGACCTCAAATCGCTGCAAGAACGCCAACAGTCCCTGGAAACCGAACACGCGGCCCTCACTACGCGCCTGAGCGACTGGCGCGCGTTGCACCCGGAACTCGATGACGAAGGCCTGGCGCGCCTGGTGGCCTTCGATGAGCCGCAGGTGGCCGAGCTACGCCAGCAACTGCAACACAACGAAAAAGCCATCGAGCAGGCCAAGGTGTTGCTGCAAGAGCGCGAACAGCGGCTCAAGGATCACCAGGCGCTGCACAACGGCAACCTCGACGCCGAGCAACTGGACAGCGCCCTGGCCGAACTCAATGCCGCGCTGATCATTGGCGAAAAACACTGCGCCGAACTGCGCGCCCAACAGGCCGACGACCAGCGCCGCCAGGATGCCAACCAGGCCTTGGCGGCCGAGATCGCCAAGGCCTACGAAGAATGGCAACGCTGGGCACGCCTGAATGCGCTGATCGGTTCGGCCACCGGCGATACCTTCCGCAAGATCGCCCAGGCCTACAACCTCGACCTGCTGGTGCACCACGCCAACGTACAACTGCGCCAACTGGTACGCCGTTACCGCCTCAAACGCGGCGGGAGCATGCTCGGCCTGCTGGTGCTCGACACGGAGATGGGCGACGAACTGCGTTCGGTGCACTCGTTGTCCGGCGGCGAGACGTTCCTGGTGTCGCTGGCGCTGGCCTTGGGCCTGGCGTCGATGGCGTCGAGCACGTTGAAGATCGAGTCGCTGTTTATCGACGAAGGCTTCGGCAGTCTCGACCCCGAGTCGCTGCAACTGGCGATGGACGCCCTCGACGGCTTGCAGGCCCAGGGCCGCAAGGTCGCGGTGATTTCCCATGTGCAGGAAATGCACGAGCGGATTCCGGTGCAGATTCAGGTCAAGCGCCAGGGCAATGGCTTGAGCACCCTGGAGGTCAAGTGAGCGACGCCGTGTTGTATTCGTTCCGCCGTTGCCCCTATGCGATGCGGGCGCGGATGGCCCTGCGGTATTCAGGGGTGGCGGTGCAGATCATTGAGGTCAGCCTCAAGGCCAAGCCGGCTGAGATGCTGGCGTTGTCACCCAAAGGCACGGTGCCGGTGCTGAGCGTGGATGGCCGGGTGATCGATGAAAGCCTGGCGATCATGCGCTGGGCACTGGCACAGAACGATCCTGAGGGTTGGTTGCTTGGGGATGATCGGGCGACGCAGGCGCTGATTGAAGAGAATGATCAGGGCTTCAAACATCAATTGAATCGATACAAGTATGCCGAGCGCTATCCGGAGTATCCGATGGAGCATTATCGGGCCGAGGGTGAGGTATTTTTGATGAAGCTGGAGGGGTTGCTGGCGGAGCGGGAGTATTTGCTGGCCGGGCATTTGAGCCTGGCGGATGTGGCACTTGCACCGTTTGTGCGGCAGTTTGCCCATGTGGATCGGGAGTGGTTTGGCCAGGCGCCCTATCCGCGATTGCAGGGCTGGTTGCAACGCTTCCTGGAATCGCCGTTGTTCATCGCCGTGATGGCAAAAACTTGAGACTGTCGCAGGACAAAATGTGGGAGCGGGCTTGCTCGCGAAGGCGGTGTATCAGTCAGCCCATGTATAGACTGACCCGGCGCTTTCGCGAGCAAGCCCGCTCCCACATTTGATTTTCATCAGCTTCAAGATCAGTTCTGGATTTTGTGGTCCAGCGCTGCGTAGAAGTTGGCGCTTTGTTGCAGGTATTTCTGGGTGTAGGCGCTGGTGCTGGTTTTTTTGCTGCTGATTTCAACACTGGCGCTGGCTGGCAACGCTACGGTGGCGGAAACAGCGGAAGCGGCGATGATCGAGAAAAGATTGAAGTTCATGTCGGTAACCCTTGTGTTCGGTTGGCTTGGTGGCCTGTGTTGGCCTTGGAACCAAACTTACGCCCGAGGGGTTAGCCTTAGAAATTCATTGAAACACTAGCCGCTATTAATAGTATTAATACAACAAGTCAGGCCCCGCACTGCGGGGCCTGTGGCTTATTGCCGCACCAGGAACTTGAGGTCGCTGGGGGCATCAATCGCCAGTTTCTGCACGGTTTTGCCCAAAAGACCGGTCTTGGGATCGCGCTCGACGACCACAATCTCGTTGCTCTTCTGGTTGGCGATCAGCAGGAACTTGCCGCTGGGGTCCAGGGCGAACTCCCGGGGATGGTCACCTTCCACCGATCGGCGCTGGATCTCTTTGAGCTGCGCAGTGGCCGGGTCGATGGCAAACACCAACATCTGGTTGGCGGTGCCACGGTTGCTCACGTAGAGGAACTTGCCGTCGCTTGAGGTGTGCAGTGCAGCACCGGCCTTGTCGGACACCGGCTGGCCATCCGCGAAGTTGACCAGTTGCTTCTGGGTCAGCTTGCCATCGTTGTAGTCGAACACCGCCACTTGCGCGCTCATCTCGGTGGTCAGCCAGGCGTGCTTGCCGTCTGCGGTGAACAGTAGGTGCCGCGGGCCGCTGCCCGGTGGCAATTGCACAAACGCAGGGTCGGCCGGGGTCAGCGGCAGTTCATGGTTGGCCTTGGGGTCGTAGTGGTAGGCAAAGATCTTGTCCGCCCCCAGGTCCTGGACAAACACGTATTTGCCGTCCGGCGAAGACACTACCGAATGCACGTGGTTGGACGCCTGGCGCTCCGGGTTGACCCGGCTGGCCGGGTGCCCGCTCAACTGCACTGGCGGCGACAGCTTGCCTTCGGTGTCTAGCGGCAGCACCGCGAGGCTGCCGCCCGGATCTTCCAGCACCGAATAGTTGGCCACGAACAGGTAGCGCCCGTCACTGGCCAGGCTGGAATGGGTCGGCTCGTTGCCCAGGCTCTGCACCTGGTTGATCAGGGTCAGTTGATAGTTCTTCGGGTCGATGCTGTAGCTGCTGACGCGCCCCACCGGGTCTTTTTGGCCCGGGCCGTTTTCGTTGACCACAAACAGGTGCTTCTGGTCCTTGGACAGGGTCAGCCACGACGGGTTGGCCGCCTTGGCGGCGAGCACCGGCTGGCCGTTGAACTGCCCGGTACGGCTGTCGAACTGCAAGCGGTAGATACCTTCACTGGTGCCGGCGGTGTAGCTGCCCACCAGCAACTCATAGGTGTCCACCGGCGCAGCCTGGACCGACATTGCGCCTACGCTGCCGGCCATCAGCAGGGGCCAGAATTTACGCATCATCATCCGCTTCATCCTCGTCATTATTGTTGCCGGTGACGCCGCTCATGCAGACCAGGCGGTGTTCGCCCTTGTCATCGGTAAGTGTCCAGCTTTGCAGGGTTTGATCAAAGGTCGCCGCCTTGACTTGCTCCAGGGTGAAACTCCAGCGCTTCTCGACGCGACCGTCCATGCAGATGATCGATAACGTCTGGTCATCCAGGCTGAAATCGAAGCTGTGCAGGCCATCGATTTCGACCATCTGGCAGTCTTCAAAAGCGTCGGGCAAGGTAGCGGTGTCGGCAGTCATAACCATCAATCATCAAGAGGAAAGACCTCATGATAGGTCAAATCGTTGCATCGGCCTAAGCCCGCGCAATGCAAAACGCCGTGGCACAGGCCACGGCGTTTTGGCAAACAGCGTTGGATCAGTGGGCGAACAGCGAATTGCCCTTCTGCCCCGCCAGCTTCTCGGGCTTGATCAGGAAGCGTGCCAGCGCCGGCAGCAGCCACAGCGCGCCGAACATGTTCCACAGCAGCATGAAGGTCAGCATCAGGCCCATGTCGGCCTGGAACTTGATGGCCGAGAAGATCCAGGTGCATACGCCGATTGCCAGGCACAGGCCGGTGAACAGCACGGCTTTACCGGTGGACTTGAGCGTCTGGTAATAGGCTTCCTGCAACGGCAGGCCGGCCCGCAGGAAACTCTCCAGGCGGCTGTAGATGTAGATGCCGTAGTCCACGCCGATCCCCACCCCCAGCGCCACCACCGGCAAGGTCGCGACC
>Ga0153921_1000583_pt1 | contig 18567 bp, 23 predicted proteins | sample TSNJ005MetaG_FD_104691 | JGI IMG/M metagenome (GOLD analysis project Ga0153921, IMG submission 104691) | Attine ant fungus gardens microbial communities from New Jersey, USA - TSNJ005 MetaG | ecosystem: Host-associated > Fungi > Mycelium > Unclassified | place: USA: New Jersey, Brendon T. Byrne... | reverse complement strand
GCGGTGCAAGCGGCGATCGAGCGCAACCTGTGCCGTTCGCCGCTGACCCGTCCGGGCAGTTATCGCGCGGTGTTGCAGGTCTGGGTCGGGCGCGACGGCGTGGTGCAGCACAACCGGTTGGTCACCACCACCGGTGATGAACGGCGCGATACCGCGTTGGTGGAGAGCTTTCGCAATCTCAGGATCGACCGGCCGACGCCCAGCGCCTTGCGTCAGCCGGTCACGTTGCTGCTGTTACCGGAGTCGTCAGGAAAACGCATGGAATGCACCAAATGGGAAGGAGTTTCCGGGGGATGAAAGACACCGGACAAGGTTCGATGGTCCAGCTGTTCCTGACGTCCTACGAGGATTTTCGGGTGCGCTTGCGACGCCGTCTCGGCTCGGAGGATCTGGCCAACGACGTGCTGCACGAAACCTACCTGCGGGTCGACCGCATGGAAACGCCGCCGAATCTGCTGCGGCCCAACGCGTACCTCTATCGCATGGCCCTGAACATCGCCGCCGACCGCCGTCAGGCCGATGCGCGCCTGCTCACCGGCGAGGAAGTCGAAGAGCTGCTGCAGATCGGCGACGAGGCGCTGGACCCGGCGCGGGTGGTCGGTGGACAAAAGGAAATTCAGTCGCTGCTCAGCGCCCTCTACGAGCTGCCCGCGCGGCGTCGCAGAATCTTCATCGCCGCGCGGCTGGAGGAGGCGCCGCACCTGGAAATCTCCCAGCGTTTCGGCATCTCCACGCGCATGGTCGAGAAGGAAATCAAAGCTGCATTGGGCTTCTGCGCGGCGAAACTGGAAAGAAAAGTGTTTCAGCGGTTCGGTCGCGGGGCCGGAAAACCGTCTTCTGAATAGTGCCCGATCAATTCGTTGAGAATCTGCGCGTTTGAACATCTTTCGACTGACACCTGCCGAGCCATCGGCGGCCGACAATCTGCACAGCGAAGCCCACGACTGGTTGGTCCTGCTGACCTCCGGCCGCGCCACCGTGGCCGACGCCCGCGCCTTGCGCCAGTGGTGCGCGCAGAGTGCCGAACATGCTCAGGCTTTCGAGCAGGCCAAGGTGTTGTGGCACAACCTGCAGCCTGCCGCTGAAAGGGTGCAGTCGCCTCGGCGCTTCGGTCGCCGGGCGTTTCTCGGTGGCGCCATCGCCGCTTCGGCGGCGTTCCTGCTGGTACGCGGCACGATTCCCGGCGGTTTCGAAGGGCTCGGCGCCGACTACATCACCGAGGTCGGCCAGCAGAAGCGTTTCGAACCAGCCGACGGCGTGCGCCTGGAACTCAACACTCAGACCCGCATCAACCAGCGCTCAATCGATAACGGCGTGCAAGGCTTTGAACTGGTCAGCGGCGAAGTCGAAGTGCAGACCGCGCGGTTGCCATTGGCGATGCAGGCTGGAGGAGGGTGGTTGCGCGCCAGTCAGGCACGGTTCAACTTGCGCAACACCGATCAGCAAGTGTGCGTGACGTGCCTCGATGGTTCGGTGGACGTCAATGTCGATGGCCGCAGCCTGCGCCTGCAGCCGGGTGAGCAACTGACCTACGACGCGCAGCAAGTGGGCGCAGTGCAAAGCGTCGACACCGCAGCAGTGATGAGCTGGCGGCAGCAGGTGTTGGTATTCAACGGCGCGACCCTCAGCCAGATGATCGACGAAATCAACCGCTACCGCCCCGGCATGCTGCTGTTGCTCAACCGCGAACTCGGCCAACGCCGCGTCCAGGCCCGCTTCAGCCTCGACCAACTCGCCGGCGTCGCCCTGCTGATCCGCGATGCCTACGGCGTCAAATGCACCGAACTGCCCGGCGGCGTCGTCGTCCTCAGCTAACCCAACCCAACACCCACAAACACCATAAAACCCTGTGGGAGCTGGCTTGCCAGCGATAGCGGCATGTCAGGCAATGAGATGTTGGATGTGAATACCCCATCGCTGGCAAGCCAGCTCCCACAGGGACCTCAGTAATCCAAATTATTGCAGCGGCCCCATCACCTGCCGATACCGCTCCACCCCCTGCGCCGTCTCCCGCGTCAACCGCACCTCCAACCCCAACGGATCCTCCCGCCGATTCCCACTCAACTGCCGCCACCCCTTATCCACCTCCCAAACCCGCACCTGCACATCACTCACCCCATCCAACACTGCCACCCCAACCCCCGGTGCCGGCAACGGATACCGACTGCGCGCCTCAGCCACCGCCCGATACAACGTATCCCCCTTGACCCACCAACGCACCCGCTGCAAAGCCCCAGGCTGATCCGCCGCACGGCGAATGATATCCAGCCGAAACCCCTTGCTATCACTGCTCCGCACCGTCAGCGCAGGCGGCGCACTCGGCGGCTCATCATCCACGCCAACCTTCTTCGGCTCGGTCAACTCCACACCCGCGCGCATCTCCGCATCTCGCTGCAACTGATTCAACGCCCGCAACAAACTGTCACTCTGCTCACTGCTCGCCTGCAAATGACTGTCCGCCCGCGTCACACTGTCCAGCCCGCGCCAAGCAATCAAACTGACCACCGCCATCAGCAGAATCGCGACCATCACCTCGATCAGGGTAAAGCCCCGTTGATCGTTCATTGCACACTGATCCTTCCACTGGCATCACGCAGCACACTCAGCCGATTGAGCCCATCCGACAGGGTCAATTGCAGCGGCGGATTGATCCACTCGGCATTGAGCACCACCTTCTGCTTCGGCTCCACCCGTACCTCCAGCTTCGGACTCTGCCAAGTGCGCGGCCGCAACTGCGGGTCATCCTTGAAATGCTCAAACCCCCGACCACCGTCACTGCGCCGACTGAACCGAAACCCCTTGCCATCACTCACCCACACAATCGGCCGGCCATCCGCCCGCGCCTCGGCCTGCGCCACCTGCAGCAACTGCGCCACACGCTCGGCATCCTTGCGCAGCAACTGCAGCGGATCCGGCTTGATACTCAGGCTGATCGCCGCACTGGCGATCCCGATGATCACCAGCACCACCATCAGCTCGATCAGCGTAAAGCCCTGTTGCTTGCCCACATTCATCGGTTGCGCACTCCGTTGCGTCCTGCCCCGTCCCAAAAAACATCCTGCACGGCCAACATGTAAGACGTGTGAAATAAAACCGTGAGAATTGCCGCGTAGCCTGTCAGCAGGGACTAAAAGGAGATTCAGCCCATGATGCTCACCACCCGCATATCCCCCCCGCAAACCGTCCAGGCCCTCGCACTGCTCGCCACCCTGGTCGGCGTCGCGACCTGGTCGTCGCTACTCCTGACCTCCGCCGAATCCCACACCCCACCCGCGCCCCCACAAATGCTCGCGGCGCGCAGTGATAGCCCGGCGTTGCAATGGTTTTCCAACCAGACGGCGCCGATGGACATCAAGGTGAGCGGGGTGATGGCGGGGAGTCGCGGGGCGGTGGCGATTTTGAGTTTGAACGATGGGCCGCCGAGGAGTTTTTTGCAGGGGGAGAGGATGGGGCCGGGAGTTAAGTTGGTGGCGGTGGAAGGGGATGGGGTGGTGATTGAGCAGGGGGGGGAGAGGGTGAGGTTGGGGGTGGAGAGGTTGGGGGAGGGGGTGGTTTTGCCGAGGTTGGTTAGGCCGTGATTTGTTATTGGAAAAGCAGTTTTTTTGGTATTGGGGATAGCGTGCGGCAGCCACAGCTAGCCACTTGCTTCACATCTGCGCCTCCGCTTACGCTTCTTTCAAAGGACCGAGCTCCCTGCGTAGAGCTGCGGAGGTACGGGTAGGATAATATTTAGGAGCGGCCATGGAACACTTCGTACCGTTTGAGATTGCCACTTGCGAAACGGCTGAGTCGTCACAAAGGCTCTACCCCCTGGACCCCGACCCAGAACGACCTTTTCATCCGTTCAGAATTCAGGATCCCTTTGGGCTGAGGAATGCCGTAGTACCCGTATTTCGGCAAGACACAAAGGGACAGCTCTTTGGGCTTGGCACTGCATTCAACATTAATCAGTTTGGCACGTTCCTTACAGCCCATCACGTCATCGACTTCTCTGAAGAAAGGGAAATGAGCCGAGCGGTCCTGTTTCTGAGCATGAATGCGATCGTGTTCGGCTCACTCACCATTCCCAGTGAATGTTTTGTACCTGTATCCGGGTATCACATAGCCATGATGGATTCTGATGACCCTATGGGGGCTTTGCGAGGGAAGCAGGAGCGTAAAGTTGCCATGGATCTAGCAGTCATGCAGGCCTCTCCACTAGGTCCGCAAGTGCGCCCTCCTCAAACGGTGAGCGTGTGTATCAACGGATGGCGGCCTCAAGTCGGGGATATATTGCTTGCTGTGGGATACCCAGAATTGGACCTTTCTAAGCTCTCGGGCGACTCTCAAAAAATGCTTTTGTCGGAAGGGATGTACGGCGCATATGGACGCATTGTCGATGTGCACCTGAATGGGGTTGGCACGGCCAACCCTAGTCCGGTTATTGAGGTGGAGACTGACTGGCCACCGGGTATGAGCGGTGGTCCGGTGTTTAATCGGGCAGGAGACGTTGTTGGTATCGTTAGCCGTTCAATTCGAGCCGAAGGCAATCTTCCCGGCAGAGGTTTTGCGGTGGACCTTGGTAGGGCATACGACATCCAACCATTTGCGCCAAGCTTGGATGCGCCAGGATGGCAGGTGTGTTGGGGTGTCTTCCTAGAAAATGAGATCGAACCTTTTAGTGTTCATGCTTCGGAGGAAGACGCGGTGTCAGCTGGAGACTCGCTCAGAAAGCCTCACCACATCGTGAAAGTCGCAAACAAAATCGGTACCAAAGATTTTATGTCGGCGTAGAGAAAGCGTGGTTTCACCACGAAGATGGAGAAAGAGAACTGATTTATTTCTAGAAAATACTCAGTCCTCTTTGTTTCTGCCTGTCCCAACATGCTGCGTGCTCCCTGCTGCCCGATGCGAGAGTTTTGCCGCAAGCCAGACGGAGCGGCTACTTTTTCAACAGAATCCGCTGAGCAGACTGGCTAATTCCTCGTCACGAGCAGTATTAGCTCGGCCCAAACAGCCTGTGGACACGCTGCGACCGAATTTGTAATCTCTGCTTAAGCCATGTCGTTTTTTCTTCTTGCCTCATGTCGCGTTTCCACCGCGCCCTGCATGCCGCTGAAGGAATTTTCATGGACAAGGATCGTTGTCAGACAAAAGTGGCGGAAGAGTATTACGCCGCTTGTGGCGTTTACTTACAGTTGGGCGACTGGAGAGAAGTTTGGCTAACTACATTCCAAATTCAGTTATAGGTGCGGTCGCTTCCGTTATCGGGGCGTACTACTTCAGCCATTCGACGCTGAACTCGCTTTTTATGGAAAGCGGAGCCCCAGGTGACGTCCCTATTGGTAACTGCGAGACGAAGTGTTCCCTTTGGCTTAAGCGATGCAATGAAGATCCGTCAGTGGATGCCTTGGCAGTACTCGGTCAAGTCATACAAAAATTTATGGATCAAGAACCCAACGACTGGCGTCCGGAAATCATTATCGGTCAGAAACGGATACGTGAAAGCCTCGCAAAGAATCAGCTCACATATCAGCTAAATGGATATGTCGGACTTGCTGGAGCAAGTCTTGCCGCTAAAACATTAGCTGACTTCCTCCGGACTGGCGACTTCGCCTCTGTTGAGGCGGAATTCAAGCGGGCAATCGGTCAACTTGAGCTTGATCCCCATGCGGCTATCACCGCGGCCTGTTCAATCATTGAGGCGACTTGCAAGACGTACATTGAGACGTTTGCTCTTGATATGCCCGCCAGCCAGACAGTCACACCGCTTTGGCGCACGGTTCAAAGTCACTTGGGCCTTAACCTAGATCCAACGCTTCGAGATGACCAGAAGAGGATCCTTCAAGGGCTGGCCTCCATCGTAGATGGTGTTGGCGCGTATCGAACACATATTGGTTCAGCGCATGGGCGTGGCGTAAGCCCGCCGTCGCTAGCTGTGTCCGAGGCACGACTTGCGGTGAACGCATCGCACTCGTTGGTCATATTCATCATGGAGCGTTGGCACTCAGCGCAGACGCCCAACCATTCGTTCTAGCGGACTGCGTTCGGAAGCCGCTGAGCTCAGAATTTATAAGTCCTATCAGTTTAAGAGTAATCAATGAGCGACTATCAAGATTTATGTGAGATGTTCGGCAGAAGTCCGAATGATCCTGACTTTATCGATGACTTAATTGATGATATTTCGGGAGATACTATTCTCGAACAGGAAGATTATGAGTGGTATGAAGAGAATGAGAACAGAAAGCACTATCAGCTATTAATAGATCAGCTGGAGAGTGTTGATTTGATTCGAGAGCTAGATGTTCCTGAGAAAGCACGATTTAGCTTTTTAGTTATGATTCACGCTCATGTGGTTTCTACGATTGAAGGGTATTTGGCTGGTGTATTTATTCATCAGGTTTGTAATTCTGAAGAGCTCACTAGAAAGCTTGTTGAAAGTGATCCGGAGTTTTCCAAGCGTAAGCTTACCCTGCGTGAGATATATCAAGAAAAAGAAACTTTAAAAGTAACCGTTGCCAGTTACCTAAAGGGTCTTATATTTCACGACATTAAAAAAATAAAGCCAATGTACGAAGTCGTGTTGAATCACAAGTTCTCAGACCTTTCTTGGTTATTTAAAGCCGTAGAAGTTCGCCACCACTGCGTACATCGTGCCGGATACAATAAAGACGGTGAAAGAGTAGATATTTCAGTTGGGTCCATCGCTGATCTGCTAAATTCCGCAAATGATTTAGCGATTGAAATTGATTCCACAGTTGATACTGTGCAGCGCGAATTATAATAACTACCGCAAGTCGTTTTCTTCTCTCACTTAGGTGTCCGCAAGCTACGCATCGCGGATGCCCATAATCCAAACGTTAGGTTCTTAGAATATGCCAACTTCAAAGCCTGCATTCTTTTTTTCATCGACTCAGAGTGTCGATGACCGTCTGGGCGATATTTTTAGTTTTATTTGGGGGAATTATGCAGGATTGCGCGATCTTTGGTGGCAAGTAAGAGGTTTTAAAGAGCAGTTCCCAGAGCTACATATCAGCGCAATTGAAAAAAAAATTCTTGCAGGCTTGCCTATGCCAGGTGGAATTGACTTTCAAAAAACATTTATAGAAAAAGATTGGAATGAGCACGAAAGGGAGTTTTCGCGCTGGATTATATTTGATGCGTGCACCCTAATGAAGGCTGGGCAGAGAAAGTATGCAAGGACATATTTACGTCATCTACCTATGAAAAAAACGCCAAGGCAATACAATATCCTTCTGGAGTAAAGCCAAACGGTAAATTATCTGGCTATCCTATTGCAGTGAATGAGGCCAATGCCTCCGTATCAAATCTGATGAAAAATGAATTCCTTCCAACCCTTAAAAATACACACCAAAATTGTTGGAACTATATAGATCAGCATTTGATTGCATACAGGTTTTTCAAAGAATGTAGAAATTCATTTATTCATTCCGAAGGCATTGTGACGCAAGAAATAGTTGATAGGCATGCTGAGCTGTCAGCTGTTCAGATCGTCGCACCCTTACCATTTCGCAATAATTTCATTTTGCCGAGCCAAATACTTGGTCATCGTATTGAAGTGAACCTAAAAGACTGCGTTAATTTTGCTACAGTTGTTAGAAAATTGATCTGCACATTCGATGCGGCACTATCTGTTTCCATTGCAAGCGAAACTATTCTCGAGCAGCGAATTAGAAAATTAATATCAAACAATCCAAAATGGAATAGTTTGCCATCTGATTCTGTGAAAAGAGAAAAGCGAGTTCACAGGATATTAGCAGCTTCAAAAATCCCGGAACCTCAATGCTTTGCAAATATGATGGCTTGGATGAGATTAAAAAATATTATTTAATATTTAACCTAACAATCATCTAACAACTGGTTCAAACCGTTTGCCCGCTCTCTGCGAAAAAGTAGATCAGTGCCCTTTTTCTCTAGCTGCCTGCGGCGCCAAAGGCACCTTAAAAGAAAAAAAGGCTGATTTGTTTTCGATTTAGAAAAAATGGGGCGGATTTATTTTCCAGAAAATAGATCAGTCCACTTTGTTGAGTTATAAGCTCCTACGGTTAGAGTCATAGAGAATTACATGAAAGTAAGATGCTAACCCCAAGGCATTTAAATTCAGTTCAGGGTGTTAGCATTAGTGCGGCGTTCAAGGGGTTAGTTAATCGAATTGTATCGATATTTCATGAGAGGCCTAAATGCAATTGTCATTGACTACTGTAAACTGTCCACCAATGCAACAACGGCTACTAAACTCCTTGGTCTTGCTCTACAGACGACTTGAGTCTATTTCCAAAGGTGAGGCGAGTTTTGGCGGCTTCATCGAACGGGGCGATCTAGCAGAAAAATTTCACTTGAAACTTGAAAAATATCCTCGATTGACTGTGGAATTTTCGCCGTCGGATTATAATGTCTTGGCAAACTATGCACAGATGAGTAGAGAGGACTTGTTAGCCTCTGCTACCACTCCTCTAGAGCGATTGGCAATCGCTGCTTTATGGAAACAGGAAGATCTTGGAAAAATTGGATATATCGCAGCGGGAATTGTTGAGAATGCAAGTGTCGGCGATAGCAATGTAACTGGCTCTGCAGCTCCTGTTTTTAGGCAGTTTGGCCGACACCTGGCCAATCCGGATGCCCAACCGATAGCCGACCAACACAGCTTGCGAGCCTACAGATATCTGCTAAACCGAGATCTTTCTGATAGTCGACATAGACTTGGCACTGTCAAGATGGAGGAGGTCAAAAGTTACGTAGAATGGGTGCAGGCTCTATCTAATTGCAATGTATCTAGTTCTCGTGCGGATCAAATGTACGAATTTGATAGGTCTATGTTTTCGCTCGGCAAGGCAACAAAATTTTTTATCGATGCAGTGGTTCCAACTCCCAAGAAGAATAATAAAAAAAAAGGGGGAAAAAAGGGGGCTGATTTATTTCCATAAATAAATCAGCCAACTTATTAGTTCTTTTGTTACATGTGAAAATAGATCTGTCCTTATCACCATTTTATTAGAATCGTACTAGGAGCGAACATGACGATACCGACGCCATGGGGGGTAGTCTTCAAAGCCCTTGTGTGGAGCTGGCACCGTGTTACCAAAGCACTATTTTATAAAACCTACTTTGAGGCTCATCAGCGATGGGCCAAACGTAATCGGCTGGGTGCTCGCTGGCAAAAGCTTGGTCAGCATGTTGAGTACTCTCTTTACCTTCCAAACCCAACTGACGCGGAGCCCCGGGTATCCAAGGTCGCATTTCGATCTGTTAACACCGCTCTGGCGAAATTCGAATGTGTATTTGAGGCAGAGGGCGCGGGAGTTCGCTATCAGGATGCGCTAAGTGTGTATGACCTCGATCGCTCCCCGATTGTTTTCAACCTCAAAAGTATCCCTTCGCAAGATTTTCTGTCTCACCACCACGACATCCGATTCTCCTTGGAACACTACCAATTTCGAAGGTGCTCCGTTTTTGTGGACGGTAGCCAACTCGAGGAGTTCGATTCTATAACTTCGTACCTCACTCACAACTGGTTAATGAATGACACTTGGAGTCGGCGATGGGGTACTTTTTGGAATTGCAACTCGATCACGTACGCGAAGAGAGAGATTGAGATTTACTGGAAGTGGGTGTTTGGCGCCCGTGGCGGATCTTTTCACACACCTCTACTTTGGCGCAAAGCATTGGCTTGGATTATGTCCAGACCATGGATTCTAACGATGCAGTTTTGGGCTGCAATCTGGTCACGACAGTTCATATTGGATGAAAACGATCGGTTGCGACGGCGGAGACTTTAAGATGAATAACATCAGTATTTGCGTAAGCGCTTCGGTGAGAATGTTAACGAAGGAGATTTCGGGACCTTCAGAAATTTTGTGTATGGACCGTTACCGGTCCGCACGCAAAAAAATGACACTCTCCAATTGCTTCCTCCGCCGGCGCCACAGCAATGGAAAAGCTTTTAATCGCAGTAACCTTCGCCATAGTAACAATACTCTATGTCGGCTACTACGAAGCCCTTGAGGACGGAGGCATCGAAACCATTGTCTTCATCAAGAAGCACTCGACGTTTCAGATGAAGTTCTACAACATCCATGCCAACGATAGAGAGATCAGGAAGGTAGAAGGAAAAAGGGGACAGATTTATTTGTGATTTATTTTCAGAATATAAATCTGAGACCCATCTGGCCAGCCTTCCCACCTCATGGAGGTGCCGCTAAGGTCTCGATAAACGCTGGCGTTTAAAAAGACATCTCCAGTCACTCTCTCAGGCTACACATCCTTGCGCCTTTGCCTACAGCTGCGCCAGAATCCGCCGGCTTGTGCGCTTTGTACCTGGTCTTTATCGTCTACGTGTCGCTGGCAACCCAGCGACCGGGTTTAGCGACCCGACCAGGTATAAGTGCAACGACGCTCCAGTTTGTCGCAGACGTTTGCGACGACGATATGGTGGCTGTGCGTGGGAGACCTTCGGGTCTGCCGGGTCTTATACCTCTCGGTTCGCTAACCCGCGTACAGCTGCCACCCTTACTTGTTTAGCGACGGGTTTTGGTGGTTCCACCAGGTATAAAAATGAAGCTTCACCATGATCAAACCAACACCCAACCCGCCCGAAACCGCCTCGGTTTCCCCCTACGAATCCATCGATTCTAAAAAACTCCACGAAGCCGCCGACCGCGCCCTCGACCATTACCTGTGTCCGCCCGGTTCCACGCCGCCGCCACGTAAAATCCGTGGGATGTATGCCGTGACGGCGGACAACAAAACCGAAGAACTGCTGGTCGATGCCAGTGAAACGCTCGCTTCGGCCAAAACCCTCGCGCAGAACATCGCCAGCTTGTTGCCGGTGTCGCAGCGGCACGCGCTGGCGGGGATTGCGCAGTTGATCATGCTCGGGGAGTTGGCGGTGAATCGGGCGTTGGATAATTTGCAGTTGCCGGGTTGATGCGGGTGTCGGGATCACCTGCTGATTGATTGGGTGGTCATTCTGGCGCCTTCGCGAGCAGGCTCGCTCCCACAGGGTTTTATGCTGATTGCAGATGTTGTGTACAACGCTGAAACCTGGGGGAGCAGTTGATTATTACCGTGCCATCTTGGTGTGATTATTGAGTCGCTTCAGGGCATTCACGGGTCCATCGCGTTACCGTCATGTTATTGAATTGCTCACCGAGGGTATCGACGCGTAGGCAAGTTCCTTTCTTCGTGTAGTGCAAGATGCAGCACGAGCTATCAAACGAGCAGGTATCCAGTTCGAAGAACTTGTGTGCAGCCAACTCCCGCTCCACGCCACTGTATTCATAGCCGTCGGTGGTATGCATCCGCGTGGGCTTCCAGCCTTGTTTGACTAGCTTGGCCTTGGCCGCCACCAAACGCTCACCGATGGCGATGCCTGCTGGCCCGTGCTTGTCGTTAGACGTCTGTGAGTCATTGGCAAACGCTGTGCTGATGCTCATGCAATAAAGTAGGACAGCTACGAGGATCGAAGCCTTAATTTGACGTTCCCTCCGGCCGATTTGTCGCTCGAAAAAAACTGATCATGAGAACCGTGTATCCGAGCGAATCAGCCCCTTTGCCGTTAATTCGCGCAGCTGTTCCTGCCATGCTGTGCGATCAGTTTTGGGGGTTACCGGATCAAAAACATGATATTGCCTGTCACGCCATGCTTCGATTTGGCCGAGCCAGTAGATTTGGCCTGCTTGCCCGGTGTTGAGGCGTTTCAACAAGTAACCAAGTTGTTGCCATGTTGGGAACAGTCGAAAAATGGCGCTGCGCCGCTTCGATGTAAGCTCATGCCAGTCTTGATCGAGTGTGGCTATCAATCGGGCCCTCAATGAGGGCCACGGCACTTTGTCCAGTTGCGCAATCGCCACCGCCAATACTTTCTCTGAAGGATCATCAAGCGCCTCGAACAGCTCAGACAGTTGATCATCGCGAAGCAGGCGTGTAGCCGCCTGTCGCACGGTCACATAGGTCGAGCGCAGCGCAGCTGTATGCCATCGCTCTGGCAGTTCGACAGCCAGTTCTGTGGCGAGGCCGATCACGCCCAGCCAATGCTTTTTTGCCGTAGGTAGATCTTGATTTAAACGCTCGGTCAGGACTGCGTGCGCATCAACTTCGTTGCGAGCCGCAGCCCAAATGGCCAGATTGCGGACCGCCGGTGAAACATCCAACAAAGCTTCGCGCAATACAGGTTTAGGATTGGTGAGGAGCGGTAGCAGTGCATAAAGCACGCGTACGCGGATCTTCCCACCGGGGTGCGACATGGCTTCAAGGAGCAACGGCAGACTCTGGGCTGCCGGCAATGTCAGACTCGCCGCCACCGCCATCATCCGTACGGTCAACTCGCGATGAGCCAACGCGCTGCGTATCAGCGTTTCGGGAATTTTGGGATTTTCCAGTAATAGCGTAAACAGGTAGCGCGCGGCTTTGCCCTGGCGATTCAAGAAGTCGGCGTAGACCTCATCCCAGCAGTCCACCGATTGCAGCATCGCTCGTACCGTCGACAGTGTCTGGTCGTGGTCGACCCGACGTTGCGCTGCCAATGCCATCAAGGGTTCCAGTGCGGACAACCACGCTTGGGTATGAGCAGGAGACAGGTAGTGTTTCAGGCCTTCCAATGCCAGGTCGCGAACCTGAGGGACCCAATCGTTCAGCCGTTCGAGCAACGCGGCTAATGCATCGGGGGAAGGTTGTCTGCACAGTTCTCGCACAGCGACTTCCCGGACGAAACCATTGGAGTGATTGCTCACGTCTGCCCATGTACCGGTGTTACTGAAGCGGGCGAGTATCTCCAGCGCCTCGTTGCGCCGATAGTTTTCATAATGGGAAAGCTGTCCTTGCTGGCGTGCCAACCGAGCCAGCCAGTCTTGTGTCGTGTTCATGGGGGCAGTCCTGTGCGTCCTTGCGGGGGCATATTGTTTGCGTAAAAGCAGCAGCCTACGCGACTTGCTCTTGCGGGCAAAATTCTCGGGTAAGGGGACGGATCTTTTCAGAGGGTAGGTGGTGCAGTGAGGCTCCGATAAACGCCAGCGTTTAAAAAAACATCTCCAGACACTCTCCCAGGCTACACATCCTTGCGCCATTGCCTACAGCTACGCCAGAATCCGCCGGCTTGTGCGCCTTAGGGGCGGGTTCTATTGTGGTTCGGTCGCTGACGAATCAGCGACCGGGTTTCGCAGCCCGGATTAATCAAGGCGCACAGCGCTCCCAATCGTTGCCATTTCTGGCAATGGTGCATCATGGCGGCTGTGCGCGGGATACCTTCGGGTATGCCGGGTTCCTTGATTCCCGGTCTGCGAACCCGCGTACAGCTGCCACCTCCCTTCGTTTCGCAGCGAACCGTGGCGGCTCCAACAATCAAGGAGCTTCACATGATCAAACCAACACCCAACCCACCCGAAACCGCCTCGGTTTCCCCCTACGAATCCATCGACTCCAAAAAACTCCACGAAGCCGCCGACCGCGCGCTCGACCATTACCTCTGTCCGCCCGGTTCTACGCCGCCCCCACGTAAAACCCGTGGGATGTATGCCGTGACGGCGGACAACAAAACCGAAGAGCTGCTGGTCGATGCCAGTGAAACACTCGCTTCGGCCAAAACCCTCGCGCAGAACATTGCCAGTTTGTTGCCGGTGTCGCAGCGTCACGCGCTGGCGGGAATTGCGCAGTTGATCATGCTGGGGGAGTTGGCGGTGAATCGGGCGTTGGATAATTTGCAGTTGCCGGGGTGATGCGGGTGTCGGGATCACCTGGTGATTGATCGGGTGTTCATTTTGGCGACTTCGCGAGCAAGCTCGCTCCCACAGGGATTTATGTTGATCACAGATTTTGTGTAAGTCGCTGGAACCGGTGGGAGCCAATAGACAGAGGGGACGGATTTATTTTCGAAAAATAAATCCGTCCCCTCTGTCGCGTTTGCTGATTTTGGCCCTGCATCTCCTTGAACATGGGGACATGCAGCTACCGCTGAGGTGGCCCGTTATGCAGTCGCCACATCTTTTGGTGTGAATGTATCGCGCGCTACATTACCGATGGTGTTGGTCGTGTAGGCATCGAAACTTCCGCCAATCAAGCCTCCCAGCAGCGGCACGGCTTTGCCAAGATTGATCACGCCTTTTTCACCAAACTTGGTGAACAGCTTGAAGCCGACCTTTTTGTTTATCTCGAGCAAGGTCTTGCCGGAAATCGACTTCACGGCATTCATCGCGAGTTTGTTGCCCACGACAATACCGATGTCTTTCAGCACTTCTTTGGCGGAGTTGGCGGTGAGACAGGCGAAAACGAGGGTTTTTACCTTGTCATCCTTCACGTCGTAGCCACCTAGGTGGGCGATGGCGGCGATCATGCGAATTTGTACGAAAAGCACACTTGTGATGTTGGCGGGCAACGCTACGGGCAGTGTAATCAATCCACCCAGGCCGGTAATGAAGCCTGAGGTGGCCGATTTGGTGTTTTGCCAGCGGATCAGTGAGTTAGCTTGATCGTAAGCAGGGCTTTCTTCCTTGGCGTAGCTGGCTGCGAGCTCCTCGGCGGAATCAAGACCGGAAAACCCATTCACAGATCTCTCGTAGGCCCAATCAAGGACCTGCATTATCTTTTCTTGACTTATCAGTTCCATCTTCAGTCTCAGCGCATGAATAGTGGCCTTATGATGCCATGTCTGCCGGCTCATTTGCATCACTTCGCTTTGAACAAATTCCCTCCAAATACTTTCGCCGCCGCGCTGATGGCATAACTCCAATTTTTAAATACTCGCCCAGACCCCGCGATTACATGCAGCGGGACAGAGGGAACGCATTTGCGGGCTCGATAAACGCCAGCGTTTAAAAGGCAAAGTCAAAAGATCGCAGCCTTCGGCAGCTCCTACAGGGGGCGATTCAATAGGGTTTCCAGGCGGGCTAGGGGCGGGGCGTCCTGGTTGCGGTTGAAGACTTGGATGGCGACTTTGAGTAATCGGCCATTTTCAGCCGTGGCGATGGCCTGTTCGCAGCGCAATAGCAGACGTCCTTGGTCACAGTCCTGCGCTTTTAGTCCTATCGGCAATCGACCTTCCAGTTGCAACTCGGCCATGCGTGTCTGCGCCGCAATCATCGCCACCGACCGATCCCGCAAAATCCCGCTGCTCTGCGTCATCAACCCCGCCACGCGCACGGCCGCCGACATCGCCACGGCGATGATCGCCAGCGCCACCAGCACTTCAATCAAGGTGAAACCCGCTTCTCGGGGACACGCGCGCATAAAAGGCCCAAACCCAAAACACAGCCCTCGACCCTAACCCCCGTCCTTGACGGCTTGACGACGAAAACTCCCGAGGATTTTCAACATCCCTGACATATCTTCTTGCAACACTGCGCGTCGAATCGAATCAAGCCAAGGGAATGTCGAGATGGATATCGCGCAGTTCAAACAGCCCGGACGACCGAGCCGGATGCCCGGTGAGCAGCAGGGTTTTACCCTGATCGAGATCATGGTGGTGGTGGTGATTCTCGGGATTCTGGCGGCGATGGTGGTGCCCAAGGTGCTGGATCGGCCGGATCAGGCGCGGGCCACGGCGGCCAAGCAGGATATTGGTGGTTTGATGCAGGCGCTGAAGTTGTATCGCCTCGATCACGGTACTTATCCGAGCATGACTCAGGGTTTGAAAGTGCTGGTGGAGCGGCCGGCGGATGCGAAGAACAGCAACTGGCGTTCGTACCTGGAGCGTCTGCCGAATGACCCGTGGGGTCGTCCTTATCAGTACCTCAACCCCGGCGCGAATGGCGAGATCGATATCTTTTCCCTGGGTGCCGACGGTCAGCCTGACGGCGACGGCGTGAATGCCGATATCGGTTCCTGGCAGCTGTAAGGCCGGTGATGAACAGCCAATCGAACCAGCAGGGGATGGCGATCATCAGTGCGCTGTTGATCGCGGCGGTGGTCGCGGTGATTGCGGCGGGGATGTTGACCCGGCAGAGCGTTTCGACCCGTGCGCTGGAGGCGGATCAGCAGCGGGTGCAGGGGCGCTGGTTGTTGCACGGTGGGCTGGAGATCAGTCGGCAGTTGCTCTGGGATGCGCGGCAGCGTGATCCGCTGACCCGACTCGATCAGCCGTGGGCGCAGCGTTTGAACGCGCAGGGTTTCGAGGGGCGGCTGGAGGATGAGCAGGGCAAGTTCAACCTGCGCAATCTGGTGGCCAATGAGCGTGTCGATGAGGCGCAGGTGCAGGCGTTTCAGCGGCTGTGCGAGTTGATCGGTATCAGCGCCGGGTTGAGTCAGCGCATCAGTCAGCGGGTGATCGGCTCTTATCCGTATCTGTTGAATCCGCAGATTGCCGAAAACACTGCGAGCAAAAACGCCTTTGACAGTGGCCGTGCCACGTCGCCGAATGCTTCGCGCAAGCCACAGAATCCGAAGTTGCCGATGCTGCGCAGTGTCGATGATCTGCGCAGTGTCGAGGGCGTGAATGACGCGGTCATCGGCAAACTGGCGCCGTACCTGACGGTGATTCCGGCGACCACCTGGCTCAATGGCAATACCGCCACCGCGCCGGTGTTGGCCGCGTATGTGCCGGGGTTGTCGCTGGAGCGGGCGCAGGCGCTGATCAATGAGCGTGACGCCGGGCGCTGGTTCATCAACCGTGGCGATTTCGTCAACCGCTTGCGCATGCCGAATCTGGAGCTGACCAGCGTCAAGGTCGGCATCACCAGTGACTGGTTTCGTCTGCGTGGCGAGGCGCGGCGTGATCAGCGGCGGGTCAGTCTCGATGCGTTGCTGCACCGCAGCGAGGATCGTCTGCCGCAGGTGATCTGGTCGCGGGTGGGCGTATGAGTCAGTTGCGTGTGAGTTTGCCGCCACTGGTGCAGTTGAGTCTCGACAGTGAGATGGATTGCGCGTGGCTGGACCGTCAGGGGCAGGTCATCCGTGAGCAGCGCCAGACTTTTAGCCAACTCGGGCAGTCAGCGAAGCAGCCAGCGCTGAGCGTTTTTCTGCACCCGGCGGACAGCCTGTTGGCAAGCATCGACCTGCCGCCATTGCCGGCGAACAAGACCGCAGCGGCGGTGCAATGTGCGGCGCAGGCCTTGATGCTCGGCGACTGCAACGACATGCACATCGCTCACAGTTCGCGGGATGAAGCGGGGCAGGTGCAGATCGCCTGGGCGCCGCGTCAACGCTTGCAGCATCTGGGGCAATTGCTGAAGCAGGCCGGGCTGAATCTGCGCGGCTTGTACCCGGCGGCGTACAGCTTGCCGGTGCTGCCGGGCACGGTGGCCTGTCGGCAGGACGGCCATTTGTTGCTGCGCGAAAGCGTGCAGGTGGCGCGGGTGCAGCCGCTGTTCGACGACGAGATTGGCGATTGGCTGCTGAGCTGCGGCACGCCGTTGCACTGGATCGGTTCGACGCCACCGCCGGATGCGCAATTGCCGATGGCCGAGGCGCAGCGCTGGACCGGGCCGTTGCCCGGTTGGGGCCTGCACGGCGCGGTGCAACAGCAGCGCAGCGAGCATCGCGGTTGGGGCCGGGCGCTGGGGCTTTGTGCATTGGCGGTGGCGGTGTGGGTCATCGGCTTGAACCTGTATGCCGCCCGCGAAGCCAGTCAGGGTCAGCAGCTCAAGGCGCAGATGGCGCAACGGGTGAAGCAGGCCTTTCCCGAGTTGCCGGTGATCCTCAATCCACTGCAGCAGGCGCGTCAGCAACTGGCGGCGCGGCAGAAGGGTGCGGCGGAGGATCCGGCGCAGCCGTTCAATCGGCTGGTGTTGCAGGCCGGCAGTGGCATGCCGTTCATGGCCGGCACGGTCGAGCGCCTGACGTTTGTCGACGGCAGCTTGCAGTTGAGTCTGCTGGCCGATGCCCGGCGCAGCGCCAATGACAAGGACAAGGATTGGCAAGCCGCATTGGCCCAGGTCGGGATCAGTGCGACGGCTGACGATGAAGGCTGGCTGCTGCGCCCGAGCGACGAAGTCACGACCCCCGACGAAAGCGCTGACGACAGCGGAGCAGAAGATGAATAAGGCATCGCTCGCGGTTTATCGCGCCCGTTGGCAGCGTTTCAGCGCGCAACTTCAGGCGCGCTGGCAAGCGCTGGCCCTGCGCGAAAAACGCATGGTCGGCGGCATGGCGGTGGTGCTGCTGGCGCTGTTGGTATGGGTCGCACTGATCCAGCCGCCGCTGAAAAAAATCACTTACTTGCAAAGCGAAACGCCGAAGTTGCGTGCGCAGACCGAGGCCCTTGAAGTGCTGCTGCGCGAGGTCAGCGTGCGCCCCGAAGGGCAAAGCCTGGCGCAGTCTCTTGAACAGACGCTGCAGGCCAGCGGCCTGGCCGGACACTATCAATTGCAGGCCGGGGAGGCCGGCGCGTGGCAATTGACGTTCGACGCGGCGCCAGCCGATGCAGTGCTCGATTGGCTGCTGAGCGCCCCGGCACAGCTTTCTCTGCAAGTGGTCGAGGCCCGTCTGCAACGCGCCGACAACGCTTCGACCGAAGTCACTGCCGGCACATTGTCAGGCACCGTTCGCATGGATCAGGCGCTGGGCGCTAAGGAAGCTTCATGAAGGGGTCAGGATCCAAACCGGCGCGCATGGCGTTGCCGATGCTGCTGATGGCATTGAGCG
>Ga0153921_1000578_pt1 | contig 18682 bp, 19 predicted proteins | sample TSNJ005MetaG_FD_104691 | JGI IMG/M metagenome (GOLD analysis project Ga0153921, IMG submission 104691) | Attine ant fungus gardens microbial communities from New Jersey, USA - TSNJ005 MetaG | ecosystem: Host-associated > Fungi > Mycelium > Unclassified | place: USA: New Jersey, Brendon T. Byrne... | reverse complement strand
TGGCGACAAGGTCATGGTCTGCCTCTCCGGCGGCAAAGACAGCTACACCATGCTTGACGTGCTGCTGCACCTGCAAAAGGTCGCGCCGATCCAGTTCGAGATCGTCGCCGTCAACATGGACCAGAAACAACCGGGTTTCCCTGAGCACGTGCTGCCGGCCTACCTCAAGGAGCTGGGCGTCGAGTACCACATCGTCGAGAAAGACACCTACTCGGTGGTCAAGGAGCTGATCCCGGAAGGCAAGACCACTTGCTCGCTGTGCTCGCGCCTGCGCCGTGGCACGCTCTACACGTTCGCCGATGAGATCGGCGCGACCAAGATGGCCCTGGGGCACCATCGTGACGACATCGTAGAGACCTTCTTCCTGAATATGTTCTTCAACGGCTCGCTCAAGGCCATGCCGCCCAAGCTGCGTGCCGATGACGGGCGCAACGTGGTGATTCGCCCGCTGGCGTATTGCAATGAGAAGGACATCCAGGCCTATTCCGACTTCAAGCAATTCCCGATCATCCCGTGCAACCTGTGTGGCTCCCAGGAAAACCTGCAGCGCCAGGTGGTCAAGGAAATGCTGGTGGACTGGGAGCGCAAGACCCCGGGCCGCACCGAGAGCATCTTCCGCAGCCTGCAGAACGTGATCCCGTCACAGCTGGCCGACCGCAACCTGTTTGACTTCACCAGCCTGAAGATTGACGAAACCGCCGCGTCGCGCTTCGTCAATGTTGTGAACCTCTGAGCCGATTCAATGCTCTGACACACGGCGCTTGCGGGCGCCGTTTTCAATTCCATTGCCAGGAGAGGGCATGCGCGATTACAAGTGGCTGCACGAATATTGTCTGAACCGCTTCGGTTCAGCGGCCGAGTTGGAAGCCCACCTGCCTGTACCCAAGACCCCGGCGCAGTTGCGCAAGATCAGTGATGACCGCTACCTGTCGACCCTGGCGCTGCGGGTCTTTCGCGCTGGTTTGAAACACAGCGTGGTCGACGCCAAGTGGCCGGCGTTCGAGCAAGTGTTCTTCGGCTTCGATCCGGAAAAAGTCGTGTTGATGGGCGCCGAGCACCTGGAGCGGCTGATGCAGGACACGCGCATCATCCGCCATCTGGGCAAGCTCAAGAGCGTGCCGCGCAACGCGCAGATGATCCTCGACATCGAGCAGGAAAAGGGCAGCTTTGGTGCGTTCGTCGCCGACTGGCCGGTGACCGATATCGTTGGGTTGTGGAAGTACCTGAGCAAGCACGGCCACCAATTGGGCGGGCTGTCGGCGCCGCGCTTTTTGCGCATGGTCGGCAAGGATACGTTTGTGCCGAGTTATGACGTGGTGGCCGCGCTGAATGCGCAGAAGATCGTCGACAAGGCGCCGACCAGCCTGCGCGACCTGGCGACGGTGCAGGGCGCGTTCAACCAATGGCATGCCGAGAGCGGCCGGCCGATGTGCCAGTTGTCGATGATGCTGGCTTACACAGTGAATCATTGAGGCTGTGGTGAGGCCATCGCAGGCAAGCCAGCTCCCACATTTGATCGGCGCCGCGGTCAAATGTGGGAGCTGGCTTGCCTGCGATAGCGGACCTCAGGTAGACACAGGTTCTGCTGCCAGTCTTCGATTCAACTGATGCCGCCAGCGCACATACAGCAACGCCGTACAGAACACCGCCAGGCTCGCGAGCATCTCCAGCACCCCGAACCACTGGCGGTTCGGGTCGTACGCCGCCAGCGCGCCCTTGATGAAATACAGGTTCACCACAAAGCACATCCACGAATGTCCGCGCGCGCTGCCCAGCAACATGCCCGGCGCGAGGATCAGCAGCGGCACCAGTTCGATCAGCAGGATCACCCACGGGCGGGCGCCGTGCAGGTCGGCGATGAACAGGTAGTACACGCAGAGCAACCCCGCCAGGGCGAAAAACGCCAGCAGGCTCAGCGTGCGCGCGAGCTTGACCCGTGGCTCCAGCCACGCCTGGGGCGGCAGGACCTTAGGCTTTCTGGCCACGGCCGTTCTCCAGCAACGTGGCGGTGGTGGCGAGGCGCAGGCCGAGGGCGCGGCACAGGCTGATTTCGTGTTGATCGAGCAGGCGCTTGCCATCCGGCCCGGCATGGTGGCTGGCGCCATACGGAGTGCCGCCACCCTGGGTGTCGAGCAGTGCCTGTTCGCTGTACGGCAGGCCGGTGATCAGCATGCCGTGGTGCAGCAGCGGCAGCAGCATCGACATCAGCGTGGTTTCCTGGCCGCCGTGCAGGCTGGCGGTGGAGGTGAACACCCCGGCCGGCTTGCCGACGAGCGCGCCGGTGAGCCACAGGTTGCTGGTGCCGTCGAGGAAGTACTTGAGCGGCGCGGCCATATTGCCGAAGCGCGTCGGGCTGCCGAGGGCCAGGCCGGAACAGTGTTTCAAGTCATCGAGGCTGGCATACAGCGCGCCTTCCTCCGGGATGCTCGGCGCCACGGCTTCGCACTCGGTGGAGATCGCCGGCACGGTGCGCAAGCGCGCCTCCATCCCACCTTGCTCGATGCCCCGGGCAATCTGCCGGGCCATTTCGCTCACCGAGCCATTGCGGCTGTAATACAACACCAGTACATACGGCGACGTCACGGCAGGATCTCCAGCACGTTTTCCGGCGGGCGGCCAATAATGGCTGTGTCGGCGGTTTCCAGGATCGGGCGTTCCATCAACTTCGGGTGCGCGGCGATGGCGGCAATCAATTGCGCTTCACTGAGGCTGGCGTCGGCCAGGCCCAGGGCCTTGTATTCGTCTTCACCGGTGCGCAGCAGTTGCCGGGCGCTGATGCCGAGCTTGGCCAGCAACGCCTGCAATTGCGCGGCGTCGAGCGGGGTTTCCAGGTAGCGCACCACGGTCGGGGCGAGGCCACGGGCTTCCAGCAGTTCGAGCGCACCGCGGGATTTCGAGCAGCGCGGGTTGTGATAAAGCGTCAGATCGGTCATGTGCGGGTCGCATCTTGCGTAAGGTGGCAGGTATTCTACCTGCGCTGCGCCCGGTCCTTAAACCGTTAGAGGCGATAGGTCGCAGCCTACGTTCATTTTTGCGAAGGATTACCCCATGACTAGGCGACTGATCGGTGCATTGGCGATCATCACAACCCTGCTGCTCAGCGGCTGCGGTAATGACTACGGCGTTGACCAGAACGGCCAGAAGGTGGCGGCCGAGCGCCTGGACAAGCAATGGCTGGTGGTCAACTACTGGGCGGAATGGTGTGGCCCGTGCCGCACGGAAATCCCTGAACTCAACGCCCTGGCGGAGCAGTTGAAGGGGCAGGGCGTGGGTGTGTTCGGGGTCAACTTCGACAATGTGCAAGGCGCAGAGCTGAAGGAAGCCAGCGACAAGCTGGGCATCAAGTTCACGGTGCTGGCGCAGAACCCGGACGGGATCTTCGATATTCCGCGCAGCGAAGCATTGCCGGTGACCTACATCATCGATGACAAGGGCAAGGTGCGCGAGCAGTTGATGGGTGAGCAGACTGCAGAAGGCGTATTGGCCAAGCTCAAGGCCCTGCGCGGCTAAAGGCGGGCCCCGATCAAATGTGCAAGGGGGCTTGCTCCCGAACGCGGTGGATCAGCCAATACAAGTGCTCGCTGACACACTGCCTTCGGGAGCAAGCCCCCTCCCACATTTAGACCTCAGCCATCTCTGGATGGAGTGGGTCAGCCTTCTTCCAGCCAGAGGCGGATGGGCTGGCCCTCGGCTGGCCAGAAGCGCGTCTGTTCGATCGGTGAGATGTCCCAGCGCTGCACCCCTTGCAGGGCCTGGAAGAAGCGGTGTTCCTGCTCCATCAGGGCCTCGGCGCAGAGTTTGCGGGTGCTGCCGATCTTGCCGAAGCTGAGTTTGTCGCCGTCGACGGTGTACGGCGCAAACCAGTGGTTGCAACCGCCATTGCCGTAGGCGCGCCCGTCGGCACCGAGGGTGACGGTCAGGTGCGCGTAATCCATCAGCGGCCGCTCACCAATCCACTCCACCACGTAGCTGTGATCCTGCTTGAGCCGGACCGCGTCACCGGCGCAACCCGTCAGGGCCGCACCGAGGGCGGCGAGCAGAAGCAGGCCTTTCATTGCGCGGCCTGTTGGCATTTCGGGCAGCGGTGTTTGTCGCCCTCGCTGGCCCAACCCAGTTCCTTGATGCGCGCATTGGCGGCCGGTTGCAGCGGCTCTTTGGTCAGCTTGGTTTCCACCGCGAATTCAAACTCCAGCACGGCGTCGCAGCTGTCGCAGTTGACCTTCCAGGTGTGAATTTCCAGTTCGCCGAATTTCGGCCCCTGGGCCATGGCGACCCACTGGCCTGCCGGGCGGATGGAGTAGCGCGCGTCACCTTCGACGGTCAGGCGCATCGACAGGGTTTTGCTGCCTCGCAGGGTGACGATCAGCACGTCGCCGTGCTTGATCGAGCCACCGTTGCCGGTGACCTGGTAACGGCCCGGCACCAGGGCGCGGCATTCGATCAGGGTGTGTTGCGGGCTCAGCAAGCTGAAGCGGAAATCGTGTTCGGCCATGGATCCTCCAAATAGGCGCGGCATCCTATCACGGGTGCCTGCCGATCATGCGCCTGGTATATGACCGCTGATCATCCTTCGACGCGGTTCTGGGCGCGGCCATCGGCCCACGCTGCAATGTTCGCCAGGGTCGTGCCGGCAATCGCCGCCAGGGCCTCGCGGGTGAGGAAAGCCTGGTGCGCGGTGATGATCACGTTGGGGAATGTCAGCAGGCGCGCGAGTACATCGTCCTGCAGCGGCAGGTCGGAGCGGTCCTCGAAAAACAGCTGGGCTTCTTCCTCATACACATCCAGGCCGAGGTATCCGAGCTGGCCGTCCTTGAGCGCCTCGATCAGTGCCGGCGTGTCGACCAGGCCACCGCGACCGGTGTTGATCAGCATCGCGCCGGGTTGCATCTGTGCCAGCGAACGCGCGTTGATCAGGTGTTTGCTGTCGGCGGTCAACGGGCAGTGCAGGCTGATGATCTGCGCTTCGGCGAGCAGTTCGGGCAGGCTCACGTAGCGGGCGCCGAGCGCCTCGACCTGCGGGTTGGGGAAGGGGTCGTAGGCGAGCAGCTGGCAACCGAAGCCGGCCATGATCTTGGCGAACGTGGCGCCGATCTGCCCGGTGCCGACCACACCGACGGTCTTGCCCACCAGGTCGAAACCCGTCAGGCCGTGCAAGCTGAAATCACCATCGCGGGTGCGGTTATAGGCGCGGTGCAGGCGGCGATTGAGCGCGAGGATCAGCGCCACTGCATGTTCGGCCACCGCATGGGGCGAGTAGGCGGGCACACGCACGATGGTCAGGCCCAGGCGCTGGGCGGCCGGCAGGTCCACATGGTTATAGCCGGCCGACCGCAGGGCGATCAGCCGTGTGCCGCCCTGGGCCAATTGCTCCAGCACCGGCGCGCTGAGGTCGTCATTGATAAACGCGCAGACCACGTCGTGATGTTCGGCCAGGGCCACGGTGTCGAGGTTGAGCCGGGCTGGTTGGAACTGCAGCTCCAGGCCATCGGGCAAGGGCTCGCCGAGAAAGCTGTCGCGGTCGTAGGTTTGGCTGCTGAAAAGAATCACGCGCATTGAATAGCTCCCTGCGATCGTAGAATGGTTGCGTTGCTCGTAGGCGCGACTTGCTGCAGCAAGTGTGTTGCAGAGGGGGTGTCGTGGCGAGCAAGCGCTCTCGCCACCTCCCTTGTCACAGCAATCGCGCTCCTACAGCGGTGTTCAGGCGCTGACCCGCGCTTCACTGGCGAGCCGGGCGATCGCCATGTCCAGTTCGTCCAGCGCGTGCATGGCTTTGGCGTCGTCCTGCTTGAGCAGGGTTTCGGCACGTTGGCAGGCCGCGCGCAGCTGTGGCACGCCACAATAGCGAGTGGCGCCATGCAGGCGGTGGACGCGTTCGATCAGGGCGTTGTTGTCATTGGCATCACGGGCGACGTTGATAGCCAGGCGGTCGGCTTCCAGCGACGCCAGCAGCATGGCGAGCATGTCGGCGGCGAGGTCGGTCTTGCCGGCGGCCAGGCGCAGGCCCTCTTCGTGGTCCAGAACCGGCAGTTGCTCGCGAGGGCCGAGGCCATCGGCGCTGCGTTCCGGGCCCTGATTGCGCAGGGCCAGGCCGGTCCATTTCAACACCACTTGCGCCAGTTGCCGCTCGCTGATGGGTTTGGTCAGGTAATCGTCCATGCCACTTTGCAGCAGCGCGCGTTTTTCGTTGGCCATGGCGTGGGCGGTGAGGGCGACCACCGGCAACGGCGTACCGTGCCGCTCGCTTTCCCACTGGCGAATCGCCTCGGTACTCTGGCGACCGTCCATGCCGGGCATTTGCACGTCCATCAGCACCAGGTCGAAGGTGTCCTGCTTCACCGCGTCGACGGCCGCATAGCCGCTTTCCACGGCACGCACCCGTGCGCCCATGTCTTCGAGCAGGGTTTGCACCAGCAAAAGGTTGGCCGGGTTGTCATCCACACACAGCACGCGCGGTGCACGGCTGGACAGCGGCTCGCCAGGTTCGCTGCGCGAAGGGCGGGGGCTGATCAGGTCGGACAGCGCCCTGCGCAGCTTGCGCGTGCAAGCCGGCTTGGCCTGCAACTGGCTGTTGGGGTTGGGTACCGACTGGTTGAACAGCATCTGCTCGGTGGTAGGGCACAGCACCAGCACTTTGCAGCCCAGGTGTTCGAGGTCCCACAGGTGTTGGTTGAGGCGTTCCGGCGGAATGTCATTGGCGGTCACGCCGAGCACCGCAAGATCGATGGCCTGGTCGGTCTGATGCGCGCTGGTGATGCCGTTGGTCAGGCTTTCGAGACTGTTAAACGGCGTGACCTGCAGGCCACAGTCTTCGAGTTGGTGCTGCAAGGCCTGACGCGCCAGTTCGTGGTTTTCGAGGACAGCCACGCGATGGCCCAGCAGCGGCGCACACGGCAGGTCTTCGACATCGTCGCGGGTCTTGGGCAGGTTGAGGCTGATCCAGAATTCCGAGCCTTCGCCGGGCGTACTGTCGACGCCGATTTCACCGCCCATCTGCTCGATCAGGCGCTTGGAAATCACCAGGCCCAACCCGGTACCACCGGGCTGGCGCGACAACGAGTTGTCGGCCTGGCTGAAGGCCTGGAACAACGCGCGCACGTCCTGGCTGGACAGGCCGATGCCGGTGTCCTGTACGCTGATGCGCAGTTGTACGCTGTCTTCCTGCTCGTCCTCGATCATCGCCCGGGCGACGATGGTGCCTTCACGGGTGAACTTGATCGCGTTGCTGATCAGGTTGGTCAGGATCTGCTTGAGGCGCAGCGGGTCGCCGACCAGTGCCAGCGGGGTGTCGCGGTACACCAGGCTGACCAGTTCGAGCTGCTTGGCGTGCGCGGCGGGGGCGAGGATGGTCAGGGTGTCCTGCAGCAGGTCGCGCAGGTTGAACGGGATACTGTCGAGCACCAGCTTGCCGGCTTCGATTTTCGAGAAGTCGAGGATCTCGTTGATGATGCCCAGCAGGTTGTCGGCGGATTTTTCGATGGTGCCCAGGTAGTCCAGCTGGCGCGGGGTCAATTCACTTTTTTGCAGCAGGTGGGTAAAACCGAGGATGCCGTTGAGCGGCGTGCGGATTTCATGGCTCATATTGGCCAGGAACTCGGACTTGATGCGGCTGGCTTCCAGCGCCTCTTTGCGCGCCAGGTCCAGCTCGATGTTCTGGATTTCAATGGTTTCCAGGTTCTGGCGCACGTCTTCAGTGGCCTGGTCGATGCTGTGTTGCAACTCTTCCCGGGCGTTCTGCAGGGTCTCGGCCATGCGGTTGATGCCCGAGGCGAGCTGGTCCAGTTCCTGGCTGCCGAGGGCGGGCAGGCGGGTTTCCAGGTTGCCGTCCTTGAGCTGGGCCACGGCTTGCTTGATCAAGCCGATCGGGGAGTTGATGGTGCGGCTGATCCGCAGCGCCAGGGCCGCCGTGCAGATCAGCCCGATGGCGATCAGCAGCAGGCTGGCGAACAGGCTGCGGTAGCCACGCAGCAACATGCCGTTGTGGGACAGCTCCACCTCGACCCAGCCGAGCAGGCGGTCGGCTTCATCGGGAATCAGGTCGCCGGCGAGGTTGCGATGGCGGCCAAACACTGGCAGCAGGTACCGCGTGGCGTCATTGCCGGTGCGCTGCAGCAAATGCGAGCTGTTGCCGACCGGCGGCTGGTTGAGCATGGTCGGGCCGGCGTGGGCGAGGGACGCGCGGTCTGGGGCGAGGAAGGACACGGCGCGTACGTCCGGCTGTTCCAGGGATTGCGTGGCGATGCGCTCCAGCAGATCCGTGTTGCGCGCGCTCAAGGCGGGTGCCACCAGCGGTGCCAACTGCTCGGCGATCATTTCGCCGCGCTGCAGCAATTGCGACTGCAGTTCCGAGAGCTGCATCCAGGTGAAATAGCCCCCCAACAACGAGGCCATCAGGCTGGTCGGTAATAAGGTCAGCAACAGTACGCGGCCCTTTATCCCCATTCTTCTAAGCACGCCACTCTCCTGCTACCACAGTGTTATCGAATTTCTGCACGGGCATCCGGCCCGCACCACCTGCGCAGTGTAGCCATTTGCACGGCGAGGAATCTTGCAAATTAATGACATACGGCAATCTTCGCGCCATTTGGCGCCGGGTGGCGATTGCCTGGCGCGGGGTAATCTTGAATAATCAGTCATTGAGAATGACTTGCAGACGCTAATGAATCCCGCAGCAGTTGGCCTACCCAGTATCCTGACCATCGAAGACGACCCCGTGCTCGGCGCCTACGTCCATGAGCACCTGGGCCGCTGTGGTTTCCAGGTCACCTGGTGCCAGAACGGCCAGCAAGGCCTGCAGATGGCCCGCGACCAGGCGTTCGACGTGGTGTTGATGGATATCCTGCTGCCGGGGCTGGATGGCCTGTCGATCCTGACCCATCTGCGCCAGAGCCATTCGATCCCGGTGATCCTGATGTCGGCCCTGGGCGCCGAAGCCGACCGCGTCAGTGGTTTTCGCCTGGGCGCCGACGATTACCTGCCCAAGCCGTTCAGCATGATCGAGCTGCGCGTGCGCATCGAAGCCATCCTGCGCCGAGTGGCCCTGGATCGGCGTCCGTTGCCGAGCCTCACCCTGGCGCGCGATGACGCACGCACGCTGCGTTTTGACGATGAACTGTGCGACGTCTTCTACCAGCAACACTGGGCCGGGCTGACCCGCAGCGAATACCGCCTGCTCGAAACCCTGCACCGCAATGGCGACGAAGTGCTCAGCAAGGCCTTCCTCTACCAGCATGTGCTGCAACGTGGCTATGCGCCTCACGACCGCAGCCTCGATATGCATATCAGCCAGATCCGCCGCAAGCTCAAGGCCATCGGCTATGCCGAGCGCGAAGTGCGCACGGTGTGGGGCAAGGGTTATGTGCTGAGTGCTCTTGATGACGGACTTTGATCGTCCGTTGAAGCGGTTGCCGGGCAAGCACTCGTTATTCTGGAAGCTGGCTTGCCTGCTGATCGCCTTCTGTCTGCTGATGATCTGGCTCAGTTGGTCCTGGGGCCGCTATATGGAAGAGCAGAACGCCTATCTGGCCGAGGAACCCCGCGAGATCCTCAAGGGCTACGCGGCAGGCGCCGAGCTGGCGTGGAGCACCCAGGGACGTGCCGGGGTGGACGCGTGGTTGCAGGTCATGGCCAAGCGCGAGTCGACCTGGATCGGTGTGATCGGCAACGACTTGCAATCGCTGAGCAGCAAGCCGCTGACGGTCAAGGAAAGCCAGCGCCTGACTTTCCTGCGTGGCCTGGAATGGCCGGTCAGCCGGCACGTCAAAGGCCTGCCGTGGTTGAAAATCCCATTCCCCGTGGACCCCAACGCGGGCTCACTGGTGATCGAGTTGCCGCAGCGCTTCATGCCGGGGCGTTATCAACTGTTCTGGCGGGTGGTGACCAACGGTGTGATCCCCGGCCTGTTTACCTTGCTGCTGTGTGTGGGCTTGTACCGGCTGCTGATCATGCCGCTCAACCAACTGCGCGAGCAGGCGAATGCCTGGCGTGCCGATCAGTTGAATACGCGACTGTCCCACGCGGCCACCAGCCGTCAGGATGAACTGGGCGAGCTGGGCCGGGCTTTCGACCAGATGTCCGAGCGCCTGCAAGGGACCGTGCTACTGCAGCAGCAATTGCTGCGAGACATGTCCCATGAATTGCGCACCCCGTTAAGCCGCCTGCGCGTGGCCTGTGACAGTGAGCAGGACCTGGCGCAACTGCGCGAGCGACTCGGCCGCGAGATTGACGCGATGCAGCGCCTGGTGGAAGACAGCCTGCAACTGGCCTGGCTGGACACCGAGCGGGCGCCGCTGCCGCAGGAAGACATCCAGCTCCAGGCGCTGTGGGACATGTTGCGCGAAAACGCGTGCTTTGAAAGTGACTGGTCGCCGTCGCGCCTGCCGTGTCTGCTGGGCGCCGATTGCTGGGTGCGTGGCAACCTGAATACCCTGGCCCAGGCCCTGGAAAATATCCTGCGCAATGCCATCCGGCATTCGCCAGTGGACGGTATCGTCAGCCTGGACGGGCAGCGTGATGGCGAGTACTGGCACCTTTGGCTGGAAGATCAGGGCGGGGGGATCGACGAGCAGGACCTGGAGCGAATCTTCGCGCCCTTTACCCGATTGGACGGTTCACGCCCCGGCGATGGTGGCTTCGGCCTGGGCTTGAGCATCGCGCGCAACGCCGTGCAGCGCCAGGAAGGCAGCCTGTGGGCGGAAAACACCGGCAGCGGCCTGCGCGTGCACCTGCGTCTGCGGGCGCGCTGACCCTTACGCGCGACGCTGTTTGCGTTTCTTCCATTGGTGCGCCACCCACCAGCGCCAATAGAGCATGGTCAGGCAATAGGCCAGCGCCCCCAACACCAGCCCCAATACCACCGAACCCAGCAGGAAGGGCTGCCACAAGGTACTCAGTTGGCTGCTGATCCATTCCCAGGTGAGGTCGTCGGGCAGGCTGCGTGGCGGTACATTCATCAGCCACGCACCAGTCAGGTAGGTGCAGATAAACACCACCGGCATGGTGATCGGGTTGGTCAGCCACACCAGGCTGACCGCGATGGGCATATTGCCGCGCACCGTAATCGCCAGGATCGCCGCCAGCAGCATCTGCAACGGGATCGGGATAAAGGCCGCGAACAGGCCGACCGCCATGGCCCGGGCCACCGAGTGCCGGTTCAGGTGCCAGAGGTTCGGGTCATGCAGCAGCGTGCCGAGAAACTGTAATGACTTGTGTTCCCTGATACTGGTCGGGTCGGGCATGTACCGTTTGAATAAGCGCCGGGGCATAAGGGGTCCAGGTCAGTTCGAGGGGCAAGTATGCCCGCATTCTATAAACAGAAAATTCAGACTTTGTGACAAAACATCATAGGCGCTGCCCGGCAACCCGCTAAGACTGAGTGGATCACTTGCAAAGGATGATTCATGAAGACAGGGATGTTTGCGCTGGCGCTGGGGTTGCTGGCCTTGCGTTGGTTACCGGCGCTGCCGTCGACGGGATGGCTGGTGATGCTGCTGGTGGTGGCGCTGATGCTGTTGCCGTTTCGCACCTACCCGCTGGCGTTCTTCCTGTTCGGTTTGAGCTGGGCTTGCCTCAGCGCGCAATTGGCCCTGGATGATCGTCTCGACCCGGCGCTGGACGGCCAGACCCGCTGGGTCGAAGGGCGGGTCACCGGGTTAACGCAACGAACCGGCGAGGGCGTACGTTTTGAACTGACCGACAGCCGCTCGCGAAAGGCGCGGCTGCCCAAGCGTATTCGCGTGTCCTGGCGGGGCGGGCCCGAGGTGCGCAGTGGCGAGCGCTGGCGCCTGGCAGTCAGCCTCAAGCGGCCCTCGGGCCTGCTGAATTTTCATGGGTTCGATCAAGAGGCTTGGCTGTTGGCCCAGCGCATCGGTGCCACCGCGTCGGTGAAGGACGGCGAGCGCCTGGCGCCGGCGCGCAATGCCTGGCGCGACAGCGTGCGCCAACGCCTGATGGCGGTGGATGCCCAAGGTCGCGAGGCGGGCCTGGCTGCGTTGGTGTTGGGCGACGGTTCGGGGTTGGCGGCCGAAGATTGGCAGGTCTTGCAGGCTACCGGCACCGTGCACCTGCTGGTGATTTCCGGCCAGCATATCGGCCTGCTGGCGGGGCTGGTCTACGGACTGATCGCCGGGTTGGCGCGCTACGGGTGCTGGCCGCGCACCTGGCCGTGGCTGCCATGGGCGTGCGGCCTGGCATTCGGCGCAGCCCTGGGGTACGGCCTGTTGGCAGGGTTCGGCGTGCCGGTCCAGCGTGCCTGTGTGATGGTCGGGTTGGTGCTAGTGTGGCGTTTGCGCTTTCGTCACCTGGGGGTGTGGTGGCCATTGTTGCTGGCGCTTAATGGCGTGCTGATCCTGGAGCCATTGGCCAGTTTGCAGCCAGGCTTCTGGTTGTCCTTTGCCGCGGTGGCGGTGCTGATCCTGGCCTTCGCCGGGCGGCTGGGGCCCTGGAGTGTGTGGCAGGCATGGACCCGACCGCAGTGGCTGATCGCCATCGGCCTGTTTCCGGTATTGCTGGTGCTGGGGTTGCCGATCAGCCTGAGTGCACCGTTGGCCAATCTGGTGGCGGTGCCCTGGATCAGCCTGGTGGTATTGCCGCTGGCCTTGCTGGGGACGGCCTTGCTGCCGTTGCCGTGGTTGGGGGAGAGCCTGTTGTGGCTGGCCGGCGGTGCATTGGCCGGGCTGTTCGAGGGTCTGGCCTGGCTCGCCGGACTGCTGCCGGCGTGGGTCCCGGCCGAGGTGCCGCTGGGTTACTGGTGGTTGAGCCTGCTGGGCACGGTGCTGCTGTTGTTGCCCAAGGGTGTGCCGTTGCGCCTGCTGGGGTTGCCGATGCTGCTGCTTGCTGTCTTTCCACCGCAGGAGCGGGTGCCCCATGGGCAGGTGGACGTGGTTCAGTTGGATGTCGGGCAGGGGCAATCCCTGATCCTGCGAACCCGCCATCACACCTTGCTCTACGATGCCGGCCCGCGTACCGGAACATTTGACCTCGGCGCGCGGGTGGTGCTGCCGTCGCTGCGAAAGTTCGGGGTCGACAGGCTCGACATGATGTTGCTCAGCCATGCCGATGCGGATCACGCGGGCGGCGCGGCGGCGATTGCCAGGGGCATGCCGATCCAGCGTGTGGTGGGCGGTGAAGTCGAAGGCCTGCCGGCGTTCCTCGGCACCCAGCCTTGCGTCAGCGGTGAGCAATGGCAGTGGGACGGTGTTTCATTCGAGCTGTGGCAATGGGCAGGCGCCGACAACGGTAACGCGAAGTCCTGCGTGTTGCAGGTGCAGGCGAATGGCGAGCGCCTGTTGCTCACCGGCGACATTGATCGCGCCGCCGAACAGGCTTTCCTCGCTTCGCCGCTGGCCGTGCCGACCGATTGGCTGCAAGCGCCCCACCATGGCAGCCGCAGTTCGTCGTCGAAGGCCTTCCTGCGCCGATTGGCACCCGGTTCGGTGCTGATATCGCGGGGGCGTGGCAACGCGTTCGGCCATCCCCATCCGCAGGTGCTGCAGCGCTATCAGGCGCTGGGCAGCCAGGTCTACGACAGTGCCGAGCAGGGGGCCGTGCGCCTGCAGCTGGGGGCCTTTGCAGCACCGGTTGTTGCGCGCAGTCAACGCCGGTTCTGGCGCGAGTGGTTACCCTGATCGTACCGTCGACCGCTGCATGGCCGGCGGACCCCGCCGGCGAACCTATATGGTAAAGTGGCGCACTTTTTCGAGGGGACATTCACTGTGTGGGAATTGGTCAAATCCGGCGGCTGGATGATGTTGCCGATCATCATGAGTTCCATCGCCGCACTCGGCATCGTCGCCGAACGCCTGTGGACCCTGCGCGCCAGTCGCGTCACTCCCGAGCATCTGCTGGGGCAGGTCTGGGGCTGGATCAAGAACAAACAGTTGGACAAGGACAAGCTCAAGGAGCTGCGGGCCAACTCGCCGCTGGGTGAGATCCTCGCCGCGGGCCTGGCCAACTCCAAGCATGGTCGCGAGATCATGAAGGAGTGCATCGAGGAAGCCGCGGCCCGCGTCATCCATGAACTGGAACGCTATATCAACGCCCTCGGCACCATCGCCGCCATGGCGCCGTTGCTGGGGCTGTTGGGCACGGTATTGGGCATGATCGATATTTTCAGCTCGTTCATGGGCTCGGGCATGACCACCAACGCCGCGGTGCTGGCCGGTGGTATTTCCAAGGCCTTGATCACCACGGCCGCAGGCCTGATGGTCGGTATTCCTTCGGTGTTCTTCCATCGCTTCCTGCAGCGCCGCATCGATGAACTGGTGGTTGGCATGGAGCAGGAAGCCATCAAGTTGGTGGAAGTGGTGCAGGGCGACCGTGATGTGGACCTGGTCGAGGGCAGAGCGTGAAATTTCGCCGCAAGCAACGGGAAAATGTCGATATCAACCTCGCGTCGCTGATCGACGTGGTGTTCATCCTGCTGCTGTTTTTTGTCGTCACCACCACGTTCACCCGGCAAACCCAGCTGCGTGTCGACCTGCCGGAAGCCGTGAGCGGTTCGCCGGCCGAAGACCAGCAAGTCAAGCAACTCGACATCGCCATCAGCGCCGACGGGGTGTTCTCGGTGAATAACCAGTTGCTCGAGAAAAACGACCTCAACAGCCTGATGGACGCGCTGCAGAAAGAATCCGGCGGTGATACCAAGATGCCGCTGTCGATCAGTGCAGACGGCAAGACCCAGCACCAGGCCGTGATCACCGCCATGGACGCGGCCGGCAAGCTCGGCTTCAGCCATCTGCGCATGACCACCGTCGAGGCGGCGAGCCAACCCTGATGGCCATGTCCGATCGTTTGCTCAAGGCCTGGTACACCGGCCATCCGGCGCTCGCCCTGTTGCGGCCGCTGGAATCCCTGTATCGCCGCGTGGTGCAGCGCAAGCGTGCGCGATTCCTGGCGGGCGAGGGCGAGATCTACCAGTCGCCTGTGCCGGTGGTGGTGGTCGGCAATATCACCGTGGGTGGCACCGGCAAGACGCCGTTGATCCTGTGGCTGATCGAACACTGCCGGCGCAGCGGTTTGCGCGTTGGCGTGGTCAGTCGTGGGTATGGTGCCAAGCCGCCGCAGTTGCCGTGGCGGGTCGAGGCCAGCCACAGCGCCGACGTGACAGGTGATGAGCCGCTGTTGATCGTGCAGCGCTGCGGTGTCCCGTTGATGATCGACCCCGACCGCAGTCGCGCGGTCCGGGCCCTGCTGGCGAGTGAAACCCTGGACCTGATCCTCTCCGACGACGGCCTGCAGCATTACCGCCTGGCCCGTGACCTGGAACTGGTACTGATCGACGCCGCCCGTGGCCTGGGCAATCGCCGCTGCCTGCCGGCCGGACCATTGCGCGAGCCGGTGGAGCGCCTGCAGAGTGTCGATGCGTTGCTGTACAACGGCGCCGTCTCGGACCGTGAGGACGGCTTCGCCTTTCGCCTGCAACCCAGCGCATTGGTCAACCTGCAGAGCGGCGAGCGCCAGCCGGTCGATTACTTCCCGGCGGGCCAGCAGGTACACGCGGTCGCCGGCATCGGCAACCCGCAACGTTTCTTCAATACCCTTGAAACGCTACACTGGCAGCCAATACCCCATGCTTTTGCCGACCACGCGCCCTACAGCGCCGAGGTCCTGAACTTTACGCCGTCATTGCCGCTGGTCATGACCGAGAAGGACGCGGTGAAGTGCCGCGCCTTTGCCCGGCCAGACTGGTGGTACCTTGCAGTGGATGCCGTGCCGTCGACAGCGTTCGTCGCCTGGTTCGACACGCAGTTGATGCGTCTGCTGCCCGCTCGTCTCTTGCCTTAAACGCTGCTATCCAGGAAACACTCATGGACACCAAATTGCTCGACATCCTCGCTTGCCCGATCTGCAAAGGCCCGCTCAAGCTCAGCGCCGACAAAACCGAGCTGATCAGCAAAGGCGCCGGCCTGGCTTACCCGATCCGTGATGGCATCCCGGTGATGCTGGAAAGCGAAGCCCGCACCCTGACCACCGACGAGCGCCTGGATAAATGACCACAGCCTTTACCGTTGTCATTCCGTCGCGCTACGCCTCGACCCGGCTGCCGGGCAAACCGCTGCAACTGATCGGCCACAAGCCGATGATCCAGCTGGTGTGGGAACAGGCCTGCAAGAGCAGCGCCGAGCGCGTGGTGGTGGCTACCGATGATCCACGCATCATCGACGCCTGCAAAGGTTTCGGCGCCGAAGCGGTGCTGACCCGCGAAGACCACAACTCCGGCACCGACCGCCTGGCTGAAGTGGCCACCCAGCTGGGCCTGGCCCCGGATGCGATCGTGGTCAACGTGCAGGGTGACGAGCCGCTGATCCCGCCGAGCGTGATCGATCAGGTGGCCGCCAACCTGGCCGCCCATGGCGAAGCGCGCATGGCCACGCTGGCCGAGCCGATCGAAGACATCGACACACTGTTCAACCCCAATGTGGTCAAGGTGGTCAGTGACATCAATGGCCTGGCGCTGACGTTCAGCCGTTCGACCTTGCCGTGGGCCCGCGATGCTTTTGCCAAGCAGCCTGACGTGTTGCCGCAAGGCGTGCCGTATCGCCGCCATATCGGCATCTACGCCTATCGCGCCGGCTTCCTGCATGACTTCGTCAGCTGGGGCCCCTGCTGGCTGGAAAACACCGAATCGCTGGAACAACTGCGTGCCCTGTGGCACGGCGTGCGTATCCACGTGGGCGATGCCCTGGAAGCGCCTCCTGCCGGCGTCGATACCCCGGAAGACCTTGAGCGCGTCCGGCGCCTGCTGGGGGCTTGATGGAAGTTCTGTTTGTCTGCCTGGGCAATATCTGCCGCTCGCCGACTGCCGAAGGTGTGCTGCGCCATAAATTGCGCGAAGCCGGGCTGGCGGGGCAGGTGGAAGTGGCCTCGGCCGGTACCGGTGAATGGCATATCGGCAACCCGCCCGACCAGCGCAGCCAGCGTGCAGCGTTGGTGCGCGGCTACGACCTGTCGGCGCAACGTGCCCAGCAGGTATCACGTGCCGACTTTGCGCGCTATGACCTGATCCTCGCGATGGACAACAGCAACCTGCGCAACCTCAAGGCCATGCAGCCAGCGCAGGGCAAGGCCGAGCTGGACCTGTTCCTGCGCCGCTTCGAGGCTGAAGTCGACGAAGTGCCGGACCCTTACTACGAAGGCGAACAAGGCTTCGAGCGGGTGCTGGACCTGATCGAGCGCGCCTGTGACTTATTGGTGATCGAATTGAAGGGGCGGTTATGACCTTGCAGGTGCTTTCGCAGGTATCGCTCAAGCCATTCAACAGCTTTGGCATCGATGTGCGTGCCCAGCTGTTCGCCGAAGCGCACAGCGATGACGACGTGCGCGAGGCCCTGGCCTACGGCGCCGCACAGGCATTGCCGGTGCTGGTCATCGGTGGCGGCAGCAACCTGCTGCTGACCCAGGATATTCCTGCACTGGTCCTGCGTATGGCCACCCAAGGCATCCGCGTGCTCAGCGATGACGGCGTGCAGGTGGTGGTTGAAGCCGAAGCGGGCGAAGCCTGGCACCCATTCGTGCTGTGGACCCTGGCGCAGGGCTTCTGCGGCCTGGAAAACCTCAGCCTGATCCCTGGTACGGTGGGCGCTGCCCCCATGCAGAACATCGGTGCCTACGGTGTAGAGATCAAGGACGTATTCGCCGGCCTGACTGCCCTGGACCGGCACACGGGCGAGCTGCGCGATTTCAGCCTGCCAGAGTGCAATTTTGCCTACCGCGACAGCCTGTTCAAGCACGAGACCGGGCGCTGGCTGATCCTGCGGGTGCGCTTTGCCCTGAGTCGCGCCAGCCACCTCAAGCTCGACTACGGCCCGGTGCAGCAGCGCCTGGCCGGGCAGGGCATCACCGAGGCGACGCCAAGTGATGTCAGCCGGGCAATCTGCAGCATTCGTCGCGAGAAACTGCCGGACCCGGCGGAGCTTGGCAATGCCGGCAGCTTCTTCAAGAACCCGTTGGTGTCCCAGGCGCTGGCTGCGCAACTGCAGGAGCTGTACCCAGACCTGGTGGCGTATCCCCAGGCCGATGGGCAGATGAAACTCGCTGCCGGCTGGCTGATCGACAAGGCAGGCTGGAAGGGCTTTCGCGAAGGCGACGCGGGCGTGCATAAGTTGCAGGCGCTGGTGCTGGTCAACTATGGCGCTGCGTCAGGGCACGACATTGCCAACCTGGCCAGGCGTATCCAGCAGGATATCGCCGAGCGATTCAAGGTCGACCTGGAAATGGAACCCAACCAGTACTGAACCGCTGAAAACAAAAATGCCCCGTATCTTTCGATACGGGGCATTTTTTATTGCGCGGATGAATCAGTCATCGCGGCTCATGATGCCGAAGATCTGCAACAGGCTGATAAACAGGTTGTAGATCGACACATACAGGCTGATGGTCGCCATGATGTAGTTGCGCTCACCGCCGTGGATGATGGCGCTGGTCTGGAACAGGATGCACACCGAGGAGAACAGCACAAAACCTGCGCTGATCGCCAGTTGCAGGCCGCTGATCTGGAAGAACATGCTGGCGAGCACGGCGGCCAGCAGTACGAAGAAGCCCGCGGTGATGAAGCCACCCAGGAAGCTCATGTCCTTGCGGGTAATCAGCACGTAGGCCGACAGACCACCAAACACCAGGGCCGTCATGGCAAACGCCGAGCTGACCACTTCCGCGCCGCCGGCCATGCCGAGGTAACGGTTGAGGA
>Ga0153921_1000577_pt1 | contig 18688 bp, 18 predicted proteins | sample TSNJ005MetaG_FD_104691 | JGI IMG/M metagenome (GOLD analysis project Ga0153921, IMG submission 104691) | Attine ant fungus gardens microbial communities from New Jersey, USA - TSNJ005 MetaG | ecosystem: Host-associated > Fungi > Mycelium > Unclassified | place: USA: New Jersey, Brendon T. Byrne... | reverse complement strand
GTTCACCACGTTGCCGAACACGCCCGCAGCGAGTACGCCCTGTTGGTTCAGATCGAGAGTCACTGTTCCGTAGTTGATCAAGTACGCGATGCCTATGTACCCGAACGCGAAGGACGACACGAAAGCTCCTGCGCCGAGCAGGATTTCCCGCCACTGGTGCGTCATCGCCTCCACGAACGGAAGGCTGCTTCGGCCCTGGCTCTCCATTTCGTCGGTGAATACGGGACTCTCCTCCAGCTTGAGCCGGACGTAGAGCCCCACCGAGACGAGCAGAATGCTGAGGAGGAAGGGCACTCGCCAGCCCCAGGCGATGAACGTCTCGTTGGACATGAGTAGGCCGGTCACGAAGAACGTCGACAGCGCGAGGATATTCGCCACCGCGCCGCCGAGATTGGTGAACATCGACCAGAAACCACGGCGCTCGCTCGGTGCGTTCTCCGATGTGAAGAGTGCTGCACCGGCCCATTCGCCGCCGGCTGCGAAGCCTTGAGCGATACGCAGGACGATCAGCACGATCGGCGCCACAACCCCGGCCGTAGCCGCGGTGGGTAACAGGCCGATGATGACCGTCGAGACACCCATCAACATCATCGTCGCGATCAACGTCTTCTTGCGCCCGAGGCGGTCTCCGAAGTGTCCGAACAGGACGCTACCGAACGGGCGAGCCACGAACGCGACGCCCAGGGTAGCGAAGGACACGATCGTGCCTGCATAGGTCCCCAATGCGGGGAAGAACGCGTCCGCGAACACCAATGCCGCTGCGGTTCCGAAGATTCCGAAGTCGTAGAACTCGATCACCGTGCCCATGAAGCTGGCGAACGCGACCCGCGACATCTTGTTCTTCTTCGGTGCGGACGCGTCCACCGTCGCCGTCGGTTCCGCAACGCCGCGTACGGCCGATGGGGGTGATGAATAATTCGTCAACAGAAAACTCCTCGTGAGCGAAAGGGCCTGAACGCAACCGCAGGCCTACCGAGTTACACACGATTCCGTATATACGAACTTTCAGTCCGAATTAGGAACGTAACGCAATGTAGCGCGCATCACATAGATGGTCAAGAGTGAAGTGAGCAGTACGGTGGGGTCGGCCCGAACGCATCGTCCCAAGCAGCCCCACCGCACGGTTGTCGGTTGGGTCGTCAGTTGTCTGCGACAGTCATCCGGCCAAGATGCCGGTCAGGCTTCGGACGTCATCCAGGCCCTCCAGCGCCATCGCAGACGTCACGAGCTCAGCAAACCGCTGTGCGCCCATGCGCGGTTCGAGCATCGACTGCCACTTCAGCTGCAGCAGGTCCCACGTGACATTGTTTTCGCGGAACCGATGCCCACGAGGATGTTCGATCAGCCGCGAGACTTCTCCGGAGTCGGTCCGGAGGGTGACCCGCGCCCCCCGGCCGTGCGGCTGCTTCCGTTCCAGGTCGTCGTCGACATACACGGTGACCGCTTTGCGAAGCCGAGAGACCTGCGGGCTCGCGAGCAGCGCAGACGAGTGTGCTTCTTCGAAGCCCAGTCGGCCCGCCACCATGGCGACGGACAACATGTCCTGCATGCAGATGGTGGGCATGTTGCGCGAGTCGACCACGCTGGCGGCGAACGAGGGCATGCCGACGGTGGCCGATCGCACCTGCTCTGCGGACAGACCGTTATCGGCGAGCAGACTCAATGCCGCTTCGACCGCCGAATGGATCGGATAACCCGCGGCGTAGAACTTGAAGTTCGCGCCGAACACGGCGTAGTCCTCACCGAGGCCGTCGGTCAGCGCGGATTCGCGACCGGGCTCACCCCACGTGTCGATGATGCCCCCGGGTGCGCCGAAGATGTCGTCGACGCCTTCGAGACCGGCAGCCGCTTGCAGTGCGCCTGCCACACCGGCCGTCGCCGGCTGCCCGCCTTTGGTGATGGATTTGCTGATATGACGGCGCTCACCGAAGAACGCGACTGGACTCACCGCCTGCCCCAGCGTGAGGGCGGCTGCGTGCCTGGTGGTGTCGGCGTCGAGCCCGAGTAGTTTGGCCGACGCGACCGCCGCTCCGATCGAATGCAGACACCCGGCGTACAAGCCGTGCTCCGACCGCATCCACGACAGGCCGCCGACCGCCGAGATAGTGCGACCCCCGGCCTCGAAGCCCGCCGCGACTGCGTCGACAAGGTCTGCACCGGAGGAACATTGGCGATCGGCCACAGCGACGGCGGCGGGGACGATGACGGTGGCCGGATGACCGGTGGCCCTGAAGTCCTCGGTCGCATGCGCGCAATCGAGCTCGGCCGCATGCCCGGCGGTGCCGTTGACGAACGCAGCCGTCACGGCCGCCATAGTGCGCGACGAATGAGCGATGCTGGACTCCCGTGACTCGCCGAGTGTGCCGGCGTACTGCAACGCAAGACGACCGGACGGAAGTTCCGCACCGACGTAAGCGCATCCCAGCTGGTCGAATATCAGCATCTTCGTGCGCTCCACCACGAGCGACGGTAGATCGGAATAGCGCTGCTCGACCAGATACTCGATCATCGTCGATTTTTCGCCGGTGCCGCCGTTGCGCGTCAATGGACGACCGCGGAAACTTCGCGCTCGGCCGCCGCAAGGAGCATTCCTGCCACATCCTCGGTGTGCGTCACCATCGCGTCGTGACTGGCAACCAGGGTCCACAACTCGAAGTTCGAATCGCCGGAGTGACTGCGCTCGAGCGCCCGCGCCGAGTCGATGTGTGCCACGCCATCTGCGTTCTGGCACAGTATGAACACGGTCGGCTTCTCCCACACGCGCCGCACCTCACCGAGTCGGTCGGTGTAGGTCTTAAACGGCTGAGCTGTGATTCTGGGATTGACCCACGCGAGGTCATCGGGATCGGTGATGCCCCAGTAGGACGCATCGGACGCGGGCACAAGCCATCCGTCCCCTTCCCGTTCGACGGTCCCCCTGATGCGCTCCTCTCGGCCTGGCGGTTGTAGGTCGAGGACCGACTCTCCCGACCTGGGCATGACCGCGTCCAAGAAGACGACCGACCGCACCCGGTCGCCGATCACCTCCATCGCGCCCGACCCGACCATTCCGCCATAGCTGTGCATGACCAGCACCACGTCGGTGAGGTCTTCGAACTCGAACACCGCCACCAGATCTTTCACGTGCGTGTCGAGTCCGACCTCCCGAGAAGCAAGATGCGCTCGGTCACCGAGGCCGGTCAGGGTCGGGGCGTACACCCCGTGACCTTCGGCTCGAAGCCTGTCTGCGACGCGCTGCCACGACCAGCCGCCGTGCCTTCCGCCGTGTACGAGGACGAAGGTCGGTTTCTTGCTCGTAGTATTCATTTCTTCTGTCTACCTTTCGATTCGACGCGCCTGCATCTGAAAAAGGAACAGACCGACTTTCTCGCCGACGCCTGTGCGTCGGCGAGAAAGCCAGTCTTGGGGAGGACTTTTGTTGTCAGCGCTCGGCTGTTTCTTTCCACATGAGCGCGCGGCGCGAGATCATGAAGACGATGCGGTCGAGGGCGAAGCTGATGGCTGCGAGCACTACCACCGAGGCGAAGGTGCCTGCGGCGTTGAACTGTGCTGCGTTGGACGAAAGCATGTACCCCAATCCCTCACTACCGGTGAGGAATTCCGCGACTACGACGCCAACGAGCGCGTGTGGCACGGCCAGCTTGAGGCTTGCCACCACCCACACGAGGGCCGACGGGAGTCGCACGCGCATCACAAGGTCCCATTGAGACGCACCGGCGATACGGACCTGGTCGATGAATTCTTGCTTGACGTCTTTGATACCGAAATACACGTTGTAGAAGATCAGGAAGAAGACCACGATCGCCGACACACCGACCGCGAGCGACCTCCCGATTCCGAGCCACAGGATCAGCAGCGGCACTAAAGCCACGACGGGAATGCCGTATGCCGCAGCGACGAACGGCTCGAGGACCATCGAGACGGTCTTCGACATCGCGAACAGGTAGCCGAGCACGAGGGCACTGATCCCACCGATGAGGAAACCCTGCGCGGCAGGCACCATCGTCGCCATGATGTTCGTCCACAGGCTGCCGTCGAGGATCCAATCCCAGATCTCTTCGGCCACCGCGGTCGGCTCGGGCAGATAGAACGTGTCAACGAGGGTGCCGGCCGCCACCGACCACAGAATCAGGAACACCACCACGGCGCCGAGCCGAGAGGACGTCTGAATCCACGACTTTCGCTGACGCTTCTTCTTTCCCAGCATGCTCGCTTTCGCCACTGCCGCGACGGCGTCGTCCCGGTCCGGGGTGACCACTTCTTCGATGTTCGTACTCATGGCGTAATTCCTCGCGCTCTCTGCAACGACCGGTGCAGCGTTTGGCCGATTTCGCGGAAGCCTTCGTCGAAACGTAGGGTGTCGGGATCTCGCTCCGGGCCGAGATCGATGGGAATGTCGTCGATGATGTGGCCGGGCGAGCCGCCGATCACGACGACCCGCTCGGACAGCAGCGCAGCCTCTTCGAGGTCGTGTGTGACGAACAGGACTGCGACACCGGTGTCGCGGACAGCGGCCCGCAGGTCACGCTGGAGTTGTGCACGCATCTGGGCGTCGAGCGCGGCGAACGGCTCGTCCATCAGCAGCAGTTCGGGCTTGTAGATCATTGCGCGAGCGAGCAGTCCGCGCTTCTTCATTCCGCCGGAGAGCTGCGCTGGGTAGCGGTGACCTGCGTGGTCCAACCCGAAATTCAGCAGCAGTTCGTCGACTCGGTCCTTTATCTCGCTCTTGGCGACCTTGCGCATCTTCAGCGGAAGACCGATGTTCGCGGCGAGTGTCAGCCACGGAAGCATGGTGTCTTCCTGTGTCACGTACCCGACCTGACGGTTGACGCTCGTGATCTTCTTCCCACCGAAGAATATCTCGCCGCGGTTCGGCTTCAGCGTTCCCGCAGTCATGTTCAGCAGCGTCGACTTCCCGCAGCCCGACGGGCCGAGGAGGGTGACGAACTCTCCTTTGTCGACGCGAAGGGAGGTGTCCGACAGGACATCCACATCGCCGGTAAAGCTGACGGCGACCTTCTCCACACGCAGCAGATCCGTGGTGTCGATCTCCCGGTCCGACACGGCGGGTGCGTTTCTAGTCTTGAGCAGCGCCATAAGTCACATCCTCGTAGTTGACATCGTCATATGCGGCTACTCCTTCGGGATCGTTCTCGACCCAGAAGTCGTAGGAAGAACGCGGGAAGGTCGGCGCGTCGGGGTAACCCCCCGCGGACTCCTCCCATGCCAGATCCCAGACACCTTGATCCAGTGCGGGGAAATACTCGGCCTTGAGGACAGGACCGAGGGCATCCCGTTCAGTCTTAAGTGCATCGAGCGCATCGGCCATCACGTCGCGGAACTTGTCGACGGACTCGGTGTTCTCGTTCACCCAATCGGTGCGTCCGACGATTGCGAGAACCGGAACGTCGGCCGTGGCTTCGATGTCACCGCGTGGACCCGAAATCCACACCACCGCACCGCTGTTGATGATGGCCTGCTCGACGATGCCGCTGGCCGTTGCGATCGCGTCGAACTGACCCTGAGCCAGCCCGGTCACCAGCGCGTTCGGATCCTGGATGCCAACCATCCTGACGTCCACGTCCGGGTTCATGCCGAACCTGCCCAACTCGTTCCTCAATAGGGTTTGGTAGGTCGAACCGGAGGGGTTGGTGCCGATGGTCAACCCACGAAGTGCCTCCATCCGTTCCGCAACGGGTGCATCAGGAGTGATACCCAGACGGGCGATGACGTCTGGACGGATCACCATGACCTGCTGATTGTTGGCGATCGAACCGAGGATCGTCAGCGGCGCCCCTTGGCGGATCGCCGCGAGAGCTGACGGTGGGCCCGCCAACGCCAGATCTGCATCTCGAGACAGCACCGCCTCGATGCTCAACGTGCTGGACACACCGGCCTGGTCGAGTTCGACGTCCAGGTCGTGAGCGGCGTCCAAGTCCTGCGCCGCCATCACGAGCGCAGTGGCATTCGTGAAGGTTGCGACGGACATCTTGATATCGACAGGCGTGACACCTTCGGCAGTGGTTCGTTTCTCGCTCCCGCATGCGCTGAGCGTCAAGATCAACGCCACTGCGGCAACGACGATACGCCTGGTTCGTGAGTCTGCCCCGGTAGCGCCGCAACTCGCCGCGGCGGTGTGTCTAGCCCTTCGCGGGTGCATAGGTCACATCCTCGTAGTTGGCATCTTCATACGCGGCAACACCTTTCGGATCGTTCTCGACCCAGAAGTCGTAGGAGGAGCGCGGGAAGGTGGGCTCGTCGGGGTACCCGCCTGCAGACTCCGCCCACGCCAGGTCCCAGACCCCTTGATCCGTCGCGGGAAAGTACTTTTCCTTGAGAATCGGGCCGAGGGTGTCGCGGTCGGACTCGAGCGAATCGAGCGACTCCCCCATGGCGGCGCGGAACTTGTCGACGACTTCGGCGTTCTCGTTGACCCAATCGGTGCGGCCGACCATGGCGAGAACCGGAACGTCGGCAGTCGCTTCGATGTCACCGCGCGGTCCCGAAATCCACACCACCGCACCACTGTTGATGATTGCCTGCTCGACGACACCGCTGGACGTCGCAACCGCGTCGAACTGCCCCTGAGCGAGACCCGTGACCAGAGCGTTGGAATCCTGGATGCCGATCAGCTTGACATCGTTGTCGGGGTTCAATCCGTACCGACCCAACTCGTTTCGTAGGAGAGTTTGATAGGTGGAACCGGACGGATTGGTTCCGATCGTCAGGCCGCGGAGGGCTTCCATGCGCTTCTCGATCGGCGCGTCGGGAGTGATACCCAACCTATCGATTACGTCCTGTCGAATCACCAGCACCTGCAGGTTGTTCGCAGTCGAACCGAGGATGGTCAGCGGAGCACCTTCGCGCATCGCGGCCAGAATCGACGGCGGGCCAGCCAGAGCGAGGTCTGCGTCGCGGGAAAGGACTGCCTCGATGCTCAACGTGCTGGAAGCGCCGGCCATGTCGAACTGAACATCGAGGCCGTGAGCTGCGTCGATGTCCTGTGCGTCCATCGCGAGCGCACCGGCGATCGTAATAGTCGGGATAGACGTGTTCACGCGCAGTGACGTGACACCGTCAACCGTGGCCGGTTTGTCGTTACCCCCGCAGGCTGCCAGCGCCAGAATCGAGGTCACGGCAATAGCGGCCGCGCGGCGGCTCTGCTTGGTGGGTCTCATAGGTACTCTGCTTCTCCTCGATGAGCCAGTTCGGGAAATCGCATCCCCAAAATGTTCGTATTTACGATCACATGGTTGTGATTACGGACATAGGAAAACTAGCATGTGATCGTCACCACGTCCAGAGTGAGCTTTGGGTCCGATTGGGCTAACCATTGACTCGACTTGCCGCAGCCGACGCACACACTCGAAGCAGGGAGAACGAGCGAATTGATGCAGTTCAGTCCGTAAGACGTAAGATGTGTACGCACTCATCAGGTGAGAAACACGACCGCGTTGCCGATGTTTGCGGGCACCCCGACGCGCTCGGCCGCATGCTGAACCCACGGGCGCTGAAATAGGTCGCAGGCCAAGTAACCCGCCAACTACGTCACGGGAGGTCAATGCCGAGATGTCGCGTAAAAGTCTCCGTGGTGACGAACCCTGAAGGTCAGTGTTTTCCGATTGTGGTCGGTAGCCGATCTCACGCCCATCGTGATGGACACGAGCACCACGAATAGGCGGTCAGGAAGAGAACTTTACAGCCCTTCCGGTGACCTGTTTCCGGGCCGGCGAATCGCAGATGAGATGGCGAGAACGATCAGGACCACCACCGCTTACTGCGACTTCACAGGAATATCCCTGTTGCGCATTCTCAAAGCGGTCGCGATTCCAAATATGTTGCAACACTGATTATCACAATGACAATTGCGAATATGACTACGTCTTTTCGAGTGATCCGAGGATCGAATTCGTCATCATTTCCGTCTAGGTCCGTGCGAGGGCCCATTTGCCGATCACCACCAGAGTTGCCGCTTCCGCTGCGGCGATCAGTCGTTCCGTGTAACCGAACGTGACGACGTCCCACCAGTCGACTCCAGTTGCCGCGTCAACACCCAGGGCATAGACGAGTGGTACAAAGGCCAGAATCGATATCACTCCGGCGATCAGCGTTCTCCGGGCACAGCGTGCATGATTTCGATCCCGAAGCCATGGCCGCGCAAGCAATATCGCTGCGACCGGAAGGCTGAGAAATGCCAGAGCGCTGGCCGCCCAGTGGATGATGCCACTGATGCTCACCGGCTGGGACCAGTCTTGCTTGGGAAATGCTGCAATGCAGATCAGCCCGATGATCCACATTGCCATGGCGGCAGCAACGCCCGATTTCCAGACGGTGAGTTGTCGGCCGATGAGGGCGATCAGAAATCCGGCTGATCCGGCCGCCAGAAGGACTACCGCAGCGGTGAAGATCCAGCGACCGCCACCGAGACCGTGTGCGCTGATAGTTGGTTCGAGCCTGCTGCCGGTTGTCACGATCGCGTGGACATCGAGTGACAGGAACAGCACAATGGACACGATGACGATGCCGAATCCTCCTTCGGCAATTCGCCTCGCTGGCCTCGATGTGGCCAGTTCTCGTTCTGCTGAATCTGTCACAGGTCGATCTGCCTTCGTGGGAACAGCAATGCTGTTGTGTCGGTGATCATTTGCCGAACATGCTCTGCGCCAGCGAGGCCAGCACTGTGACTGAATCAGGGAAGCGGCGCTTCGATACCGGTAGCAACCAACGCGCCGGCCGGCAGCCGATCTCCCTGAATCGGAATCGACGCGATTGCAGTGTTCAGTTCTCGGAGTTCGTCAGGACTGAACGAGACTTCTTCAGATCCAAGGTTTTCGATGAGATGCGGCGTCCTAGTCGTGCTCGGAATAGGCACAATCCACGGCTGTTGCGCCATCAACCACGCCAGCGAGATTTGCGCAGGTGTGGAACCCTTACGTACTGCCCAATCTTGAAGCAACTGGATCAACGGCATATTCGCGGCCATCGCGTCGGGGGCGTTGCGAGGCACAGCTCCACGGAAATCGTCGGCAGCAAATCGAGTGAAGGGACTGATCGTCCCCGTTGTGAATCCCGCTCCCAGCGGAGACCACGGCACGAAGCCGATTCCCAATTCTGCACACAGAGGCAGGATCTCGGCTTCAGGCCCGCGCCACAGTACGGAATATTCATTTTGGATCGCCGTCAGCGGTTGAACGGCGTGTGCCCGGCGAATAGTTTGCGGGCCCGCTTCCGAGAGTCCGAAGTGGAGCACCTTTCCCTCGTCGATGAGGTCCCGCACAGTACCGGCGACGTCTTCGATCGGAACCGCCGGATCGACTCGGTGCTGGTAGAGCAGGTCGATGCGATCAGTTTTCAGTCGCGCCAGCATCCCTTCGACAGCCCCGCGAATATTGTCCGGGCGGCTGTTCACACCACCAAGACGCTCACCCGTCGCGAGGTCGATATTCCATCCGAACTTCGATGCCACTACAACTTGGTCACGGATGGGTTCGAGCGCTTCTCCCACGATTCGTTCCGATTCGAACGGACCATAGGCTTCGGCCGTATCGAAAAACGTGACGCCTTGATCAGCGGCGGTTCGGATCAACGTGACCATATCCTCGCGGCTGGTGACCGGGCCGTAGAGCGTGCCGACCATGGTCTGGCAACCCAGTCCGATACTCGAAACCTCCAAGGATCCGAGCCTCCGGCGATCGGTGAGCGTGGTCGCCGCTGCGACGGCTCCTGCTCCGCTAGTGGCGGGAGATGTCGACTGGTCCGATGCCGTTTGGTCGCTCACGCAGGCAGTTGCCATCCCGGCAACGATCGGCACTGTGGCCAGACCGGCAGCTCCCAGCAGGAATTTACGACGGCTGGCACCGGCGGGGGCGTTTCTCACAGAAACTCCATTTCTGTTTGATGTCACAGTCCTTGAAGGACTTAGGGCTAAAGAAATGGCCTTATTCAGGTGGCACCACCATCAGCTGCGCAGTTAATAAGGCCGATACTCGGCACCTCGACGCGCCTCGCAGCGTGGACAGGCCTTTCTTCCGCACCGAAGACATCCACGGCATGGCAGACGTCATCGCCGGCATCTACTCGAGAGCACTCTAGGTACTACGCCGGTCCGGACAGTTGGAAACGTCCACGAATGGCGTCGAGGTCACTGAGCACGCGTGGAGACTCGACGGCCAGTGGCAAGTTGTCGCGATCAAGTGGCCCGTCGAGAGTTGTTTCCGAATCCGGTTGAAGTGCGGCAAAAAGCGGAGTGAGGTCGCTCTGAGCCTCTCCCTGCTCAGCGACGAGTTCGAACGTCTTGTGGTCGGCCGTGTCCGCGTTCAGAGCGGCGATGAGGACTTCTGCGATCTGCTGGCGGGAGATCACGCCGTCAGAGGGATCACTTGCCCACCGTCGGTCACCCTGCAGCATGCCGACGTGATGTTCGTCTGGTTTGTTGTAGTCGAACCACCCCGGCCGCACGATCGTGTACGGCAAGCCACTTGCCCGTACCAGGCGTTCACCGCGGCGCTTCCAATCGTGGCCGGGCGTGGGTTTGGTGACGCCGATCGTCGTCATCAGGGCAATCCGGGCCGGATGCTTCAAAGCGTCGAGCACGTTGCGGACAGCTCCGTAGTTGATCTGCTCAGCTTCACCGGCGCCGCCGTAGGTGCCATGTGTGAAGACGATCCCGTTGACTCCGTCGGAGACTTCCCCGAGCGTGTCGGGTCGAGTGAAATCGCCGACAGCGATTCGGGTGCCTTCTGGGAACAGGGAGGACTGGGCCGGGTCGCGAACGAGCGCCGTCGTGTCCAATCCGACGCGCATGGCTTCGGCCACGACAAGCTGGCCGATACTGCCTGATGCTCCGACAATGAGTACCGAGTCCACCGAAAATCGTTGATCCATATTTTCGACGCTACGGCTGAGAGGGCCGAAGTGGGAGGAACCGTTGATACACCGATACGCAGTCACCCCTTCCTACTCGGGCACGCGCGCCTGTTCACGAATCTTCGCGATGGCGTCGTTGAAACCATCGGCGCAACCGCTGGCGCCGGCCAGAACGCCGACCTCCGCCTCATCGAGGCTCTTACCGATCACCGCTTCCGGTACAGCGGCAGCGAACCGCTCCTGGTAGCCGCGAGAAGTGTCGTTGTTCTCCGGCATCGGTTCGACGGCGACATCGCTGATCGTGTCGTCACTGAGCGTGACCGTGATGGTCATGTACGACGGCGCGCCACCGTAAATACCCCTCTCGGTAAAAGTGCCGTCTTCGTATTCGTTACTGCGCGAGTCCGTTTCGGCGATGCGAGAGCCCGTACCGTTCGACGGCGTGGTGGTGCCGGGATTGCTGCACCCGACAACATGCAACAACACGGTCAGCGATGCGGCCGCGACAAAGGTCGCGCGAACAAAGTTGTGAGACTTCATAGTTCCCCTTTCTGATGACTGTGAGCTGAGTTTCGGTACACGCCGGTATGTCAGAGGAAGAGCTCTCCGGCGAAGTCGTTCGACCATTGCACTCTGCCGTCGGCAAGCATGCGCACCCAGCTGAACTCGAAGGAACGCAAGGACTCTGGGGCACTGACAAACAATGCGTTCGCCAGCCCGTCGGCGGTCGCAGCGTCAGCGGCCATCACCCAGGTTGCGATAACGTCGGTAACAGGTTGCCGAGTCCGTCCGTCGAGGACGTGGTGCAGCCCCTTCCCCCAGGCACGCCGGGTGGTGGCCGAGGCACACAGTGCTGCGTTCCGAAGGGGAACGGTGCCAATGACTCTCCCTGGCAAAGAAGGATGTGCCAGGCCGACGGTGAGCGGTTCCGGTCCGCAGTGTCGCAGATCGCCACTCCCGTCGACGAGGAATGCTCCGATACCGACATCCAGCAGCGTCTGGGCGATGAGATCGACCAAGTGTCCCTTGCCCGCCGCACCGACGTCGATCACCACCGGACGAACGGTGGTAATCGTGGACTCAGTCCGGTCGATATCCGAAAGCCAATACTCCCTGCGCTGGCGTCGAGCGATCCCGACCTCGTCAGGCGCCAGTGTGTAATCGGCGTCATAACCGAGCAGTTCGAGATCGCGTCCGACGAGCGGATCCACCGCGCCGCCCGTCGCGGCAACCAGCCGGTCGTACAGTTCGAATAGCGCTACGTCACACTCAGGGAACTCGTACTGTCCGCCGTTTTCGGCGTGCGCAATCCGGGTGATAAGCGAGTCCGCGCGGAATCGGGACCAGACGTGGTCGAAGTCTTCGGTGAGCGCGCCGATCCTTTGTCGCAACCCATCCAGCACCGGGTTCTCGGTTGTGATCGCCCAGTCGGTGCCGATTGCTTTGAACCGAAACACCGATCGAGCGTCCGCCCTTTTCACTTCTGGCCCCGAGACCTGGGGTCCATCCGTCTCGTCCGTTCAGGCCTCAGGGATGTCCCGGTGGAACGCCTCGAGGGTCACCGAAACCGGGTCGGGACCGCCGCGCACGCCAGTGTTGAGCGCGTCGATTGCACCGAGTTGGGCGGTGCTGAGTTCGAAGTCGAACACATCGAAGTTCGACGCGATCCGCTCCGGGTTGACGGACTTGGGGATGGCCGACCGCCCCTCCTGCACATGCCAGCGCAACATGACCTGCGCGGGAGTCTTGCCATGAACGTCTGCAATCTCGCCGATCACCGGATCATTGAACGTCGACCTGTCGCTGTCGCCTCGGTAGCTGGTGATCCCTCCCATCGGTGACCAAGCTTGGGTAAGCACGCCGTGCTCCGCATTCGCCTTCTGCACCTCTGGCTGAGTGAAGTAGGGATGCACCTCGACTTGATTCACCGCAGGCACCACATCGGTCTGTTCGAGAAGCACTGCGAGGTCGCCTGGCATGAAATTACTGACACCGATCGCGCGAACCCTTCCATCCGTCAGCAGCGTCTCGAGCGCCTTGTAGGCGCCGACCGTCCTCCCGAAATCGGTGGTGAGGGGCTGATGCAGCAAGAGCAGGTCGATTTGTTCGACACCAAGCTTGCCCGCGCTCTTGTCGAACGCATGCAGAGCCTCGTCATAGCCGTAGTCACTGATCCAGAGCTTCGTCTCGATGAACACTTCCGACCGATCCAACCCACTGCGACGGATTCCTTCACCCACCTCTCGTTCGTTGAAGTAGGAAGCCGCGGTGTCGATCAGTCGGTAACCGACGCGCAGCGCCGCGGCTACGGACGACGATGTGGTCTCCGGCGGGGTCTGGAAGACTCCGAAACCCAGAGCGGGCATTTCGATTCCGTTGTTCAAAGTGAGATTCATGCTCATTTCCTTACGTCTGTTTTCGGTGGTGTCGTGGCAGCGAGACTGCCGAGGAGCTTGAGACGGTCTTCGGAGGCGCTGCCAGGTTCAGCGGTGTAGGCGAACATGAACCACTCCGGATTCGCCGGAAGGCCCATCGCTTCGTAGGACAATTCGAGATCGCCGACCGCAGGATGGTGGATACGTTTGATCCCCGCCCGATGGTGGCGAACATTGTGAGCTGCCCACCTGCGCCGGAAAGTCTCACTGCGCGTGACGAGTTCGCCAATCAGATCGGTCAACCGCCGATCGAGCGGATTCTGCCCGGCGTAGATGCGGAGCGTCGCGACGATGTCGTCGGCATTGCGCTCCCAGTCGGGGAAGAAGGTTTGCGCCGCAGGATCGAGAAAGGTGAATCGGGCGGAGTTTCCCTGGTTGGCCGGGTCATCGAAGAGGGGCGCGTACAGCGCCCGCCCAAGTGAGTTTGCGGCAACGAAGTCCATGCGCTGATCCCGCACCCACATCGGCGCGCCCGTCACCGAATCCAGGAAACGCTGCAAGGTGGGTTTTACGGTCTGCTCTCCGGGCCGGGTGCGTCGGCGCGGCGGTGGGGGTCCAGCGGCACGAGCAAGGTCAGCCAGATGGTCGATCTCGGCGTCGTCGAGCTGAAGGGCTTTGGCGATGCTGTCGAGAACTTCCGAAGAAACACCGGCCAGGTCGCCGCGCTCCATCCGGGCGTAGTACTCCACGCTTACACCAGCAAGAAAAGCGACTTCTTCTCGGCGCAGTCCGGACACCCGGCGACGACCGCCTCCGATAATCCCCGCCTGTTCCGGCTTGATCCGGTCCCTGCGAGTGCGCAGGAACTCAGATACTTGTGCACGATGGTCCATACCGTCGACGGTAGAGGCAGTGTTCCCGTTGTGGGAGGAACTGCCAATACACGGATGAATTTGAGCTTCCTTGCAGCTTCACAGTGCGATGAACGGGCCCGACATGGTTTCTTCTTCCGGTGGTCTGACGATCTGACCGCCACGTCAGCCGAAGATCGACCTCAGATTCGCATTGATCAATGTATTGAGCCGCTTTCGCATCCTGACAACCTCTGCCTCGGACGGTATGGGATCTTCGAGGAAGAGCGTCCAACGCAGCATCGTGCTGTTTCCGACCGCCTCGATGTCGAATCGGATGACGGCGTCGGGGCGGTCCGGCCAGATCGACGACCAGATCACCAGCCCCGGTTCTTCAGCCCTGACGATCTCCGGTGCGATCTCGCTCTCGAGCAGTTCCAACCAGTGCCGGGCGGGCTGGCGGTACGGATCGATCAATGCCTCGAACATGAAGCGCGCAGGCGGCGGCTGGCTCCGGCGCCTCGTCGCGACTTGCTGCATGGCACGAGCGTAACCGCCACTCAAGGGCATACCTCTGCCTTCGCAGTGCTGGATCCACGAAAACTGGGATAAACCGGGCATCGACGGAGGACACTCAGGAGCACATCCGTCTGGGAGGGCCGCTCATGCGTAAACGCCATCAGGTTCTGCTTGCAGTGTCCGCAGCGATCGGGCTGTCTCTGACGCCGATCAATGCGTCGGCAACACCGAGCACGGGAGTACACGGTGAAATTCTCGGGCAGGTGACTTTCGACGGCAAGGACTACATCCTGCGTCAGATCACCATCGACCCCGGCGGTTCCACCGGTTGGCACTTCCACGACGGGACGCTCTACGCACTGATCGCGCAGGGCACGTTGAGCCACTACCGATCCGATTGCTCCGTCGACGGGATCTACAGCGCCGGAAATACTTTGATCGAACCGAGCGGTTCAGATCATGTGCACATCGGAAACAACTCGCAGACAACACCATTGGTACTCGAGGTCGTCTACGTCAATCCGGCGGGCAGCCCCCTCTCCGAAGATGCTGCGCCTCCCAACTGCCAACTACCCGGCTGACGGCGCCGAAGCGGTAAACCGCACCGGCATCGATTCGAGACCGGACACGAAGTTGGCGGCACGCCGCTGCAACGGCGCGTCGGTGGCAAGTGCCATTCCCGGCAGCCTGGCGAAGAGTTGCTCGAACATGATCCGTCCCTCGAGCCTGGCCAGCTGATTACCCAGACAGAAATGCGTTCCGAAGCCGAAGGCCACGTGTGGATTCGGTGTGCGGCCGGTATCGAACCGTTCGGCGTTCAGGAACACGGACTCGTCGAAATTCGCCGATTCGAAGAGCAGCAGCATCTTCTCACCTGCCTTCAACTGCGCACCGAAGAAATCGGTATCACGGGTCAGAGTTCGAGCCATGTTCTTGATCGGCGAGGACCACCGCAACATCTCCTCCATTGCCAAGGGAATGGCATCGGGATCGTCGGCCAGCGCTCGATGCTGGTCCGGATGGCGCAGCAGCTGCTCCATGCCGCCGCTCAGGACGTGCCGTGTGGTCTCGTCACCGCCGATGAGTATCAGTAGGGACTCGTTGACGATTTCCTGATCGGAGAGGGCCTCGCCGTCGACCGCACTGTGAATCAATGTGCTCACCAAATCGTCGGCCGGCTCGCTCCTCCGCTCGGCAATGGTTCGCATCATGTACGCGGTGAAGTCGACATACGCAGCCATCATGGCCTGCAGTTGCTCCTGGGAAGCGTTGCTTCCCAATGCCTTCACCAGATCATCCGACCACCGCAGAAACAACGCGCGTTCCTCGGGACGGACACCCAACATGTCGCCGATGACGGCCATGGGAAGTGGTGCGGCCAGGTCTGCGACGAAGTCGGCTTCTCCTTTCTCACAGACGGCGTCGATCAGTTGATCGCAGATCTCCCGGATACGGCCGGCCTTGGCTTCGACCTTCTTACGTGTGAAACCCGCGTTGACCAAGCGTCGACGCGTGAGGTGCTGCGGGTCGTCCATGTCGATCATCTGCGGCAATGGACCCGTTTCGGGACGGATGCCGCCGGCGTTGGAGAACAGTTCGGGATCCCGCTCGGCTGCGACGACGGCGTCGTAGCTCGCGGCCGCGGTGATTCCGTTGGCGTCGTCTCGGTACACGGGCTCGTGATCACGCATCCAGGCGTACGCGTCGCGCACATTCCCGAGGTCTCCGCTGTAGAAGCGTCCGTCGATCAAATCGAAGGTCGGTCTGGTAGCCATCACTCCACCTCTCACACAACCCTTGCCTCAATAAGTAGAACCTGTTCCTATATAGCGTGGGGCGTTTTCACCGAAGCCGAACCGGAAAACCTCCAGAATCAGCACGCGAGCCCGCCGGAGCAACGACCAGGAGACACGCATGGACGACGACACCGCCTCAGCGGGCATACCCACTTTCGCCGGCACATCGATACTGGTGACCGGCGGCGGTAGTGGCATCGGCCTGGGCATCGCTCGTTCGCTGGTTGCGTCTGGCGCTCACGTCACGATCTGCGGACGCAACAAGGAGAAACTCGAAGCTGCCGCCGAATCGATCCGGCAGTCGAGTCCGGAAGGATCGGTCAGCGTCTCCCCTACCGACGTCACGATCGAGGCAGACGTCGTCGCCGCTGTTGCCGCGGCGGTCTCCGTCACCGGAAAGCTCGACGGAGTCGTGGCCTGCGCCGGCGGGAACGAAACCATCGCACCGGTCACGCAACTCGACGTCGACGCGTGGCGCCGCACCGTCGACCTCAACGTCACGGGGACCATGCTGACGATCAAGCACGGCGCCCGGGCGCTGGTGGCAGGAGGCGGTGGATCCATCGTCGCGATCTCGTCGATCGCCAGCAGCAACACACATCGCTGGTTCGGCGCGTACGGCGTCTCGAAGTCCGGCGTCGACCACCTGGTGCAATTGGCGGCAGACGAACTGGGCGCCAGCAACATTCGTGTCAATGCGATCCGGCCGGGTCTGACCCGAACGGATCTGGTCGCGCTCATCACCGACGGTGGCCCGATCCTGGACGACTACCTGGCCAACACTCCGCTCGAACGCGTCGGCGAGGTCGAGGACGTCGCCGGACTCGCTTCCTTCCTACTCGGACCGCAATCCACCTGGATCACCGGGCAGATCATCAACGTCGACGGAGGCCAAATGCTGCGCCGCGGACCGGATTTCCGCTCGATGCTCGAACCCGTCTACGGATCCGACGGACTCCGCGGGGTGGTCGCGCCATGAGCTACACGATTCTGGGCAAGAAGGTCGAGATGCCCGTCGAAGTTCGCACCGCGTCGGCCTTCATGGCGTTGTACTCGGTACCCAGCGCAACGGCGCAGTCGATCATCGACTACACCGGCTTGACCGCGCTCCAGTACCGTCCCGGCCGGGCGCTGTGCGGCCTGGTTTTTGTCGACTACATCGATGGGGATCTGGGGCCGTACAACGAATTCGGGGTGACGTACATGGTGCGTAGCCACACTGCGCCTCCCGAAACCTCGGTGCTGGGAGATCTACGTTCGCTCGCTGCCGGAACTGCAGGGGCACTCATTCACGAGTTGCCGGTGGACGGAGAGTTCACCAAGGCCGCCGGCCGGGAAATCTGGGGATTCCCGAAGGTGCTCGCCGAGTTCGACACCGAGCACGTCGGCTCGGTCAAGCGCGGATCCGTCTCGCGCGACGGCAAACTCATCACACAGTTGAGTGTGAAGTCCGGCGTCAGCGTGCCTGGCGGCGGAGCCAACATGTCGTTGGCCGCGTACTCGCATCTCGACGGCGCAACCAGGTGCACGTCGTGGGACATGGCGCCGACCGGCGTCAAATCGCGCCCTGGTGGAGCAGAGGTTCAGCTGGGTAGTCACCCGATGGCGGCGGAGCTTCGGAAACTGGGACTCCCCCGCCGGGCCCTGATGACCACGACCATCAAAAACCTGGCGATGACGTTCGGGGAGGCGACAACGATCTGAGTGTCAGCCGACGGCACCCCTTTCGGTCACGTGTGACTCGGGCTACACTCCTGGACGGTTGACCAACTCGCGTCAGACCGCCCGAAAGGACACTCGTGCAGATCACCCGACGCACCGTACTGGCAGGCGCTGCCGCCGCACCTGCGCTCGCCGCTCTGTCGACGAACCAGGCCGTCGCAGCTTCGCCGGCACGCACCGTTTCACCCGCACGTACCGACAAGTCGTCGTCGTTGCAGGTGGGCGTCGGGATCTCCGATGTGACCGGACCGGTCGCCGAGGTCGGCATGATGGGCTACTCGAGCTTCGACCAACGCGCCGAAGGACTGCACCAGCGAATGCGCGCACGCGCCTTCATCTTCGAGTCCGGCGGGTCACGGGTCGCCTACGTGTGCGTCGACAACTGCATGATCTTCCAGTCCGTTCACGACGAGGTCCTACGCCGGCTGGCTGGGAAATTCGGCGACATCTACACCGAACGCAACGTCATGTTGACGGCCATCCATTCACACGCGGCATGTGGCGGGGCCTCGCACAACTACGCGTACAACCTCGCAGTTCTCGGCTTCGAACTGCAGGT
>Ga0153921_1000576_pt1 | contig 18692 bp, 13 predicted proteins | sample TSNJ005MetaG_FD_104691 | JGI IMG/M metagenome (GOLD analysis project Ga0153921, IMG submission 104691) | Attine ant fungus gardens microbial communities from New Jersey, USA - TSNJ005 MetaG | ecosystem: Host-associated > Fungi > Mycelium > Unclassified | place: USA: New Jersey, Brendon T. Byrne... | reverse complement strand
CTCGCAGCGTTCGGTTTCACCATCAACACCCTGACCATGTTCGGCATGATCCTGGCCATCGGCTTGCTGGTGGACGATGCCATCGTGGTGGTGGAAAACGTCGAGCGGGTCATGGCCGAGGAGCACTTGTCGCCGAAAGAAGCGACGGTCAAATCCATGAGCCAGATCCAGGGCGCCCTGGTGGGTATTGCCCTGGTACTGTCGGCGGTACTGTTGCCGATGGCGTTCTTCGGTGGTTCCACCGGTGTGATCTACAAACAGTTCTCCATCACCATTGTTTCGGCGATGGCGCTGTCGGTACTGGTTGCCTTGATCTTCACCCCGGCCTTGTGCGCCACCATGCTCAAGCCGATCGACCCTGAAAAGCATGGCCAACCCAAGCGCGGTTTCTTTGGCTGGTTCAACCGCACCTTCGACCGTGGCGTACTGAGCTACGAGCGCGGCGTGGGCAACATGATCAAGCACAAGTTTCCAGCGTTCCTGGTCTACGTGCTGATCCTGGCCGGCATGATCTGGATGTTCACCCGTATTCCAAGCGCGTTCCTGCCTGAGGAAGACCAGGGTGTGATCTTTGCCCAGGTACAGACGCCGGTCGGTTCTTCGGCTGAACGTACGCAAAAAGTCATCGACGACATGCGTGCCTTCCTGCTGAACGACAAGGAAGGCGAGCCGGGCGAAGGCAAGGCCGTGAAGTCGGTGTTTACCGTGAACGGCTTCAACTTCGCCGGTCGTGGCCAGAGCTCGGGCCTCGCGTTTGTGATGCTCAAGCCGTGGGATGAGCGTGACTCGTCGATGTCGGTATTCGAGGTGGCCAAGCGTGCGCAGGGTTACTTCTTCGGGGCCTTCAAGGACGCCATGGTATTTGCCATCGTGCCGCCTTCGGTACTGGAGCTGGGTAACGCCACCGGTTTCGACGTGTTCCTGCAAGACCAGGGTGGCGTCGGCCACGAGAAGCTGATGGCGGCACGCAACCAGTTCCTCGGTGCAGCGGCGCAAAGCAAGATCCTCGCAGGTGTGCGTCCCAACGGCGTGAACGATGAGCCGCAGTACGAGCTCACCGTCGACGACGAGAAGGCCAGCGCCCAGGGCATCAGCCTGGCGGATATCCAGCAGACCCTGGCGATTGCCCTGGGTGGTAGCTACATCAACGACTTCATCGACCGTGGTCGTGTGAAGAAGGTGTACGTGCAGGGTGACGCGGCCAGCCGGATGTCTCCGGAAGACCTGAACAAGTGGTTCGTGCGCAGCAGCTCCGGGAAGATGGTGCCGCTGTCGGCCATCTCGTCGGGCCAGTGGATCTTCGGTTCGCCGAAACTCTCGCGCTATAACGGTGTAGCGGCGATGGAAATCCTCGGTACCCCGGCACCTGGCTACAGTACCGGTGATGCGATGGCGGAAGTCGAGCGTATCGCCAAGGACCTGCCAGCCGGCGTCGGCTATGCATGGACCGGCCTGTCGTATGAAGAGCGCCTCTCCGGCTCCCAGGCGCCTGCGCTGTACGCGCTGTCGCTGCTGGTGGTGTTCCTGTGCCTCGCGGCACTGTACGAAAGCTGGTCGATCCCGATCGCGGTGATCCTGGTAGTGCCACTGGGGGTGATCGGTGCATTGATCGCCACCAGCCTGCGCGGCCTGTCCAACGACGTGTTCTTCCAGGTGGGCCTGTTGGTCACAGTGGGCCTGGCGGCGAAGAACGCCATCCTGATCGTGGAGTTTGCCAAAGAGCTCCACGAACAAGGCAAGGGCATCGTCGAAGCGGCCATCGAGGCGTCCCGCATGCGTCTGCGTCCGATCATCATGACGTCCATGGCGTTCATGCTCGGCGTATTGCCCCTGGCGATCTCCACTGGCGCCGGCTCGGGCAGCCAGCACGCGATCGGTACCGGCGTAATTGGCGGTATGATCACCGCCACCGTCCTGGCGATCTTCTGGGTGCCACTGTTCTTTGCAACCGTGTCGGCCGTTGGCGAGCGTAAAAAGACCGACACTACTGAAACTCCTAAAGAGGCTGGCCAATGAGCAAGTCGCTACTTTCCCTAGCCGTCACGGCATTCGTGCTCAGTGGCTGCTCGTTGATACCTGACTACCAGCGCCCCGACGCGCCGGTAGCAGCGCAATACCCGCAGGGGCCGGCGTATTCGTCGGCCCAGGCGCCGGGCCAGGCCGCTGCCGAGCAGGGCTGGAAGCAGTTTTTCCATGACCCTGCCCTGCAACAGCTGATCCAGACCGCGCTGGTGAACAACCGTGACCTGCGCGTTGCGGCCTTGAACATCGACGCCTACGCCGCGCAGTACCAGATCCAGCGTGCCGACCTGTTCCCGGCCATCTCGGCCACGGGCAGCGGCAGCCGTTCGCGTACCCCGGCCAAGTTGTCGCAGACCGGCGAAGCCGGGATCACCAGCCAATACTCGGCCGGCCTCGGGATCAGCTCGTATGAGCTGGACCTGTTCGGTCGTGTGCGCAGCCTGAGTGAAGAAGCACTGCAGAAGTACTTCGCCACTGAAGAAGCGCGGCGCAGCACCCAGATCAGCCTGGTGGCCAGCGTGGCCAACGCCTACCTGACCTGGCAGGCCGACAAGGAACTGCTCAAGCTGACCCAGGACACCCTCGGCGCGTTCGAGCAGAGCTACAAGCTGACCTCGCGCAGCAATGAAGTCGGCGTGGCCTCGGCCCTCGACCTCAGCCAGGCGCGCACCTCGGTGGAAAACGCCCGTGTGCAACTGGCGCGCTACACCCGCCAGGTGGCCCAGGACGAAAACAGCCTGACCCTGCTGCTGGGCACCGGCTTGCCGGCAAACATCACCAGCAAGCCGCTGTCGGATGACCTGCTCAGCGAAGTGCCGGCCGGGTTGCCATCGGACCTGCTGCAACGTCGTCCCGACATTGTGCAGGCCGAGTACAACCTCAAGGCGGCCAACGCCAATATCGGCGCAGCCCGCGCGGCGTTCTTCCCGAGCATCAGCCTGACCGCGAGTGCCGGCACTGCCAGCCCGACCCTGGGCGGCCTGTTCAAAGGCGGCTCGGGGACCTGGTCGTTTGCCCCGCAGATCAACATCCCGATCTTCAACGCCGGTAGCCTGCGCGCAAGCCTGGACTACTCGAAGATCCAGAAAGAGATCAACGTGGCCAACTACGAGAAGGCGATCCAGACCGGCTTCCAGGAAGTTTCCGACGGCCTCGCCGCGCGTGAAACCTACAAGCAGCAGTTGGATGCCCAACGTGGCTTCGTCGCCGCCAACCAGGATTACTACCGCCTGGCCGAGCGTCGCTACCGCATCGGTGTCGACAGCAACCTGACCTTCCTCGACGCCCAGCGCCAACTGTTCAGTGCCCAGCAATCGCTGATCACCGACCGCCTGGCGCAGCTGAACAGCGAGGTCAACCTGTACAAGGCCCTCGGCGGTGGCTGGAACGAGCAGACCGCGAAGAACGAGCCGTTGAAAGAACAAGCACCGCCGCTGAAGTTGTTCTGACAGTGCGGGTGTAGATAAAACCGCTTCCCTTACCGGAAGCGGTTTTTTTATGCCTGTTCACTGCTCAACGGTGCTTCTCTGTGGGAGCTGGCTTGCCTGCGATGCAGGCACCTCGGTACATCAGTGACACCCATTCGATGCAATCGCAGGCAAGCCAGCTCCTACAGAAAAGCCGCGTGTTTTTTTGCTCGGCTGCCCATCTCACTCCAACCCCACCGATCCGCCTATCCCCGGTCGTGCACCTTGCGCTCCCTTCAACCTTTCAGGGTAAAATTAGTAACAGATTCTTACAGACCACAGAGGGAGCTTGTCGTAATGATCGTAGGAATCGACTTGGGGACCACCAACAGTCTCGCGGCAGTCTGGCGGGGTGATGCCACTGAATTGGTGCCCAACGCCCTGGGCCAGATGCTCACCCCCAGCGTGGTCGGGCTGGATGACCAAGGCCGCGTGCTGGTCGGCCAGGCCGCCAAAGAGCGCCTGCACACGCACCCGCACCTGACCACTTCGCTGTTCAAGCGCTACATGGGCAGTGCCACCGAAGTGCGCCTGGGCGACCGTTCGTTCCGTCCTGAAGAACTCTCGGCACTGGTGCTCAAGAGTCTCAAGGAAGACATCGAGCGCACCTACGGCCATACCGTCACCGAAGCCGTGATCAGCGTGCCCGCCTACTTCAGCGACGGCCAACGCAAGGCCACGCGCATCGCCGGCGAACTGGCGGGGCTCAACGTCGAGAAACTGATCAACGAGCCCACCGCGGCCGCCCTCGCCTACGGCCTGCACCAGCGCGACAAGGAAACCTCGTTCCTGGTGTTCGACCTCGGTGGCGGCACCTTTGACGTGTCGATCATCGAGCTGTTCGACGGCGTGATGGAAGTGCGCGCCAGCGCCGGCGACAACTTCCTCGGCGGCGAAGACTTCGACACGCTGCTGCTCGAACACTTTGTCGACAGCCAGCGCAACGCCCAGGGTTTCCCGCCCACCAGCAGCGTCTTGCAAGCCTTGCGCCGCGAGGCCGAGCGCGTGCGCAAGGCCCTGGGCCAGGACGACAGCGCCGACTTCAACCTGCGCGTCGACGGCCAGCAATGGGTCACGACCATCACCCAACAGGAGCTGGCCAAGCTCTACACGCCACTGCTCGAACGCCTGCGCGCGCCGATCGAACGGGCCCTGCGCGATGCGCGGATTCGCGTTGGCGACCTCGATGAAATCCTGCTGGTCGGCGGTACCACGCGCATGCCGCTGGTGCGCAAACTCGCCGCCGGCCTGTTCGGGCGCTTCCCGTCCATCAGCCTCGACCCCGACCAGGTGGTCGCCCACGGCGCCGCGATCCAGGCCGCGCTGAAGGCACGCTCGGCCGCCCTCGAAGAAGTCGTGCTGACCGACGTCTGCCCCTACACCCTCGGTATCGAGACCTCGAACCAGTACGGCAGCCACATCGAAAGCGGCCACTACCTGCCGTTGATCGAACGCAACAGCAGCGTGCCGGTGAGCCGGGTCAAAAGTGTGTTCACCCTGTACGACGACCAGACCCGCGTGCTGTTGAAGATCTACCAGGGCGAAAGCCGCCTGGTCAAAGACAACATCGAGCTGGGCCAGCTGGAAATTGCCGTGCCCAAGCGCAAGGCCGGTGAAGTCTCGCTGGACGTGCGTTTCACCTACGACAACAACGGCCTGCTGGAAGCCCAGGTGAAAATCCCGCTGACCGGCGAGCAACACTCGCTGGTGATCGAGAACAACCCCGGCGTACTGAACCCGCAGGAGATCCAGCAGCGCCTGCAAGCCTTGGCAGAGTTGAAGGTTCATCCCCGCGACCAGCAGGTCAACACCGTGCTCGTCGCCCGCCTCGAACGCCTCTACCAGGAAAGCCTGGGTGAGTTGCGCGAGCAGCTCGGGCACTGGGCCGGGCAATTCCAGCAGGTGCTCGACACCCAGGACGAACGCCGCATCCGCGAAGCGCGCAATGAACTGACCCGGCAACTTGAGCAACTCGACAACGGGTTCTGGCGCTGAGGGAACACTCCATGGATTGTTGGACTGTGCTGCAACTGCCGGAAGATGCCGACGAGCGCACCATCAAGCGCACTTATGCGCGGCTGCTCAAAAGCTGCCGCCCGGACGAAGACGCCGAAGGCTTCCAGCGCCTGCGCGAGGCCTACGAAGAAGCCCTGAGTGAAGCGCGCTGGCGCGTCGATAACCAGGACGAGGACGAGGACCGGGTCGAGGCGCCTGTGGCCGAAGCCGCCTACGGCAACCTCAGCGACCTGGCCGAACTGATGGACGTTCGCCCGCTCAGCCCTGCTCCCTTCGAGGCGCCGGCGCCGAACCCGGCCCAGGCGCTGCTCAGCGGCCTCAGCGTGGATAACCTCGACGAGCGCTGGGCCCAGGCCCGCCAACAGGGCTGCGCCGACGCCTTCCAGGCCCTCTTGCTGCGCCATTGTTTCGATGCCCCGGGCGAGCGCAGCGCCATCGCCAACTGGGCAGTGCAGCACCTGGAATGGCTGACGCCGTGGCAGCAGGTGGCGATGACCCCCTGGCAATACGAAGCGCTGACCAGCGAGCTGCTGCAGGATTACCGCCGCACCTTGCAGGAACTGCTTGAGCAAAAGGCCGAGCGCGAGTTCATCACCCGGCTCACCCACTACAACAACCAGCCCTGGCTGCGGGTCTTTGATCTGCAGCAACAGTGGCAACGTATCGTCCTGCACCTGCTCCACGACACCCAATGGAGCGTGCCGCTGTTTGAACGGGTGTGCCAGGCGTTCGGCTGGGACGACCAGAAAGGCGTGTACCCGGAACCCGCCTGGATATGGCGCCAACTGGTGTCCCGCTGCGAACAGGAAAGCTTCTACGCCAACCTGCTCGACAAAGCCCAGGACAAGCGGCGCAACTCGGCCGATGCGCTGGCCGCGCGCCTGCTGCTGACGCCGATGTCGGCCACGCAACAAAAACGCCTGACCGACACCTTCGGCGAAAACGACTGGCAGGCCTGCCAGCACCTGGCCGAAACGCTCACCTGGCGCTACCCGCAACTGCTCGAACGCCTGCCCCACAAACAACTGTTTTTCTGGCGCAAGTTCGTGCCCCGGCCCATCTACACCCAGGTGTTTATCCGGCTGTGGGCCGTGTTCGCCCTGGGGTTCGGCCTGAGCATCGCGCACGACAAACCCGACAACCTGAACCTGATGTCGCTCGTGATCTTCATGCTGATGGCGTTCGTGCCGGCCGCCATCGGTTTTCGCGTGACACAGCTGTGGGCCGGGATGAGTTCCAGCTATCGGATACCCGACCTGTGGCTGAGCCAATACCTGATCCCCAAGCGGATCAACCCCAATGAATACTGGCTGGTGATACGCCACGGCGTGCCGCAGGCGATCATGCTGGTGGCCTGCGGGCTGATGCTCGGCGTGCTCGGCGCGCTCACCTATGCCGGCATGGTCCTGATCCACCTGTTGCACAAAAAACGCATCGGTTCCATGAGCCCTGCCTTCGCCGAAGGCTACCCGTGGCTGAATGGCTTGCACTGGGCGTTCTGGAGCCCGTTGCAAGCGGTGTTCCTGGTGGTGATGGTGGCGCTGATCGTTGCCGCCCAGCACTACCTGCCCAGCTTCCCCTGGACCCACTTCGACCTGCCCAAGCGCTGACCCTGACTGCCGGGCCCGACGGCCCGGCAACTTGCGTTCGATCATCGCCCACTACCCGCCCTCCCCCGATTGAATCGTCCCAGCACCGCCCCGCACCATGGCCGCCACCTGCATAACCCCAATAACAACAGGTCCGACACCATGAGCACTTTCCACCCGCGCCGGCTCTTGCTGGCCACCGCTGTCGCCAGTCTTGCGTTGCCTGCCGTCGCCGAAGAACATGGGTTTCTCGAAGACGCCAGCGCCAACCTCAACCTGCGCAATTTCTTCTTCAACCGCAATTACACCAACCCCACCAAGACCCAGGGCGGCGCGCAGGAGTGGACGCAAAGTTTCATCCTCGATGCCAAGTCCGGCTTTACCCAGGGCACGGTCGGTTTCGGCGTGGATGTGCTGGGCCTGTACTCGGTGAAGCTCGATGGCGGGCGCGGCTCCGGCGGCACCCAATTGTTGCCGCTGGATCACGATGGCCGCCCGGCGGACGAGTTCGGTCGCCTGGGCGTGGCGTTCAAGGCGCGGATATCGAAGACTGAAGTCAAGGTGGGCGAATGGATGCCGGTGCTGCCGATCCTGCGTTCGGACGATGGCCGCTCCCTGCCGCAAACCCTGCGCGGCGGGCAGATCACCTCCAGGGAAATCGATGGCCTGACCCTCTACGGCGGCCAGTTCCGCGCCAACAGCCCGCGCGACGACAGCAGCATGACCGACCTGTCGATGGTCGGTAAACCCGCCTTCACCTCCGACCGTTTCAACTTCCAGGGCGGCGAGTATGCGTTCAACGACAAGCGCACCCAGATCGGCCTGTGGAATGCCCAGCTCAAGGACATCTATAGCCAGCAGTTCGTCAACCTGATCCACAGCCAGCCCATCGGCGACTGGACGCTGGGGGCCAACCTCGGATTCTTCTACGGCAAGGACGACGGCAGCGCCCGCGCAGGCAACCTGGACAACAAGACCTGGTCCGGGCTGTTCTCCGCCAAGTATGGCGGCAACACCTTCTACGTCGGCCTGCAACGACTCACCGGCAACAGCGCCTGGATGCGCGTCAACGGCACCAGCGGCGGCACCCTGGCCAACGACAGCTACAACTCGAGCTACGACAACGCCGAGGAAAAATCCTGGCAGGTGCGCCATGACTACAACTTCGCCGCCCTCGGCGTCCCCGGCCTGACCCTGATGAACCGCTACATCAGCGGCAGCAACGTGCACACCGGCACCATCACCGACGGCAAGGAATGGGGCCGTGAAAGCGAAATCGGCTACACCGTGCAAAGCGGCGCCCTGCAAAACCTGACGGTACGCTGGCGCAACTCAAGCATGCGCCGGGACTACAGCAACAATGAATTCGACGAAAACCGGTTGATCGTCAGTTACCCGATAAGTCTGCTGTAAACCGCCGCCGGACTTGCTGTATGGTGCGCGCCTGCCGCTGCTGATCCACTCAGCAGCGGCTTTTATCCGGGCCCGCGCACACCATGAAATCCTTCGTCATCGCCTTCGCCCTCTGTGCCCTGGCCCTGAGCCTCAGCGGCTGCATTGGTGCGCCCATTCCCCTGACGCCGCAGACCGAACAGCGCCTGCAAGCCCAGGCACCGATCCGTTTCCTGCTGACCTTCGACGACGGTCCCAGTGCCTCGGGCTACAACAACCCCAGCCGTTCCGTGGTCGCCGACCTGGCGCACAACCCGGTGTTGTCGGGGATCAAGGCGGTGTTTTTCCTGCAGACCGAAGCGAGCCGTTCCGGCGGTAGCTCCCGGGGCCGCAAGACCATGGAGCGTGAGTACGCGGGCGGGCATATCCTGGCCTTTCACACGGCGACAGCGTTTCATACCAACCATCGCTGGCTGAATGACGCCGAGCTGGACAGCACCCTCGCCCAAGGCGCGGCGGACATTGCCGCGATCACCGGCACGCCGCCCGTGCTGGTGCGCCCACCGTTCTGGAACTACGACCGCCGCACGTTCGCCGCCTACCAGCGCCATGGCATGCAGGTGTTGCTGACCGACTTGAGTGCCAATGACGGCAAGATCTGGGGCTTCAACGGCAGCCCGCGCCGCCGCGCCAATCTGTATCGACAACTGTCGGTGGTGCGCGAACACATCGCGCTCGGCGAGCTACCGACGGTGGACGGGGTGATACCGGTGGTGGTGACCTTCCACGATATCAACCGCTACACCGCGCGGCACCTGCAGGAGTACCTGCAGATCCTGCTCGACAGCGCCCGCATCAATGGCATGCCGACGGCCGCCGAGCCGTTCTACACCGACACCGGCGCCCTGCAACGCGCCGCGCTGGCGCGTACGGTCAAGGATGTCAGCGAGCCCGTGCATCTGCCCGGCGTGTGGAATTGGGTGTGGGACGCCGACTCCCACTAAATCCAGGCCGCTCGCAAGGCACGCAACATCAAGACAAGTGTTTGACTGCCCTCTCCTCGGAACAACACTTCCCTGCCCACCACTCAAAGGAAAACCTGCCAGCAACGATCGAGCCTTACCATGACTATCTCTGCGTCCACGCCCGTAATGACGAATTACACCCACAGTCCATCGCCGACGCCGCCAGAACCCTCCGTCCAGATCAAATACAAACGCCCTGACTCCGATGCCCTGACCCCTGCCTCCCGTCCGTCTCCGGAAATCGCCCTGGGACACAAAAGCTACGTTAACAGCGAGGTCCTGTTTCAGGACAAAAACGTGAAAATCTCCCAGGAGGTTGAATTCAGCGCCGCAAAAAACGGCGACGCCAGCACCATATTCAGTCAAATGGTGTTAGAAACCGGCAACCATGCAGACCGGGTGAACATCAAGCGCGCCCCCGATGGGAAGCTGCTCGCGACGGTCAACGGTAAAGCCTACAGCCTCGAGCTGCTCAATCGTCCCGAGCAGGGAATGGTCCAGCCCCTGTATATCAAGACCCACGGCGGCAACGACTCCGTGGTGGTGGCTCCAGACGTCACGACGCCCATCAAGATCGATTTGGGAGACGGTGACGACTACGCCCGCGGCGGTGGCGGCAACACCCAAATCAAGGGCGGCGCAGGCGACGACTTTATCGTGATGGGCAGGGGGCGTGGGGTCGCATCAGGCGGGGAAGGCAACGACACACTGATCGCGGGCAGTGGCAGCAGTGCGCTGTATGGCGACAATGGCGATGACCGCCTTCAGGCCATGCAGGGCCCTGCCCACCGAAAGGTGCATATGGACGGAGGGCGCGGCAACGACTTCATGATCGCCAAAAATGGCCACACCGTGATGCACGGTGGCGGTGGTGACAACCTGATGGTCAGCCATGGCAGTTCGGTCATTTACACCGGCAGGGGTAAAAACAACGTGAGGTCTTACCATGACAACACGGTGATCTACGCCAAACCTTCGGATAACGTGGTCCACTCGCCCAGCTCACGCAGGATTGATGTAACGCCCAGTGATGCCGGGAAAACTGCCTATAAGGTCGAGGGTTCCGCCGAGTTCAAACAGCGCGTCGAAGACGATCTGGAGCTATTGAGAATGTCGCCCATAGGCCAGCAGTCCTTGAAGAAAGAGGACGAACTGGCCGCGAGCAACAACGCGCCAGTCACCCTGCGCGAGCTGGACACCCGGTATGACATGACCTACGGCTTCAACACCAAGGCAATCCAACAGCATCTTCAAGCCGGCGGCGCCGTCGAAGCCCTGAGCGAGTCACAGTTGGGTTATATCGTGGAGGGTAAAGCCGGAGAAAAAGCTGACCTGGGCACGATCAATTACAACCCGATGTATATGCATGACGACAGTTCCTCCCCGATCATCAGTCTCGCGCATGAAAGGGGACACGCCTTCGCGGGTGCCACAGGCCAAAATCTAAAGGGCGCAACCGCAGAACCCGACAATAACCAGGAAGGTGAACCCAACAGGGAGCGACAGGCGATAGGTCTGCAATCGGCAGTCCCCCCGGTTGATTTCGACGGTGACCCCAGCACCGCGAAAACCACCTCCAATCCACGGGCATTTACCGAAAACGGCCTGAAAGAAGAAATGGGGCTTCCATTGCGCAAGAGGGTCTACACCACGTAGGCGGCCTGAGCCGGCTCGACCGCCTCAGGCCCGGGCGGGTCCAGATGTCACCCCAGGCGTGGCGGGTGATCATTTCCTGGAACTCACTGTCGAACTCGGTCAGGGCATTGAGGCTGCGGTCGACATGCGCATCACCCAGTACTTCGCGGCGCACCTGCAGGCCATCGGCATAACGGTGTTTCTCACCCACAAAAACACTCCCGACTGAACGTGATAAAGGCTCGCCCCACTGTGGCAAACGCACTTGCCGTAGCCAGCAGGCTTGTTTTGCTGAGCGGACTTATTGTGGCGAGCGGGCTTGTTGTGGCGAGCGGGCTTGCCCCGCGTTGGGCTGCGCAGCAGCCCCAAATCCAGGCACACTGATTCACCTGAACGCACTGCCTGACTCACCCCCGCTTCGCCCCCCAACGCGCGGCAAGCCCGCTCACCACAGGCTTACCTGCAACACAACTCCCGGCCTATGTCGAATGGCCGGCAAATTTTTGAATCAGATGAGTCGGCCCAGACACGATCAGCAGATCCCCCGGCAGTACCTGCGTACCCGGGGTGGCATGCTGAAAATCTTGACTGGCACGCTTCAACCCTACGACCGTCACGCCGAATTTTTCGCGGATTTGCCCATCGGCCAGCGTGCTGTTGTGGCTCGACACGGGCGAATGAATCTTGGCGATGGCGAAACCGTCGTCGAACTCGATGAAATCAATCATCCGCCCGGTAATGAGGTGAGCCACACGCTCACCCATTTCCTTCTCTGGATAGACAACGTGGTGAGCGCCAATGCGTTGGGCGATCTGCCCGTGCTCGGCTGTTCGGGCCTTGACCCAGATATCCGGGATCCCCAGTTCGGTCAGCGTCATGATGGTCAACAGGCTGGCGGCCAGGTCGGTGCCGATGCCCACAATGGCATGGGCAAAGTCGGCAACGCCCAGTTGGCGTAACACCTGCTGGTTGGTGGAGTCGGCCTGCACCGCATGCGTCAGCAGGTCAGCCCACTCATGAACCGGTGCCGCGTCGCGGTCGATGCCCATCACGTCGTGCCCCAGCCGCATCAGCGATTGGGCCACCGAGCCGCCGAAGCGGCCCAGACCGATTACCACCACGCTGTCGCCCTTGGCAAATGAGAACTTCTCTGAAAATAGAAAGTTAGCCAACAATGGGATGCTCCTCTGGGTAACGGTAGGGCATACGGTGCTTGCCCAAGGCCAGTGACGCCGCCAGCGTGATAGTGCCCACCCGTCCGGCGAACATCAGCAGCGTCAACACCAGTTGGCTTGAGGTGGGTAGCTCGGCGGTGATACCGGTGGACAAGCCGACGGTACCAAACGCCGAGATGACTTCGAAGATGACCTGGTCTGTGGGCAACGCGGTTTCACGCAGGATAAAGAGCGTTGCCAACACGATCAGGGCGCTGCTCAGGACCAGCACGGTTATCGCTTGACGTTGGGCCGCAGCGCCGACTCGCCGGCCAAAGGCCTCACAGTCACTGTGCCCACGAATTTCAGCAATCACCAGCAAGACCAGGATCGCCACAGTACCGACTTTCACCCCGCCCGCAGTGCCTGCACTGCCGCCACCGACGAACATCAGAAAGTAATGCACCGCCCAGCTTTCCGGGGTCAGTGCCCCAATGTCGATCGAATTGAATCCGGCGGTACGCGCGGACACGGAAGCAAATGCTGCCGATAACACTTTATCGGTCACGGCCATCGGGCCAAGGGTAGTGGAATGGTCCCACTCGAACAGCAACAGCGTGAAAAACCCGACCACCAGCAAGATCACCGTGCCAGACAAGGTGAGCTTGGTATGCAGCGACCAGCGATGAGGATGGTTGAACCGGCTGCGCAGGTCATACAGCACGGGAAAGCCAATGCCACCGATAATAATGGCGGCCATCACAGGCAACAGAATCCAGGTATCCGTGGCGTAATGCATCAGGCTGTCGGGATAAATCGAGAACCCTGCGTTGTTGAACGCCGATACGGCATGAAACAGGCCGCTCCAAGCCGCATCAGCCCATGACTGGCCATAGCCCCAATGCAACCTTAAAGTGAGCCACACGGTCGTGATGAGCTCCAAGGCGAACGTCACCACCAGCACCAGTTTGGCCACGCCGGCAATGTCGCCCACCCCCAATGAGCGCGACTCCAACTGTGCGACCATCTTGGTGCGCAGGCGCAACCGGCTGTTAACCATGAGGCCAAGCAGGGTCGCCACCGTCATGATGCCGAAACCGCCAAGCTGGAACAGCAGCAGAATCACCGACTGGCCGAAGGTCGACCAGTACGTACCCGTATCCACCACCACCAACCCGGTCACACAGACGGCCGATACCGCCGTAAAGAAGGCCGTCGCCCACGGGACGGCGCCCCCCTCGGCATGGGAAATCGGCTGCATCAGAATGAAGGTTCCGACCCCTATCGCGGCCAGGAACACCAAGGCGACAACCCTGGCGGGATGCAGCAGTAATTTCATTAGGGCCGGGGCTCAGGTCGGATAGGAAGATCCGTAGCGCAGGATAAACACGACGCGCCTTAGGAGCTGTAGGAATAAGCCGCTACTCCCCGTCAGCATAGCTGAAACACTCAACCTCCCATTTTACCGCCCCCAACTGCGTCGCGGAGTCTGCGTTCAGGCCTGTTCCCGCGACTCGACGCCCAGTTCATCCCACACCGACTCAGCCAGGTGAAACGTCGCGTTCGCCGCCGGTATGCCGCAGTAGATCGCGCTCTGCATCAGCACTTCCTTGATCTCGGCGCGGGTCACGCCATTGCTGGCCGCGGCGCGCAGGTGCAGCTTGAGTTCTTCGCTGCGGTTCATGCCGATCAGCATGGCGATGGTGATCAGGCTGCGGGTGTGCCGGGGCAGGCCCGGGCGGGTCCAGATGTCACCCCAGGCGTGGCGGGTGATCATTTCCTGGAACTCACTGTTGAACTCGGTCAGGGCATTGAGGCTGCGGTCGACGTGCGCATCACCCAGAACTTCGCGGCGCACTTGCAGGCCATCGGCATAACGTTGTTTCTCATCCACAAAAATACTCCCGACTGAATGTGATAAAGGCTCGCCCCACCGTAGCAAACGCACCTGCCGTAGCCAGCACACTTGTCTTGCTGAGCACGCTTGTTTTGCTGAGCCGACTTAATTGTGGCTAATGGGCTTGTTGTGGCTAGTGGGCTTGTTGTGGCGAGCGGGCTTGCCCCGCGTTGGGCTGCGCAGCAGCCCCAAAACCTGCGACAAGGTCCATCAAAAAAACGCACTGACTGACCCCAGCCCGCTTCGCCCCCCAACGCGGGGGCAATCCCGCTCACCACAGGTTCAATGCGCCAGCAGAAACTCCAGCACCCGCCCACTGAACGCCGCGCCCGCCTGCACATTGGACAGGTGCGCGGCATAGAACTCGGCGTATTCGGCGCCCTGCACATGGCTCTGGATAAAGTGGCTGCCGGCCGGTGGCGTGACGGCATCTTCGGTGCCGGCAATCGCCAGGGTCGGCACTTTGATCAAGGCCAGTTGCTCGCGGAAATCGGCGTCGCGCACCGCCGCACAATTGGCCGCGTAGCCTTCGGGCGAGGTGGCCGCGAGCATATCGGTGATCTGCTGGGCCTGGTGCGGGTTGGCCGCAGCGAAATCGGCGGTGAACCAGCGCGCAATCGATGCATCGCGCAACGCTACCATCGCCGCCGCGCCATCGCGCAGGACCATCTCGATACGCGGGTTCCAGACGTCCGGCGTGCCGATCTTGGCGGCGGTGTTGCACACCACCAGGCGCTGCAGGCGCTCGCCGGCATGGATGCCGAGCCATTGGCCGATCAAGCCGCCCATCGACAGCCCACAGAAATGCGCCCGCTGGATATCCAGCGCATCCAGCAGCGCAATCACGTCGCGCCCCAGTTGCTCGATGCTGTAGGGCCCCTCGGTGACCAGGGATTTGCCATGGCCACGGGTATCGAAACGCAACACGCGAAAATGCCTGGTGAAAGCCGGGATCTGGATGTCCCACATGTGCAGGTCAGTACCCAGCGAGTTGGACAGCACCAACACGGGTGCCTCTACAGGTCCATCCAGTTGGTAATGCAGTTCGCCCTCGGCGAGTTGTACAAAAGCCACAGCGTTCTCCTCAGGCGGTCAAGGCAAAATGTTCGGTGACGGCGCGGGTCACCCAGGTGTGCGCCTGGCCCAGGTAGTGGGCCGGGTCGAGCAGGCGGTCGAGTTCAGCGGCGGACAGTTCGTGGGTGATTTGCGGCTCGTCCGCGAGCACCGCACGCAAGTGACGCCCCTCGGCGACCGCGCGTTTACAGCATTGCTCGAGCAGGTGGTGGGCGGTCTCGCGCCCCAGGCGTTGGGCGAGCACGATGCTCACGGCTTCGGCCAGCACCAGGCCCTGGGTCAGGTCGAGGTTCTGCGCCATGCGCTCAGGATTGACCTCCAACCCCTCGCTCACCAGCAAGGCCTGGCGCAGCGCTCCGGAGACCAACCGGCAAATCTCCGGCAGGGTTTCCCACTCGGCGTGCCACAGGCCCAGGCTGCGCTCGTGTTCCTGGGGCATGGCGCTGAACAGTGTCGCCACCAGACCAGGTACGCGAGTCGCCGCGCTGATCAGTACGGCGGCGCCCACCGGGTTGCGTTTGTGCGGCATGGTCGAGGAACCGCCCTTGCCCGGCGCCGACGGCTCGAAGACTTCCGCCGCCTCGGTCTGCATCAGCAGGCTGATATCACGCCCCAGCTTGCCGAGGCTGCCGGCGATCAGGCCGAGCACACTGGCAAACTCCACCAAACGGTCGCGCTGGGTATGCCAGGGTTGTTCGGGCAGGCCCAGCTGCAATTCGGCAGCCAAGGCCTCGGCGACCGGCATCGCCTGTTCACCGAGCGCCGCCAAGGTGCCGGACGCACCGCCAAATTGCAGCACCAGCAGACGCGGTTTCAGCTCGGCGAGACGTTGCCGACTGCGCGTCACTGCCCCCAGCCAACCGGCGATTTTCATCCCCAACGTGACCGGTGTCGCATGCTGCAACCAGGTACGCCCAGCTAGCGGCACGCCGGCATAACGCTGCGCCTGCGCGGCCAGCACGCCGCCCAGTTGCGCCAGGTCAGCTTCGATCAACGCCAGCGCCTGGCGTATTTGCAGGACCAGGCCGGTGTCCATCACGTCCTGGCTGGTCGCGCCCAGATGCACATAACGCTCGGCCCCGGCATCCTCACTGGCGATCAACTTGCCCAGCGCCTTCACCAACGGAATGGCCGAATTCCCCGCCGTGGCAATCGCCACGCCGAGGGCGTCCACGTCGTACCGCGACGCCAGGCAGGCCTGGGCAATCGGGGCAACGGCGGCGTGCGGAATCAAGCCGACCCGCGCCTCGGCACGGGCCAGGCCCGCTTCGAAATCGAGCATGCCCTGCAGGCGCCCCTGATCGCAGAACACCTCGGCCATGCTGTCAGCGGTGAAGTAGGCGTCGAACAATTGATTGCTCGTGCGCAGCGTCATAACGGTCCCTTACAAATCGTGGTGCAAATACGCCGCCTGTTTCGGCAAGCGCAAGCTGAACAGGAAGGCCACCGCCATCATGCCGGTGACATACCAATAGAAGGTGTTTTCCATGCCCATGGATTTGAGCCCCAGGGCCACGTATTCCGCCGAACCGCCGAAGATCGCGTTGGCCACCGCATAGGCCAGGCCCACGCCGAGGGCGCGCACTTGTGGCGGGAACATTTCGGCTTTCACCAGGCCGCTGATCGAGGTGTAGAAACTCACGATGGCCAGCGCCAGGGTGATCAGCACAAAGGCCAGGAACGGGCTGCTGACGGTTTTCAGGCTGAGCAGGATCGGCACCGTGCACAGCGTGCCCAGCGCGCCGAACCACAGCATCGAGTTGCGGCGACCGATCTTGTCGGCCAGCATGCCGAACAGCGGCTGCATGCACATGTAGAGGAACAGCGCGCCGGTCATGATGTAGCTGGCAGTCTTGGCGTGCATCCCGGCAGTGTTCACCAGGTACTTCTGCATGTAGGTGGTAAAGGTGTAGAAAATCAGCGAGCCGCCGGCGGTGTAGCCAAGCACGGTGATAAACGCAGCCTTGTGGTCACGGAACAGCGCGGCGATGCTGCCGGCGTCCTTGTCCTGGCGGGTTTCCTTGCTGGTGGTTTCCTTGAGGGTGCGACGCAGCAGCAGGGAGATCACGGCTGCAACCGCGCCGATCACGAACGGAATCCGCCAGCCCCACGCCCGCAGTTCGTCTTCGCTGAGCAGTTGCTGCAGGATGACCACCACCAGCACTGCCAGCAGTTGCCCGCCGATCAGCGTCACGTATTGGAACGAGGCAAAGAAGCCACGTTGGCCCTTGAGCGCGACTTCACTCATGTAGGTCGCGGTGGTGCCGTATTCGCCGCCGACCGACAGGCCCTGGAACAACCGCGCCACCAGCAGCAACGCCGGCGCCCAGGCACCGATGTCTTTGTAGGTGGGCAGGAAGGCGATCACCAGCGAGCCGGCGCACATCATCAGCACCGAGATCATCATCGAATTCTTGCGACCATGCTTGTCGGCCACCCGGCCAAACAGCCAGCCGCCGATAGGTCGCATCAGGAAGCCGGCGGCAAAGACGCCAGCGGTGTTGAGCAGTTGGACCGTGGGGTCGTCCGACGGGAAAAACGCCGGGGCAAAGTAGATGGCGCAGAAGGCATAGACGTAGAAGTCGAACCATTCGACGAGGTTGCCGGAAGACGCACCGACGATCGCAAAAATCCGTTTGCTGCGTTCTTCTCCGGTGTAGTGGCTGGTTTTTGTTGTCATGTTTTTTCACTCAGTGGGAACGGTTATAGCCTAGACATACTTTGCAACAACCATGTTCCGCAAGCAGACTTTTGCACAGCAGTTGCCTGAACCGGCCTCATCGCCGGCAAGCCCGGCTCCCACATTTGGAACGTATCCCCCTGTAGGAGCTGGCTTGCCGGCGAAAAATCTTCAGCCAACTCAATAATCAAAAAACACGGTCTCTTCGTCTGTGCCTTGCAAAATCACATTCCACTGATACATACCCGCCGCATCCGCCTTGGCGATCAGCGTGCGCCGCCGCTCCTGGGGCACACACGCCAGCAGCGCGTCATCGCCGTTCAGCGCCTCGCCGTCAAAGTAAATCCGCGTCAGCAGGTGCTTCACCAGCCCACGCGCGAACACCAACACCACCAGGTGCGGCGCCTGGGTCGTGCCCTTCAAGCCCGGAACGGCACCTGGCTTGATGGTGGTAAAACGAAACCGCCCTTCGGCATCCACCGGCACCCGGCCAAAGCCTTCAAAGTTGGGGTCGACAGCCTTGTCCTGCTCATCCTCGGGATGGTCGTACTTGCCGGCGGCATTCGCCTGCCAGACTTCCAGCATGGCGTCGTTGACGACATCGCCGTTGCCATCCACCACCTGCCCGCTGATCGCCACGCGCTCGCCGAGGGTGGCGGGCACGGTGAGGTCTTCGCGGTTCAGCCAAGTCAGGCCGATGTGGTAATACGGCCCGACGGTGTGGGACGTGGTCGCAGTGAGT
>Ga0153921_1000575_pt1 | contig 18721 bp, 13 predicted proteins | sample TSNJ005MetaG_FD_104691 | JGI IMG/M metagenome (GOLD analysis project Ga0153921, IMG submission 104691) | Attine ant fungus gardens microbial communities from New Jersey, USA - TSNJ005 MetaG | ecosystem: Host-associated > Fungi > Mycelium > Unclassified | place: USA: New Jersey, Brendon T. Byrne... | reverse complement strand
GTCGTAGATCTCGTCGGAGAACACCACCAGGTTGTGCGCGCGGGCGATTTCCAGCATGCCCAGCAGCACTTCCTTCGAATACACCGCGCCGGTCGGGTTGTTCGGGTTGATGATCACCATGGCTTTGGTGTTCGGGGTGATCTTGGCCTTGATGTCGGCCAGATCAGGGAACCAGTCGGCACCTTCGTCGCACAGGTAGTGCACGGCGTTGCCGCCAGCCAGGCTCACCGCCGCAGTCCACAGCGGGTAGTCCGGCGCCGGCACCAGCACTTCGTCACCATTATTGAGCAGCGCCTGCAGCGACATCACGATCAGTTCGGACACGCCGTTGCCCAGGTAGATGTCTTCGATGCCGACACCTTCGACGTTTTTCTGCTGGTAGTACTGCATGACCGCTTTGCGAGCGCTGAACAGACCTTTGGAGTCGCTGTAGCCTTGCGCTGTCGGCAGGTTGCGGATCACATCCTGAAGAATTTCGTCCGGCGCTTCGAAACCAAACGGCGCCGGGTTGCCGATGTTCAGCTTGAGGATGCGCTGGCCTTCCTCTTCCAGACGTTTGGCGTGCTTGAGCACCGGGCCGCGAATGTCGTAGCAGACGTTGGCGAGCTTGTTCGATTTGCTGAACTGCATGGCGATGTGATCCCGAAAATGAACGATCCAGACGGCGGATGGACAACCGTACTGGGATTCCTGCGTCCTCGCACAGGCGGAGTCTTGCGCCGTGGCGCCGAGAATCCGTTTGAATGCGCCCGGTCTGACTGCCAGACTGGCGTGTGACGAGGCGCAATCATACGTGCCACCCGATCCGTGGAAAAGGTACAGATCGGGCTTTTTCAGCCGCTGAGGTGTGATGATGGAAAAGTTGGAAAAAACCCTGGAAGAATGGCGTGCGATGCTCGACCCCGAGCAATACAACGTGTGCCGTTTGAGTGCGACCGAACGGCCGTTCTCCGGCAAATACAACGCCACCAAGACCGACGGCGTTTATCACTGCGTCTGCTGCAATGAGCCGCTGTTCGACTCCACGACCAAATTCGATTCCGGCTGCGGCTGGCCAAGCTTCTACGCGCCGATCGGCGAAAGTGCCATGACTGAAATCCGTGATACCAGCCACGGCATGATCCGCACCGAGGTCAAATGCGCCCGCTGCGATGCGCATCTGGGCCATGTCTTCCCAGACGGCCCGCCACCGACCGGCCTGCGGTACTGCATCAACTCGGTGTGCCTGAATCTCGAGCCGCGTGAATGAACCGCCCGCTCGACCGGTTCGCTTGATCCACCCCCTGTAGGAGCTGCCGAAGGCTGCGATCTTTTGATTTTCAAGATCAAAAGATCGTCCGAACGCGGCCCGAACCTTCGGCAGCTCCTACAGGGGGTATTTGCAATTAATTAAATTGCACGCAATTTAATTGCTCGCTATGTTTGGCCTTTCCCGATAACCCGTGGAGCCGTCTCATGAGCGACAACCTGCTGAATATCCCTGTCACCACCATCAAGGGTGAGCAAAAGACCCTGGCCGATTTCGCCGGCAAGGCGGTGCTGGTGGTCAATACCGCCAGCAAATGCGGTTTCACCCCGCAATACAAAGGCCTGGAAGAACTGTGGCAGACCTACAAGGATCAGGGCCTGGTGGTGTTGGGGTTTCCGTGCAATCAGTTCGGCAAACAGGAGCCGGGCAACGAGGGCGCGATCAGCGAGTTCTGTGAGCTGAACTATGGCGTGAGTTTCCCGCTGTTCAAGAAGATCGACGTCAATGGCAGTGACGCGCACCCGCTGTTCGTGCAACTGAAAAAACGCGCGCCGGGTCTGCTCGGTTCCCAGGGCATCAAGTGGAACTTCACCAAGTTCCTGATCGGCAAGGATGGGCAACTGGTCAAGCGTTTCGCCCCGACCACCAAGCCGCAGGAACTGAGCAACGAGATCGAAGCCCTGCTCAAATGAACAAGCTGCCCGTCGATTCGCTGAAGCTCGACAACCAGTTGTGCTTCAAGCTGTATGCCGCGTCCCGGGCGGTGATTCGCGCTTACAAGCCGATGCTCGACCAGCTCGGCCTGACCTACCCGCAATACCTGGCGATGCTGGTGCTGTGGGAATGGCAGGACAGTGCGCCGCAGCAACCGACAGTCAAGGCGCTGGGCGAGCGGCTGGCGCTGGATTCCGGCACCCTGACGCCATTGCTCAAGCGCCTGGAGCAATTGCACCTGGTGCAGCGTCAGCGCTCGGCGCGCGATGAGCGTGAGGTTCACCTGAGCCTGACGGCGAATGGCCGGACGTTGCGCGAGCAGGTCGGGCCGCTCAAGGCCCGGCTGTTGTGCGACAGCGGGGTGGACCTCGATCGGCTCAGCGATTTGCGCAACGGCCTCGATCACCTGCTGGGGCAGATCAAAGCGCTGTCGTAGTCGGAATCCACTGGTCGAGCAGGGCCGCGAGTTCTTCGCGACGGAAGGGCTTGGCCAGATAGTCGCTCATGCCGGCCGCACGGCAGCGCTCACGTTCTTCGGACATGGCGTTGGCGGTCAGCGCGACGATGGGCAGGTGTGGCCAGCGCCCGCTCTGACGGATCTGCCGGCTCGCTTCGTAGCCATCCATCACCGGCATGTTGCAGTCCATCAGTACCAGATCGAATTCATCATGCTCCAGTTGATCCAGCGCTTCGGCGCCGTGGGCAGCGACCACCACATCGCAACCGAGCTTGCCGAGCATGCCTTTGGCCACCAGTTGGTTGACCGGGTTGTCTTCCACCAGCAATACCCGTCCGCGTCGCAGGGAAGGGGCGGCTTCAAGGCGTGCGTCGTTGATTGTGGCGCTGTCCGGTTGCAGGATCCGGCGCAGATTCTGATACAGCGCATTTCGCGCCAGAGGCCGCGCCTGCTGTTGCAGCGGTGCCAGGGCTGCCGCCTGTTCGCTGGGCATGAAACTGCCGTAAGCGGTCACCAGCAGGATCGGTGCCTTGAGCGTAGGTCTGAGGCCGAACAGGCACTCCGGACAGTCGGTAATCAACACGTCAGGGTCAAGCCCCAGCAGCGAATCATCAATGGTGCGTTGCTCATACTCCAGCCCCCAGACTGGCAACAGTTGCTTGAGCAACTCCGCCAGACCGCTGCTGACCGCAGTGATCGCCAGGACTTTGCCACGCAGCGGGGCCGCAGGGATCGCCGGGGTGTGGCACGGTAGCGGGAGTTCGGCGCAGAACTGGCTGCCGAAACCGGCTTCCGAGCTGATGGTCAGGCGCCCCTGCATGGCTTCGCAGAGGTTGTAGGTCAGCGCCAGCCCGAGGCCGGTCCCGCCATATTGGCGGGTAATGCCCGCGCCAGCCTGGGTGAATGGCTGGAAGATCTTTACCTGGGCATCCTGAGCGATGCCGATTCCGGTGTCGCAGACTTCAATGCGTACACCGCCTCTGGCGGTAGAAAGGCGCACATCGACCCGACCGAACCGGGTGAATTTGAGCGCGTTTGACAGCAGGTTGCTGACGATCTGTCGCACGCGAGTCGGGTCTCCCAGTACGAGCGCCGGGAAGTGAGGATCGACCAGACACGTCAGTTCGACACTGGGTGCCGCGTTCTGCGACAGCAGATTGGCGGTGTCCTCGACCAGCGAGCCGAGGTCGAACGGGATGTGTTCGAGCTCGAGCTGCCCTGCATCGAATTTCGAAAGGTCGAGAATATCGTTGAGCAACTCCACCAGCACTTTGCCCGAGTCGTGGGCAATCGACAGTTGCTGTTGCTGTTCGGCATTGAGCGGCCCGTCCAGGGACAGCGCGATCATGCCCAGCAAGCCGTTGAGCGGGGTGCGGATCTCGTGGCTCATGTTGGCGAGGAACGCCGAGCGCGCTTCGGCCATATCCAGCGCGGTGCTGCGGGCGACCTCCAGTTCCTCGTTGGACTGACTGAGCCGGGCGTTGATCGCCTTGAGCTCGGCCGTGCGTGCCGAGACGATATGTTCCAGTTGTCCGAGATAGTCGGTGAGACGGTTTTCAGCGTTGCGCCGTTGCTGGATTTCCGTGGCGATGTTTTCGAACTGCTGGTTGGCGACGCTGACCAGCACACCGATTTCGTCATTGGCGTGGCCGCTGGGACATTCCAGCGTGGTCGGCTCGGCACTGCGCGGATCGCGCCCGCTGAGTTCGCGGATCACCCGCACCAGGGGTTTGGTCAGCATCACGTAGAACAGCGCCAGCAGGATCCCGGTGAGAATCAGGCTGCGGGCAAAACCGTTGAGCAGGGTGACTTCGGCGCGGCGCAGGAAGCGGCTGCCGAATGCATAGGTGTCGACCTCCAGACTCAGAACGCCCAGTGACTCGTCCGGCAAGTGATCGAGGTACAGGCGGTCCTGGAACTCGCGCTTGGCGCCGAACAGGAAATCGCTGATAAGCCGGTATCCGCTTTGCAGCTCCGGTCGCCTGACGCTGGCCAGCACGTTCTGGTTGTTATCGGTCAGTTGTGCAGAAATGATCGCCGGCGAACGCAACAGGCCCAGGGTCAGTTCCTGAGCCAGTTCCGCGTCGATGTTGTAGGCGATGCGTGACGCCGGATTGTGGCTGATTTCCAGCAAAGACAGGATTTCACGGTTGATGGAAGCGTCTTCGCTGGCATAATCGATGCCGATTTGCAGCAGGCTGAGCAGCGTGCCCAGAATGAACCCGACCAGCACAGTGAATCTGGCTTGCTTGTAAGACAGCCGGTGGGTGAATTTGATATCCATGGGGTGTTGAACCACTTCCGTTTCCCTTCGCTGCTCAAGCATAGTCGATCATGTATGGATACCGAGGTTCCCGAATCGCCTTGTAACAAGGCTCGAAGCGGGGATTGAGTTCTTTCTGTCGTCGCTGGATCGACATCATCACTGTGAACGTGCTCGAGGAGAAGACGTGGATTCCCGATTGAATGCTTTTCTTGAACGTGCCGAGTCGGTTCTGGCGCGGATCGAACCCCTGCTGCCGGCACCGCGTCCGCTGATCGACTGGAACACCTGCCTGGCCGCGCGCTGGCAGCGTGACGGGCGCAGCGGCTACTTGCTGCCGCTGGAAGTCAGTCTCGACATGCGCCTGTCCGACCTGATCGGCGTCGATCGGCAACTGGAGCAACTGGGGCGCAATACCCAGCAGTTCCTCGACGGCATGCCGGCCAACCACGCGCTGCTCTGGGGCTCGCGCGGCACCGGCAAATCTTCGCTGGTGCGGGCGCTGCTGGCCGAACACGCCAAGGCAGGTCTGCGCCTGATCGAGATCGAACGCGATCACCTGGCCGACCTGCCACGGGTTGTGGAGCAGATCGCCAAACTGCCACAACGCTTTGTGCTGTTTTGCGACGACCTGTCGTTTGAGTCCGGCGAAGGCGATTACCGCGTGCTGAAAAGCGTGCTCGACGGCTCCCTGGAGCAGGCCCCGGACAACGTTCTGCTGTACGCCACTTCCAACCGTCGTCACCTGGTGCCGGAAAAGGAAAGCGACAACGAGAACTGGAAACGCGTTGATGGCGAACTGCACCCGAGCGAGGCGGTGGAAGACAAGATCGCGCTCTCGGACCGTTTCGGCCTGTGGCTGTCGTTCTATCCGTTTACCCAGGAACACTTCCTCAACGTCGTCGAACACTGGATCGGCCAGTTGGCCGCCAAGGCCGGCCTGAGCTGGCAGCGCGATGAAGCGCTGGACATTCTCGCCGTGCGCTGGGCCACCGGGCGCGGCAATCGCAACGGACGTTGCGCGTACCAATTCGCCCGTTACTGGGTGGGACTGAAATTGCTGGAGCACAAGGCATGATTGATTTGCAACAAAGCGGCCAGGGCCTCGAAGGCTATGGCATGTTGGCGGCACAGCTGGAATCGCTGCTGGCGGATGAGCGCGATTTCATCGCCAACGCCGCGCAGTTTTCGGCCTTTCTGTTCAACCAGCTCGACGATTTGAACTGGGCCGGTTTCTACCTCAATCGCAATGAAGAACTGGTGCTTGGTCCGTTTCAGGGACAGATTGCCTGCGTACGCATTCCATTCGGTCGCGGTGTCTGCGGCGCGGCGGCGGCAAGCCTGCAGACCCAACGCGTCGAGGATGTGCATGCGTTCCCGGGGCACATCGCCTGCGACAGCGCTTCCAACAGCGAACTGGTCGTGCCGCTGGTCAAGGACGGCCGACTGATCGGCGTACTCGATCTCGACAGCCCGAAACTGGCGCGTTTCGGCACCGATGATCAGGCCGGCATCGAGCAACTGGCGGCGATCTTCCTGCGTCTGACCGACTGCTGATCAGGCGCTCAGGCCAGCCTTGCGCAGCAGGCTGGCCGGATCCACCGCATCGATCTGCCGAGGGTCGAGAAATCGTGTGGCGTACTGCATGTAAACGCCGTCGTTGATGAACAGCGCAAACAGCTCGGCGTCGATGTGCGACTCGCGGGACATGGTGGCCATGATCCCCAGCGCCTCGCTCAAGGATTTGGCTTTCTTGTACGGTCGATCCGCCGCCGTCAGCGCCTCGAAGATATCGGCAATCGCCATCATTCTTGCCGGCAGGCTCATGTCCTCGCGCTTGAGGCGTTTGGGGTAGCCGCTGCCGTCCATTTTTTCGTGATGCCCGCCGGCTATTTCCGCGACGCTGTCCAGGTGCCCGGGGAAGGGCAGGTGGCTGAGCATCAGGATCGTCTGCACCATGTGGTGATTGATGATGTAGCGCTCCTCGCGGGTCAGCGTGCCCCGGGCAATGCTCAGGTTGTAGCGTTCGCCGCGATTGTATTTGTAGCGCGGCACATCCAGTTTGAATCCCCAGGGATTGTCTTCCGGAATCAGTTCGCTGTCGGCGCGCTGGATCAGGTGTTCGGGCTTGTCCGCCAGCAGTGGCTCGCTGACCGGCAGATTCGGCGCCGGCGTTTGCGCCTGACGCCGGTTTTCCTCCCATGACACCCCCAGCCGATCATCGAGGGTGCGCGTCCAGCGGCGTTCGGCGATGCGCTCGAGGCGCTGCAGATCGGCCGGCGCCATCGCCTCACCGCCCAGATTGCAGCGCGCGACAAAGGCAAAGTCGTCGTCCAGTTGCGCCAGCGTGGCGTTGCGCCGTTCGCTCAGTTGCGTTTCGTCGCCGCCCATCGCCAGTGCTTGCCAGTAACTGATCCAGGCGTCGCGCTTGAGCACTTCGAAGCGGGTGCGGATTTCGTGGATGCGGTCATTCAGGGTTTCCAGTTTGGTGGCCTTGTCGACGACATATTCCGGCGTGGTGACCTTGCCGCAATCGTGCAGCCACGCCGCAATGTGCAGGGCCTCCCATTCATCTTCATTGGGCTGATAGCTCTGGAACGCCGGCGCCTGACTGGCGGCGGCAGCCTGCGCGAGCATCAGGGTCAGTTCCGGCACACGCTGGCAGTGGCCGCCGGTGTACGGGCTCTTGGCGTCGATGGCACCGGCCAGCAACTGGATGAACGCATCGAGCAACTGCTTCTGCTTCGCTTGCAGGCGCTGACTTTCGATACTCACCGCCGCCGCGCCGGACACTGCCTGGAGGAAGGCGATGCGGTCCGGGCGCAGTTTTTCCAGATCCTGAGCGCTGCCGCTGTCGTTGATCAGCAGAATCAGCAGGCCAATGGTTTCGTTGTGCCGATTGCGCAGGCGGATACCGATCAGGTGGATGCGTGGCGACGCCATTGCCAGCAACACTTTCTGCAAGTCCCCGGCCTCATCGAAACCAAGGCTGCTGACCACATTGTCTGCGTTGATCAGTTGCCGTAACCATGCGGGGCTTTGATCGGCCGTGAGATCGCGGCCCAGCACAGCGAACTCGCCCGGCTCCTTCGAGGCGCCATCAATCACCAGTCCGTAGGGTTCCATCCGGTTGCCATCGCTCTCGCGCAGATAGATCAACCCGGCCTGCGCCTGGGCAATCTGCACCGTTTCGAACAGCACGCGTTGCAACAAAGGCGCGAAACGGGTTTCGGCGCACAGGCTGTCGGTGATGCGGAAGAAGCTCGCCAGCGTGTCCTTCATGCGCGCCATCGACAGGCTCAACTGGTCGACCTCAAGTACCGGAGAACGGCGGGTGACCGGGAAGTTGAAATCGAAACTGCGGATCGCATCGGCCTCCTTGACCAGCGCGTGCAACGGCTTGACCAGTGTGCGCGAGATCACCCAGCCCAGCGGCAGGCACAGCAGCAAGATCGCCAGCGTGATCAATGCCCCTTGCCAGCGCAGGCGATAGGCATCGACGAGCAACTCGTCCTCCGGCACCAGCAGGGCCATTTGCAAACCCTTCGGCCCGCCCTCCTGCAGGCTGCTGCGGGCGACGATCCATTGCCGGTCAGCGACCTTCAGGCGATTGCCCTGATGCGCACCGGACAGCAAGGCATGCAGGCTCGGACTCAGATCTGCCGCACGAGCCAGGCGTGCCGTGCGGTCGTCGACGATCAGGCGGCTGCTGTCGGGATAGGCCACCGCGTTGCCGTCGGCGTCGAACAGGACGATTTCAGTGGATGGCGTCACGACGTGTTTGGTCAGGGTCGCCGAGAGTGCGGCGAGGGTCAGGTCCGCGCCAATCACGGCCATGTCGCCACTGCGTCGGGCGAGGGTGGTGCCGACGTTGTGGGTGGAGAAAAACACGTACGGCTCGGTGGTGATCAGATCGTCCTGTGCGAGGGCGTTGGCGTACCAGGCCCGGCTGCGCGGATCGTAGCCGTCGTCGGGATTGTCCTGACGGGTGATCAGTGTCAACGCCTGATCGAAGAACAGTGATTGCGAAACGGTTCTGCCGCTGGCGTCGTGCTCGATGCTCCAGACCTGATAGGACGCCGCTTCGGGGGCGTTGACCAGCGCTTTCAACGCGGCTGTGCGCAGGGGGCGAACCATGAAGAAGTCGCCATTGCTGTAACCGAGGTACAGCGAGGCGAGGTCGGGATTGTCTGCGAGCGACTGACTGAACGGTTTGAGCAGGACCAGCCGTTGTTGGAGGCTGGTTGCCCGTGCGGCGGGATCTAGCGCCAGCAGGCTGAGCAAGTGCCGGATCGGTTGGTAAGTGGCCTGCAGGTCTACACGTACGTCCTGGGCAATGCGGTTGAACAGGTTTTCACTGCTCGACAGAATGATGCGGGTTGTCTGGTGATAGTTGAACAAGCCCAGAACGATCCCGGTCAGCAACAGCAGGAAGGTAAACATGACGCTGATGTGCACGTGCAGGGGAAACCGGCGTTGATCGGGGCGCAGTGGGCTGGGCATTGCGCAATCTCCATGGGGGTAAACACACTGCTGAGCGCCAAGCATAGTTAAGGCTCGGTCATTTTGCCTTTGGCCTCCCGCTCCAGTTGTTGCAGCAGCGCCTGTTCCAGATCGAGCATCGCGGTGTCGGTGGCCTCGCAGCATCGGGCAATCACTTGTGCGGATGCGGCATCCGTACAGGCCAGTTCCAGCGCATCGCAACAGGCGATCAGGCGCGTGGCCTGGGCAATCCGCGCCGCCCCTTTGATCTTGTGCGCAACCAGTGCAAGTGCGTGGCGATCAGACTGCGGCGACAGGGCCAGCAGCTCCTGACGGTCGAGACGGCTGCTGTTGAGCAACTGCGTCAGCAGGCGCTGGGTCTGGACCGGATGACCGCCAGTCAACTGGTGCATGCCCTGCAGGCTGAAAATCGGCGCCGGGCAGGCAGGCCGTCGGGCATTGACCCATTCGCTGAGGGCGCTGAGGCTCAGCGGCTTGAACAGGCAGTCGTCCATGCCGGCCTGCTTGCAGCGCTCGACTTCCTCGGGTTGTGCGTTGGCCGTGAAGCCGAGCACCGTACAGCGTGCGCGCCCCGTTTGCTGTTCGTGCCGGCGAATCGCGCGGGTCAATTCATAACCGTTCATCACGGGCATGTTGCAGTCAGCGATCACCAGATCGAACTCGCCAGCCTGCCATTTCTCGAAACCGCTGCGTCCTTCTTCGGCAAGGCTGAAGTGGTGACCGAGAAACTCCAGTTGCTGACACATCAGCAGGCGATTGGCCGGGTGATCGTCCACCACCAGGATATTCAGCGGCGCGACTGACACCCGGATGGCGGGTTCAGCCCTGGAGGTTCTCACCTCGCTGGGCAGCGTCTGCAATGGCAGCGACAGGCAGACCTGGGTGCCGATGCCGGGCTGGCTGCTCAGTTGCAGCTGGCCGCCCATCATTTCGCAGAGATTGCGGCTGATGACCAACCCCAGTCCGGCTCCGCCCCTGGCCTGTTGGCGGCCGTTTTCAGCCTGGGCAAAGGGTTCGAACAGGCGTTGTTGATCCTCGGCGCTGATGCCCACGCCGGTATCCTGGATGGTCAGTTGAACGATCGGACACCCTGCGGTGCCAGGAAGAACGTGAAGGTTGACCCGGACGTGTCCGCACTCGGTGAACTTGATGGCGTTGCTGATCAGGTTGGACAGGATCTGCTTGAAGCGCAACGGGTCCAGCTGGACGTCGACATCCAGCCCGGAAGGCGTGACGGTCAGCGGCAGGCCGAGTTTTTTCTGGCGCGCCAGCCCTTCGAAAATGCGTACCACCGACGTCACGGTTTCGACCAGGTTGACCCGTTCCGCAGTCAGGCTCAGGTGTCCGGATTCGATACGGGCGATATCGAGGATGTCGCCGATCAGTCCCAGCAGATCCCGGGCCGAGTGGTAGGCGGTTTCAATCGACGAACGATCCGGATGCTGGCCGTTCATTCGCTTGAGCGTGAGCTCCAGCATGCCGATGACGGCGTTCATCGGGGTGCGGATTTCGTGGCTCATGGTCGCCAGAAACGTGCTTTTGGCGCGGTTGGCTTCGTCCGCCCGCTCCTTGGCCAGACGTAATTCATCGAACAGCTGGCGGCGTTCACTGATGTCGATCCAGCCGCCGATGATCCCTTTGACGTCGCCGCTGGAGTCGCGGTACGGCAGGATCCAGTGGTAGATCGTCAGCCGCCGGTTGCCGATGTGCAAAGGGCGGTCGAGCACCATGGGCGTGCCTTCGGCGATCACTCGCTGATAGTCGGCTTCGAATGCCCGGGCTTCGAAGGCGTTGCTCAGTGCGCCCTGCATGACATTTTTGCCGATCACATCCTCGCGCCTGGCATTGAACGTCTGCAGGTAGCTGTCGTTGCAGCTTTGCAGCACGCCCTGGTGGTCGCGCACGTAGAGCGGATGGGGCGTGCCGTTGACCAGCGAACTCATGAACTCGAACTGATCGCTCAATGCGCGTTCGGCTTCTTTGCGTTGCTTGATCTGGCGGCGCATGTAGGCGTTCCAGAAAAGCGATAGCAACAGAAGCAGGCACGCAACGGCAATCACCTGATAGAACAGGCGCTGATAGTGATGCCAGTTGCTTTGCGCCGCGGTGGAGAAGCCCCGCCAGCGGTTGTTGATCACGCCGAGTTCTTCCGGGGTGATGCTCAGCAGCGCCTTGTCGAGGATCGACCCCAGTTCGGTGTTGCCCCTCGCGGTCGCCAGTGAAAACGCCGCCTGACGTGTGCCGATGGTGGTGGTGATCTGTAGCGGATGGTCGAAGATCCGCGATGCGATCAGATAGTTGGCAATGACCAGTGAGCTGACGGCACCGTCGGCCTTGCCCTCGGCAAGCAAGGTCGCGGCACTGAAGGTGTCGGGGGCTTCGATAAGGTGGATGAAGGGAAACTCGCGGCGCAGATAATCGGCCAGCGGGCTGCCACGGGCGATCGCCAGGTTTTTGTCCCTGAGCTGCGTCAGGTGGGTCGGGCTGTCGGTGGATTTGCGCGTCAACAGCACGTAGGAGTTTTCCAGATAGGGACGGCTGAACTGCAGGCTTTGTTCACGCTGAGGGGTAGGCAACAGTGCGGCGATGAGGTCAGCCTGATCATGATTGATCTGGTCAATCATTTCGCCGTCGTTTCGGCTGCGGTGGATTTCGAAGCGAAGCCCGGTACGCAGGCGCAGGATTTCCAGCAGGTCGGCAGTGATGCCGCGCAAGTTTCCGTCGTTGTCGAAGAACGTCAGTGGGGCAAAGGCCTCGTTCACCACCACTCGTACCACCGGGTGCTGCCGCAGCCATTGTTCTTCGTGCCGGGTCAGTTGCAGCTTTTGATCGGTGAGCAGAATGTCGCTACCGGCACTCCAGCGCTTGGCGATGCTGTCGCGTTCGCTGGTGGGGATGGCGTCAAGCACGCTGTTGATGATGCCGAGCAACTGCCGGTTGTCTGCGCGCATCGCAAAACTGAAACCCTGAGTCTCCTGTTTGCCGAAGTTGGCCATGCGGATGTTGTTCAGATATCCCTTGTTGATCATGTAGTGAGTGGAGATGGTGTCGCCGAGGAACACATCGGCCTGATCGAACGCCACCGCATTGATTGCATTCTGGTAGGAGGGATAGGGCGTGATGATGGCTTTGGGATAAAGCGCCTTGACTTCATCCAGCGGCAGGTAGTGGTAGACCATGCTCAGGCGCAAACCGGCCAGGCCATCGGTGAGCGAGCGCGTCTCGTCCTGGCGGGTGACCAGTACCGGCTGGTCGATGGCATATGGAGCGGAAAGCCTGATGTCGGGTTCGCTGGCTTCGAAGCTGTTCGCCGTACCGAGCAGGTCGATCCGGCCTTCGAGCAACGCCCGCAGAGCAGCATCGCGTGAGGCGAAGCGCTGGATACGGATCGGCAGGCCGATGGCCTGGCTGAGGAGGCCGGCGTAATCGGCAGTGAAACCTTCGTAATCCTGACCGCTGGACGTCATGTCGAAGGGCGGATAGTCGGGGGCCGAGGTGCCCAGTATCAGTTCGGTGCGGTTTTCCAGCCATTGCTGTTGCTCGGGGAGCAGGTCGACGCGGGGCGCGTCCTGGCTCGAACGGCTGCGCAACATATAGTCATATGGAGCGGCCGCGGCCGTGACCTGCGTAATCAGGCACAGGATCATGCTAAAACCGGCGAAACAGGCTTTCAGACAACTGGACATCCTGGCTCTCACACTAGTGCGTTACGTTTGGCCATCTCGATAAGTTCTACCAGCGATCTGGCTTTGAGTTTCTGCATCAGGCGTTTCTTGTAAGTGCTGACGGTCTTATTGCTCAGAAACATGCCCTTGGCAATTTCCTTGTTGGTGCGACCCTGCGCAAACAATTGCAAGACCATAAGTTCGCGGTCATTCACCGACTTGAACAGTTCAAGTTCGGCATAACGCACATCATCGCTGCGCACCGGATTCAACGCCTGGCTGGGGAAGTAGTTGTAACCCGAAAGAACGGCCTTGATCGCACTGACCAGTTCGCTCAGGTCCTCTTCCTTGCACACATAACCGGATGCGCCGGATTGCATGCAGCGAATGCCGAACAGGGTCGGGCATTGTGCAGTCAGCACCAGGGTCTTGAGCGGTGAGCTCATGGCATTGAAGCGGGCCAGCACTTCAAGCCCGTCGAGCTTGGGGATGCTGATGTCGAGAATGATCAGGTCGGGCATGCATTCGCGAACCATCTGCATGGCATCGACCCCATTATCGGTTTCGCCGACGACCTTGTAGCCTTCATGTTCGAGCAGCATTCGAACGGCGAGCCGGATGACGGGGTGGTCATCGACAATAAAAACGGAGTTCATAATCAAATCCCATACGTGCGCGAATAAAGCGCGCACCTTAGCTCAGAAGTATGAGCGCTCGCATGAACTGACATGGCTTCGGCAGCAATATAGGACTATTCCTACAAATTTAAAGGATTTTGACTACGAACCAACTAGGAGCCACGTAAGGAAGTTTTGTGCTTGTTTGTTTAATTGATGTTTTAGTTTGTTTGTTGAAAGCCGCTTTTGGCGTTATTTGTTTTGGCTGTCAACAAGAATTAAACAATACGTTTTGTCTTGTTTAATTATCCGAAAATGGATGGTGCTTGATTTTCTGTCGCACCGACACCTCACCGGGCAGTGATCCTGACCCGGATGAGGCAAGTGTGATCAATGGCTGGAGCGACCGGTCATTTCCAGCGCCATTTCGCTGGCGTAACTGTCGGTCATGCCGGCGATGAAGTCGATCATGCGCAGGAACGATGTGTGTAACGGCCCGTGGGGATCCGGTGCGTTGTTGCCCAGCAGATCGAGTATGCGCCGGCTCTTGAACGACGGCGTGCGCCCATTGTGTTGCTCGAGCGCAGCGCCGCAGAACGCGTTCAGGAGGATTTCCAGCGTGGTGTAGGCGCCGATTTCGTGCAGGGTCTTGCGCTTGTCCTGGAAGATTTTCTTGCGGGCGATGTCTTTGGCGTTCAACACGCAGCGTTTTGCCGGGCCGTGCATATGTTCCACCAGGTCGCCGTGCAGGGTGCCGCAGAGCAGCGCGTCCTGTTGCTCGACAAATGCCCGCGCCGCAGCGTTGGTCAGATGTTCAATGGCCTTGCCACGCAGAATGGCCAGTTTGCGCCGACGCGAATCCTGCGGCCCGAGCTGACGATAGGTTTCCGGCAAATCGTCGCCGACCAGACCGAGCAGCAGCGACTCGACCTCGGCGTATTCGAGCAAATCCATCTCGAGGCCGTCCTCCAGATCGATCAGTGCATAGCAGATGTCATCGGCGGCCTCCATCAGATACACCAACGGGTGACGGGCCCAGCGTTGATCTTCCAGTTGCGGCAGGCCGAGCTTGTGGGCGATCTGCTCAAGCAGCGGCAGTTCGCTCTGGTAGCAGCCGAACTTGTGCTTTTTATAGCCGAGCGAATCGGCGTGGCGTGCCGTCCACGGGTACTTGAGATAGGTGCCCAAGGTGGCGTAGGTCAGTCGGGTGCCGCCATCGAACTGGTGATACTCGAGCTGAGTGAGGACCCGAAAGCCTTGGGCGTTGCCTTCGAAATTGAGGAAATCACCGCGCTCGGTCTCGCTCATGCCGTCGAGCCAGCCGCGCCCGGCCGCCTGTTGAAACCAGTGACGAATCGCGTCTTCACCGGAGTGCCCGAACGGCGGATTGCCGATGTCATGGGCCAGACAGGCCGACTGCACAACCATGCCCAGATCGCTGGGGTCGCACCAGTCGGGCAGGGCGCTGCGCAGGGTTTCGCCCACGCGCATGCCCAGCGAACGGCCAACACAACTGACTTCGAGCGAGTGGGTCAGGCGCGTGTGGATGTGATCGTTGCTCGACACCGGATGCACCTGGGTCTTGCGCCCGAGGCGGCGGAAGGCGCCAGAGAAAATGATGCGGTCATGGTCTTTGTGAAAGGGGCTGCGGCCGAGTTCTTGCGGGCTGTGCAGCGGTTTTCCAAGGCGTTCGCGGTTGAGCAGGGTTTGCCAATCCAAGGCTGATTCTCTCCGTCGGGTGACTGGTGCCTTAGCTTCCCGGTTCGCGCCTCGGGCTGCAAGCGGAACTACAGCCCGGCCGCGTCAATATCGATCAACAGCAGGCGCTCGCCGTTATCGAAAAACTGGCCGGCGGTCAGGCAGTACTGGTTGCTGGTCGCATCGCGGTATGTGCTGGACAGGGTCAGCCGCCGTTCTTCCCAGCCTTCGGCCAGCAGATGATAGAAATACGGTCGCCATGACCAGTTGTGTCCCAGGTATCGATTGTCGGCAACCCAGCCATGCGGGCGCCATTCGAGGTTGGGAGTCAGTTGGGTGCCATGCCGATCGCATTGATAGAAGCGCAACAGCCAGGGAAAGGCTCCCGGCTGCGGCAGCGCGCTCAGCGGCGCATGCGCTTGTGCCCACGCTTGCAGGATCGTCATGAGTTCGGCCAGTTGCTGGCGCATTTGCATCAGGCGTGCGTGTTCGGCGAGTTTCTGATTCACGTAGCGCTGGCGCAGTTTTGCGAAACGCTGGACGAACGCATCAGTGGGGTAGAACGCCTCCTGCGCGCGAGCGAACAGGAATCCCTGGACGTAGCGCGAGCCGCACTCGAGGGCGAAATTCAACTGCGCTTCGGTTTCGACCCCTTCGGCGATGATCCAGCAACCCGTCTTCTCCGCCATCTGCGCCAGGGCCTTGACCACATCGCTGCTGGGGCCGCCACGTGCGGCGGCCTGGAACAGGCGCATATCGAGTTTGAGTATGTCCGGTTGCAGTGCAAGTACCCGGTCAAGTTGCGAGTAGCCTGCACCAAAATCGTCGATGGCGATCCTTGCCCCCACTTGGCGGTAACGCGCCACCACTTCAGCCAGACGCTGGCCATTTCCGCCCAGTTCAGTGATCTCGAACACGATGCGTCGCGGATCGACGCCGTGTCGCGTCATCTGCTGGAGGCTGGGCAAGGCCTGATCGCTGCGCAGTCGACTGATCCAGCGCGGCGACATGTTCAGGCTCAGGAACCAGTCGTGCGGGGCTTCCTGCAGGCGGCTCAGGGCGTTGTCGCGAATCTGGCGATCGAGACGGCGCAGGGCAACGGCGGGGGTGCGTGGGTCAGCGAACAACGGCCCGACCGAGTTCAGTTGGCCATCGGCCTGACGCAGACGGCCCAAGGCTTCGACGCCGGCAATCCGCCCCGTGGCGGTATCGATGAAGGGCTGGAAGCAGGCGAGCGGTTGCCCGTCGATCACGGGGCCTCCTTAGTGGGCGGGTTGGGGTTCAATCCCGCCCGCCGGACAGGCGCACAGGATTGAATCTGCGCAAAAGCAGATTCAATCCCGAGGATATTGCAAGAATGCAGCCAGAAGCGCGGGCTTAGCGTTTGGGGGGGCTTTGCATGACCAGTCTGATCAAAGGCCCGAGGCTGGTGCCCAGGCGGATCAGACGGGTCAGACCGCCAACGCCACCACTCTTGGCTCCTTTGCCGGTGAGAAAGCCCAGCAATGTCACCGCCGCCATGCCCCACAGCGGCGCATGCTTGACGCCGAAGCCACCTTGCAGGTTCTGGGTCATGCCGCGCATACGATGCAACGGCGCCAGTACCTCACCGGTTTCATGACGAATTTCCTGACGGTGCATTTCCATGCGCAAGCGGATCAAGGCCTTGCGCATTTCCCGACGCGAGCTGTTATGCGGCAATTCAGGCAGGCTCATGGCAGCAGACGCTCCCGGTCGTTAGCCAGCTCTTCCAGGGTGCCATGGAAGGGCGAGGATTCATCGAAGACCGCTGCCTTCAGGCGCAGTCCGCAGAAGGCGGCCGCCAGGGTGTAGAACACGCACAGGCCGATGATCGCGGCCAGACGGTAGGTGTCCCAGAACACGATCAGCACCAGAGTCGACAGACCGACCAGCAACAGCAGCGCAAACACCAGTGCCAGCCCTGCGAACAGCAACAGGCTGACGGTGCGTGCCTTCTGCTCTTGCAACTCAATGCCGAACAACTCGACATGACTGTGCAGCAAGCCAAGGACTGCGGCGCCCAGACGCCGCGTGGAAGATGCAGTGCCCGACGCCGGGCCATGTTCGCCGATCGACATGATCAGCGCCGGGTGGCCAGCAGGCCAATCAGAAAACCTACACCGGCGGCGATACCCACCGACTGCCAGGGATTGGCCGACACGTAGTCTTCGGTGGCGGCAACAGCAGCCTGACCACGGTCACGGATTGTGTCTTCGGTAAGCTTCAGGGTTTCCCGTGCGCGCAGCAGGCTGTCGTGGATCTGTTCGCGCAATTCATCGGCCTGATCGCCTGCCAGGGTGGCGGTGTGCTCGAGCAACCGTTCGGTGTCGGCAACCAGGGTCTGGAAGTCGTTCATGAGGATTTCTTGAGCAGTCTTTGCCTTGATGCTGGCCATGGGTGGATCTCCGTAAGTGACATCTGAAGCGTTCGAGTATGAGCCTTGCGCGAAGGTTCAGTACAAATGACTGGTACAGCTTTTGCTATGTCGTGGTGCGTCCTGCTGCCGCCGTGCGCTGTTGGCGGGCGTGCATGCAGCAAAACCTTAACTCAAATAATCCTGGTTCGTGTCAGGACATCAACCTTGTGCGCCAAATCGGTTCGTCGCAGTTGCAGTGCGGGGGCGGACGGGGCGCAACTTGGTGCATGAATTGTTCGCGCGAACCGCTTTGGTGCCTTTTTAGCCTTCAGGTCTGCCTCTTTATGGAAAATCTGCAAAGCGCTGTGGACACGCTGGTTCACAGCTCCAACACGTTGTTCATTCTGATCGGTGCGGTGATGGTGCTGGCGATGCACGCCGGTTTCGCCTTCCTTGAAGTCGGCACGGTTCGCCAGAAAAACCAGGTCAATGCACTGTCGAAAATTCTCAGCGACTTTGCCGTTTCGACTCTGGCCTATTTCTTTATAGGCTATTGGATCTCCTACGGGGTGACCTTCATGCAACCGGCGGCGGTGCTCAGTGCCGACCACGGTTATGGTCTGGTGAAGTTTTTCTTTCTGCTGACCTTTGCCGCAGCGATCCCGGCGATCATCTCCGGCGGCATTGCCGAGCGCGCCCGCTTCGTTCCGCAACTGTGTGCGACGGCGCTGATCGTGGCGTTCATCTACCCGTTTTTCGAGGGCATGATCTGGAACGGCAACTTCGGTCTGCAAGCCTGGCTGACGGCACGCTTTGGCGCGGCGTTCCATGACTTCGCAGGTTCAGTGGTGGTGCACGCCATGGGTGGCTGGCTGGCGCTGGCGGCAGTGCTGCTGCTCGGTCCGCGCAACGGTCGTTATCGCGACGGGCGTCTGGTGGCATTCGCGCCGTCGAGCATTCCGTTTCTGGCGCTGGGGTCGTGGATTCTGATTGTCGGCTGGTTCGGCTTCAACGTGATGAGCGCGCAGACCTTGCAGGGCGTCAGCGGGCTGGTGGCGGTCAACTCGTTGATGGCCATGGTCGGTGGCACGGTGGCGGCGTTGATTGTCGGGCGCAATGACCCGGGCTTCCTGCACAACGGTCCGCTGGCCGGGCTGGTGGCGATCTGCGCCGGTTCC
>Ga0153921_1000573_pt1 | contig 18807 bp, 13 predicted proteins | sample TSNJ005MetaG_FD_104691 | JGI IMG/M metagenome (GOLD analysis project Ga0153921, IMG submission 104691) | Attine ant fungus gardens microbial communities from New Jersey, USA - TSNJ005 MetaG | ecosystem: Host-associated > Fungi > Mycelium > Unclassified | place: USA: New Jersey, Brendon T. Byrne... | reverse complement strand
GTATATAATATAATACTTGATATAAGGGTATTAACTCAGCAAAAAACTGTTGAACAGCAAAACGCCGCTATTGTCGGACTTAATGAATCTCTGGATATACCAATCAGCACCCTGCAGGGTTATTTGGAGGTTACCCGCTCCACAGACCCGGAAACAGGCAAGGAGGTAATCAAGCCGGTAATAGACAGAAATTACTTTATCATTGCCCGTAAGGTTCCACGGGATACCGCAATGGAGCTGAAGGACAAAAATTTAAGCTGTGTTTATCTGGAGGAGGATACGAAACGAAGTTATCCCTTGAATACGGTGGCGGCCTCAATCATAGGCTTTGTCCGAGGAGATACTCCATGGGGGCTTGAGAGACAATACGATGGGGTTATGCGCGGCGAAACAGGAAGGATATTTCGTATATATGATGGAGAATATAACGCCATAGACCAGCAAATACCAGCGGTGGAAGGAAACACCATTGTTACCACAATAGACGTTACATTGCAGCAATACGCTGAGGACGCGGTCTTAAAGGCCGGCGCCCAATATAACCCTGATAACGCCGCAATGATAATAATGAACCCGAAAACAGGAGAGATATTGGCAATGGCTCAATATCCATCTTTTGATTTAAATGACCCGGTTAACGTAGAAAGCCTGACCAGCAGCAAGCTGAAGGCCGAGATAAAAGAGCTGGGCGACGAAAAAGAGCAGGATGACGAGCAGCTCAATAATGAACAGCTAAACTCTGAACAGCTGGACAAGATATACGGCGCGTGGGCCAATTTTAATATTACAAGCACTTATGAACCAGGTTCAATATTTAAGCCTGTAGTTGTGGCGGCAGCATTGGAAGAAAGCATAATTACTCCCACAGGCAATACATATTACTGCGGCGGCGGCATTACTATCCCAGGTACCGATGATCACATTCCGTGCTGGCACAGTGCCGGCCACGGCACCCAGACTCTGGAGCAGGTGCTGGCTAACTCATGTAATGTTGGTATGATAGAAATTGGCCTCAAACTAGGCAGGGACAAATTTTTCAAATACCGGACCGATTTCGGCTACGGTGAAAAAACCGGAATAGACCTGCCAGGGGAGGCGGACAGCGGCAGCTCCGCGGTTATGTATTCCTTAAGCCAGCTTAATATAGTGGAATTGTCCACAAGCTCCATGGGCCAGGGCTTCAATAATACGCCCATACAAGCCATAAATGCCTTTTCGGCTCTTATTAACGGCGGTAATTTGATGAAGCCATATGTGGTATCTCAGGTTTTGGATACAAACGGAAACGTTATTAAGCAATATTCGCCTACCGTAGTCAGGAAGGTTGTTTCCCAGGAAACATCAGACTATCTTCGTAAGACGCTGGTAAGCGTAGTATCGCCTGACGGTACGGCCAAGCGGGGGTATATTGAGGGCTACAGCATCGGCGGGAAAACAGGAACCGGTCAGCAGGGAAAAAGAGAGGACAATATCAACACTTATTCCTTCATCGCCTATTTGCCGGCGGAAGACCCTGAAATTATCGCCATAGCCATAATAGATAAGCCTGAGGAAAAGGAGCTGGAAAGCAGCGTCAGCGTAGTGCCTATGATGACCGAGGTATTAAAGAAAATAATTCAATATAAGGGAATAAGTCCCAGCTATGAGACAGAAGGAAACTCCGGAGTTTTAAGCAGTTACGATAGTGCGGTCACTTTGGAAGACTATAGAGGAGAATCCCTGCAAAACGTTACCCAAAGGCTGAATGCTTTAGGGTTGAACTATGACTTTATCGGAAACGGCAGCGTTGTAAAAAGCCAGCTGCCTTCATCCGGACAGGTGGTAAGCGTGGGAACTCATGTTTATCTATACCTGACGGAAGGAGAAAACCCGGTTGACTTGGTATACATACCGAATGTAAAAGGCCTTACGGAATCAAAAGCAACTGAGCTTCTCGGTAACTCGGGGCTGGAGATCGTGGTGGTTTATGATGAGGAACTTACAGTAATAGTTTCAGAGCAGGAAGGCCAGGCAACAGAGGAAGAGGCTGAAGTAAATTATATCGTATACGCGCAGATGCCCGGTTCGGAATCCCAAGTTCCTAAAGGTACGCAGATAAAGCTGATGATAGGGGATGAAAGCAAATACGCGCAATGAAAATTTTATCATAACTATATTTCAGCGGTAATACATTATTGTATAGTAAAAACTACGGTTAGGAGCTATACAATAATGGAACATCCCCCGATAATCATCAAGAAAAAGCTTATGATTCTGTTGTTTGTGTTTGAAGCGGCCTTGCTTGCTCTTATAGGCCGCGTGTTTTATATACAATATGTAAAAGGAGAGGAGCTGCAAGTCAAGGCTTACGAGCAGCAAACCCGTGACCGGCTTATAGCCCCCAACCGGGGAGCCATCTTAGACAGGAATATGGTAGGGCTGGCGAAGACGGAGACAGTAGCCTCCGTAAGCGTCATCCATGCCCAGATACAGGATGAGGAGCAGGTCGCCAGGGTGCTTTCCGAAAAGCTGGAAATAGATTATGAAACGGCTTTTGAAAAAGTATCGAAAAGGGTTGCATTGGAGAGAATAAAGACTAAGGTAGATAAAGAGCTTGCAGATGAAATAAGGGCGCTTAACCTTCCCGGAGTTGTAGTGGATGAGGATATCAAAAGGGTGTATCCTTATTCCACCTTGGCCGCGCAGGTAATTGGCTTTGTGGGAAGCGACAACCAAGGAATAATTGGTTTGGAAGCAAAGTATGAGGAATATTTGAAGGGTGAAAAGGGGAAAATCCTCACAGAAACCGACGTGCGGGGGAAAAAGCTGCCCGGCGGGGAGGAATACCGTGAGGATCCTATTCCCGGAAACGATTTGGTTACCAGTCTGGATGTGGTGGTGCAGCAGTACGCGGAGCAGACCCTGGAGAAGGTTGTAGAAGCCAAGAACGCCAAGCGTGGACTGATAATAGTAATGAACCCACAAAACGGTGAAATTTACGCGATTGCCAACAAGCCGGATTTTGATTTAAACGATCCCTTTACCATATGCGACCCTGAGATAGCCGCAATGTGGGGCAGTATGACAAGCGAGGAAAAAAGCAACAGCTTGAACCAGATGTGGAGAAATTTTGCCATAAACGATACCTATGAGCCCGGCTCTACGTTTAAGATCATTACGTCCGCGGCGGGGCTGGAGGAAGGCGTGGTTACGACAGCAAGCCCATTTTCATGCAGCGGTTACCATACAGTAGGCGGAAGAATGATAAAGTGCTGGCGTTATCCCAGAACTCACGGCTCCGAGACCTTTATTGAAGGAGTGCAAAATTCCTGCAATCCGGTTTTTATGCAGGTGGCGGAACGGTTGGGAGCCGAAACTTTTTACGATTACATGCTAAAATTTGGATGTAATGAAAAAACAGGTATAGACGTTGCCGGTGAGGCAGTAGGTATAATGCACAAGCTGGATAAGGTGGGGCCGGTGGAGCTTGCTACAATGAGCTTCGGCCAATCCTTCCAAATTACTCCGCTGCAGCTTTTAAGAGCGGCGTCGGCTACGATTAACGGAGGTTATCTGATAACGCCTCATTTTGCTACTAAGCTGATGGATGACGAGGGAAATATTATTGAGGAATTTTCATACGAAAAGGGCGAGCAGGTTATTTCCCGGGAAACCTCCGATACCATGAAGGAAATACTGGAAAGCGTAGTCAGCACCGGGACTGGGAACAAAACATATATCCCTGGCTACCGTGTAGGCGGCAAAACTGCCACCAGTGAAAAATTACCAAGAAGAAGCGGAAAATACATAGCCTCCTTTATTGCCTTCGCTCCGGCGGAGAACCCCCAGGTCATTGCCCTGGTTCTTATCGACGAGCCAAAAGGCGCTTATTACGGCGGTTCGGTAGCGGGTCCGGTCATGAAGGAGCTGTTGGAAAATATATTGCCCTATCTTAACATAAGCCCCGTTTACTCGGAGGAAGAACAAAAGCTGCCCGAGACCGCGGAAGTAGAAGTTCCGGATCTCCGAGGGCTGACGGTTCCGGAAGCGAAGAAGGCATTAACGGAATTAAAACTAAAATATGAAATTCGTGGGGATGGAGACATTGTAACGGGACAGTTTCCAATTCTTGGTGAAATAGTGAATCCATCATCTACGATCATAATATACACCTAGCGCTGTACATAAATAAATTATTTTTGTACAGCTCCTAAAAGTTGCTGAGAGATGCAGAGGGAGTGAGTTCATGAGGCTGTTTCAGATACTTAACAATATTGATTGCAGCATAATACGCGGAGGGGATGTGGATATAGATATAAGCTGGATCACTATTGATTCACGCAAGGTCGTCCCCGGCACGCTCTTTGTATGTATAAAGGGCCTGCATACCGATGGGCATAAATATATAGAAAGCGCTCTTGAAAACGGCGCTTTGGCTGTTATAGTGGAAGACGTACCACAAAGCCTTCCGGCGGTACCGGTAATAAAGGTGGCGGATTCCCGGCTCGCGCTTTCCTACGCCGCGGCCAGCTTTTACGGAAACCCCGCCGATAAGCTTAATTTAATAGGCATAACCGGTACTAACGGGAAAACCTCCTCAACTTATTTTATGGAAGCAATTTTAAAGGAAATAGGCCACAAGCCGGGCCTCATAGGTACTATGGATACCCGCATAGACGGTATAAAAATAGAAAATTTGGATTGCAATACGGGCACTACGCCGGACCCTATGGAGCTGCAGCAGATATTGGCCCGCATGGTGGATGAGGACGTGGACGACGTAGTGATGGAGGTAAGCAGCCATGCGCTGGAGTTTCATAAGGTGGAGGGCATTACTTTCGATGTAGGGATTTTTACTAATCTTACACAGGATCATTTGGATCTTCATAAAAACATGGAAAACTACCGGAAAGCCAAAGCTAAGCTTTTCAAGCAATGCCGCAGAGGTGTAGTGAATTTGGACGACGACGCTTCGGCTTATATGATGATGGATACCGAATGCAAATTTACAACCTACAGCATTGATAGAAAAAGCGAGCTTCAAGCCTTTGATTTGGATGCTTCCAGCGAGGGCGTTGGCTTTTCGCTAATGATAGACGGAAGAGAAGAACGGTTTAATATAAACATACCCGGACAGTTTACAATATACAACGCTCTTGGAGTTATCGGAGCGTCGCTGGCTATGGGTATACCTACCAGGTCCATACGCAGAGCCCTAAACAGTCTGGAGCCGATCCGGGGCCGAATACAAAGCATCCCCAACGACAGGGGCATAAATATAATTGTAGATTACTCGCATACGCCGGATTCATTGGAGAACATCATCCGGGCTGTTCGCGGGTTTACTGAAAAAAGAATAATAACGGTGTTTGGCTGCGGAGGGGACAGAGATCGCACAAAACGCCCTATAATGGGAGAAATAGCCGGGGCTATTTCCGATTACTGCATAATTACCTCCGATAACCCCCGGTCGGAGGAGCCGGAACAGATTTTGAGAGATATAGAGCCGGGAGTTAAAAATTCCCGATGCTCATATGAAAAGGTAGTTGACCGGCGTACGGCCATTTTCAGGGCTATTGAAATGGCAGGACAGGGAGATTCCGTAATAATCGCGGGCAAAGGGCATGAGACCTATCAGATATTCGCCGACAGGACTATACATTTCGACGATTGCGAGGTAGCGGAGGAGGCGTTAAAGAAGCTATGAAGCCTGTTACCATAGGAGAAATAGCTATAGCTTTAGGGGCCGGCTGGTCAAATTGCCATATTGGTTTGGAGCGGAAGGTCACGGGTATATCCACCGACAGCCGGGAGGAAATGGAGGGAAAGCTGTTCATTCCTCTTGAAGGCCAGCGGTTCGACGGCCATAGCTTCATTGCCCAGGCAATGGAGAAGGGGGCGGTTGCATGTCTTAGCCACAAGGATATTGCCAATACCATAAGGGTGGCGAATACCGGCTTGGCTCTTATGGATTTAGCCGCGTGGTACCGTAACAGGTTTGATATAAAGGTAGTTGCCATAACAGGCAGCGCCGGAAAAACTACCACTAAGGATATGGTTGCGTCGGTTCTGGAAGAAAAGTACCGCGTGCTTAAAACACAGGGAAACTTTAATAATGAAATAGGCCTTCCTCTTACGCTGTTTCAATTGGAGGATCATCAGGCGGCGGTACTGGAGCTGGGCATGAACCATTTCGGAGAGCTCCATAACCTGAGCCGGGTGGCGCGGCCGGATATAGCGGTCATTACAAATATAGGCTATGCGCATATAGAAAATCTGGGCAGCCGGGAAGGCATTCGCCGGGCAAAATGTGAAATATTTGATTATTTAAAGCCCGGAGGAATAAAGATAATAAACGGCGACGATGACATGCTTAAAGCCCTTGAGGATAAGGATGAGCCTTATCTGCGTTTCGGAATAGAGTCCGGGTTTGATTTTACAGCTCGTGACATTACAGAAAAGGGTCTGGATGGAGCGGATTTTATTATAGGATATGGCGGGGGTAAAAGCTTCCCCATTCATACGCCGCTTTCCGGAAAGCATATGATATATAACGCCCTGGCAGCCGCAGCTGTGGGCGTCTGTATGGGCCTAGAGCCGGAACAGATACAAAAAGGCGTTGAAAAATTCCGTCCGTCAAAAATGCGAATGGAAATAATACGTATTGGCGGCCTTACTATAATAAACGATGTTTACAACGCCAACCCCGATTCAATGATAAGCGCCGTAGATGTTCTCGCGCAGTGGGAGGGCAGCCGGGCGTGTATCCTTGGAGATATGCTTGAACTGGGTGAATATGCTTCGGCGCTGCATTATCGGGTTGGAGAGCATTGCGCCCAAGCCGGAATAGAAAAAATAATTTGCGCCGGGCCTTTGGCAAAAAAAATCGCGGATGGGGCGGCCGACGCCATTAAACAGCAAAATCCGCATGGTCAGATGGTGTATTATTATAAAACACAGGAAGACATGCTTAATAATATAAAAAATATAATTGAGCCTTTTGACTCCGTGTTGGTCAAAGCTTCACGAATAATGAAGTTTGAGAATACGGTTGAGCTTCTAAAGCAGGGAGTGTAGCGTATGGATACGCCGGTTGTCAACGCTATTTACGCGGCCTTGATAGCATTCTTTATAAATGTCGTGCTGTGTCCCATATTCATACCGTATCTTACGCGTTTGAAATTCGGGCAGATTATTAGGGATGACGGGCCGCAAAGTCATTTAAAAAAAGCAAACACGCCTACTATGGGCGGCGTTGTAATTTTATTCAGCTTGGTAATAGCTTCTATGTTTTTTATACGGGGGAACAGGGAGGGGCTTCTTGTATTATTCGCTACCATTGGATTTGGACTGATAGGTTTTATTGACGACTATATAAAGATCGTTAAGAGACGTTCCCTTGGCTTGAGAGCTTATCAAAAAATAGTTCTGCAGCTTCTGGTGGCAACGGTATTCATATGGATGGCTGCATCTTGGACGACATCTTATTTTTATCCCGGCAACCCTGCAAGTATGGATACTTATTTCATAGTTCCCTTTACTCATGGGAAGGTCATAGACTTGGGCCTGTTATACTTCCCGGTATTATTCATTGTTATGATAGGAACGGTGAACAGCGTAAACCTGACCGACGGGTTGGATGGCCTGGCGGCGGGGGTAAGCCTGCTGGTCGTTACCTTTTTTGCTTTTGTGGCTCTCTCAGCCGGAAGCCCTGTGCTGCCTGTGGCGGGAGCCGCAGCCGGAAGCCTTTTAGGGTTTCTGTTGTTTAATGCCTATCCGGCCAGAGTATTTATGGGAGATACCGGTTCATTGGCCCTTGGAGGCTTCATTGCCGCGATAGCGGTAATATTGAAGGCTCCTTTGTTTCTTTGCATTGTTGGGCTTATTTATGTGTTGGAATCTGTTTCCGTCATTATTCAAGTGCTATACTTTAAAAAAACTGGGAAGCGCTTCTTTAAAATGGCGCCGATACATCATTCCTTTGAGCTATCCGGATGGCCGGAGACAAGGGTAGTCACGTTGTTTTACGTAATCACGGCTGTTTTGTGTCTGGGTGGCTTCTTAGGGATGAGATATTTTTAATTTGGCGAAGTGAAGGAGTAGACAATTATATGGATTACAAGGGTAAGAAGGTTTTAGTATGCGGCCTGGCCAGAAGCGGCATAGCTTCTGCTGTTTTGCTGATAGGCTTGGGTGCGGAGGTTACCGTGCAGGATATACTTGGCGAGGAGGAGCTGGCTCGGCAAAACATTGACCTGGATGGGCTTAAGCAAAAGGGTGTAAGGCTGTATCTGGGACAAAACCCCGACAGAATATTGCATAAATATGATTTGCTGGTATTAAGCCCCGGCATACCAACAAACCTGGCATTTATTGAGAAGGCAAGGGAGCTTGGCATACCTGTACGGGGAGAGATAGAGCTGGCTTATGACCTGTGTCCATGTCCGATTATAGCCGTAACAGGAACCAACGGCAAGACGACAACTGTGGCCCTGACAGGAGAAATAATGGAGGGGTGTGCCGAAGATGTAGCCGTTGTAGGAAATATCGGCATACCGTTTACGGAAAAGGTATCCGCCCTTAAACCAGACAGCCTTGTTGTAGCGGAAATAAGCAGCTTCCAGCTGGAGACGGTACATAACTTTCGGCCTCATATATCCGCGGTACTAAATCTTACGCCCGATCACCTGGACCGTCATGGGACCCTGGAAAATTATCAGGCAATTAAGGAAAAAATATTTGAAAACCAGCAGACTTCTGATTTTACCATATTAAATTATGATGACGAATATTGCAGAGATATGGCTACGCGTACAAAGGCCAAGGTGGTATATTTCAGCCTTAGCCATGAGCTGGAGGAAGGATTTTTTTACCGGGACGGCAGCCTTCGTATCAGGATGGATGGCCTTGATGAAAAAATAGTCGGTAAAAAGGATTTGAACATACTTGGCAGCCATAATATTGAAAACGCTCTGGCGGCCTCTGCAATGGCATATTGCGCGGGCGCGGGCCTTGAGGTCATTCAAAAGGGACTGCGGACCTTTCAGGCTGTAGAGCATAGGATAGAATTTGTCAAAATGGTAAACGGTGTGAGCTATTACAACGATTCTAAGGCTACTAACACCGACGCCGCTATAAAATCCATTGAAGCAATGGAAAGCCCTATAATTTTAATAGGAGGCGGCTATGACAAAAAGGTAGATTTCAGCCCTTGGGTAGGAAGGTTCAAGGGCCGGGTAAAATATCTTATACTTCTTGGAGCAACGGCGGAACAGATAATGGAAACCTGCGAGAAATATGATTTCCATGAATATAAGCTGGTGGAATCCCTGCGGCAGGCGGTAACGCTGGCCAGCCAAAAAGCCGGCCCGGGTGATTGCGTACTGCTTTCGCCGGCCTGCGCAAGCTGGGGTATGTTTAAGGATTATGAGGAAAGAGGAAGACAGTTCAAAGAGCTGGTAATAGAATTGTGATAAGGAGGAGGAGCTTATGACGAACGCGCAGAAAGTGAGGACACAGTATTATCCTAAGGATAAACAAAAAGAAAAGACAGCCGCTAACATAATAAAAGTGAATACCATTGACTATTCCATATTTTTTGTGACTATTCTATTGGTTTTAATTGGCGTTGTTATGGTGTTCAGCGCCAGTTCCTCAGGTATTGAAACAGGCGGAGATATTTTTTCCTACTTAAAAAGTCAATCCTTCTACGCGTTGATAGGCTTGGGCGGTATGATTTTTATGGCTTATCTGAATTATCGTTATTTGATCCGTATTGCTCCGCTGGCATATGTAGTATCAAACATTTTACTGCTGGTAGTATTTTTTACAGGCAAAGAAGTTAGCGGCGCCAGACGCTGGATAAATATTAGGGGCGTTTCGGTTCAGCCTTCGGAGCTTGCCAAGATAGGGCTTATTTTAATGGTTGCTCTGATAATATCCTCAAACAAAGATATTTTAAAAAAATGGAGCGGGCTATTCGTATGCTGCGCCGTAGTTGGCGTTACTACTATACTGGCCTTTTTGGGAAGCATGTCCAGCGCTATCATAATGGCAGTGATCGGCTTCGGTATTATCTTCATTGCAAGCCCCCATACTCTCCGGTTTATTATTGCGGGTATCGGCGGCGTATCCAGCGTAGTGGCTTATCTGGTTTACGCGGCGGCCAATACCGACAGCTTCCGCGGCGGCCGCTTAATGGCCTGGCTTGACCCTTTTGCCGACCCCACGGGCAAGGGCTATCAGACGGTGCAGTCTCTCTACGCAATAGCCTCCGGGGGCTGGTTCGGCCTTGGTCTTGGGCAAAGCCGCCAGAAGACATTTATCCCGGAAGCCCACAACGACATTATTTTTTCTATAGTATGTGAAGAGCTTGGGTTGGCAGGAGCAGCTATCGTTATTCTGCTGTTTTCCATCCTTATATGGCGGGGCTTTAAGGTGGCCATGAACGCCCCCGATACTTTCGGCTCGCTGACCGCGGCGGGCATAGTCGTTACTATTGCCGCCCAGGTAATCATCAATATTGCTGTTGTTACTAATACAATACCCAATACCGGCGTATCCCTTCCGTTTATCTCCTCGGGTGGCACTGCCTTGGTGGTTATGATGGGAATGGTTGGTATATTGTTGAATATATCGAGGTATTCGAGGGATGGGTGATTGGCACCGATGAAAAGCTTGCTAAAAATCCCGAAGGAGAAAATTAACTCCTTCGGGATTTTTGTTTGAACTCGTTTTGCTTTTACACATTCAGGAAAGTGTGACTCCCTCTATTATTGTACATGCTCTTCAGTAATAACATACTTCTTAAGCCCTGTATAAGCACAGAAGGTAGCTATAAAGCTTATGAAAGAAAAGCTAAAAAAAGGTACGATGATAATAGTAAAAGGGAAAAACATTAGCAATAAAAAACAAATAAGGGCTATTATTACCAGAGTAAGTATATTCCAGGGCAGGCGCAGTATGGACAGCAGAAGGGCGTTTCGGAAAACTTGAGTAGCCTTGAGCTCCATTTTAGCATCCATAGGAAAGATATAGTAGCCCATAAAGGTAACCAGCATGAATATGAGGATTGAAAGCCCAGCTAACGCAGCGGATAAATAAGCATTCCAATCCGCGTTTAAAAGACTTAAATAAAATTGCAATCCAAACCATGTTACCGCAAGCATAAGTATCCATATTAACCCTATTACGGTAGAGCGGATAAAATTATCTTTAAAAGATGCCCAGTAATCTTCCCAGAGGTAGTGATGCTTGTTCTGAAACATAGAAAATGCTATATGACTCATGGCCTTTATAGCCGCAGGGATAGTTATAATAGGGACGCAAGACAGCAGAAAGGTAAGGTTTAGCTTGATAAGCTCCCAAAACTGCTGCCGGAACACATCCCAAAACAGGGCAAAGCCTTTCTTTTCAGGCTCGTTATCGGGTACTCCCGGCCCTTCTTTTCCATAAAGCATATTAAAAAAATTCAAGATAACAGCCCCTTATTTTAATGTTATAATTAGGAATCATTAATCTATGCGAAAATATTTCGCATAGATGCTTTCTTTATTATAATGCTTTACAGAACATATGTAAATTAATTAGTTATCCTCACAAAAACCTCGTTTATCCCTTCGTAAAAACCTACTGAAAATACTGTTTTTTCATGCCCCATGCCGTCAGTGGCAAACTTTTTGCGCAGCTTTGTCGTTTCAGGCCAAGGGCTATTTTCTGTTATATTCTCAAATTCGGTAATATTGAGCCGGTTCAGCCATATCTCCGCTAGTCTGTCCTCGTTAAAATTAACTTCCTGATCCATACGGAAGGCGAAGCTGTATATTTTGCCTGTCTCAGCGTCAACATGCGCCTCCATCAGAGAAAAAGGTAAATTGGCGGGCGGTACTGCGCTAGTGTACTCGATCTGCCATACGGACACGTTTTTCTGCGGCTCAAGCATATCTACAGCAGAGTAAAGGGTTTGGCTGCAGGGATTCGTCGCGGCAAAGCCGTCGATTCCCAGAGCGTCGCTAATAATCGCGGATAATTCGGAATAACAGATTTCCATGGCGTTTTCGGCAGTAATCTCACCTTGCGCCGGGCCTCGTTTGTTTTCAACATAAGCAAACGACGCGGCGTTATCGTCCCTGTTGGTTCTTATTGCCTTCTCGCGCAATGAGGCCGCGTAATCGCTTTGCAGAATATTGCGGTTATTAAGCGCCATAGAGAGAATGTAAAGCCGCTCTGTCGTTGTCAGCGAATAGCGAAAGCTTTCCGGAAAGGAGCTCTCCTCTTCCCTTTGTATAGTGTCAAGCAGCGAGCTGTCATAAATCCGCGACAATTTTGCCGGCATAAATATTGAGAGTATTATTACGGCCGTAACCAGAGTCACTATCGCCGCGTACTTGAAGCTAAAAGAATATTGCGGTTTATTCAATACTGTCACCACCTTCTGTTTCAGTATTCCGCGCTCCTGTATCCAGCCCAAAGCTCACGCTGGTTCCCAGGCCCACCGCGCTTTCAATATTCAACACAGTATCGTGCAGACGGGCGATCTCGGCGCATAAGGTCAAGCCGAGCCCCGCGCCGTGGCGGCTTCGCGAGCGAGATTCATCCGTCATATAGAAAGCCTGGGTGATTTTGTCCAGGTTTTCCGGCAAAATACCGCAGCCGTGGTCGCGAACGGTAAAAATATACGTGCAACCATTTATTTTGCCCGTCACTTCAATTTCATCGGAAGGCTCCGACGCTTTGTCCGAATTGTCTATCAGATTGGCCAATAATGTTTTTATGAGCGACGGGTCGCCCATTATCCAGGATTCGTCATATTGTAATAATAAATTGATGTGTGGTTTTGAAAAAGTATCCTCTATGTATTCAAAAATTGAGCTCGCGCTGAACTGAGTCATAGGCTTGTCGGTGCGCTTCAATACAAGGATGTCAAGCAGGTCGAAGGATAATTTTTCAAGTCTGCGGCCTTCCTGGTAAATATAATTAGCGGATAATATCTGCTTTTTCGCGTCCATCTTTTGCGATCGCAGCATATCCGCGTAACCGATTATAGCTGTAAGCGGTGTTTTCAACTCGTGGGTTAGCGCCCCGATAAATTCCTCTTGGGACCGAGCCGCTTCCTGCAGCTGTTCTACGTTTTTCTCTAGGGAAGCAGCCATTTCATTAAAGTCCTCTGTGAGCCCGCCAAGCTCGTCATTGCTTATTTTTCTAGCGCGGTAAGCGTAATTTCCACGAGTCATATTTCTTGTAGCGGCCGAAAGCAAATTTACCGGGCGCGTTAACCAGCGCGAAAGCAAGAAAATTATTACGCCTTCACAAAGAAGCACGGCAATACAAATCCTCGTGTATACAGAAAAACTTGCTTCGCGTTCTTCAAATACGCCTGTTATGTCTCTGAGAGTTTCAAAATAAAGCTCGCGGTCAACAACATTGACCTTTACAGCTGTTTGGATATAATAACGCCCGTCTGCCAACGTAATTTTATAGATTCGTTCGCTATCAGAGGCGTCGTTAAGAATAGAGTTATCGGAAGAAAACCCGTTACTTTCATAAAGCGCAGCCGTGTCCTCTCCGCTGATTCGTATATAACGGTTCTGACCACCGGAATCAAGAGTCGCACCGATCTGCGTTACCGTACGGTCTTGGAGATGCTCGTATTTTGACGGAATATTTAACGCTGAGGTTTCGAAAGCAAAACAAATTATGACGCTTTCATCAAGGGCTTGCTTTGTCTCCCTTGACAGAACGGATTGAAAAAATGAGCTTACTAAATAATAACCGCCGAACGCCAGAGTTACGGCCACAATGGAAATTGTCCACATAAACAGCTTCCAGGAAAATTTCATTTGGGCACCTCCAGCCTGTATCCGATTTTGTATACGGTAACAAGGCAGCGTTCCCAGCCAAGCTTTTTGCGCAGGCGCTGCACGTGAAGATCTACTGTGCGGCTGTCTCCGGCATATTCGTTTTCCCATACCCTTTCATATAAGGTTTCACGGTATAGCGCAATGTTCTTATTACGCACAAATAAGCTTAACAGGCCGAATTCCTTAGTGGTCAGGTCAAGCTGCTTCCCTTTTTTATAAGCCGCGTGCGCGTCAAAATCTATTGTTACGCCCTCAACCTCGGCGCGGCTGTCGGTCTTGCGGCAGCGTCTAAGTATAGTTTCTACCCGCGCCAGCAATTCCACAATGTCAAAGGGTTTTACTATATAATCATCGGCGCCAAGGCGCAAGCCCTTTACGCGGTCACGCACCTCATGCTTTGCCGTTATAAAAATAACCGGAACGCCGGTTGGGCGTATATACTCCATAAGCTCGTAGCCGTTTACTCCGGGCAGCATTACATCAAGTAATATCAAATCGAAATTTCCGCGCTCTATTAAATCGGCCGCTTCCGTGCCGTCTCCGGTGGCCGTGCAGGAATACCCCGCCGTGCTTAGCTGGATATCGATTAAGTCCCGTATAGGCTTTTCGTCCTCAACGATTAATATACGTATCATTTATTTACCAACCCCAATATCTACGCGCTGCCTGCACTATATCGTCCATTTTTTCCTTGCCTGTCAGGCTTTTAAAATAACCGGCCCGAAAGTCTTCGTCCTCAAAGAAATAACCGTTACGTTGATAGTATATTGAAAAATCAGTCGCTGAGTATGTTTTGTTATTATCGTCTAGCGACATATATCTTGCCATTACCGATAAATCGGCCCAGCCGTCGCCATCAACGTCTTTGAACGAGATACCTGTCATTCTGCTGAAATTGTCATAGTGGCGCGCGCATTGGAAATTCCATACGACCTGCCCGGCGTCATCAACAAGGTACAGAATAAAAACGCTATGCTCACCCATTGTATAGATCCCCGGAACAACCTTTACCGCGCCGAATTTTTCATAATTGGCATCAAAGATCTGATAGGGAAGCGGTTCAAAACCCCCGTTAATAAGCTCCTCCAAGGTTGACGCGCTGTATAAAAACTCCACAGACTGACCATTCCGCGCGAATGCCGTTATCATATTCAAATCCTTATTCATGCTAAAGCGGTTGATTTTATCGCTGACGCGCCAGTCACGGTAAAATATATCCTCGCTCTGAAATAAAATGTCTCCAATTTTGAAAATGTCTCCGTCGTCAGAGCAGCGGCTGACAATCAATATATCCAGAAGGCCGTTCCCATTGATATCCCGCCCTGCGGTTGCCGCGATATCAATGTTCGGCTGGCTGAGAGATCCCGTATAAAAATTATTGCACTCAAGGTCCTCCGTCTTATATAAAACCGCGCCGCCCTCGTCCGCAAAAAACAACGCCGCCCGGCCGTATTGTTTATTTATCGCGGGATATACTGTGCATTCGGCGTTGATGCCCGCGGCCTTAAAATATTCCGTAATATATGTTCCTCCTGATATTTCATATCCGGCATTTTCAATGTCCGCTAAATATCTTATTGATTCAAAACGTGTTCTGTATTCATCGTATCCTGTTGATGAAGCGCTCGTTGATTCGGTTGATATGACGAAAAATATAAATGAAAGCAGTAACAAGCACAAGCTGAATTTTTTCATGTTATGCCTCATATCAAAAAATCTCCTTATTACTCATATTAAGAATACAAATATGATAACACATTATTCCTCTTGAATCCGCAAAAAAGGAAAAAAACATACAATTTTTCGACGCATACCCTTCTGTCATTAACCCGCAATGACAGAAGAGGGTATGGCTTTCGTACAGGTCGACAATTTTTTATAATGATGCAAATAAGATACATCTTTGATGCTTTTTTGATGGCTGGGTTTAGTATCTTTTTATTATACTCATGGGCGAGTACAATACTAATTACATTGAGGAGTGTAACAAGTGAAAAAAGCAAAAAGAGGAAAAAAGTGGATTTCTATGATTATCGCGGTGTTGCTTCTGCCCGTGTATTCCCTCACGGCTTACGGCGAGAGCTCCGATGTCGACGACACCGACGTGACCCTTGCGCCATACTTTTTTGTCGAAAACGCGGGTAAGACCGCTGACAGCTTCCCGCTGAAGGGCACAGAGGTTTCAACGAACATAAACGGTACGATTGCCGACACTTATGTTGTACAAACCTACGCGAACGAAGGGAAAAAGCCTATAAACGCCACCTATGTTTTCCCCGCGTCAACAAAGGTTTCTGTTCATGGCATGAAAATGGAAATAGGGGATAAGGTGATCACCGCTAAAATTAAGGAGCGGGAGGAAGCTAAGCAGGAATTTGAACAGGCTAAAAGCGAAGGGAAAAGCGCGTCTCTGCTTGAACAGCAACGGCCAAACGTATTTACCATGAATGTGGCGAATATCATGCCCGGTGATACCATCCGCATTGAATTGCACTACACTGAGTTGATCGTTTCAACAGAAGGCGTTTATCAGTTTGTTTTTCCAACAGTTGTCGGGCCGCGATACGCAAGCCCTTCCCAAGACAGTAACGCCAAAACGAACAAATGGGTAGCAAGCCCTTATATAAGTGACGGCGGCACGCCTCCAGGAGAATATAATATCACCGCCAATATTTCCACAGGCGTTCCTATCAGCGGCCTGACAAGCAATTCCCACGATATTAGCGTGGCATGGGACGGCGAATCGGCGGCGAAGGTCACCCTTTCTGATTCGGAGGAATTTGCAGGCAACAGGGACTTTATACTTGAATATAAGCTAACAGGGGAGAAGGTACAGAGTGGTCTTATTCTCAACACCGGCGAGACCGAAAATTTCTTTATGCTGACGATACAGCCGCCGGAACGTTTTACGCCGGAAGATATACCGCCTCGCGAGTACATCTTTGTCCTGGACGTATCGGGCTCCATGAGCGGATATCCTCTTGACACGGCCAAAGAGTTGATCAAGAGCCTTGTGACCAATCTTCATGAAACGGACACCTTCAACCTGATATTGTTCTCGAATGGGTTTGCTATTATGTCAGATAAGTCTTTACCAGCCACAAAGGGAAATATTAACCGAGCGATCAACATGATCGGCCAGCAAAACGGCGGTGGCGGAACAGAGCTTTCAAAAGCTCTTAGAAGAGCCGTCTTCATCCCAAAGGAAGAAGACGTCGCCAGAAGCGTCATCGTCATAACCGACGGTTATATTTCCGGCGAAAGCGCCATATTTGACATTATTAATGAATGCCTTGGCAAAACCAGCTTTTTTTCCTTTGGTATAGGAACGTCAGTAAATCGTTATCTTATTGAAGGAATCGCGAAAGCCGGGTTAGGTGAGTCATTTGTAGTGACAGAAGCCACAGAGGCATCCGATGCGGCTGAGCGTTTCCGCGAATATGTCCAGTCGCCGATTTTAACAGATATTCATATAGCCTATGACGGCTTTGAGGCTTACGATATAGAGCCGGCTAATTTACCAACGCTTTTTGCGCAAAGGCCGTTAGTGCTGTTCGGAAAATGGCGGGGCGAGCCATCGGGAACAGTGAAGATATCAGGAAAATCAGGCGCCCATGATTATGTTCAACATATCCAGGTATCCGATATAGAACCCCGGGAGTCAAACTCAGCTATCCGTTTTTTGTGGGCTCGCACAAAGGTTGATAGTCTAATGTATTATGGATTAGATCAGGGAGCCCCTGACGCGAAAAAAGAAATAACCGCAATCGGGCTTGAATATAGCATGCTGACGCCGTACACATCATTTACCGCGGTGTTGGATACGATACGAAACAATGAGGAAAGCGCCGACGTGAGCCAGCCGCTGCCGCTGCCGTTAAACGTATCCAATCTTGCCGTCGGAGAAGGATATGCCATAGGATCGGAGCCTGAAAGCGCGCTGCTTATTTCCGTCATACTGTTTATGGCTGCGGTATTTTTCGTAAAATCAAGGGCCGGACGGGTGAGAAATAATGATATCTAAAACAAAGCCGTTTATTAAGCAATATTGGTTATTATATTTTGCTGTATTCGTCATAGTATTAACAATAAAGTATCTTTACAGCAAGGCCGCCACTAACGACCTCCAATGGATTCTGGCCCCTACAGCCCGGTGGGTCGGAATCCTCAGCGGGATCGCGTTTGAAAGGGAAGCGGGCCTCGGATATATCAACCATGACTTTCGGTTTATAATCGCGTCGTCCTGCTCAGGCGTTCAGTTCATGACAATTACTTCCGTCATGCTTATTTACTCATTTGTTCACCGTATGAGAACAATGAAGAGGGGGCTTTGCTGGACAGCATCATGCTTTGGGTTTTCATACCCTTTCACTATTTTCGTAAACGGCTTTCGAATTGTCCTTTCAATTTACCTTCCGCTTTATCTAAGCTGCCAGGATATTTACAGCGGATGGCTAACGCCCGAAAAGCTCCACACGATTATAGGGACCGCCGTATACTTTTCATCACTGCTAATTATATATCCTATAGCGGGATATGTTTCAGCCCGAATATCCAAAAGAGGCATGCTCAATATTTGTCACGAAAAAGACAAATCGCATGCCAAAATAATCAGCGGACGTATGCCGCCCATACTTTGTTACTTTTCCATAACTCTTGGAATACCCTTGCTTACAAAGGCGTATAAAAATAACGGCGAAAAATTTATGGAATTCGCAATGCTCATAACCGCCGTATGCCTGGCGGCTATGCTTCTGTTTTGTCTGATGTCTTTTTTCAGGAGAACCATCATAAAATTAAAAAATGATTTCACCTTGAAGAAAAAGAGTAAATCTGCTATAATTGAGACACAATAAAAGAGGGTGCGCTAACACCCTCTCAAGCACAACCGCTTTAAAGGCGGCTAGGCTTGCTTATCATTTAAGATAATCGCTTACCTATATTGCGTTTGGGGCGATTATCTTTTTTT
>Ga0153921_1000571_pt1 | contig 18844 bp, 16 predicted proteins | sample TSNJ005MetaG_FD_104691 | JGI IMG/M metagenome (GOLD analysis project Ga0153921, IMG submission 104691) | Attine ant fungus gardens microbial communities from New Jersey, USA - TSNJ005 MetaG | ecosystem: Host-associated > Fungi > Mycelium > Unclassified | place: USA: New Jersey, Brendon T. Byrne... | reverse complement strand
TGAGGAGCATTTCCTGATCAACGCCTTCGGCCTGTTGTTCGATGAAATCAGCGCCTCCAACCTGGTCAAGGTCGACCTCGACGGCACCATCGTCGACGACCCTACCGGCCTGGGCATCAACTACGCCGGCTACGTGATCCACAGCGCCATCCACGGCGCACGCCACGACTTGCAAGCAGTGCTGCACACGCATACACGCGACGGCATCGCAGTGTCGGCGCAGAAAGACGGCCTGCTGCCGATCTCCCAGCATTCCATCGGTTTCTCCGGGCGCGTGGCTTACCACGGCTACGAAGGCGTGGCGCTGGACCTCGACGAGCGCGAGCGCCTGGTCGCCGACCTGGGTGACAAGAGTGTGATGATCCTGCGCAACCACGGCCTGTTGACCGCCGGGATCAGCGTCGAACACGCCTTCCAGCAACTGCAGGGGCTGGAGCGTGCGTGCAATATCCAGATCGCGGCGCAGGCAGCGGGCAACGCAGAGTTGATCTTCCCGCCGGCCGAGGTGGTGGCCAAGGTCGAGAAACAGGCTGAGGCGTTCAAGGCGGGGGATGGACCGGGGGTGGCGCGGCATTGGAATGCGCTGATCCGGCAGTTGGAACGCACCGATACCGACTACAAGAACTGATCTGCATATAAGCGCCAGCCCCCTGCAGGGGCTGGCTTGCCTGCGCCTGCAGGGCGTGTGTTTATGCCACTTGTTGTGCTTGCTCGCGCTCGGCGATCAGCTGGCGGGTGAGGGGGATCAACCGCTTGCCGTAATCGATCGCATCGTTGAGCGGATCGAACCCACGGATCAGGAAGGTGGTGATCCCCAAGTCGTAGTAATCCACCAGCGCCTCGGCGACTTGCTCGGCGGTCCCGACCAGTGAGGTCGAATTCCCCTGGGCCCCGAGCAAGCCCGCAATCCCGGTCCACAGACGCTTGTCCAGGCGCGAGCCCTGTGCTGCCGCTGCCAGCAAGCGGCGTGAGCCTTCATTCGGCGGTTCGCGGCGTACAAAGCCATTCTTCTCGGCCAGCGCGGTAGCCTGCTGCAGGATGGTCTCGGCACGTGCCCATGCCAGTTCCTCGGTCTCGGCCAGGATCGGCCGCAACGACAGGCTGAAGCGGATGGTGCGCCCGTGCTTGGCCGCCTCGGCGCGTACCTGGGTCACGATCTCGCGCACTTGCTCATAGGTTTCGCCCCACAGCGCGTACACGTCGGCATGCTTGCCCGCCACTTCAATCGCGGCCTGGGAGGAACCGCCGAAGTACAGCGGGATATGCGGCTGTTGCGGCGACTTCACCGTGGAATACGCGCCTTCGACCTGGTAGTAGGTGCCCGTGAAGTCGAACGGTTGCTCGCTGATCCATTCCTGGCGCACCACGCTCAAGTATTCGTCAGTGCGCGCGTAGCGTTCGTCCTTGCCGATATGGCTGCCATCGGCGCGCAGTTCGCGGTCGTCGCCGCCGGTGATGATATGCACGGCGGTGCGCCCGCCGTTGAATACGTCGAGGGTGGTGAACTGGCGGGCGGCCAGGGTCGGCTGGGCAAAGCCTGGGCGATGCGCGATCAGAAATTGCAGCTTCTTGGTCACGCTGGCGGCATGCGAGGCGATCAGCGTGCTGTCCGGGCTATTGGAATGGAAGGCCACCAGGGCGCGGTCGAAGCCGGCCTCTTCGTGGGCGCGGGCCACGGTTTCCACGTAGTCCGGTTGCAGGGTCGGGCCGCTGCGCGGGTGGATCTCGGAAGCGTGGTGGCCGCCGATGTAGCCGATGAATTCAATGCTCATGGTCTGTCCTTGTCGAGTTCGCGGGTTGCACCTCCGCCGGGCAGGGGGTCGGTTATTCGCGTCCAAAGTAGGGGCAGGGAAGGGGCCTGTAAAATGCCGATTGGTTCTAACCTAATTATTAAAAAACAGAATCATAAATTATTTGATGTATCAGTAATTTGCATGTTGATCGCATTAGGTTATTCCCAGAAAGACTTTCACCAGGGTTTTTTATGCGCTTAGCATGGACCCGCAACGGCGCTCCCGGCCGTGACGTTTTGAACAGGAAGGCCAATGACCGAGACGATTTCCCTCAATAAAGCCGAGGGTCAGCTGAAAGCGACCCGTGGATGGCGCACGCCCGACGCGGTGCTGCGGCTGGTCAGCCCGATCGTGCTGTTGCTGCTCTGGGAGCTGGCCTCGCAGTTGGGTTGGATCCCCACGCGCGTGATCGCCGCGCCTTCGCAGATCGGCGGCACGCTGTGGGCGATGATCGTCTCCGGCGAACTCGGCAAGCACCTGCTGGTGTCGCTGCAACGCGCGTTGTTCGGCTTGAGTATCGGCGTCAGCATCGGCGTGGTGGCGGCCTTGATCACCGGCTTGTCCAAGCGCGGCGAGGTGATTCTCGATTCGCCCATGCAGATGCTGCGCACCATTCCTTCGCTGGCCCTGGTGCCGCTGTTCATCCTGTGGTTCGGCATTGGTGAGTTCACCAAGATCGCGCTGATCGTCACCGGTACCACTTTCCCGGTGTACCTCAACCTGTTCGCCGGCATCCGCAACATCGACCCCAAGTTGATCGAGGCTGCCAACACCCTGGGCCTGAACCGTCGCGAGCTGATCTGGCATGTGATCTTGCCCGGCTCGTTGCCCTCGTTTTTTGTCGGCTTGCGCTATGCCCTGGGCATCTCGTGGCTGGCACTGGTGTTTGTCGAGCAGATCAACACCACCGCCGGCATCGGCTTCCTCGCCAGTGATGCCCGCGATTTCATGCGCACCGATGTCATCGTGATCTGCCTGCTGATCTACAGCGTACTCGGCCTGTTGATCGACGGCCTGATCCGCACCCTCGAACGTTTCGCCCTGGCCTGGCGCCCATCCTTTGTGAGGAACTGATATGTCGACGATTGAAGCTGCGGTGCAGTTGCGCAATGTGGTGCGCCAATTCGGCCAGCAACGGGTCATCGATGGGCTTGACCTGGACATTGCCCCCGGCGAATTCGTCGCCTTGCTCGGCGCCAGCGGCTCGGGCAAGACCACCTTGCTGCGCAGCCTGGCCGGGCTCGACAGTATCGACAGCGGCCAATTGCGGGTGCCCAAGGCGCGGGCGGCGGTGTTCCAGGAGCCGCGCCTGATGCCATGGAAGCGCGCCTGGAAAAACGTGATCCTCGGCCTGCGCATTCCCGAAGCCAAGGCGCGGGCGGTGCAAGCCTTGACGGAAGTCGGCCTGGCCCATCGCCTTGAGGCGTACCCGGCGACCCTCTCCGGCGGCGAAGCCCAGCGCGTGGCCCTGGCCCGTGGACTGGTGCGCGAACCCAAGCTGTTGCTGCTGGACGAACCCTTCGCCGCCCTCGACGCACTGACCCGGATCAAGATGCACCGCCTGATCATCGAACTGTGGCGCAGGCACACACCGGCGGTGCTGCTGGTGACCCACGATGTGGACGAAGCGATCCTGCTGGCCGACCGGGTGATCGTGCTGGCCGACGGCAAGATCGCCGAGCAACTGCGCATCGATCTGCCGCGTTCGCGGGACACCGGCCAGGACGGTTTCCAGGCGATCCGGGCGCGCTTGCTGAACCTGCTCGGCGTGGAAGTCGATGCACCGGCGGCGCGTCCGCCGGCGATCAACCTGCGGCGCGTGGCGCATGGGTGAAGGCTGACCGAGCCTAACGTTGTAATTTCGCCTGGCCTGAGGTCTGATGGGCGCCGAAACGGGCACGTCAACGGTTGGGCAATGATGCGAGCAGAACTAGCGCAGTTTGGCGGGATTACCGTGATGATTCCGGCTGCCCTCATCATTGCTGTGTGGCTGCGGTATTCCAGCCCGTGGGCACTGCGAGGCTGGATCGTGACGGTGGGTGTCACGTATTCGATCGTGGCGTTCAGCAAGTTGCTGTTCAAAGGCTGGGGCTTGTCCTTTCAACACGTGGACATTGCCGTACTCAGTGGCCACGCCATGAACACCTGCCTGATGCTGACCGTGGGCTCAAGCCTGCTGGCACGTCAGTTCAGCGCGGCCCTGCGCTGGCCGGCGGCGCTGGTGGGCCTGCTGATAGGGCTCTGGTTCAGTGCCTACTGTGTCGCCCCCTTTATCCATCCGCTCAATGAAGCCCTGGCCGGTGCGGTGCTGGGTGGCATCGCGGCGATTGCCTTTCTGTGGCGGATTGAACCCACCGAGGTCAAGGTGTCCCCGGCGTTCATCGGCGCCGGCCTGGCGGTGTTGCTGGTCTGCGCCCTGATGCCCAAATACAACGCCGAACTGTTGCTCAACCGCGTCGCGGTGACGCTGTCAGGGGCCGAGCGTGCTTATCAGGAGCCTGCCTGGCGCCTTCCGCTATTGAAGTGAGTCGGCGGGGTTGAGGCGGGTTCCCACCGCTCCTGGAAGATGCGCCGATGAGAACGCACTCAGGCGGGTCACCTTCGTAACTGTATTTCGCCCTCGATGCACCCCACCAGAAACTCCATCACCACCTTCACCAGCGGCGAGCGGCGCATATCGGGGTACACCGTCAGCCAGATATCGCGCTGCGGACCCTCGGTCGCCGTGGGCAGCTTGACCAATTGCGGGTCGTGATCGCCCACCAGCGTCGGCAGCACCACCACACCCACTGCGGCCCTGGCCGCCATTTGCTGGGTGATCAGCTCGCTGGCGGCAAAGGCAATCTCGCGCGGGCCGCGCAGTTGGTGCATCCATGCCTGTTGGGGCAGGTGGTCGCGGCTGCTGTCGTAGGCGATGAAGGTCCATTGTTCGGTGGGCAGTTGCTGCAACGCCGGCGGGCCGTACAGCCCGAAGCGCACCACGCCGACCTTCCTGCGCACCAGGGCGTCTTCATCGGGACGCAGCGTGCGCAGGGCGATATCTGCTTCACCCTTGTCCAGCGCGGCCAAGTGGGTGGAGGGCATCAGCACCAGGTTCAGTTGGGGATACTCGGCACGCAAGCGCGCCACATGCGGGGCGATGCAGTAATTGGCAATGGACGGCGGGCAGCTGACCCGCACCGTGCCAGCCATTTCGATGGACGCCACCCGCGACAGGCGCAGCACCTGGGTCGCCATCTCGTCCATGCCCGCGGCCAGTTCGGCCAGCGCCAGGCCCTGGGCGGTGAGAGGGCGGCTGCGCGGCAAGCGGTCGACCAGTTTCACGCCCAGGGCTTTTTCCAGGGCGTCGACCCGGCGGCCCACCGTGGCGTGCTCCACCTGCAACTCGCGAGCAGCGGCCGACAGCGATTGGCTGCGGGCCAATACGGTGAAGTAATACAGATCCTGCCAATCGAACATCGGGTTATTTCCGCACAGAGGCTGGGACGGTTTGGGGAATATTCCAACGGATTACGTCCTTTTACCATGGCCGCTTCCCCGTGCACATGGAGTTGTTCTTGTATGAAAGCCATCACCTTGCAAACCTACGGCGGCCCGGATGTCGCGCAACTGCAGCTGGATGTGGCCAAGCCGCAGATACGCGCGGGCCACGTGTTGATCAAGGTGGCCTGCGCCGGGATCAATTTCATGGACATTCACACGCGCCAGGGCAAGTACGCCCAATCAGTCACGTACCCGGTGCGCCTGCCCTGTACGTTGGGCATGGAAGGCGCCGGTGTCGTGGTGGAAGTCGGCGCGGGCGTGCATCACTTGGCCGTGGGCGACCGCGTGGCCTGGTGCATCGCCTGGGGCGCGTATGCCGAATACGCGCTGGTGCCGGTCGACAAGGTTGCGCAGATACCCAGCGCGATCACCTTCGATCAGGCCGCTGCGGCGATGTTCCAGGGGTGCACGGCCCACTACTTGATTGAGGATGTGGCCCGTTTGCAGGCGGGCGACACCTGCCTGGTACACGCCGCTTCGGGCAGCATCGGCCAGTTGCTGGTGCAGATGGCCCGGCACGTGGGGGCGACCGTGCTCACCACGGGCAGCACCGCACAAAAGTGCGCGATTGCCCTGCAGCGCGGCGCCCACCAGGCCTGGACCTATGATGATGGCGGCTTTGTCGAGCGTGTCCTGGCAGTCACCGACGGGCAGGGCGTGGACGTGGTGTTCGATTCCCTGGGCAAAAGTACCCTGCGTGACAGCTTCCGCGCCTGCCGCACACGCGGACTGATCGTCAATTACGGCAATGTCTCGGGCTCGCTGACCGACCTCGATCCGATTGAGCTGGGCGAGGCCGGTTCGCTGTTCCTGACCCGTCCACGGCTGGCCGACCATATGGCCGACGGTGCGACGGTGCAGCGCCGCGCCAATGCGGTGTTCGCGGCAATGCTCGAAGGGGCGTTGAGCGTGGAGATCGAAGGCCACTACCGCCTGGAAACCGTGCAGCAGGTGCATGCGCGTATCGAGGCTCGGCAACAGATCGGCAAGGCGGTGCTGTGGGTGGACCGCGACTTGGGTTAATGACAGGCGAAAAAAAACCGGCTGATCAGGCCGGTTTGGGGTTCCCGCCAACAGCGCGGGATTATGCGTTGTTGCCTTGCAGACGATCCGCACCGCCTTCAGCCAGGCCACGTTCCTGCAAGCGATCCGCACCGCCTTCAGCCAGGCCGCGTTCCTGCAGGCGATCCGCACCGCCTTCCGCCAGGCCACGTTCCTGCAGGCGATCCGCGCCGCCTTCCGCCAGGCCACGTTCCTGCAGGCGATCCGCGCCGCCTTCGGCCAGGCCACGTTCCTGCAGGCGATCAGCGCCACCTTCAGCGAAACGGTTGCCTTGCAGGCGGTCCGAGCCACCCTCTGCAACACGGCTTTCGATCAGGCGATCCGCACCGCCTTCAGCGACGACAGGGTGAGCAAATGCGTTTGCAGCAAGTACCGAGAAAGCGAGGCTAAGCAAGATTTGGCGTTTCATGTGAGTGTGCTCCGAGTGTTTTAGTTGGGTTGTTGCCGGTATGGGTTTGATGTTACGCGTTGGATTTTTTAAGAGAACTTCATTGGGCTGATGGTGACTATCGACGCCAGCGATGGCCCGCTTGCGCGGACCTTCGCCGAGCCGGTCATGGCATCTGCGGCAGCTCATTGGGGCGCAGGTCGAACACCAGCACCTCGGCATCCTCGCCGTGTCCCAGGCGGATCTGCCGCTCATCCCGCACGCGGGCGCCGTCGCCTTCCTGCAAGCGCTGGCCGTTGACCTCAACGCTGCCTCGGGCCACATGCACGTACACATGGCGATCTGGCGGCAAGTCCAGGGTGGCGCTTTCGTCAGCGTTGAACAGCCCGGCATACACCCGTGCGTCCTGGCGCACGCTCAGGGAACCGTCGGCGCCGTCCGGCGAGATGATCAACTGCAGGCGTCCGCGTTTCTGCGCCGCGCTGAAATGCTCTTGTTGATAGCGCGGCTCGGCACCGGCCACGGCGGGCACGATCCAGATCTGCAGGAAGTGCACGCCACGGCTCTGGCTGTGGTTGAACTCGCTGTGGGCCACACCGCTGCCGGCGCTCATCAGTTGCACATCGCCGGGGCGGATCACCGAACCGGTACCCAAGGTGTCCTTGTGTTCCAAGGCGCCTTCTAGCACGTAGGAGAAAATCTCCATGTCGCGGTGCGGGTGCTGGCCGAAGCCCTTGCCGGCGGCGACACGGTCATCGTTGATCACCAGCAGGTCGGAAAAACCTTGCTCGGCGGGGTTCCAGTAGTTGGCGAACGAAAAGGTGTGGAACGACTTCAACCAACCGTGATTGGCGGCGCCGCGTTCCGAAGCTTTGCGAAGGGTCAGCATGGTGGTGTCCTCAAGTGAGCGCGGGCTGCGAGATGCAGGGCGCTGGCGTTGAGAAGAAGGTTACTGGTTATCTTCGGGTTCATTAAGGAGATGAAATCTGAATGACTGTCGCCTTGGGGTTGACAGTAATCGACGTGCCATAATGGCTGACGCTTTCCCTTCCTTATAGGTCTCCCGCTTGATGAAAACCGTGGCCATGGCGCTGTTTCCGGACTTCCTCCTGCTCGACATGGCGGGGCCGCTCGAGGTGTTTTCCATCGCCAACCGCTACCTGCCTGCGGCCGACCACTACCAGATACTCACCATCGGCACCGAGCCCGGCCCGTTGCGCGCCTCCAATGGGGTGGTGGTGCAGGCCGACCTGGCGCTGGGCCAGGCGCACGCGGCCTACGACCTGCTGCTGGTGCCCGGCGGGCCCGGTGCCTATAACGAATGCCATCCCGCGCTGTTGCCCTGGCTGCAAGAGGCCGCGCCGCGTGCCCGGCGCTTCGGGTCGATCTGCACCGGAGCGTTTGTGCTGGGGCATGCCGGCCTGCTCGATCATCACCGCGTGACCACCCATTGGCACTACACCGAGCGCCTGATCAAGGCCTTCCCCAAGGCCATCGTCGAGACGGACCGCATCTACCTGCAGGACGGGCGATTAATTACCTCTGGTGGGGTCACGGCCGGTATCGACCTGGCGCTGTCGATTGTGGCCCAGGACCACGGCAAGCAGGTCGCGGTGGACGTGGCCAAGGTGCTGCTGGTGGTCATGAAGCGCCAGGGCGGCCAGGCCCAGTTCAGCCCGATGACAGCCGCCGTCGCGCCGCAGGAAACCGCGATCACCCGCGTGCAGCAGCACGTCCTCGACCACCTGGACCAGCCCTTCAGTATCGAGTCGATGGCCACGCTGGCGGGCATGAGTGCGCGCCACTTCGCGCGGTTGTTTGCCAAGGAGGTGCAGATGACGCCCATGGCCTTCCTGCAGGGCGCGCGTATCGACCGCGCGCGCCAGCTGCTGGAAGCCACCGACCTGCCGCTGAAGACCGTGGCCTTCCACGCAGGTTTTGGCAGCGTGCGGCATATGCGTTTTCTGTTCAGTGAAAAGCTCGGTCTCAACCCGACCCAATACCGGCAGCAGTTCAGTTAGCGCCAGGATGTCCGTCTCGCGCACTCGAATGTCCGTGTCGCTCCCCGCGCCAGCATTGTCCTGTCATCGCCAAGTGGCAAGATAGCCACAGGCCCATGGAACAGGACGCGCAAACGCCCAAGGCCGGGTGTTCCAGCGCGATGACAGCGATGAACAACCTTCAGGCGATGGATGCGAACGGCACGGTGCGTTTCGGTGCCTATGCCTTTCACCGGCAACAGCGGCTGCTCAGCAAGGCCGGGTGGCCGGTGCCCTTGGGCGGCCGCGCGCTGGATATCCTCGCGGTGCTGCTCGAGGCGCCGGGGCAGTTCATCAGCAAGGCCACGCTGATCGAGCGCGTCTGGCCGCGCAGCGTGGTCGAGGAAAGCAACCTGCGCGTGCACATCGCCGCCTTGCGCCGTGCCCTCGACGGGCAACGCTGCATCCTCAACGATCCCCAGCGCGGCTACTGTTTCATTGCGCCGGTGCACGGCGAGCTGTCGTCGCAGTTGCCCCGGCACAATCTGGCGACGCGGCTCAGCCCGGTGATGGGGCGCGATGAATTGCTTGGCGTGCTGGTGCGGCGCCTGTCCGGGCAGCGTCTGATGACCCTCACCGGCTGTGCCGGCGTCGGCAAGAGCACCCTGGCCCTGGCGCTGGCCGAGCGCGTATTGCCACGCTATCGCGACGGCGTGTGGTGGGTGGACCTCGCCGCCGTGCAGGCGCCGACAATGCTGCTACAGCACCTGGCCACGGTGCTGCACCTGGTACCCACTCGTAGCCCCGTCGAACTATGCCGCCAACTGGCCGGCCGGCAGTTATTGCTGGTGCTCGACGGCGTTGACCCGCTGCTGGGTGCCTGCCGGCATCTGGTGCGCGCGCTGCACGAGCAGGCGCCGCAGGTCAGCGTGCTGATCAGCAGTCGCGAAGCCTTGCACGTGCCCGGCGAATGGGTGCTGCGCGTGCCGCCGCTGGCGGTGCCTGCACCGGCGTTATTGGGCAGCGTCGACCACGCGATGGCTTGCCCGGCTGTGCAGCTGTTCGTCGCCCGCGTACGTGCCAGTCAGCAGGACTATGATTTACGCCCCCAGGACCTGGCACCCCTGCGCGACATTTGCCGACGCCTCGACGGCCTTCCCCTGGCCCTGGAACTGGCGGCCGCCCAGGTCGACGCCCTGGGCGTGCGCGGTTTACAGGCGCAGCTGCGCAGCGGCATACAGACGCTGAGCCGCGGTCGACGCACGGCCGTGGAGCGCCACCAATCGCTGGCCGCTGCCCTGGACTGGAGCTACGAACGCCTGAGCCTGCCGGAGCGCTGGCTGTTCCTGCAATTGGGTTTGTTCAAAATGGCCGTGACCTTGCGGTCCTTGAGCGTGCTGGTCGCCGGCACCGAGCTGGAACACGCCGACCTTGCCTACCTGCTGGCGCGACTGGTGAGTACCTCGTTGCTGAACGTCGAGCCGGGCCCGGGGCCCGCGCGTTATCGTTTGCTCAACAGCACCCGCAGCTACGCCCTCGCGCAGTTGCGCGATCCGGCGCAGGTGGCACGGTTGCAGCAGGGGTATGGGCATTATCTGGGGGCGTTTTCAGGCCGGGCGTTTGTCCTGCAACTCGTCGAGCAGGCGGCGTACGCGCAGTAGGTCGCGGGTGGCAAAGCCTTCGGTAAAGCGCTCGTAGACTGAGCCGAGCAGATCGCGCGCAGGCTGCAGGCGACCTTGCTGCTGCCAGCGTTGTGCCAATGAGGTCGCGCAACGCAGTTCCCAGGCCAGCGCGCCTTGCTGTTGTGCCAGGCCGAGGGCTTCGAGCAGCAGCGCTTCGGCGGTGCGGGTGTCGGCCATGCCCTCGGCGTGCACGCGGATCACTTCGGCGGCGCACCAGCCGGCTGCCCCCGTGCGGGCGCGTTCGAACGCTTGCTCATCGACGACCCGCGCGCCGAACGTGATCAGGATGTCGTCTATCAGCCCCAGGCCCTGCAGGTCCTGGTGGCCGGGAATCCCGGCGTAGTGCCCCGCCCAGGTCTGGAACAACTGCACCGAATGCTTGTGGGACTGCTCCAGCAGCAGCGTCTGCAGGCGCTGCGCCGCCTCGTCATCCCCGTTGTAGCGGGCGATGACCACGCCGGCCAGGGCCAGGGTGTAGCAGATCGACGTGCCGTGATTGATCTGCAGCGCCAACTCCAGCGCCTGGCTGGCCACGGCCCAGGCGCGCTCGGGAAAACCCTGCAACCACAGGATGCGCGCCAATACCGTCAGTGAGGCGACGCTCTGGTCATATTGCACGCCCAAGCGATAGGCAAAGCGATTCAGCGAGCCGCTGTGCGCCATGCGCTGGATGACCTGTTCGGCCGTGTGCCGGGCGAGTGCCTGGTTGCCGGTGTAATGCTGCGCCAGCACGTGCAGGTGCTGGGTACTCAGCTCCAGCAGCGGCTCGGTGCGCGGGTCGAGGTGGTCGAATTGCACGCTCAGTGCCTGTGCCTGGCGATAATGGCCTGCGCACAGGTTGACCGCCATGTGGCCGGAGACCGCGCGCAATTGGCCGGCGAGGTCCTGGCGTTCCTCGGCCAGGCGCCTGGCGCTGGCAAACGCGGCGATGGTCCGCGGTGCGCCGCCCAACGCGTGATAGGACAGGCTGCCGAGGGCCAATTGCAGTTGCATCGTCAATTGCGTGCAGGGCGCACTGGCCTCGGCCATCAGCGCCAGCGCCTTGTCGACATACACCGCATGTTCCCTGACCAGCGACAATTCTTGCCACAGCGGCATGGCGCTGACCGTCAGGCGGATCGCCAGCAGATGTTCGCCGCCCTCGGCAAGGCCCCAGTCGAGCGCGGCACGTACGTCTTCGCGCAGCGGCGCGTAGCGGTCGAGCCACGGTTGGGTCGCGATCAACTCCCAGTCGTCCTGCGCTTGCTCCATCAGCGTCAGGCAGCGCACCGCATGGCGCTCGCGCGTGGCGTGCAGCTCGTTGGCGAGGCTGAGCTTTTCCAGGGCGTAGGTACGGGTGATGTCGAGCAGGCGATAGACCATCTCGTCATCGCCCGGCTCCACATTGAGCAAGGATTTGGCCACCAGTTGGGTGATCGAGCCCAGCACCTCGGCCGGTGCAATCTGCTCGCCGGCAATCACCGCCGCTGCGCTGGCCAGGCTGAAACCGCCACGGAACACCGCGAGGCGACGCAGGCACACCTGCTCGCACGCGGTCAGCAGGTCGAAGCTCCAATCCAGCGTGGCGCGCAAGGTCTGATGACGAGGCAGGGCGCTGCGCCGGCCACGGGTCAGCAGGCGGAAGTTGTCTTCCATCTGCACCCGCAGGCGCGGCAGGCCGAAGCGTTCGATCTGCGCCGCCACCAACTCGATTGCCAGCGGGATGCCGTCGAGGCGCTGGCAAATATCAATCGCCAACGGCAGTTCGGCTTCGCTCAGCTCAAAGCGGTCCTGGTGCGACATGGCCCGCTCGATCAGCAATTGCAGGGCCGGGTAGCCCATGGCCTGGGCGCGATTGCCGGTGGCGGGCGGGCAGGCCAGGGGGTCGAGGCGTTGCACCGACTCGCCCTCGGCGCGCAGGGCCTCGCGGCTGGTGGCCAGGATATGCAGCCGGGGCGCATGGCGCAGCAGGCTTTCGCTGATCAGCGCGATGTCGTCCAGCAGGTGCTCGCAATTGTCGATCACCAGCAGCCACTGGCGTTCCTGCAGGCGGCGCGCGAAGGTGTCCAGGGGTTCATGCTCGACGTGTGTGAGGCCGAGCAGGGCGGCGAGGTTGGGCAGGATCAGTGCCGGTGCGCTGAGGGGCGCCAGGTCCAGCAGGTGGATGCCGTCGCGGTAATGTCCGATCAGCAGTTCGGCCACGCGCAACGCGACGGTGGTCTTGCCGATGCCGCCGGCGCCGGTCAGGGTGATAAAGCGCTGTTGCGGCAGCTGTTGCACCAGGCGGTCGATCAAGGCCTGGCGGCCGATCACGCGGGTGCGCCGCAGTGGCAGGTTATGGCCCTGGGCTTGCGGGGTGCCATCAGCCGGAAAGGTCATCGGTTCGATGCTCAGTGGCGCAACAAAACTGTAGCCACGCTGGGCCACCGTGACGATATAGCGCTGCCCGGCCTGGCCGTCGCCCAATGCCTTGCGCAACGCGGCCATGTGCACCCGCAGGTTGCCGTCTTCCACCACGCTGTGCGGCCAGACCCGGGCGATCAAGGCCTGCTTGCTCACCACGTTGCCGGCCTGCTCCAGCAGGATCAGCAGGATATCCAGCGCACGCCGGCCCAGGCGCAATGGCTGGCCGGCCTCCAGCACCAGGCGTTGGCGCGGATGGACGCGGTAGGGGCCGAAATGCACGGCCTGGTCGCTGAGGTCGCTCATGGCGCGCCATGCTCGGAAAAAGGAGAGCGGCCAGCATAGGCCAGGTGCGCCGCCACCACTAGGCCGCGATCACGTCGGGCTTGTGACGCAATTGGTGATTTCGCCAGGTCATCGGGTTGACGCCTTCGCTGCGGGTGAACATATGGCAGAAATGCGCCTGGTCGCAGAAGCCGCATTCGAGGCTGATCTGCGTCAGGCTCAGGGCGGAACCGGTGATCAGTTCCTTGGCCCGCTGGATGCGCTGCTGGCGAATCCATTCCTGCGGTGACAGCCCGGTGGTGCACTTGAACGCGCGGGAAAAATGGCTGCGTGACAGCGCGCAGGCCTGGGCCAGGTCGGCAATCGCCAGGCTTTCGCCGAGGTTGGCGAGGATCAATTGCTTGGCAATGCGCTCGCGCCGGGGGCAGAGGCCGCCGGTCGCGGGCAAGCGGGGAGCACAGTACTCAAGTCGGGCCATGACAGATATCCGCAGTCGATGGGAGCGTTCCCGGTGAATGGATGCAGTGTAGACCGCTGCATTCTTGGCGCCGGACCGTCTGGCTGACGAGTTAATCGTTGTTAATTTTGCCAGCTCAGGCGGCAAAAACCGGCGGAAAAGACAGCACAGCCATGCAATACCACGGGTGGCTCGCGTGCTTATCTGTGGGCTTTTCAGCCGTTTGGATTGCCCCATGAACCGCAACGACCTGCGCCGCGTCGACATGAACCTCTTGGTGATTTTCGAAGCGCTGATGTTCGAGAAGAACCTGACCCGCGTCGCCGAAAAGCTCTTCATGGGCCAACCGGCGGTCAGTGCGGCACTCGGGCGCCTGCGCGACCTGTTCGACGACCCGTTGCTGCTGCGCAACGGCCGGGGCATGGAACCCACGCCACGGGCGCTGGCGATACTCAAGGAGCTGCAACCGGCCATGGACACCATTTCCGGCGCGGTCAGCCGCGCCAAGGATTTCGACCCTTCCACCAGCTGCGCGGTGTTTCGCATCGGCCTCTCCGACGACGCCGAGTTCGGCCTGTTCCCGCCGTTGCTCAGCCAACTGCGCGAAGAGGCGCCGGGCATCATCGTAGTGGTGCGTCGCGCCAACTATCTGTTGATGTCGTCGCTGCTGGCCAGTGGCGAGATCACGGTGGGGGTGAGCTACACCACTGAATTGCCGGCGAATGCCAAGCGCAAGAAGCTGCGCGATATTCCCTGCAAGGTGCTGCGCGGCGACGCCGGCGTGGCACCGCTGACCCTCGACGACTACTGCGAGCGGCCCCACGCGATGGTGTCGTTCTCGGGGGATTTGAGCGGCAACATTGACCTGGACCTGGCGCGTATCGGCCGGGCCCGCCGGGTGGTGCTGGCGGTGCCGCAGTTCAGTGGGTTGCGCGCGCTGTTGGCGGGCACGCAGATCATCGCGACAGTGCCGGATTACGCGGCCTGCGCGTTGACCGAGGGCACGTCGCTGCGGGCCGAGGACCCGCCGTTTGCGATAGAGGCAGCGGAGCTTTCGATGGTGTGGAGCGGGGTGCATGACAATGACCCGGCGGAGCGGTGGTTGCGGGCGAGGATTTCGGAGCACATGGCGGGGGCTTGATTGAGGAGGTGGGCCCAGCCCACCAGGAATTGGTCACCCATTCTTCCCCGGAATTGGATATTCCTCCCACCACCTCCGGTCACTAACCTAGCCATCAACCCCACCGTTCCGGAGAACCACCATGCAAGCGCGTACCGATTTCTACACCGCCTCCCCAGACGCCATGAAAGCCATGCTCGCCCTGGAAGCCGCTGTCGGCAAACTGTCCATCGAGTTGCCCCTGCTGGAACTGATCCGCCTGCGTGTTTCGCAGATCAATGGCTGTGCCTTCTGCCTCGACATGCACACCGCCGATGCCCGCAAGGGTGGTGAGACCGAGCGTCGCCTGTACACCGTGTCGGCCTGGCGTGAAACGCCTTTCTTCACCCCGCGTGAGCGCGCCGCACTGGCCTGGGCCGAAAGCCTGACCCTGCTCAGCCAGACCCACGCGCCGGATGAAGACTTCAATGCACTCGCCGCCGAGTTCAGCGCCCAGGAGCAGGTCGACCTGAGCGTGGCCATCGCCACCATCAACAGCTGGAACCGCCTCGCGGTGGGTTTTCGCAAGATGCCCAAGTAAGCCTTAGAAATTCACCGAAGCACTCAGGCGCGCCGTCAGTGGCGCGCCCTGGAACAGATAGTCATCGCCCATGTACTCGCCCGCGTCGCGCCAGTAGCGCTTGTCGAACAGGTTGTCGACGCTCAGGCGAAACACCGTCTCGTAGCCGTCGACCTTGGTGGTGTAGCGGCTGCCGACATTGACCACCGCATAATCCCCGACCTCCACATTCCCGGTACGGTTCGCGTACTTCTTGGCGCTGTACTGCACGCCGCCGAGCACGGCCAATCCATTCACCCACGGCAACGCATAGTCGGCGTACACACTGGCGCGCAGCTTGGGTACGTTGATCGCCTGGTGGTCTTCGTATTCCGGCGTACCGCTGCCGGTCACCCGCGCGCGAATCGCCGCCACACTGGTCGCGATCTGCAAACGGTCGGTGGCCCAGCCGTTGGCCGACAACTCCAGCCCGGTGTTCTTCTGCTCGCCCTGTTGCACATAGATGAACTGATCGGCGCCTTCCGGCTTGGCGTACTGGTAGGCCTGGCGCGTCTGGAATACGGCAGCAGCGAAGCTGATGCGGCGCCAGTCGTATTTCACCCCGGCTTCGATCTGGCGCGAAACGGTCGGCGCGAGGGTTTCACCGTCGTTGGTGGTTGTCCACGGCGCCTGGCCGCCTAGGGACAGGCCTTTGCTGTAACTGGTGTAGAGCGAGATGTTTTCGACTGGCTTGTAGATCAACGAAGCCTGCGGCAGGAACACGTATTGCTGGGTGTGGCGAACCTGATTGCCAGTGGTCCCGTCGAAGGCTTTTTCGTCCAGGCGCACTTCACGGCCGCCGAGGATGGTTTGCCATTGCTCGTTGAAGCGGATGCGGTCGGTGACGAACAGGCCGTACTGGCGGCTGTCGAGGTTGCGATGGCTGTCGTTGAGCGGCTTGTCGGTGGGGGTGAACGTCGGAGCATCGACGTTGATATTGGTGCTGCCGATGTATTCGTTGACCGACTTGCGTTTGTCGACCACCCGGCGAAAGGCGCTGGTGCCGAAGGTCAGTTCATGGCCCAGGCTGCCCGTGTCGAACAGCCCGGTCATGGCCGCCTGCACTTCGTCGTCGCGGCGGGTGTCGTCGGGGCTGCGGTAGTCGTAGACGTCGTAGTCGCCAGTGGGGCTGAAGAAGGCGGTGCCGCAATCGGTCACGTAGAAGCAGCCATAGGCAAACGAACTGTAGTCATCGATCACCACTTTGCTGCGCGCCGCGCTGAGGTTGCCTTTCCACTGGTCGCTGAAGCGGTATTCGAACTTGCCGTTGAGGTTCAGTGAATCGATGCCCACCTGCTTGGAACCGCTCTGGTGCCCGAGCAATTTTTTCGGTGATGCGCCGTGTGGCACTTCAGTGCCGCCCAGCAACTGGTAGCCGGGCACCGAGCGCTGCTGCTTGTCCTGGTATTCCGCATCCAGCTGCAGCACGGCGTCGGGGCTGATGTTCCAGTCAAAGGCCAGGGACACGAAGTCGCGCTGGCCATTGGCGTGTTCCACATAGGAATTGAGGTCTTCATGGGCAACGTTGGCACGCAGGCCGAATTGCTGCTCGCTGCCGAACCAGCCGCCGACATCGGTAGCGATATAACCGCTGCCGCGATCATCGGTGGACACCGTCACCTGGCGCACGTCCTCCGGGCGCTTGGTCACGTAGTTGATCACGCCGCTGGGCTCGGAGATACCGCTTTGCAGGCCCGCCAGACCCTTGAGCACTTCCACCTGCTGCTTGTTTTCCAGGGCGACGTTCTGCTCGCCGGTGATGGTGCGCCCGTTGATCTTGTAGCTGCTGGCAGCATTCAGCGAGAAGCCGCGCACCACAAAGTTTTCGTAGTAGCCGATGGGCGCATAGCTGTCGCCCACCGAGGCATCGTTGCGCAGCACTTCACTGAGCAGGCGCGCCTGCTGGTCCTTGATCATCGCGGCGTTGATCACCGTGATCGAGGCCGGCGTGTCCAGCAGCGGCGCCTCGTCGAAGCCCCCGACCGAGGCGGTTTCAGCGCGATAGCCGGACTCATCCTGGCCCTGGACCTGCACCGCTGGCAGCTCCAACTCCGCCGCCAGACTGTGACCGATGCCGCCACTGAGCAGCAGGCCGAGGGCAAAACGTGAAGTGACGACGGGACGAAAACGCAAAACCATGGGGGCAGGGCCTTAAAGCGCAGGGCGGGGGGCGCATAAGCTAGGCATAAGTGCGTACTTTTACAAGTTTTCGAGAATGATTCGCACGCTGAGACATCCCGTCTCAGCCCCCACGCCAATCGCTGCGCGCCTCGACAGCCGCCCCGGTGACCTGCGATAGACAAGGCTTCTCTCATCATTGCAGGAGATCGTCATGGGGATTGCTGGAAAAATCGCGCTGGTCACCGGCGCCGGGCAGGGCATTGGCCGGGCCATCGCCCTGCGCCTGGCACAGGACGGTGCCGACATCGCCCTGGTGGACATCAATGGCGCCAAGCTCGAAGCCGTAGCTGCTGAAGTGGTCGCCCTGGGACGCAAGGCCTCGGTGTTTGTCGCCGACGTGTCCAAGCGCGAACAGGTGGTGGCCGCCGTCGAACATGCGCACCAGACCCTGGGTGGCTTCGACATCATCGTCAACAACGCCGGGGTGGCGCAGATCGATTCGCTGCTGGACGTCAGCCCGGAACAGGTCGAACGCACGCTGGGCATCAACGTGCAGGGCGTATTGTGGGGAATCCAGGCCGCCGGCAAGAAATTCAAGGCGCTTGAGCAGAAAGGCAAGATCATCAATGCGTGCTCCATCGCCGGCCATGAAGGCTTTGCGCTGCTCGGGGTGTACTCGGCGACCAAGTTTGCCGTGCGCGCCTTGACCCAGGCGGCGGCCAAGGAATTGGCCAGCGCCGGGATCACGGTCAATGCGTACTGCCCGGGCGTGGTGGGCACCGATATGTGGGTCGAGATCGACAAGCGCATGGCCGAGATTACCGGCGCTGACGTCGGCGCGACGTACAAGAAGTACGTGGAGGGCATTGCCCTGGGCCGCGCGGAAACGCCGGAAGACGTTGCCGGGCTGGTGGCCTTCCTGGCCGGGCCGGATTCGGACTACATGACCGGGCAAGCCCCGTTGATCGACGGCGGACTCGTCTACCGCTGACGTCCTTGGCTGACGCGGTCAAAAAATGTGGGAGCGGGCTTGCTCGCGAAGGCGCAGTGTCAGTCAACCATGATGCAGCTGATCCACCGCCTTCGCGAGCAAGCCCGCTCCCACACTGATTTGTGGCTGGACTGAATCCTATGCCTGGCTCAGTTCCCAGAGTTTTTGGCGGGGCTTGGCTGATTCCTGTGCCTGACACAGTTCCACTGTGGGAGCGGGCTTGCTCGCGAAAGCGCAGTGTCAGTCAACCCTGATGCAGCTGACCCACCGCCTTCGCAGGCAAGCCAGCTCCCACACTGATTTGTGGCTGGACTGAATCTTGTGCCTGGCTCAGTTCCCACAGTTTTGGAGGGACTGGCCTAATTCTTGTGTCTGACACAGTTCCACTGTGGGAGCGGGCTTGCCCGCGAAAGCGGTGTGTCAGTCAACCTTGATGCAGCTGA
>Ga0153921_1000569_pt1 | contig 18882 bp, 19 predicted proteins | sample TSNJ005MetaG_FD_104691 | JGI IMG/M metagenome (GOLD analysis project Ga0153921, IMG submission 104691) | Attine ant fungus gardens microbial communities from New Jersey, USA - TSNJ005 MetaG | ecosystem: Host-associated > Fungi > Mycelium > Unclassified | place: USA: New Jersey, Brendon T. Byrne... | reverse complement strand
GACCCGAGCGCCGACGTGCAGCACTACGCGCGTCTCGATGTCAGTCACAACACCAGCAACGGCTACATCGACCGCCAGGAGCGTGATGCCTGGAGCGTGGCGTTCTCGTTGCTCAGCGACCTCACGCCGGATCTGTCGCACACCCTGGCCCTGGAATATCAGGATGAACATGAAGACAGTCCGTATTGGGGCGCGCCGGTACTCAACCCCAAGGCTGGCGAACTGAAGATCGACAAACACAACCGCTTCAACAACTACAACGTCGAGGACGGTCGCTACGAACAGCGCACGATCTGGGTGCGCTCGATCATCGATTACCGGATCAACGACAGCACCACTCTGCGCAACACGCTGTATCACCTCGACAGCCAGCGCGATTACCGCAACCTCGAGACCTATCAGTACAACGCTGACAACACGGCGGTGAACCGCTCCACCGCCTATCAAGTGCGGCATCAGGGTGAGCAGAACGGCAACCAGTTCGAACTGCGCCACGACAACACCCTGTTCGGCCTCGAGACCACCTGGTCCGGCGGATTCGAGTACAAGGTCAACCAGACCACCAACTCGCCGTTGAACATCAAAGGCGCGAGCACGGTCGATCCGAACAATTACCGGCCCGGGCATTTCTATGAAATCCCCGGCACCAATCCGGCGCTGATCAGCGACAAGACCAACGAGGTCACGACCAAGGCGCTGTTCGTGGAAAACCGCTTGGCATTGACCGACAAACTGGCGCTGTTGACCGGCCTGCGTTATGACGACATCGACCTCGACGTGACCAACCATCGCACGGTGACGGCGACCAACCCCAAGCACCTCAAGCGCAGTTGGGAGCCGGTCACCGGTCGCGTCGGCCTGACCTACCAGTTCATCCCGTCGGCCAATGTCTACGTGCAATACAGCACCGCTGCCGAACAACCGAACGGCACGCAGGACTTCGATGTTTCAACCGGCAAGCAGTGGGAAATCGGCAGCAAGTTCGACTACCTCGATGGCCGTGGCTCGGCGACAGTCGCTGCCTACACCATCGAGCGCAAGGACTTCGCCGTGACCGATCCACTGGATCCGACCAGCAGCATTCCAGTGGGGCAGCAAACCTCCAAAGGCATCGAGGTCGCCAGCTCCCTGCGCATCACCGACAAGCTGCTGGCCGAGGGCAACTTCGCCTGGGTTGACGCACAGTACGACGACTTCACGGAGAAGAATGCCGCCGGTGTGGTGGTGTCGCGCAAGGGCAACACACCCACCAACGTCCCGGACCGGGTTGGCAATCTGTGGCTGACTTACGACTTTTCCCCGCAGTGGCAGGGTGGGGTCGATGCGCGGTATGTGGCGTCGGTGTATGCAGATACGGCGAACACCATGACGGTGCCGTCGTACACGCTGTTTGGCAGTTTCCTCAGCTACAAGGTCGACTCGCACACCACCGTCACCGGCCGGGTGCGCAACCTGACCAACGAGGTGTATGCCGAGTTTGCGCATGTGTCGCCAGCGTACTATCTGGGTACGCCGCGAACCTTTGAATTGGCGGTGCAAACCAGATTCTGACCCTGACCCGATCCCCTGTAGGAGCTGCCGCAGGCTGCGATCTTTTGATCTTGATCTTAAAAATCAAAGTCAAAAGATCGTCCGATCGCAGCCCGAGCCTTCGGCAGCTCCTACAGAGAGCAATTACAAGCTGGCGGATACCTTGTCCGCCACATCCTTCGGCACCCACGCCTGCCACACTTGCGGGTGCGCCTTCATGAACGCTTCCGCCGCCTGTCGTGGCGCGGTGTGCTTCTCGCTCATCTCGGCCAATGCCTTGTTCAACGGATCAATCGGGAAGTCGACCTTGCTGAAGAAGGCCACGATTTGCGGATACTGCTTCTGGAACGGCGTGGACACACCGATCGACAGCTTGGACGCCAGCGAACGGGTCGGTTTCGGATTGGGATTATCGGCGTCGGTCAGGGTCTTCCACGCCTCGGCATCAAACGGTGGCTCTTCCAGCTGCACCAGTTTGAATTTGCCCAGTAACGGCGTCGGCGACCAGTAATAGAACAGCACCGGTTTGCCCCGGCGGATCGACGAACTGATCTCGGCATCCAGCGCCGCACCCGATCCACTGCGGAAATTGGTGTAGTCGTCCTGCAGGCCGTAGGCGGTCAGCTTCTGCTTGTTCACCACTTCCGAAGTCCAGCCGATCGGGCTGTTGAGGAAACGCCCCTTGCTCGGGTTTTCCGGGTCCTTGAACACGTCCTTGTAATTCTTCAGGTCGCTGACACTGCGCAAGTCCGGCGCCAGTGGCTTGATGCCCTTGGCGGCGTCGCCCTTGATCACGTATTCCGGCACCCACCAGCCTTCAGTGGCGCCCTTGACCGTATCGCCCAGGCTTGCCACCTTGCCTTCGGCTTCGGCCTTGACCCACACCGGACTGCGCCCGGCCCACTCCTCGCCAATGACCTGAATGTCATTGTTGGCCAGCGCGGTTTCCAGGGTGATGGTGGTGCCCGGCAGCGTATCGGTCGGCAAGCCGTAACCTTTCTCGACGATGATCCTCAGGACATCGGTGATCAGGCTGCCGCTTTCCCAGTTCAGGTCGGCAAAATGGATCGGCGTCTGCGCCGCCGCTATCGGCTGTGCCGATGCCAGCACACCGAACGTGACTACGCTGGCGGCCAGTAACCGTCGAAATCCTTTCATGCTTTTGCACCTCGTGCTGTTCTCAGCAATAGCAGGATGGCCTGACAGAAGACCGCAAGCCTCTGAATACTCAGTCAACTGACTGTAGCCGAGGTTCCTGCTTTTTCCGGGAGCATGTCCGGACGAAGTTACATTTCAGACTTTTCCTGCAAGCTTTGCAGCTCGCGTCTGACCATGCTGGCGTATTCCGCAGGCCGTAAGGTGTAGATCTGCGCTGCCACCCAATTGAGCCAGGCGCCCTGCAATCCGGCCTTGGCGTTGAACAGACGCAAGGCCTCTTCTCGCGCACGCTCGAGGTTCTGCGAATGGAAGTCGGAGCGACTCACTCGCCAGTCACTCGCTGGCCTTGAACGTGACCAGTTCGCCCTTGCGCCACTTCGCCGCTTTGCCGGTGACGGCTTTCAGGGTTTTGGTCAGGCCTTCCTGCAGTTGCTGATGCGCGGCGAACACCGTCACCACACTGTGACCTTCCTTGAACAGGATTGCGTGACCATCGGCGGTTTCGACAAAAGCGTAATCGCCCAGGCCATACACCGTCAGTTTGATCTCGCGAAAGCGAATGTCCATTTTGCCGCCTTCACGGCTGGGCAGGACCGAGGCGCTGAAATGATCGCCGACCTTGAGCTTGAGCCCCGGCTTGTCATCAACCACCAGCGCGCTTTCGGTGTCGATCTCGGCCACATAAATGCCTTCGGCGTTCTGTTCGGTGATGTAAACAAAACGCGACTGGAACTGCTTGACCAGCTTTGCACGCAAATCACCCAACACGAACAAAGCATGCATATCGAGGTTACTGACTGCCAAAGAAACATCCCCACATCTGAAAAAGTACCTTGCGCCAAAACGCGCACGGCAAAAAAACGGCCAGGCCGATGCTGTTACCGAATGACTCCAGTAAACCTTGAACAAACAGAACGCCTGTTCATCACGAGTTCGCAAGACTACTGGAAAGTCGCGCGAGAAACTTGCTTCGACGTTCGCCAGACCTTGAAGGAAAAATCTTCGTTGAAGCTCAACGAAAACGGACTACAAACTTTAGGGAAAAAGCTGACCCAAAAAAGCCCTTTTCCGACATATCGCCGATAAAAAATTGCTTTAGATAGGCATCTGTCGCCAACAGGCACTGGCGATTCTAGAGCAGCGATGCTCCTTACGACTACTCGAACCGACCAGTAAACGTCGGCCAACTCATGAAAAGGACTTCATATGTGCACTCTGACTCACTTTGCCCGGCCATCCTGCTCAGACATCGACACGTCTTTCGTGCTGCACGCCGCCGATTTACCGGTACTCGCAGAACATCAAGAGCGCCCTCTCACTCCACGGTTCCAGGTAGTTCCGGCAGGGAATGCGTTTTTCCATATCAAGGAATCGTCTACTGGACTTGTAAGAGGTTTCCGCGAAGATCATAACGAAGCATGTGCACTTGCTCGTTCGCTTGAATCACGAATCGAACTCTTGTCCAACGGCTGCCTCAGATAAAGGGCGAGCGACAGCGCCATTTCGGCACACGCAAAAGGAGTACACGATGGAACTGCCTGCATATGATCTGAAAACCCTGTTCGACCAACTGGGACTGCCGTCGGAAGGCAGTGCAATCGACGATTTCATCGAAGCGCATCCTCTGGACGCCGATACCAAATTGATCGATGCCGACTTCTGGACACCGCAACAGGCGCAGCTTCTGAAGGAATGGCTGCGCGCCGACGGCGAAGAAGCGGTGATGGTCGATGAATTGAACGTACGCCTGCACGACGGCCGTTAAACCCTATCAGTGCAGGCTGTCGCCAGTTTCGGCCATCAGTTGCGCCAGCCAGGCAGCCTTGCACTCTTCCGCTTCATCGCGACTGGCGAACGCGGTGCCGCGCCGTTCACCATTGAGCAACACCACCCAGCAGACACTCCGGCCCATCGCGCGCAAACCGGCGGGCACACCGCTGCCAATCATCACCGCGACATCGACTCTGCACATAATGACCTCTCGATTTCATTAGCTACCTAACTAATAGGGATGTTAATGATTTCATCGCAGAGGAAACAGCAACCTGCCTGCACAGATTCATTGCACATGCGGTAACAATCGATCAGCGCGCAGCCTCCGGTTTATAGCCCAGACGCAAGCCACCCCAATGCCGGCCCCTGACCATGATTGGCACCGACAGGTCATGCATCAGCTCGCCGGTATCGCGGGTGTAGGTCTGCAGCAGCACCGCTTGCTGATGACTGCCGCAGCGGATGCCGGTGCGGTCGGAAAACTTGCGTTTGGTACGGTTGCCTACCGCGTCGACCTTTTCGTCACCGGTCAACGGCTGACTGAACGCCAGATTGTGCGTCGGCACATAGCCCTGCTGCGTGCAGGCGATGGCGAACACCAACCCTTCGTGGCGCGGCAGCAATGGCTCCTGAATAGCGGGCAGCACCTGATCGGTGTAACGGTCGAAACGGGTTTGAAACTTCGGTGGCTGCGTCCCGGGAACCGCCTGATACTGACGATCGAACAAATCCTCCAGGCTGATTCGCCCCTGCTCGACATCCGCCTCAAACCGCGCCGCAATCTGGCTCGCACCTTCTCGCGCCAGGTCATAGACCCGCTGGTGATAGTCATCCAGACCGACTTCGGCCAGACGCTCGCTGATGGTTTCCGCCTGGCCCTCCATCTGCACGGCGGCCTCGGCCAGGCGTCTGGTCTGCTGATCGCTGACTTCCAGATCGCTGCGCATCTGCTCGATGGCCTTGAACAGGCTGTCGAGTTGCTCGCGATTGGTTTGCGCGCCACGGGCAATTTCGCCGACCTGGGTTTCCACCCCGGCCGCCAGCCGCGCGATGTTTTCCAGATGCTGGCCGGTGTTCTCGACCTGCTCGACGCCGATTTGCAGATCGCTGGACAGCTCGCGGATCTGCTCCACCACTTGCGCCGTGCGTTGCTGAATATCAGCGACCATCTCCCCGACTTCACCGGTCGCCGAGGCCGTACGTGCTGCCAGGCCACGTACCTCATCCGCCACCACCGCAAAACCACGACCATGCTCGCCGGCCCGCGCCGCTTCGATGGCTGCGTTCAACGCCAGCAGATTGGTCTGACTGGCGATGGATTGAATCACCAGCGTCACCCGTTGAATGTCGTCGCTGCGCTGACTCAACGCTTCGATCAGCTCACGGCTGGCATTGGCCCGTTGACTGAGTTGATGCATGCGCGCAATCGAATCCACCAGCTCCGTGCGTCCCGCCGCGCTGCTGTGGTGCGCCTCACTGGCGGCGTCCAGCGCTTCGCGGCTGAGCTGCGAGGTGGCGTGTTCGGTGGCGATCATCACTTCGGCGTTACTGACAATCTGCGCCGCCGATTCCAGTTGTGATTCGAGTTTGCCGGCCAGTTGCTTGACGGAAAACGCCACGCCCGCTGCCGACAGCGCGTTATGACTGGTGGTGCAGGAAAGGTCGCGGGTGAGTTCGGAAATGGCGCTGCCAGTCTCGGCAGGCGCAACATCAGGGATGGCACGTGAGCGCAGACGCGGTAGCCAGACTATCAGTACGGCCAGCGGCAGGCCGATGTACAGCGACCATTCACCCAGCGTCATGCCGGCGAGCAACAGCATCAGGGCGATGCTTTGCAGGGTCGGAGCGAGCCAGCGGTTTTTCGGCAACAACACTGGTGCGGGCAAAGCCCCAACCAGAGATCCATCTCTCGTCATATCAACACCCCACGCTTGTTCTCATTGTTGTGACTGCATTAAACGCCACTAGAACGCCATTATCCATGGTCCGTTAGTCGTGGAGTCTGCAGCAGGTCAATGGAACCGCTAGGGATAGTGCAGACGAGCAAAAGCAAAGATCGCAGCCTTCGGCAGCTCCTGCATGGGTTTACGTGAACCACTACAGGAGCTGCCGAAGGCTGCGATCTTTTGCAGGCGCCCCCCATTCAGGGGGCAGCCATGGAATCAGGCCTGACGCTGGTGCTTGTCGATCTGCTCGTGACGCTCTTGAGCTTCGATGCAGTATTTGGTGGTCGGGCTGATCAGCAGGCGCTTCAGGCCAATGGCCTCACCGCTGTCGTCGCACCAGCCAAAACTGTCTTCCTTGATGCGCTCAAGGGCTTGTTCCAGCTGCGGCAGCATGCGCTGGTCGCGATCGATCGCGTTAACCAGCCAGGTGCGCTCTTCTTCAACCGAAGCCGCGTCCGCCGGGTCGGCCGGGGTGTCCAGGCTTTCGATGGCGATACGGTTTTGCTCAATGCGCTCGTGGGTTTCGACTTTCATGTTCTGCAGCAGCTCAGTGAAGAAAGCGTGCTGCTCGGCATTCATGTAGTCATCTGCCGGCATGGCCAGCAACTTGTCCTTTGTCATTGATATCTCTATAAAAAAACGTGCATTAAGGCGAATTAGGGAGCGTTCCGGCGAACCGTGTCCGGTCGACGAAAAGGCATCGTTTATTGCAAACGCCACCCGGCACTCAATTTACGAGGGGCGGCAGTCTAAGGCCCGTTTGAGGCCTCAGCAACTGAAAATCCAGCGAATTTGTCCGACAACACCCTTAAACAGCTCTGACACAGGCGTCATGGCGGTCATCGGAGTGCGTTTATAGCAAGAAATTCAGTCGAGCGGCTGTATATAGAAGACAAACGGCTAACTGCTGGTGCCTCATCGCAAATTTTTCTTCTCCCGGTGCATCGTTTCAGCCAGGCAGAACCCGAAAAGCCCTCCTAACATCAGCCACAACCCAGCACTTTGTGGCGATCAGCCCTAAGGATAACGTATGCCCCGCCCCGATCTGCCGGCCAACGACGAGCGTCCCCTCGCCAGCCCCCCGATCAATGCCGAGCGTCTGCTGCAACTGATCACCGAGGAATATGACACCCTGCCGCGCCAGCTCAAGCGCATCGCCAGCTACATGAGCCAGCAAAGCGACCGGATCATGGTCGATCGCATCAGCGACATCGCCCGGGAATGCGAGGTGCATCCGTCCGCCATCGTGCGCTTCTCGCAACGCTTCGGCTTTAGCGGCTTCAGCGAAATGCAGGCGTTGTTCCGCGCCGCCTACACCCACAAAGCCTCGCCGGTACAGAACTACCAGCAGCGCATCCGCAGCATGATCGCCAACCAGTCACAATCAGCCAGTGACGGCGATCTAGCCCGCGAATGCATCGACGCCACCCGCTCCGGCATCGAACGCCTGAGCCGCGAACTCGACGACGTCGCGTTTGAAAAAGCCGTCGACCTGATCGTCAACGCCGACAACATCTATGTCGTCGGCGTGCGCCGCTCCTTCGCCGTCGCCGACTACCTCGTTTACAACCTGCAACACACTCAAAAGCGCATTCATCTGGTTTCGGGGTTGGGCGGCAGTTATCGCGAGCAGATGCGCAGTGTGCGCAACGGTGATCTGGTCATCGCGATCAGCTTCACCCCCTACGCCAGGGAAACCCAACACTGCCTGCGCTACGCCCGCCAGCAACAGGCCAACACCCTGATCCTCACCGACAGCCACCTCTCACCGCTGGCCAGAAACGCCAACAGCCTGCTGCTGGTCAATGAAGGCAGTGCCTTGGCGTTTCGTTCGCTCAGTGCAACCTTGTGTTTGTGTCAGGCGTTGTTTGTGGCGGTCGCGTATCGGCTGGAATTGAATGTGGACGAGATTCACGAACAAGCCGGATTTGACGACTGACATTTGCCTCAGGCTCGGCTAGGTTATGCCTTCCCACCGGTTCGACTTGAAGGAACGCGTCATGAAACTGATCGGCATGCTCGACTCCCCTTACGTGCGCCGCGTGGCGATCTCCGCCAAACGCCTGGGCATCGATCTGGAACATGAGTCTGTCTCGGTATTCCGCCACTTCGAGCAATTTCAGCAGATCAACCCGGTGGTCAAGGCGCCGACCCTGATCCTCGATGACGGCGTGGTCCTGATGGACTCCACCCTCATCCTCGACTACCTCGAAGCCGCGAGCGGCAAAAGCCTGCTGCCGAGCGACCTCAAACAACGCGCCCACGCCCTGCGCCTGATCGGCCTCAGCCTCGCCGCCTGCGAAAAAGCCGTGCAGCTCTATTACGAACGCAACCTGCGCCCGGCCGACATTCAATACCAACCGTGGGTCGAGCGCGTCGAAGGCCAACTCGCCGCCGCCTTCACCGCCCTCGAACAGGAACTGGAAAAAACCGGCCTGCCCACCGACGGCACCCTCACCCAGGCCGGCATCAGCCTCGCCGTGGCGTGGAGCTTCACCGACCTCGTCGTCCCCGAACAGATCGACACCCGCCGCTACCCGCACATCGCCCAATACACCGCCTACGCCGAAACCCTCGAAGCGTTCGTCAGCACCCCGATGACCTGACCATGAGCACCACCGACACCGCCGCCCCGGCGTTAAAGGAAATCTTCAACCCCGAACGCCTGCAACACATCGCCACAGAAATGAGCGCCGTGTACCCGGCGTTCAACGCCAAGGCGTTTCTCAAGCATGCCAACCAAGGGCTCGCCGACCTGTCGGTGATGCAACGCATGGCCCGCGTCAGCGAAAGCCTGCACGCCGTGCTGCCGCTGGACTACGACGATTCCCTCGAAGTCCTGCGCGAACTCGCCCCGCGCCTCAACAGCGGATTCGTCAGCATGTGCCTGCCGCACTACGTCGCCAGCTACGGCGGCCACGCGTTCGATACCTCCATGCAAGCCCTGAAATACTTCACCACCTTCGGCTCCTCCGAATTCGCCATCCGCCACTTCCTGCGCAGCGACCTCGAACGCTCACTCGAACTCATGCACGACTGGACCTTCGACGAAAACCACCACGTGCGCCGCCTAGCCAGCGAAGGCAGCCGCCCTCGCCTGCCGTGGTCGTTTCGTCTGGAAGCCGTGCAAGCCAACCCACAATTGGCCGCTGGAATCCTTGATCGGTTGAAAGCCGACGAGAGTCTGTACGTACGCAAATCCGTGGCGAATCATCTGAATGACGTGACCAAGGAACACCCGGAGTGGGTACTGGATACGATTGAAGGCTGGTCACTGGAGAACAAACACACGGCGTGGATTGCCAAACATGCGTTGCGCAGTTTGATCAAACAGGGAGATTTGCGCGCGCTGACGGTGATGGGTGCGGGGGCCAAGGCTGAGGTTGAGTTGCTGGACGTCAAAGTTGAACCGGCGGTGGTCAGGCTGGGCGAGGCGATTACGTTGTCGTTTACGGTGAAATCGACGGTGGCGCATGAGCAACGGTTGGTGATTGATTATGCGATTGACTATGTGAAGGCGAATGGCGGGGTTTCGGGGAAGGTTTTCAAGCTGAAGACGCTGGAGTTGGCGGGGTTCGAGAGTGCGGTTGTGGGGAGGCGGCAGGTGATCAAAGACTTTACGACGCGCAAGCATTTTGTGGGGCGGCATGGGGTGCGGGTGATGGTTAATGGGGAGGTTTTGGGGAGTGGTGCGTTTGATATTGTTTCTGGGTGACGCTGGCAGCGTGTGGGATTAAGGATGGGGTTGCTCTCGGCTTGAGTTGCCACTCAAAGTGACTCGGTGATTCCCACCCGACCAAGCGTCATCATGCTCGCCCACGATCCTGTCTCGGCATCAAAACATTAATTGCGCAACCTGCTCGCCTGCAAGAATCAGGCTTTTGAAATGGAAGTCCTCTCATGTTCGTACGTAACAAACTGGTTCCGGAGTTAATGGTAACCAACCTGGAAAGCAGTCTGGCTTTTTGGGTTTCTTGCCTGGGGTTCGAAGTAGCGTATCAACGCCCGGAAGATGGATTTGCATACCTTGATTTGAAAGGTGCGCAGGTAATGCTTGAACAAGTTGATTCGCACGCGGGTCAATGGCTGACTGCGCCGTTGACCAAGCCGTTTGGAAGAGGCATCAATTTACAGATTGATGTCGATGCTGTTGCACCCATCCTTCAAAACATTGATCAGGCTGGATTGCCCCTCTATCGAGAATGCCAAGACACCTGGTATCGGGCTGGAAATGTAGAGGTAGGCCAGCGCGAATTCATCGTCCAGGATCCCGACGGTTATCTCGTAAGAATGGTAGAGCGATTGGGCGAGCGACCGGTTTGCTACTCCTGAAGTTGAGCCAATGGCCGTCAGCTTTGGAGTTGAAGCAGACACTCCACCGATATTCCGTTTTGGACGGATCGCCCCTCTTCCAGTCGCCGCCTATCATTGCTCTCGGACTCTGAAGAACATTGATGGAGACGAGTAATGAAAAGGATTACACCCAACGCCCTCGCACTAATGTTGCTCTGCTCGCTTTCAAATGGAGTTTGCGCGCAAACGCCTTCCCATAGGGATGCCCAAGTTTTCGTAAGTCAGGCCCAGATCGGCCGAAACCTTCGTGGTATTGCGCTGACGGTAGCGACGCAGACCGTGAGTTTTTCGACGCTCGCCGCCAAATTGGGACGTGCGGATGCGTCTTCAGCGGTATCGAAAGAGATCGATGCACTGCTGCCGAAGTATCAACCCAAGTGGGATGAAAACATCGCGCAAGCGTTTGAAAAATCATTCTCTGAAGAAGAATTGTCTTCGCTCGCACGGGAAGGTCAGTCATCAAGGTACGCGGCGAAAGTCCGAGAGCAACAAGGCAAGATCGGCATGGCTATGGAGTCGAGTTCCAAACCGATTCTGAACGAAATGGTCTCGGAAGCCCTCAACGCTGCGTTATCCAAGCAATCTTTGGAATAAGCGTTCTGTCCTGGAAAAAGAAAAAAATGAGGAAAAAAAGGGATTGATTTATTTCCAGAATTTATCAGTCCCCACACGCGTTCAGACCATGGGGGCGACGAGAACTTTATCTCGTCGCACCGAAGCGCATTACTGAGCTATTTCGACGTTATCCAGTGCCTGATTGACGGCGAGTTCGCCGAGCATCACGACTTGTGCGATGCCGAGTGCGGTTTTGCGGTGGGAGTTGTTGAGCGTGGCGGCGAAGTTGTTGAGCATTTCACTGGCCGAGCTCAGAGTTTCGCTCGCGTTGGCGAGCAGGGATTCGGTATCGCTCTTCGGGTTGGCGAGGTACATGCGCTCGGGCTCGTTGGTGCTGGTATTGATGAGGGCGGCGGGGTTGAGATAGTGGTCGAGGGCGCGTTCGGCGGCTTCATGGAGCCTCTTGGAGTCCAGGGATTCGTAAGGCGATGTCGCGTCGGTTTCTGGCGGGTTGGGTGTTGGTTTGATCATGGTGAAACTCCTGATTGTTCATTAGGAGCTACCGCCATCACTTGCAGATGATGGGTGGCAGCTGTGCGCGGGTCTGCAAGACCGGGAAACCAGGAACCCGGCAGACCCGAAGGTCTCCCGCACAAAGCTGCCATCGAACGGACACAAGTGAGCGTCCTTTTGACATGGCTATGCGACTGGTTTCGGCGGGCTTGCAGACCCGATCACTGATGAGCAGTGACAGGGGTCAAGTTACGGAGGGCACGCCAGGCGCACAAGCCGGCGGATTCTGGCTTAGTTGTAGGCGATGGAGCAAGGTGTTGTAGGGCTTTGGTAATTGCCTGAGATATCGTTTAAACATGTGATGATTTTTATGTTTATTTCAGGCAGTGGTTTATGTGATGACTGGATGGACGCCTTCGCGAGCAGGCTCGCTCACACTGGGAATGGTGGATGGATGCAAGGTTTGTGGCTGATCGCGATCAAAGGGTAAGTGTGAGCTTGCTCACGAAGCGAAAAAACGGTGACCGAAAAAACGGGGACGGACTTATTTTCTGAATATGTCTGTCCTCTTTGACGATTGAAAGCTGACGGCCAAGACTGCCCGTTTTTGGCCGAAAGCTGACTTTCGTTGAGCTCAACATTGACGCGGCAGCTGTCAAAGATGATTCACTCAAGACAACGTCAATGAAACTTAGGCAAGAGAAGCTCCATCTGCCTCTCTCCTACCAACTTCCGTACGGAATGCCGTACTTGTCGATATACCGCTTTGCCTTTTCACTCACCGGATAGGCGTACCGCCCTTCGTTCTTGCCTTGGCTCGGCCCCAGTGGCTCAATTTCCGCCTGTGCTCGCGCGACTTTGACCGAGTGATGACATGAGTCTCTAACCCAAACCTGCACGACGCCACCGGGAGCGAGACCTAGATAGACCGACGCCATAAATCTTGCTTCCTGATCGAGAGTCTGCGGGCAGCGCTGATTGACGGACGTCACCATCAACTTTCGGGCATCCTCTGGAATATCTACCCATGCTTGCCAGGTTTTTTGCTCGACAATTGATTGCCAACGGACCCAGATGCGAACGGGCAGGTCTGCTCCCACCACCCTCCTCCCGCTGCCGCCTACCCCACCTGTCCACCCCCGGGCTGACTCTGTTCCATCTTCAGGCTCTCCCCCAGCAGCGGTGCCGCCGCCGGTTTTGTAGAAAATCCTGCCGTTAATGTCTTGAACAGAACTGTTTTCAACCCAGACCTTCATGTAGGCCGGCTCAATAAACGCCAGCTCCCACCATTCGGACTTCGGGTCATTTTTGGCTGAGAGTGGATCAGCAGACTGGCAGCCGGTAGTCACCAGAGCGCATAGCAAAGCTGCAAGTATTTTCATTACCAGAGTGTCCAGTCAGGTACGTGCGGATGTTGCACGCGAATCGAGTCGGCCGTAGGAGCATTGATGTAAACGGCACGGATACCACTACCATCTCTTCGCCCGAGAGGATGGTTCCAGTTTGCGGACATGTGAATGTATCTAAGCTTCAGTTGTTTTTCCTCTTGCGGCGTGATGCTGTAATCACCTGCCAGAAATCGATCACACAGTGCACGAAGCTCCGTAGGAACGGCAAATTCTGGGGTATCAGGAATGTCGTTGAACTTAACACCCTTCTCTTTTGCAAGCTGAAGCATCACTCGCAGATATACCCTGGACAGCATGCCGCTCACTGGACGCTTGAGTTGCAAGGCCGCATAAACGCGCTTCCTGCGAGGACTCAGACGATCCTGCCTATCGATTGGCAGAAGAAGGGGATCAGGGGTGACGACTTCCAACATTTCTGCGGGCCAACCTTTAGCCAGCCACTGATCTTTTATAGCCTTCGCATCAAGGTAAATCGAAGTGGTAAAGACGTCGGTAAATTGCGAGACCTCAAGCGTTTGCATGGGACTGACAAGTACGCACTCTTCAACCTCATCAAGGTAACCTCCGCCGATGTCGGAATGGACGCCTGGGAGCGTGATCTCCAAATGATCAGCTTTAACACGACTCAAGGCAAAGTTCGCTCGGCACTCGTCTCGCGCAGAAAGTTGAATGACATCTGTAAAAAAACGTCGATCGAGGTACAGCTTGATTCCCGTGGCGACAGGACTTTTTACATTGCCCAGATTTGACCAACCTGCGACTGACGGCACCGTGTCGAAAAGACCGATGAAGCCCATCCTGATACTTCCGTTGTATTGCTCAACGAAGGTTCGGCTGAAAGCATGGGCATTACTGCGTAGAACATCACCTAGAGGGCCTTGTTTCCCGCGTACGATTTCGTTGGCAAAGTGTCGAGCGGCAGCTGCGCCACGGCTAAAGCCAAAGGTATCAAACGTCAGAGAGGTAATTTCACTATTGGGATGGCTATCCAAAACGTCCTTGATACGCAGCTTGATATCGGTAAACGAAAGCTGAACTCGACCAGCAACGCCCGTTTCTCCTCGACCAGTCCCCGCACCAAACGTGCTGTCCTCTTCTCCTGATCGAGTTCCGATCCCTTCGACATAAACCATACGAGACGCTTGCTTTTGAGGACCGTCTCCTTCGGCCTGTTGAGGTGCGAAGTACAGGTCGCTCAGTTTTTTAACATTGCTGACATCGTTACCGTAACTGCTATCCGGATCACTCATGTAAGGCATGCAACTCGCAGGAATATCCTGCGGCGCAATCGGATGCTGCGCACCGCACAGCAAGCCTGCTGCCGTGTTATTCGCATTATTGCCAGTACCGTCAAAGAAAACCCCGATCCTCAATGCAATCCCGATTTTCTCAGGTTCACGCACAGGTTCTTTTCCGTGTTTTTCGTACTCCGCCCAACGCTGGGCGTGAATATCGACGGGTTTGGCTTCTTCGTAACGGTGGTTTTTCGGGGGGTTGGGAACGTAGCCGCTCAATCCTTGAATTCCTTGTCCTGATCCTTGAACGGGCCAAAGGGTGACAGTCGGCTCTGGTGGGCGCAAGGCGTGGCGGTGTGCCAGCGTGGTCAAACCATGATGTGCGACGAAAAGCAGCCGTCACTTTCGCTACCAAACGATAGGTGCGGCCACGCGCGGATTGGTAGACCGGTAACTCGGACCCGGCGCACCCGAAGGTGTCCTGTGCATGGCCACCATTAAGCAGACCTTTGCGCCTTCGCGAGCAAAGTTGCTCACACGGGGTGGATCAAAGGATCGCAGCCTTCGGCAGCTCCTACAGGGGAATGGGGTATTTGGTAAAAAGTGTGCGGCGGGACGCGACGGATGCACATCCCACCCGCGAACTAGGCCATATCCGGATCCCGCGAGGCCCGCAGGGTGTTGCTCTGCAATTCGTAGCGCAATTCATCCACCAGCGCCGCCACCGCTTCCGGTGTGCGTAGCTCATTGAGCTTCAAGCCACTGATCACCAGATCCACCTGCCCCGACCCCGGGTGAAACAGCTTCACCGTCAGTGAATGCTCACCATCCACCAGGCATTCACAGGCCAGCGGCGAAAAACTCTGCTCCAGGCGGGCGCGCAACTGCGCAAGATTCATCATGGAGGCTGTTCCTTTAGCTACTTCGAAGGGAGACGATCCCAAGCCGGAAGGCTCGTATCGCACGCCACCAGACTAAGAACTCGCCTGCCCCGCCAAAACATCCATTTGCACCTGATCAACTAGTGCATTTGCACCTACCGCTGTCCCTTGGTGCTCCATTCCCCGGAGAACAATCCACGCTCCCGCGCCCAGACAATCGCCTCGCTGCGGCTGTGCACATCCAGCTTGGAATACACGGTCGCCACATGATTGCGCACGGTGTTGGGCGCCAGTTTCAGCCGTGCGGCGATCTCCTTGTCGGCCAGCCCTTCGCAGATCAGCCCCAGTACATCGCGCTCACGCGCCGTCAGCTCGGTGAACGTGACGCTCGGCAGCTGCGGTGAATTGACCTTCTTCACATTGGCCAGTTTTTCAATCAGCGTACGACTGAACCACGAGGCGTCCTTCATCACCTCTTCAATCGCTGCCACCAGTTCCAGTTCGGTGCGTTTGCGCTCGGTGATGTCCATCAGCACCAGCAGATAACACGGCGTGTCCTGAATATTCACGGTGTCAGCGGACAGCGCGCACTCCAGCAGATCCGCGTCCTTCCTGCGCACCCGCACGTCAACCCGATCGACCCGTCCGTTTTTTGCCAGCGCTGTCAGCAGCCGCGACCGAGCGCCATCGTCATCGATGAAATTCAGCTGCGTCACGGTTTTGCCGACGACGTCGTCACTCTCGTACGCCAAGGTGTCGAGGAACGCCTGGTTGACATCGATCACCTGCTGTTCAGCGGCGCTGCAGATCAGAATCGGCACCGGGGTCAGGCGGAACGCCTTGGCGAAGCGCTCTTCGCTCTGACGCAGCGCCACTTCGGCCTTGTGCCGCAGCTCCATGTCGACGAAGGAAAACAGCATGCAATCCTCGTCATTGAGCTGCAGCGGTTGCCCGGCGACGATCACCTGCTTGCTGCCGCCATCGGGCAGGCGCAATTGGGCCTGCATCTGCGGAATGGTCGCGACATCGCGCAGGCGCTGGATCGCCAGATCCCTTTGCTCGGCCTGTTCGAAAATATCGATTTCATAGGCCGAGGTGCCGATCACCTGATCGCGGGTGTAGCCGGTCATTTCCAGAAACCCGGGATTGACCTTGATATAGCGCAAATCGCTGAGGCGGCAGATCACCGCGGGCGCCGGGTTGGCGTTGAAGGTTTTCTCGAAGCGCTGCTCGGCGTTGGCCCAATCGGTGACGTCGCTCATGATCAAGACCAGCGACTCCGGCTGCCCTTCGCGGTCGGTCAGCACCATGCTGCGCACGCTGTGCACCCAGACATGCTCGGGGTCCTCCACGGCGCTCAGCTCGATCAACAGATCACTGAAGACTTCGCAACGGGCGACGCGGCTGATCGGATAGTTGTCCGGGGGGATCACGTGATTGTTGCGATAACGCAGGCTGAAGCGCTTGGCGTATTCCTCGGCGTTGCTGCCCAGCTCCCCGATCCGGCTGACACCGTGCATGGCCAGCGCCGCCTCATTGGCCCAGAGCACGCTCTGGTCAAGCTCCAGCAGAATCACCCCGTCGGACAGCCCGGCAATGATCTGCTGCAACTGGCGACGATTGGTTTCGGTGGTCAGGACTTCCTGGCTCATTGGATCTCCACAGGGAATGCACGTGTGAAGATTACGACCGCAGGCGTTCGTGATCGTGCCGAACACTTCAACAACACCACAAATCCCTGTAGGAGTGAGCCTGCTCGCGATAGCGGTGTGCCAGTCAGCGTTGATGTGGCTGACAGACCGCCATCGCGAGCAGGCTCACTCCTACAGGGGATCAGTGGTGATCTGAAGATTCCACCAGCTCGCGCAACGTATCGAGAAACAGCCTGAGCACCGGCGAAGCGTCATCCGCGCGGTAAGTGGCATACAACGGCACCTCCGGCAGCGCCGGGGTCAGCTTGCGGAACACCAGCCCCGCCGGCGCCAGTTGCTCGATCGAGACCGGCAGCAGCGCCACACCGAATCCGGCGCGCACCAGACTCAGCAGCGTCTGCACCTCGATCACCTGCTGGCGGATCTGCGGCGTGAAACCGGCCTGAATGCAGCACTGATAGAGAAAGTTGGCAAACCGCGACTGCTTCAGTTCCAGCGCGACAAAAGGCTCCTGCGCCAGATCCGCCGGGGCCAGTACCTCGCGCCTGGCCAGCGGATGATCAGCCGGCATCACCACATGAATCGGCTCGTAGATCAGCAGTTCATTGCGCAACATTGGGTCGTCATAACCGACACGGAACACGCAGGCGTCGATGCGCTTTTCCTTCAACGCCTTGACCTGCGCCGCCGGGGTCATTTCATGCAGCCGCCAGTTCACCTGCGGATAGCGCTCGCGAAACAGGTGCAGGGCCTTGGGCAGCACACCGACCATCACCGAACTGATCATGCCGATTTCCAGTTCGCCCAGTTGCCCGCGCCCGGTCTGACGGGTCAGGTCCAGCGCCCGCTCAAGCTGTTCGAACACCAGCGGCGCCTGCTCCTTGAGCATCTGCCCCGCCGCTGTCAGCTCGACCCGATGGTGACTGCGCTCGAACAGCGGGGTGCCGAGTTCTTCCTCCAGCAGACGAATCTGCTGGCTCAGCGGCGGCTGGCAGATGTGCAGACGCTCGGCGGCCCGGCCAAAATGCAGCTCATCGGCCAGGGCCATGAAATAGCGCAGCAGACGCAGGTCCATGGCGGTTTACCCCAGAGTCAGCGGCGTTGAACGCTGGCGCACGCCCGTCAGCGCGAACAAGGCGTTGGCAATCGCGGGTGCCACCGACGGACTGCCCAACTCGCCGACGCCACCGGGTTTGCCTGGCTCACCGTCCAGCACCACGATATCGGTGGCCGGCATGTCCGACATGCGCGTCACGCGGTAGTCGTGGAAATTGCTCTGCACCACCCTGCCCTGTTGAATGTCGAGCCGGTCGAACAAGGCATGACCGAGGCCCCACATCAGACCGCCGTAAATCTGTTCCTCGACACCGCCGGGTGACACCGCCAAACCGCAATCGACCACGCAGGTCAGCTTCTCGACTTTCGGCTTGCCATCGACCGTCGCGACCCGCGCCACCACCGCGATAAAACTGGTGTAACCCTGATTGGTCGCAATCCCCAGCGCAGTGCCCGGTGGCAGCGGCTGGCCCCAGCCGGCACGCTCGGCCGCCTGTTTGAGCACCGCCACATGCCGTGGCCGCTCCTGCATATTCGCCAGCCTGAACGCCAGCGGATCGGCGCCCGCCGCGTGGGCCAGTTCGTCCATGAAGCTCTCGACGGCGAACACGTTGGGAATGAAACTCACCGAGCGATACCAGCCGCTGGGCACGCTGCTTTCGTGCTTGACCCAGTTCAACTGCAGATGCGGCGGACGGTAGGCGAAGTCCCACGCGGTGATCGCTTCGGTGGTGCTGTAATCCATGTGATCCGGGCGCTCGAAATAGCCCGGTTCCCACTGCTCTGGCGACGCCGGTGACACCGCGTGCAGTTGCAGCGCG
>Ga0153921_1000562_pt1 | contig 18992 bp, 16 predicted proteins | sample TSNJ005MetaG_FD_104691 | JGI IMG/M metagenome (GOLD analysis project Ga0153921, IMG submission 104691) | Attine ant fungus gardens microbial communities from New Jersey, USA - TSNJ005 MetaG | ecosystem: Host-associated > Fungi > Mycelium > Unclassified | place: USA: New Jersey, Brendon T. Byrne... | reverse complement strand
CTTTCAGCATATTCAAAGGTATCAAAAGCACCTGCTATTGTGGCAGAATTGCCGTTTTCCTCATCGTAACCATAATGATTAAAATATCTACCGTTAGGGGCTTGTACAATCGCAATGACTTCATTTCCAGACGAATATCGTGCAATAATTTCCGTTCTTAATTCAGCTTCCCCGGCAACTTTGATAAGCCCGTCGTTCAAACGGTTTTCCCGCAGCTTGCGGTCAAATTCATCGCGGGGCAGTTCCCTTGTAAACAATGGAGCGTTTACGTCCCGCAGTACCACATGGGTATCGTCAAAGGAATAAATCTCATATTCGTCCGTGCCGAGATATACCGAAACGCCAAGCTGAAGATCGTACACGGCGGCTTCATCAGCGGGGACGGCAGACGGCTCCGGCACTTTCGGCGCAGGGGCAGCCATTTCTTTTTCGGCTGGTTTGGCAGGGGTGAACAGTGAAAACGTGCCGTTTTGGTAGGCGGTCAAGTCCTCAAAGGCTTTCCGCATACGCTCATAATTACGGTCAAAGTCGGCGGTATTGTCGAGTATCGCCGCCATTTGGGATAGTATCTCCGCGACGCGCTCCGGCTCGTCAAGCTGCGGCCGGACGATTTTTACGGCGTCCGGGTAATCTGTTTTATATGGGAACGGACGCGGCAAGTCCTCCGGCTGGTACGGATAAAATGCGACGATTTCCCTCGCCAGCGTGACCTTTTCATATTCGGGGATATAGTCAAGTTCACGCTGGCTCATATATCGTCCGTCAGCGATAAGCTCGTCAATCCTCTTTGCAACCTTCGGCCATGACAGAATTACCTTGTCGTAGGGCATATGGTTGTTTTCGCGGCTATACGCTATACCTTTGCCGTCGTGCCACTCATTAAACCCTGTGCGGCTCCCGCCGCCAGTGCCTTTATGATGCCTTAAAAAATCAGCCTTTTCTTTCGCAGTATGCTCCCCAAGAAAATAAGCGTATATATCCAGCTTGCTCGTGTTCATCGGTGCGCCGTCACCGATCAGCACACGGTCAACCTCGTCCTGCGTGATAAAGGCCGGACGCGCAGTAGATACCGATTCGTCGGCGGTGAACACAAGCGGCTCCCTTTGCAAATCCTCAAGCCCGGTCAGCGCCGCTCGCATATGGTCGGCGGAAAAGCGGAAACGCAATAATTCGGGATTTTGTGCAAAATCGGCTGAAAACGCCTGTAATCCGGCAAGGATTTTATCGCGCTGCTCCGGCTGTGCCACAAGCTCCGCAATCCGCGCCGTGCTGTCCGGGAAACCGCCCTTAAACAGTTCTTCAGGTAAAAAAGAAAACTCATACCCGTCCGCAAGGTCTTGGTGGGTGTACCACAAATGGTCAGCCAGCGCCTTAATCTCGTTGCCGTCCACCTTGTCCAGTTCGCTTTGGGGCATAAACCGTCCCATATCAAGCAATTCACGGATTCGATGTGCCGCCTGCTCCCATGTGATAAGAGAAGCGTCGGCGGTTAGAACGGTGTCGCCCACGGCGATACGGATTCCTTTTTCCTCAAACCATACCGATACATGATTGTCGCTGAATATGAAACCTTTGCCAGTATTTCCGTATCTTCTGTATTCCTTCTGCAAAAAATCGGCGTTCGCGGCGGTCATGTGGTCTTTTTTGAAATACGCCACAATGCGTAGTGTGCTGTTTTCCTCATTGCCACCACTGGTTAGCACCTCGTCAATGATTTGCTGAGAAATAGAAAAAGCGGAGGATTTTAATTCCTCCGCTTCGCCCATCAGGGTTAATTGCTTGTATTCTGTTGGCAGGGGTTTTATGCGTATATCAGGTCGCTGAGTATCGTTTCCTCCGCTGCCTGCCTGATGTTGTTCATCAAGCCTACCCACTGCATTTGATTCTCGGCTTTCATCTGTTCCGTCACGCCCTGCGCCGCCGCCATCTGTGCGGTCAACTGTTCCATCCGCTCGTTGGCTGTCTGTTCGATCTCCATCAGGTGTTCGTTCAGTGTTCCCGCCGTCAGCAGATTCACGAACAATATCCTGCGATTCTGTTTCAGGTATTTCTTTCGGAGTAATGCGTACTTGCCAAGGACTACGGGCGGTTCCTCCGGCACGGTCAGGTTGGGTACTCTGTAATCGCCCTCCATCCGATATGTCAACGCTTCCATGTTCAACGCTCCTTTCGCTGTTATCTTTGATTATATTATCGCCGGACTGCGGTGTCTTTGCAAATGTGCGATTTGTTTTTCGTTCCTGCTTTTGCAGATTTATCACGGTGGCCGATATTTCCCGCAAACAGGTTTCCGCAATGTCACTGCTTGCCATACCAAGAGCATTGATTGTTTGACGGGTATTAAAATCCGTGATGTGTCGGAAATCCTCAAAATCAAGATAATCGTCCGCGTCGATACCGCAACGGGTCAGCAGCATATATGCAACGCTGTTGCGGAGCGCCGTCTGATATGCCACTTCTACATTGAGGTCGTCCAGTTCTTCTAAAAAGCTGTCCTCGCGGCAGTACATGAGTTCATTCAGATAGTCGGTGAGATTATCGTCCACGGCGTTTTTTGCTGCCGAGAGGATGGCGTTCGCTAAATCGGATTTATCTTCAAGCTCACCGAAAGAATTTTCAAGGCTTTCAATGACTTCCGATTCGTACCGTGATTCCATTCTCCAAATAGGGACGGGGCGGGAAAAGCGGCTCTCATGGGTGTCGGAAATATCAAAGTAATGTTTTAGCCGGGATTTGCCGTTATGCTCATCGTCAAAGACGGCGATTCCTGTCGCGCCTTTATTTACCCACCGTCCAAACTGTTTATTCCATTTCTCTATTTCCAATACCGCCGTTGCGTCGGGGCGTTGAGCATAGATCAGGATTTGCTCGTCAAAGCGGCATTTGTAGTTGCAGCAGGCGGAGCGCATGAACGCTGTCCACGCGGCCGGGGTATTCGTTACCCTTTGCAGGGTGGATTCATACGCTCCTGTGATAAGCTGGTATTTTGTCATGGTTCATGCCTCCTTTCACCGTTCAGGGTCATTCTTTTTCGGCTGGTTTTGCAGCCGGGGCTTGCCGTTTTGGTCATAGTTCCACGGCTTGGCGGCGGGGACGTTCCAGCCTAACAAACTCCCGGCTAACATTGCTTCCTCCTGTGCGCAGGTTACGCCAAGCAGCGTGTTTTTCGCTGTGGCGATTTGGCGGTTCATAACGGGGTCAGAAGTGGATTCCCCCTGCGGAAAGTAGCCTTTTTCGCCCATGACAATAAGAATGAGGTCGCCTGAATGCGGCATGACACTGAAACAATCATTTGGCAGTTCATGTTTTCCCGCCAGTTCGGGCAGAAGATAACGGTTGTCATAAGCGAAACAATAAATATCATAAGTGCCTTGATGTGGATTGAGGCGAATATAAAAGCTGTAATCCAGCGTCGCTATTTTGAAACACGTCATAGACGGGTGCGCCGCGCAAAAAGCCAAATGGTTATCGCGGGAAGCAAAGGGCGGCTTTTGTCCGTCATCGCGCAAGGAATTGATAAGCTCATCAAATTTATACTTAAAATCAGAGCTTTTCAAATGCGCCTGACTTTCAAACCATGTGGTGTGAAACTCTTTACCACTGCGCCCAAAATCAGCGCGTAAATACCCGATAGCGCCACAACGCTCGGCGGCTTCGCCGCTTAATCGAAAGCAAAAACGGATTTCTTCTTTTTCGGCAAGTAATAACTCATACGCCATTGCTGGATTCCTCCTTTTTCTTGTTTTTCAATATCTCCATATCGTCAATGATTTTTAACATACAAAAACCGCAAAAGCCAGTTTCGCGGTTTCGGTAGGGACAGGTGGCACAATAATAAACACGCCCGTCACTTATTCTGATTATTCTGTTGTTCATGCGCCGTCACCTGCTGTCCCTGTCCGGCTTGTTTTTCGGCTTGTTTGTATCATGCCGATAATTAACGATACAGCCAGTACATTTGTTATGGCTGGCGTATTCTCTCGCCTGTTGTAAAACTTTATCTAATGGATAATGCTCGTTCTGTGGACTTTGAAAAACTTCAAAATGTCCACATTTCATTTGGGTGCAATAAACCATGTTCCAAGCAAAGCTGTAATTTCGCGCTTTTAACTCCCGCCATTTGTCGGCTTCCGCTTGACAAGTGGAATTTTGAATAAGCGTGTCGTAGTCGGGTAAATATGTGCCGTCTGCCTTTTTGGGCATCACCTGATAATTGATTTTATCGTTCATCTCGCGTCACCTCTGTCCTTGTTTTTTTGTCTTGAAAAAGAGTGATTTATTTCCCTCTTTATTTCAGACGGTTTTTTCTTATTTTCAATTTTAGTAATACACATGGGCTGTCCCACTGTGCTGTGGTTTTTTATAGCCGTTTCAAATATCTTTTCATCACGATATAAATTAGCTTTATATGGTATACCTCGCTCAGTTAAAAAATCTATCCGTCCGATAACAGGTAAATCACCATATCCGATTATTTCAGGACATTTACTTTGTTCAATGGCATATAAGCCTTTATCAAAATTTATAATCTCATTCCGATTTTTGGCTAAATACATATCATCATGGTACGGAGCAAGATAAACAGGGAAACCGAGGTCAAACAACTCTAATGCTTTGTAAGGATCAAGGGTATATATTTCAAAAAGTTTTATTTCATCCTCGCAAACCTTATATTTATCTTGAAGAATCAAAACCCTTATACCACTTGCTACTGTTTGCCAATCAAGACATTCAAGATGAATGATTTGATTATCGTCACGGTATCGAAAATGCAATCCGGCATTATCGTAATGGAAATCATACGGTATAAAGGGTAAATGATGGTCGAGTGTAGCGCCAAAACCGAAAGTATAGCTTTCTCTCAGATAATTGGCGAAATCTATATTACTTGGTTTGTGGGTCATATAATGACATTGAACATAAACATTGCTTGCGACTATTCTTTCGCCTATTGTATCGTAAAAGCCTAATCTTAAAACAAGACTTATAACTTCATCTCTGTTTTGAGGTTTCATGTGCATAACCTACCTTTCATCTATACTTGTTTTTCAATGATAGAGCAATCATCTTGCGTCGCCCTTATCTTTCTTATCTTTATTCGGCTGTGTCGTGTCTTTTTCGGCTTGTAAAACAGCCAGCTTTTTGACCGCCCAATCGGGCATACATTCCGGCTTGACCTCGCCTAAAATTTCATGGCGGCGTACATATCCTTCGTGACCGTCTGAAAGGCGCTTATAATAGACTTTTGTGCCGATAGGATTCGGCAATGCACCGTTGCCGCCAGTTATCAATACAAGTTGGTATTCGCCACGCTGATATTCCTTGCGGAACACCTCCACGCGAACCGCCATAACCTTGTTTGTGATATTTTGATTGTAATCGTGGGGATAGCAATGCTCGGCGGTGAACAGGTCGGGCGGTATGGCGGCTTTTTCAAATTCAGCCCTGACCGCTTCAATCTGACCGTTCACACGGCTTGTAAACTCCTGCATGGCTTCAAGATAATCGCTGCCCATTAAGCAATCAGCATATTGTCCCAAAAGCTCGTTATAGGTGTAGTTAGCGACAAAATAGAAATTACCGTCCTTCTCCTGCATATTTTCACCATAGACGATTTCTTTGTCGCCAATATGAATCGCTTGCTTGATTTCATAGCCTGTATCGCCAACCATGCGCTTGCTCTGCTCGGCTTCTACTTGAGTTCTCAATTCAGACAGCTTTTGCAAAAGCGGTTTTGACACGCTGACATATTGTAAATGACTATAAAAGCTGTCTGAAATGTCCTCAATGTCCTTTATATAATCTTCAATCAAAGAAACATCGTTTAGATTGCGTTCAACTTCTTCGGCGGTTTCTTCCACCGTTATATCTTCGTAATAATCGCGGTCATCATGAGCGTGTAAAAACGCGGCAACCTCTGCCGCAAGATTTTTTGTGTTCATTTTTAAGTCCTCATTTCAAAATATATTTGTTGGCGGCTCTGCCGCCGTCATTGTGGTATTGCGGAATTACGCTGATGTAGCCGCTGTCGCGCAGCTTACGCAAATTCCGGCTCACCGTGCCTTTGGAAATGCCCAACACCTCGCTGATCCGGCGCTGCGGAATGATTACCGAATTGTCCGTGTCGATGATGTCCAGCATTATAAGAAATAATAGCTTGCCGGACGGGGTGGTGTCCATTGTGCCGCAAAGCCTGTATTTTGATAAGTTTTGCATAATATCAAACTCCTTTTTTAGATTTGGATATGTTAAAGGAGCGGCTCCTTTAGGAAACCGCCCCTTGCTCAAAGGTTATTTCTTGTTTTTCTTACGGATGTGCAGCCAAATGGCTGCGCCTACGATAAAGACGACAAGGATTATCGCCATAATGGTTTTAGCATCCACTTTTTACTCCTCCGTTTCTTCGATTTTCTTTTTTCTGCGTTTACTTGCAACACCAAGCCCGATCAGCGCGGCGGCTGAAATGCCTGCAAGCGCAATCCATAAGCCGACGTTGCTGTCATCACCTGTTTTCGGATTGTCGGGCGTCGGGGCTTTCTCATTGACCGCTGAAAGCTCCACTGTCGCGCCGTTTTCCGTAATATCAAAGGAAATCTCGGTCTTTTCCAGTTTATAGCCCTCTGGCGCTTTGGATTCCACCAATTTATACCCGAAGCCGTAAGGTAGATTTTCGATGAAAATTTCACCGTTTTTGTCCGTGGTGTAGCTGCTTATCAGGTTGCCGTCAGGGTCGTACAGGTCAAACACCGCCCCGGCCAGCTTCGCGCCGCCATCCTTGTCGGTCTTAATCAGCTTCACGTTGCCCCGGATTAGCTTGTTTTCAATCTGCAATTCCGTTACTTGTTCGTGAGCAACAACAGCGGCTTGTTCCTCGGACAGCACATAGCCAACAGTCAGGTCGGAGGCAATCTCTTTCACCTTATAATCCCCGGCTAATAAGCCCTCAATGAAGATACAGCCGTCCTCGTCCGTTTCAAATTCTCCATTGTAATCCTCGCCCGTCAGGGTCTTGCCTGTAACGGTAAATTTCACGCCTGCAACCGGGACAAACTTGCCCTCAAAGGTCTTGATTATCCGCAGGTCGCCGCGCATGAGTTCGTTGTTTATCGTCATTTCCGCGATTTCATCTGCCGCTACAACCGCCGTCTGTTCGGGGGATAAAACGTATCCGGCAGTGAGTTCGCTTTCCAATTCCTTTACCACAAATTCACCGATAGGCAGGTTTTCAAGACGGATTTCGCCGTTTTCATCGGTGACGGCATTGATAACAATATCTATCCCGGTGACGGTCTTGCCAGTGATGGTAAACGGAACGCCCACAATCGGGGTTTCGCGTCCTTCAAAGGTCTTAATCACTTTAAGAGAACCGCGAAGCAGTTCATTTTCTATCGCTTTGCCGTCGTTCGCGGACAGCTTTACCAGCGCGGTATCCTGTCCGGCATATTCAAACACCACGGGATATTGCGTATCGAAGGGACGGTAGGCCGCGTTTGTCGATAGCTCCTTGAGATAAAAGCTGCCAAACGGCAAATCGGTCTTAGAAATGCCGTGGCCGTTTTCGTCAAGGGAAATAATCTCTATCAGCCCATTTGCAGGAATTATACTGCCATCTGCGGCGGTAACATCTTCAGTGGCAAACAGCCCAAAGGTAACGTCAAAGATTTCACCGTTCATGCCAATACCAAACTGCTCATCCTGTTCAAGCGATTTATCAAGGCTGATTTCCACGCGCTGCCGTTCGTTGTAGAAGCTCGTTGCGGTTTCGGTTACGGAAATCTCCTGTCCGGCGTAGGTTAATTCTACCTCATGGACTTCTTCGTTCAGTACCATGCCATAAGGGGCTGTGCACTCAATCACGGAATAGCGGCCAAGATACAATTCGCGGCTTTTTGCCGTTCCCACGCTGTCCGTGGTCAATTTGTCCAAAACATCGCCCTTTTTCGCGCGAACCGTGCCGTCCGGCGTGACAATATCCTCGGCGGCAATGATGTCATACACAGCGCCGGGAAGTCCTTGAACCTCGTAGACTGGCTGATATATGCCATTGCTTTCGGTCACGCCGCTGAAAACCTCGCCTGTTTTTGAAATGTTGATAACGCCTTTCTGCGCCATATTCGGTCTTTCTACATTAATGACGGTTATGCCGTTTTCATCCGTGCTGTTTTCCTGTACTACATTGAATTTGATGGGGGTACTATCCAGCACATAGCCGTAAGGAGCCTGCACCTCAACCAGTGAATAGCCCGTGCCGTATTCCAGCTTTTCCGGGGTAACAAGATAGCCCTGGTCGTTGGTGTAGAATGTGTCGATGGTGGTCACAGTGGGATAGGTGAAGGTCTGTGTGACAAGGCTTCCGTCCGGCCTGTAAATCTGGAAACCCGCACCTGCATAGGGAATGGTTTTGCCCGTTTCCGCATCCACCTTGACCACTTTGATATAGCTCTCAAAATTGGCGTTGTTGATAAGATAGCGGTAGGTCACGCCGTCAGCGGAGATATACACACGGAAGTCTTTCATAAGCTCGCGCCCGTCCCAACCTTTGGTTTGATGGACGGTGTAAACGCCGTAGGGCAGCATTTTAGACTGTGCAAAGCCGTTTTCATCACAGGTGAGAACGTCACGTTCGCTCGATTTGGCTTTGTCATAAGAACCCGCAGAAGCAAGGTAAATCTGGAATACCGCGCCTTCCTCCGGCGTTTCAATCTGCGTGCTGCCATCGTCGGTATGCTTGATGATGGCGATTTTCCCCTTAATAACCTGCTCGGTCACGTTGTTGGCAACGGAATTGCGCTCAATGACAAAGTTTTTTGCTTCCGCACCGATATGGTGAACCGTGGTATCAAGCAAATATCCCTCCGATGGAGTGATTTCGCGCACCGTCCAGTTATCGCCGCAGATATAATACTTGGTGGTAAACTGACCGTCCGTATCGGTTACATAGGTGTCCACAAGCTGATTTCCGTTGTAAATGCCGTACACGGCTCCGGCCAATGTCGCGTCGCCCTGCTCCAGCCCGGTTTCCTTATCTGATTTGGTGACGGTAACGCTCCATTTTTTCAGGATATTGGTAAAGGATTTGTTTGTGACCTCATTCCAGTTGACTGTTGCCGTCTGCGCCGGAGGAATGACATAGCGGATCGCTGTGTCCACTTCCTCTAAAGTGTAGGGTGTTGAACCGCTGATTAAGACATTTTCAAAGATGGCAACGCCGCTTTTGTCGGTCACAGCGTATTCATCCACGGCAAGCCCTGAAAGGGATGTGCCGTACAGGTGGAATTTTACACCCTCCACCAAGCCGTCCTCGCTAGTCTTGGTCACTTTTAAGCCGCCGCGTTTCAATACATTGTTGAATGTGACGGTGGAGGTGTGGCCGCTAACAATCGTAACGCGCTGAACGCTCTGCGGCTCGTATTTGTCGATATTCTGCTCCGTAACGGTGTAAACGCCGGGGAGCAGGTCGGAAATCTCCACTGTGCCGTCCGCGCCCGTGGTCACGGTCTTGTTCACTCCGTTGCCAGTGACGGTGAAGGTAATGCCTGAAACCTTGCCGTCCTCGCTGGTTTTAATGATTTTCCCCGTGCCGTAGGTTTCGCTGTTGACCTTAACATAGAACACAACGGGGTCGGACACGCCTGTTAGCATGGTCTGATAACCCGGCCTGCCCCAAATCAACATATCGTCGCCGGACATCCCGGTATTCTTTGTGGCCGTTAGGGTAACGGCAGTGGGAAGCATTTCGGAGCTTGTAATGGTGTATTTGTTACCGTTCCTTGTGACGGTTATTCCGCTGCCGCCCGTGATTTTTAGGTCGGCAAGGGTGTTGTTCGTATCGGTCAGAGTCAGTGAATATTTACCTGTCCCCGTGTCATATTTCAAGGTGTGGACAGTGGCCGCGCTGCTCGTAGAGGAAGCAAAGCTCGGAACAGTGGCGTGTTGCGCCATTTGCGAAAGAATCCAGTTATAGCACTTCTCGGCGGGTCTGCCCTGAATCGTCCTGAAATAATTGTCGGCGCGCACTCCGTAGCTGTTGGTGTGCAGGCTGGTGGGGCTTGTTCTAAGCTGCTGCTGATACTCCCAAATGATGATTTGCGTCGCCAGCGAATAATCATCATTGTTTGTGCCGCTGACAGGCGTTGACCTTCCCGGCTCCCATCCGTAAACAGTGGCCAGCATAATGCCGTATTGCGCGGAATAAGGCAGATTCTTAAAATAGCTGCTGTTCGTGCCATTTTTAGAGGTATAGGCGTTGTCCGCGCTCTGGTAGCTCACGCCGGATTCCGCGCAGTATACCTGTCTGCTTTGGCCTGATGTGGTGGTCAGCATATATTTCCGACGCGCGTTCCCGGCGCTCATGGTGTGCAGGCTGGTGTTGCCGTTGCTGTCATAAACAAGGTAGTCATAGGTGCTTGCGGAATAATATTGCCCACCGTCATAGCCGACGTAATAATCGCCAAATGACGAGCTGCAAGTTACGCCCTCGCTGCCTGTCCATGCGAACGCCGTGAGAGGCATTGCGGAAAAGGCTGTCAAAAGGCAAAGCATTATTGCAAGCAGGCGCTTTGCCTTGTTTGTGGATAGATTTTTCATAGGGTATTCATCCTTTCTTGATTTTAGGCATAAAAAAACACCCTCCGTTCTGTAACAGAGGGCGCTATGCTTATGATTTACTTATGGCTGATACTCAGTAGAGAAAATAGAACGTGTAGCTGCCATTGCTTGATGGCTTGACGTAGATTGTGAAATACTCGATTGCGCTGCCGCCGTAGCTTTTCACAATACCGGGCATGGAGGTCACATAATCGCCCAGCGCCCGTTTCAGGTTTTCACCCTGAAAACTCTGCGATGCGGTCACGGGCTGCGCCCATGAAGAATTGTCCGGGGTTCTGACAACGCCATCGTCTGTTGTGATGTGGGTCAATCCCATACCCTCACCGATGGCAATAAGCTCCTTTTTGATTGCCGCAATGTCAAATTCATAGTCATAGATGGATTTTTCCTTTGACGGTTCGGCAGTAGGTTCCGGCGTTGGGGTAGGAGTTTTTGCTGGAGTTGGCTGTTGGCTTTCCTCCGGAGTTGGGGTTGCGGGGGTGCTGTTACCCGGTGTACTTTGAGGCGGTTTCGTTTGAGAAGCGGCCTGTCCCTGCGAAGCCGTGGCGCTTGTAGTCGGTGCAGTGGTAGGCTGCTCCGATTCAGCGGGCGGTGTTGTCGCAGATTCGGTTGTTACCGTTGGTTCCTCGCTCGGTGTGGGCGATTCTTCTGTTTCACCCGCCGAAAAAGAAGATGGGGGCGCGGACGATTCATCATTACCCGGCTCATCATTTCTTTGCAAACAGCCAACCAGTGAAACGGTTAAAACTGCGATAATCAGGAAAATGCTTGCTTTTCTCATACTCAATCACCCTTTCATAGCTTCATTTTAGCCGGATTCAGAAGATGTGCAATTCTGCAATGAGAACACAATATTTCTTTTTCGGCTGGTTAGCTGGTTTGAGGGGGGAGAGTGTGAGAGGGGGAACGGCGCAATCCCGCAATCAGTAAAATAAAAGAGCAGACTGCCCCCTTGTCAGGAGAGTTCTTCAAACTACCTCGCGTCGTTGCGCTGGCGTTCCCGTTGCCGCAAAAGTTCAAGCCCTTTTACGATGTCGCTCTCAATCTTTTGTGCGGGCGTCCCCGGCGCAAAGAATCGGTTGATTTTTTCCTTTGGCAGCTTGAATTGCTCTACCTGATTGGGTTTTTCCTCTTGCATAATGGATAGAATGACATCCTCATTCAGCCGCCCTTCCTCTGAAAACTTCCGCATTTTCATTGCCTGCACATGAGAAGGGGTGCAATCCTCGCTTTCGATAGCTTCATACAAGGTTTGCTGTTGTTCTTTCGGCAGGTAGGACAGTTCCACGGCGGGGCGCATAGCAATTTGCGGTTTGTTGCCTAATGCCGCATTATCCACCATTTCCAGGAGTTCGGGTATTAGGTTGGTTAAGCGGATATATCGGCGCACTTGTTCGCGGCTATCACCATTTTCTTTAGCTACAATATCACGCGATTTTTGCCCTACGGACTTGTGCTCCAGTGGGGCACAAGTTAAATCTGTCCTTTGTCCTTGCCGTTTCATCGCTTCGAGTTTCATCTTATAAGCAAACGCTTTTTCAGACGGCAGGATTTTTTCACGCTGCAAATTGCTGTCTACCATAATAATGATAGCTTCATCGTCCGTTAAGTTGCGGATAATACAAGGCATTGTACCTCGTTCCGCTAATTCACTTGCCATTTTGCGGCGGTGTCCGGCAACCATTTCATACCCGCCACCCTCTTTGGGGCGTACAAGTCCGGGGACTAAAACGCCGTATTGCTTAACGCTCCCGGCCATTTCCTGCATTTCAGCGTCCATTCTCACCTTAAATGGGTGATTGGGAAAGTCGCTAATTTCAGACAAAGGCAAGTCTATTACCCGTTCAAGTTTCGCGTCGTCCCGTTCCTCCTGTGTGGAAAAGAGGTCATCTGCTGACGGCAGATTTAGCTTTAGTTCTTTCGCCATCTGCAAGCACCTCCTTTGTAAAATCGACATACGCCTGTGCAACCTTGCTCCCTTTGTCATAGGCGTAAATGCTCTGTCCGGCGGCGCTGATTTCAGCGGCTTTCACGGCTATGGGAATCTGCGTCTTATAGATTTTCAGCACACTTCCATACTGTTGCCGCAGGGTGTCCGCTGTTGCCCTCGCAAGGTTGGTTCGCATATCCGTAAGGGTCAGTAAAATACCGTCCACCTTTAAGGTGGGGTTGATTTGCTTTTTCACCTTGCCGATTGTTTTCATCAACTGTGTCATGCCTTTAGCGGGGAGATATTGCGCCTGTACGGGGACAATCACGCTGTCAGCCGCCGCAAGCGCGTTAATCGTAATCATTCCCAAGCTCGGCATACAGTCGATAATCACATAGTCATACGCCTGTTTCACGCGGTTTAGATATTCGCGCAAGGTAAACTCGCGGCTCATGGCGTTTACAAGGGTCATTTCCATGCCGGACAACTCAATGCTGGACGGTAAAAGATCAACGCCCTCGTCGTGGTGCAGAATACCGCCGAAATGCTCAAAGTCCTCGTCTTGGATAATCTTTTCCATGACTGTCGAGAGCGTGACGGGCAGGCTTTCATTGTCCGGCCATCCCAAAGCGGTGGTTAAATCGCCTTGCGGGTCTGCGTCCACCAAAAGCACCTTTTTCCCTTGCATAGCCAATCCAATCCCTAAATTCGCCGTTGTTGTGGTTTTGGTTACGCCGCCTTTTTGGTTGCATATCGCTATGACTTTGCAATTTGACATTGCGGGTTCCTCCTTTCATGTATTTAGCCGCTCCTGTCCGGGATAGGGCAGAAACGGCTATGTACGAAAAAAGCAGGAGGAATAGAGTAGAGAAATAATAGCTTGTATTATTTCCCTCTCGTTGAACCGTACGTACGGGTCTCGTATACGGCTCTACAACTTATATTCCAACATTTCTTAGATAATAGTTTAAAGGATTGAGCAAACCCGCTCCGTCCTTTATTTTATTCTCAAGTAATTCTGGGCTGATTATAAAGTTTACTACATTCATACCACTTCTTCTGTACCATCCAAGCCTTGAATTGGCAACTTTAAAAATATCTTCATGTTCAAATCCATTTCCATATTTCCTATTGAGATAGCTTAGGTTTCTATAGATTGTTTTTGGCTTTTTCCATTGTTTTATGACTATGACTCTTATTTTGTGTCTTAGCCATGCTCCGAATTCTCCCATGAATTGCTTCATCATTCCTATTCTGAAATAATTAATCCATCCTTTCACGATTTCATTCACTCGTTTGATTGTGACTGCCAGTGGTCTTGCGACGGCTCTATTCCTCTTTAGGTATTCACTTAGCTTTTGCTTTAATGCCTTTTTCTTCTCTGTGGTTGGTTTTACTTTCCATTCTCCACCGTGCTTTAGAAACGTGAATCCAAGATACTTACTTCTTGTCGGTCTTACAACTTTTGTCTTAGCTGCATTTACCTTTAGGAACAGTTTTCTTTCTAGCCAGTCACTTATGGATTTCATTACTCGGTTGGCTGCCATCTCGCTTTTTGTAAATATCAGTATGTCATCCGCGTATCTCACGAAACGCAGTGCCCGCTGTTCTAATTCCTTATCTAATCTATCAAGATATACATTCGAACAGATGACTGACAATGGTCCGCCTTGTGGTACTCCTGTCTTTGTTGCTTTTTCCAGTCCGTCTTCCATCACACCTGCTTTGAGATATTTCCTAATCAGGTTTAGTGTTGGGCTGTCATTTACTTGCTCTCTAAGAACTTGAATTAATTTATCATGATTTACTTTATCGAAAAACTGTTCTATATCAATATCAATTACCCATTCGTATCCATCATTTAAATACATGAGTGCTTGCTTGATTGCATCATGACAGCTTCTGTTTGGTCTGAATCCATAACTGTATTCACTAAAGATTTCTTCGTAAATATCTGAAATCGGTTGTGCCACAGCCTGCTGTATTGTCCTGTCAAGTGCTGTTGGAATCCCCAGCGGTCTTTTCTTTCCATTGCTTTTGGGTATATATACTCTCCGTACCGGTTTGGGCATATAGGTTCTATTTCTGAGGGAGTTTACAATTGTGTCTTTATTTTCCCTTATATATGCTCCTAATTCTTCTACCGTGATTCCATCCACTCCGCTTGCACCTTTATTGGCTACTACTTTCTTATAGGCTCTGTTCAGATTTTCTTTCGTTGTAATCACTTCTATTAATTCCATTGTTGTTACTCCTCTGTTTATCCCAAAGTTCATACACATCGCCCCTCTAAGTATAGACAGTATTCCTCGGTTACGTTCCTACTCTTTCTGTCCACCCGATTTCTGACTTATGTATTATTTTAATCATAACGATTCGTACTATAAATCGTTTCAGTCCTTCAGTTATTACACCTACTATGACTTCATCTGACTCCCTGCCCTAAACCTTTTTCGACCATATCTTTTGACATGTGGGCAGGGTCTCCCAGGGTAAGACACTAATCTTTCATTCCACAACCTCTTGATTTACAACTTCGGTTTACGTTTACCTTTTGGGCTTTGGTTTGTATAGCAACCTTACCCACCTAATCGCCTTATCAAGTTTCTGTTCGTAGGCTCGAGAATTTCGCTACACCACTTCCTTCATCCATACCATTACTGGTACCAACTTGTGGTTCGCTACACTTGGCGGCAAATACCCGTGGCTGGACTTTCACCTGCTAGATTAGTGCCATGCCTGGCACACTATGAAAAAAGCCGACTACTTTTGAATGTTCAAAAGCAATCGGCTTTCCACGGGTATGTTTTACTCCGAGACTGTGCTGATTTCTTCCACAACCGCCGCTATGTCCTCGTCGGAAGCGTTCATGATAAGCCCGATGATAACCTCAAGTTCATCGTGATAGGCTCCTGCATCTGTGCCGTTTTGAATAGCGTTGGCGGCGTTTAGCATTTTGTCCTTGTCCATCTTTCCACCTCCTTGCTCCGTGTAATGTTCAAATTATACGGTGGGAGAGGGCAAGGCCGCAAAGGTGCGATTTATAAAAAAACAGGGTGGCGTTATCCGTCACCCTGCAACCTTTATCCGCTTAGTTTTTGCGTTCATAACTGCAAGCAGCGCATCATCCACTGTGTCGGTGTATTGCCCCTCGCTGTGTAGCTTTGTTTTAAGTTCGATCAGGCTATGTATGACAAACCGCCATTCAACTTCGGTCAAATAAATTTTTGTTTTTTTCATGGGGCGTCCCTCCTTATGCTTTTATTATATATGGAGGGTATACGGTACGGCAAATGTGCGATTCACTAAAAACAATAACATTCTATCAGCCGCCCTAATAATTCTCGTTTTAATATTTGGCTAATTTTATGTATGAATTTTTAATGGCCGCTATGTTCGCTTTATCTTTTTCTGTTTTTCTAAAAATATTGCAGTACCTTTGGCTCGTGAGAAAGACAATGAAGTCCTCTTTGGATACCTTAAATTCTTCACGAACATTTACCGCAAAGATATACCCTTTGATTATCCACTTTCTTATTGTTTCCTTGCCATAACCTGTAATCAGATGAATGTCCCATATTGACAAGGCATCATCATATCTCAACAGGATATTTTCGTAGTATGATCGTGTGCCGTCAATTTCGTCCTCTGATAATACGCCTTTAACCTCTTTGTCGTACTTATACTGTAAAGCCTCAATTAGCGGTATTTTGTAGTAGTGCAATAATCTCTCAACACATTCTTCATGCGACACTCTGCCGCTTTTCAGCAATTTGTATGCTGTCGATTTGCATATTCCGCAAACTTCACAAAATTGTAGCTTTGTGATATGCTCTGGGTATTGTTCTGCAATATCTGAGTAGTATTCAAGTAAATTCATATTACAACATCCTTTTATCAAATTTGTCAATGGTAGGTGATAATTGGATGGGAAAAGTTCTCTTGTTCTCTTGCGGTTCTCTTTTTTCTTCAAAATTGACCGCCAAACGCAGTGTTTTCCAAAACCTGCATGAACACTGGGTATGACCAAAAAAAGAAGCCGCAAACCCCGATTATTACAGGGTTTGCGGCTTCTTATAACTTCCGTTATAATGCCCTATTTTCTCTCATGTTCCGCTAACTTCACAATATTCGAAATCACTCGAAATCAAGTGCATTCACTGGAATGTCATCTTCACAAAGTGGCTTGATTCCTAGGTTTTTCTCGCAATGGAATGAATTTTTTCCGTCTGTTCTAACAGACTTTTCTAACACATTTCTTTGTAGACAAGAGTTAGATCATCTGCTAAAATATTAAACGGGGAGTGGTATCGAAGTGGTCATAACGAGCCACGCTCGAAACGTGGTGTACCTCACGGTACCGTGGGTTCGAATCCCACCCACTCCGCCATCGCGAAAGCTGTCATCTTAGGATTGGCAGCTTTTGTCTTTTCTAAGACATCCACAGGGGTCATCGTCATGTTAAACACCTGCTCCATTTGCTTTGCAGATGCAATCTTTGTGATAAACTCCAAATGCCCGTAAATATCAGACGTTGTTCCAATCTCGCTGTGTCCAAGCCATTCTTGAATCTGCTCCATGCGAATCCCGTTTGCCAACAGAATTGCAGCACATGTGTGTCGGAGATCATGAAACCGAATGTGCCGGAGATCGTTCTTTTTCAAAAGCTTTGGAAAAGCGCTCGTGACATATCCAGGTTTCAGAAGTTCCCCAATCTGGTCTACACAGAGATAACCGATGTATTCTTGGTCATAGGATCGGCCGCAAAGCTTCTTGTACTCTTCCTGCTTGGCGCGAATATCCAGTAGCCGTGCTTTTATGTAAGGGATCAACGGATATGTTCGCAAACTTGACTGAGTCTTCGTTTTATCTTTCTTATGAATCCTCGTTTTTCCTTCAAGAGAGTATTGTGTCACGGTATGCTTAATCGTAAAGTTGTCGTAAGTAAAGTCGAACGCATCCCACTTTAAACCTAATACTTCACTTCTGCGCATTCCGTAAAACGATGCCAGCAAAATAGGAAGCTCAATTTTTACTCCCTGCATAACCTCGAAGAGACGCATCGCCTCTTCATGATGATAATACTTCCCTTTAAATTTCGGCTGTTTCGGAAAAGATATCCGGTCAGCCGGATTTGCGGCCAATAGCCCTTCATCAATCGCATAATTGAATGCGCCGTGAATGACCGAATGGTAGTGCTTTGCTGTTGTCACCTTGACCCTTTTCAACTGCTCCGTATAAAATGCCTTGATATCATCTTTGGTAATTGTACCGAGGGTGAAAGAATGTTGCCTAAAATACGGGGCAATGGGGTTTACCAAGTTGTTTGCATACCCTGCATAGGTGACGATGTCTATTTGCTTGTCATCCAATGTCTGCTGTGTAGCTTGCTTATACTTATGCTTGAGCCAAATGTACAACCAATCTAAGAACGCTACATCTGCATTAACTTTGCCGGGCAACTCACCAACTATTTGCGGTTCCGGGGCTAAAGAGGACTTAGAGTCTATTGACTTGACGCCAAACTTTAGAGTCCATTCTCTCCGAACATCCAACAGCATATTTTTGGCCTTAGTTTTATTACCTTTAACCTTCATATGCGTGGGGACCCATTTCTGCTTGCGCTTGCCCTCCACATAGTAGTTAATTACCCAATATAGGTAATCATTTTTTTCAGCCACCGAACCGGTGAGCAACATATCTTCTTTTGTTTGTTGTAGGTGTGCCATTTACTATTTTCCTCCTTATATGGCCTGATTGCACCTACCATCGACTATGCCATTATAGCATTATTCGATGAAAAATGCCAGCCAAGTTCATTTTTCAGAACTGCCACACGAGTTAAGGTAAGCAATTAGGTGTACCTTAGGAATCTTATAAAAACGCCCAATTTTCAAATAATTGATTACACCCTCATTCAACAACTTGTATCCGGTTTTAGGACTTATCCCAAGAAATTTGCTCATTGTGTCAACGTCCATTACGTCGGGAAGTAGAGCGAGCAATTTCTTCTTATTTTTCAAACTATCTTCACGCACAAAATTGACCTCCCTTGTTTTGTTTCAATATGGGGACGGCGGTATTTTAAAAGGTAATTTCACCTATCCAGAAGCGCGAAAAACCTTTCGTGAGGTATTACCCTATGTGGACCGGGCGATAGAAGAACCAGACTGTAAGAAACGCATTGCGCTGATGGAAAAGGTGTATGAAATATCCCGTCCGCTATGGATTGACGAGATCGAAGCGCTGCAAAAGCTTATTGACCTGCTAAAAAACTAGGGCGTGACCACAGCGGCTCCAGCGGACGTGGAGATCCCTCATTCAAGTCAGACGAGGGTGAAACCGAACCAACCAAGACAGAAAAGCGACGTAAGATCACCGTGCGAAGAATTTCAAAAGAGGAAGCCGAGGCGACGGAGTCCGGACACGGCGAATCAATGCCGAATGTTGAATT
>Ga0153921_1000558_pt1 | contig 19203 bp, 16 predicted proteins | sample TSNJ005MetaG_FD_104691 | JGI IMG/M metagenome (GOLD analysis project Ga0153921, IMG submission 104691) | Attine ant fungus gardens microbial communities from New Jersey, USA - TSNJ005 MetaG | ecosystem: Host-associated > Fungi > Mycelium > Unclassified | place: USA: New Jersey, Brendon T. Byrne... | reverse complement strand
CACCTGATGAAAAAACACGACTGAGGTGATGGCCTGGCTTTTTGCCGGGCCGTTTTGTTTCGACTTGGGTAAACTGGCCGCCCTTCGCGGAGGCTGACATGCAAGACGACGATTTTTCCCTGTTCAAAAGTGCGATCCAAGGCGTCAAGCCGATCAAGCACGACCGCGCCGACACCGGCAAACCCAAGGCCGACCGGGCGCAGATCGCCAAACTGCGCCAGGCTGCAACCGTGCGCACCGACGCCACCACCGTGGATGGCCTGTCGGACCAGTTCGTGATCGATGTCGGCCCCGAAGACGAACTCATGTGGGCCCGCGACGGCGTGCAGGAAAGCCAGATGCGCAAGCTCAAGGCCGGCCAGATCCCGTTCGAAGGCAGCCTCGACCTGCACGGCATGACCGTGGAAAAAGCTCGGGAAACCCTGTGGGCCTTCCTTGCCGAAGCCACCAAATTTGAAATCCGCTGCGTGCGCGTCACCCACGGCAAGGCTGTGCGGCTGGACGGCAAGCGTCCGATGATCAAAAGCCACGTCAACACCTGGCTGCGCCAGCACACCCAGGTACTCGGCTTCACCTCCTGCCAGGCCCGCCACGGCGGCGCGGGGGCGGTGTATGTGATGCTCAAGCGCACCATGATGGAAGGGCGTGACGAGTAAGCAAAAAAAAGCCCAGCAAGTGAGCTGGGCTGTTGTCGGCCGCATAGGTTTCAGCTGTCTTTCGCTTTTTTCTCTCTTGCCAACGAGATCACTGCTTTTTGCAGGGTGATTGCCGTGTTGGCCGCGCTCCGATAGACCGCACGTCGCTCCTCCACAGAACCACTTCGGAAAAAATCTGACATTGTGGTCGATGAGTACTTCTCAACAACTTCCGTCACTTCGCCTTTCATAAGGCTACTCCGGTCAATATTTGCTCAAGTTCTTCAGGATGGTAGGGCTGCCTGACAAGTTCGTCAATTTCCCCTGCCGATAGGTTGATACCGATCTGCGACTCGCCGCCGTCGGTGTCCTTGATGAGAACATCGACTTGAAGACGCCCAATGAACTCGCGCTTCAATCCGCACACCGTTGCCTTTGATGCATAAAACTGGCGAATGAACTCTTTGCAGGGGATATTTCTACCTTCGACAGCCTCGCGTGCCAGCACGAACTCCCATGCAAGTTCAGGCTTTTGGTAAACATAGATAACTTGAACGGACCGATTTTCCTTATCGAGTGCACGCTGGATGTTTTTTCGAGCAACAGCAAAATTCGCCAGCGTTCCGTCCAACAGGAAGGACTGCCGCTGCTGATAGACCAAGTCAACGGTACGCTCGACCATAGCCGTCACGCCACGTTGAAAAAGGCTGGAGTTTCGACCCGTGTACTCGGGAAAGTATTCCCTGAAGTCATCCGGGTCGATACGCAAGGCACCGGCTCCCCCTTCCTCCATCAAACGAATAAAGGACTTTGATACTTCTGTTTTACCTGCACCGGGAGAGCCCGCCATAAATACCGAGACTGGATAGCGCTCACCCGGGTACTTATCCAGGCAAGCCAGCTCCCGGGCTATCCTCGTCCGATTGGCCTTGGCAAAGGTCAATGCGCGTTCTGAGATGCATCGCTCCAGCGGGGTCATTACGTCCTCCTCAGCGGAGGCAGACTCTAACATCGCTATCGCCCAGGAATACAACTGTCGGCGTTCCTACGCTACTATGTGCGCCACATCACCCGCCGCCATTAAGCGCCGGGCAACGCTTCACATTGGTACAGGCATACACCGTACCGTTCTGAAACCCATACGGAAACAGTCCTGTGACATTGGAACAGAATTACACCGCGATCCTCGGCCAACTCGGCGAGGACGTTTCCCGCGAGGGCCTGCTCGACACGCCAAAGCGTGCCGCCAAGGCGATGCAGTACCTTTGCCGCGGCTATGAACAGACCCTGGAAGAAGTCACCAACGGTGCCTTGTTCAGCTCTGACAACAGCGAAATGGTGCTGGTCAAGGACATCGAGTTGTATTCGTTGTGCGAACACCACCTGCTGCCGTTTATCGGCAAGGCGCACGTTGCCTACATCCCGAGCGGCAAAGTGCTGGGCCTGTCGAAGGTTGCGCGGATTGTCGACATGTACGCGCGCCGCCTGCAGATCCAAGAAAACCTCAGTCGCCAGATCGCCGATGCGGTGATGCAAGTGACGGGTGCCCTGGGCGTGGCCGTCGTGATCGAGGCCAAGCACATGTGCATGATGATGCGCGGTGTCGAGAAACAGAATTCCTCGATGATCACCTCGGTGATGCTGGGTGAGTTCCGCGAAAACGCGGCCACCCGCAGCGAATTCCTCAGCCTGATCAAGTAATCGTCTGAGTAGGAAAAAACCGGCGTTCATCGCCGGTTTTTTTTCGCCTGCAGAAATCAGGTAAGCTGCGGCCCCTTCTTCATGGGCAAGAGGTTTCAGCCATGTTCGTCAAAGCACTTCGAGTGGGCCTCGGCCACGTCATCATCGCGGGCGACTTCCTTACCCGTCCGCGTAAAAAACAGCGCCCCGCCGAACAACAGGCACAGGTCAACGAAGCGGCCAAAGGCCTGACCCTGTATCAATTCCACGCCTGCCCGTTCTGTGTGAAGACTCGCCGCACCCTGCACCGCCTGAATGTGCCGGTGGCGCTCAAGGATGCGAAAAACAACGAGCAGGACCGCCAGACCCTGCTGGAGCAAGGTGGCAAGATCAAAGTGCCGTGCCTGCGCATCGAAGAAAACGGCCAGACCACCTGGATGTATGACTCCAAGGTCATCATCGACTACCTGGACAAGCGCTTCGCAGCGGTCTGACAAACACTGAAGATCGAATGTGGGAGCGGGCTTGCTCGCGAAAGCGGCGGATCAGTCAATTAATCTATCGACTGACACAGCGCATTCGCGAGCAAGCCCGTTCCCACATTGAGTTCAGATTACCAAGTCAACATCCAGCAGCGCCGAGCCCAGGCATTTGCCATGGGCATCCAGCGCCAGGGAGCGGGTCACGCCACCGCGCAGAATCCCCGGCAAGACGAAGTTCAGCGCCTGGACAGTGGGCAATTCATAACGCCGCACCGGCGCAGCACCCGGTTCCAGCAGGCCGGCAAAGAACTCGGTCACGCGTTCGGCCGTGAGCTGTTCACACAGCAACGGGTAATCCTCGGCGCGATAAGCAATGATCGAGATGTTCGAGGTGTCGCCCTTGTCCCCGGTCCGGGAGTGGGCCAGCGTGTGCAGTTTCATGCTTCGATCCTCGGGTTGACCGCGCCTCGCGGCAGCAGCAATGACGCCACCGCCACCACCTGGCGCACGCTTTTACTGGCACCGCCGCCGCCGGACGGGCCGTTGGTGTAGAGGGTTTCCACTTCATTGCCGATCCGTACCGCTTCGCCACGCTCCTCGCATCGGGCCGCGACGCGCAAGCGCACTTCCCAAGGTTCGACACTGCTGCGCGGGCCGTGGAGCGAGTCCATGCCGATCAGCTCGGCGCGCACGTCCTGCATCTTCACGCCGGTTAACGCCAGACGCTTGAGTACGACATCCCGCGCCAATTGAGCCCGTGCGACGGCGCCGGGGCCGCCGTAGGACATCTGCCCTTCGCCGATCCAGCCATCCAGATAGCCCACGCTGACCTTCAACTGTTCAGGTCGCGCGCGACCCGCGGCGCCCTGGGCGCGCACACGATCAACCGCTTCCTCGACAAAACCCACTTGGGAAAAATCGGCGGTCACATCAGGCGTCAAATACGCCGCGGGATCATGCACTTCATAAATCAGTTGTTCGGTGCAGGTCGCACGGCTGACCCTTCCACCTGAGCCTGCAACCTTGGTGATCAGCGCTTCGCCCTCGGCATCGATCTCGGCCAAGGGGAATCCCAGGCGCGCCAGGTCTTCCACATCCTTGAAGCCCGGGTCGGCAAAATAGCCGCCACTGACTTGCCCGGCGCATTCGAGCAAATGTCCAACTAAAGTGCCGCGACCCAAGCGCTGCCAGTCATCCGCGGCCCAGCCGAACTCGAACATCTGCGGCGCGAGGAACAGCGACGGGTCGGCGACACGTCCGGTAATCACCACATCGGCGTCGGCGCGCAGGGCTTCAAGGATGCCGTCCACGCCCAGGTAGGCATTGGCGGAAATCAGCCGTTCGCCGAGTGAAGCGACGGTCTGGCCGTTATCCAGCACTTGCTCGGGCTGCAACGCAGCCAAGACATCGTCGCCCACCACCGCGACCACCTTGAGGCGCAGGCCCAGCTCGCTGGCGATGCGCCGCACTTCAATCGCCGCCGACACCGGGTTGGCCGCGCCCATGTTGGTGATTACCCGCAGGCGGCGACGCCCGGCGCCCTCCCCCACAAACGGCAACACACGGCGCATGCGCTCACTGAGCAGCGGGTCATAGCCGCCGTCGGGATCCGTGATCCGCGCCTGTTGCGCCAGGGCAATCGTGCGTTCGGCCAGGCATTCGAAGACCAGGTAATCCAGATCGCCCTGTTCAGCCAGCTCCACGGCGGGTTCAATACGGTCGCCGGAATAGCCGGCACCGGAACCGATGCGCAAGGTTTTCATCTCAAATCACTCCCAGGAGCAACGCGGTCAGGGTCATCAACACCGACGCGGCAAACAGAAAAGGGATGGTGAAGCGCTGGTGATCGGCCAATTCGATCTTGCACAGGCCCACCAAAAGGAAGGTCGCGGGGGTCAGCGGGCTGACCGGGAAACCGGTGGTGTGCACGCCCAGCAGCGAGGCTTGCGCCACCTGCAACGGGTCGACACCGAGGGCCTTGCCGACTTCGGCGATCACCGGCATCACGCCGAAATAATACGAATCGGGGTCGAACAGCATGCTCAACGGCATGGAAATAAAGCCCACCACCGCCGGGATCAGTTTGCCGTGGCCGGCCGGAATCTGCGCCACTGCCACTTCGGCAATCGCCTTGAGCATGCCGGTGCCTTGCATGATGCCGGTGAACACCCCGGCGGCGAGCAGGATACTGGCCATGGTCAGCGCAGTTTTCGCATGGGCGTCGATGCGGGCGCGCTGGGCGTCCACATTCGGGTAGTTGATGCACAGGGCCACCACGGTGCCGAGCATGAACATCACCACCGGGTCGACCCAGCCGGCGATCATCACCACCATCACCAACACAGTCAGCACCAGGTTGACCCAGAACAGCCGAGGCCGGCGCAGCTGGATGTCGGCGTCGCTGAGCACCCGTTGCGGCACGGCATCCACGCTGGAACCGGCGCCCAGGCCCAGGCGTTTTTCCTCGCGGCGGCCGAGCCACCAGGCGCAGGCGAAGACGAAGACCAGGCCGACGATCTGCACCGGGATCAGCGGCTGGAACAGGTCAGCCACCGGCACATGCAGTGCCGCCGAGGAGCGCAGCACCGGGCCGGTCCACGGCAGGAAGTTGACCCCGGCGGCCATCGCGCAGACACAGGCAAGGATACGTTTATCAATGCCCAGCCGCGTATACAGCGGCAGCATCGCCGGCACTGTCACCAGGAAGGTCACCGCGCCGGAACCGTCGAGGTGTACCAACAGGGCCAGGGTCGCGGTACCGACGACAATCCTTGTAGGACGCGTCCCTACCGTGCGCAGGATGCGATCAATGATGGGGTCGAGCATGCCGGCATCGGTCATGATCCCGAAAAACAGGATCGCGAACACAAACATGCCCACCACGGGGGCGACGTTCTTGATACCGGTAATGATGAAGGCGCTGGTTTGCAGGCCGAACCCACCGAGCAACGCGGCGATGATCGGCAAGGCGATCAGGGCCACCAGCGGCGAGAGGCGTTTGCTCATGACGGCAGCGAGCAGGCACAGGATGGTGATGACACCCAGGGTAGCGAGCATGGGTTACTCCAGAGCGGCCTTTGCGGCCGGTTATTGTTTTCCCCCGAGTATTGGAATCACGTTACCCTTTGTAAATTGGAATGTTCAGCGAGTCATGTTCGTAAAAACAAAACGCTCGAGAAAAACAACAATGAAAAATTCGATCCAGCATATCCAGGCATTCCTCGCGGTGGCCCGTACCGGGAGTTTCACCAAGGCGGCCAACGAACTGCACCTGTCACCTTCGGCGCTGACCGTGCAAGTCCAGCAATTGGAGGATTGGCTGGGCGTTGCCCTGCTCGACCGCAGCCCGCGCCATGTGAGCATCACGGCCGCCGGCCAGGACGCGCGCGGCCCTATGGAAAAACTGCTGCTGGACCTGGACAACATTGTCACCGGTTCCCGCGACCTGGCCGCCTTGCGTCGCGGCGTCGTCACCATCGCCGCCCTGCCCTCGGTCTGCGCCGGCACCCTGCCCCCGGCCCTGCGCCTGTTTCGCGAACGCTTTGGCGGCATCGAAGTGCGCCTGCACGACCTGGTGGCCCATCGCATTCATGCCCAGGTACGTGCAGGCGAGGTCGATTTCGGCATTGGTGTACGCGCACGGCTCAGTCACGGCCTGGCGTTTGTGCCGGTGCTGAATGATCGACTGTGCGCCTTCGTGCCGCTGGACCATCCCCTCACCCGCCATCGCCATCTGACCCTGGAGCAACTGGCGGACCAGCCGATCATCCTCACCGGGCGTGACAGCAGTGTGCGTGAGCAAGTGGATGCGTTGTTTGATGAGACGCAGCTGACGATGAACGCAGGCATGGAGGCCAACTATATGTCCACGGTCCTTGCCTTGGTGCGCCAGGGGCTGGGCATCAGTGTGCTGCCGGAGTCGGCGGCGGACAGTTTGGCAGGCTTGAAGCGCATCAACATCGATCATCCCGGCGTGAACCGGGAGATCGGGCTGATCAGCCGCAGCGGCATGAGCCTGAGCCCGGCGGCGCAGCGCTGTTTTGACCTGCTCAAGGCCCAGATGCCCTCCTTGTAGGAGCCCGGCTTGCCGGGCGCCTACAGATTGAGGGCGTTCAGTCGAGCATCGCGACGTGCTTGGGGTGGCTGGCCACACGCGCCAACCACGCCTGCACGCCCGGGTACGCATCCAGGTCAAAACCACCTTCCCGGGCCACGTGGGTATAGGCATACAAGGCCACGTCCGCGATGGAGAACTGGTCGCCCACCAGGTACGGCGTCAGTTGCAGCTGGCGTTCCATGACCTTGAGGGCTTTGTAACCGCCCTTGTGCAGCTTCTTGTATTCCTCGAGGCGCTCCTGCGGCAACCCCAGGTAAAACTGGATAAACCGCGCCACCGCAATGTACGGCTCGTGGCTGTACTGTTCGAAGAACTGCCACTGCAACACCTGCGTGCGCAGGCGCGGCTCGGTGGGCAGGAATTCGCTGCCGTCGGCGAGGAAATTCAGGATCGCGTTGGATTCCCACAGGCAGGTGCCGTCTTCGAGCTCCAGCACCGGGATCTTGCCGTTGGGGTTCTTTGCCAGGAATTCGGCGGTCTGCGTGTCACCCCTGAGGATGTCCACATCCACCCATTGGTACGGGATGCCCAGCAGGTTGAGCATCAATTTGACCTTGTAGCAGTTGCCCGACTTGTAATCGCCATAAACCTTGTACATGGGGCTCCCCTTATGCCGCTTGCGCGTGCTGTGCTTGACAGACCACTGCGGCCAGGCGCTTGAGACCTTCGTCCAGGCGGGACGGGTCGATATGGCTGAAATTGAGTCGCAGTGAGCCCAGGTGCTGGTCCGGCTCGGAAAAGAACGGTTCACCGGGCATGAACGCGACGTCCTGATCGAGCGCAGGAGCCAACAAGGTGCGGGTGTCGAGCGGCTGTTTCAAGGTCAGCCAGAAGAATAATCCACCCTGGGGCACTTGCCAGTCGGCCAGCTCGCCGAAGTGACGCAGCAATGCCGCCTGGAAGGCATCGCGGCGCTCGCGGTAAAAGCTGCGCAATTGCACAAGGTGTTGCTGGTATTTCTGCGTGCCGATCCACTGCATCGCCTGCCACTGGCCGACGCGGTTGGTGTGCAGGTCCGCCGACTGCTTGAGCTTGAGCAAGTGCGGGAACAGGTCCGGGCTGGCGATCAGGTAACCGACGCGCAGTCCCGGCAGCAAGGTTTTGGAAACCGTGCCGGTGTAGATCCAGCTGGCTTTGTTCAGGCGGCCGACGATGGGCTTGGCGCTGCCACCGTCGAAGGTCAGCTCGCGGTAGGGTTCGTCTTCGATCAGGGTGACGCCGAACTCATCCAGCAACGCGGCGACAGCCTCGCGCTTGGCCTCGCTGTAGCGCACGGCGGACGGGTTCTGGAACGTCGGGATCAGGTAGATGAACGCCGGGCGATGGCGCTCAAGGTTAGTGCGCAAGCTGGCCAGGTCGGGGCCGTCTGCTTCCAGCTGCACCGTGAGGCAATCGGCGCCGAACAGTTGGAAGATCTGCAACGCGGCCAGGTAGGTCGGGCCTTCCAACAGGATTTTCGTGCCCTTGTCGATATACAACTTCGCCGCCAGGTCGAGGGTTTGCTGCGAGCCACTGACTACCAGCACCTGGCTCGCCTGGCACGGCACCCCCAGGGCGCGCGCCTCGGCCGCCAGCAACTCACGCAATTGCGGCTCGCCCTCGCTCATGCCGTATTGGCCGATGTTCAGCGGCATGCCCTCCCACTGCAAGGCCGGCAACATGGCCTCGGCCGGCAGGCCACCGGCGAACGACATCACTTGCGGGCGCTGGGCGGCCGCGAGGATTTCACGGATCAAGGAGCTTTTGAGGCGCGTAACACGTTCAGAGAAGGCCATAAGGTCACCGGTAGCAAAGCCTGTGGGAAATACGTCAAACTGGTTGACCGAAATTACGACAGCTTGAATGGATACGTCAACATGCTTGACCTTAAAAACCAGGGCAGCCAGCAAGAGGCGATGCAAGCGTTCTTCTTCGGCTACCAGGCGTTCACTGCCAAAGCCGATGAAATGCTCGAACGCCGCGGCCTGAGCCGGGTGCACCAGCGCATCGTATTTTTTATCGCGCGCTACCCGGCCTTGAGCGTGAAGGAGTTGCTGGAACTGCTCGGCGTGAGCAAGCAGGCGCTGAACATGCCGTTGCGCCAATTGCAGGAGATGCACCTGGTCAACAGCGTTGCGGCGCAGACCGACAAGCGCAAACGCCTGCTGGAACTGACAGAGGAAGGTATGCGGTTCGAGCAATCACTGCGGCGTGAGCAGGTGAAGCTGTTGCAACGCGCGTTCAGTGAAGCCGGGGAGGAAGCCGTGGCGGGCTGGTTGGCGGTGAATCAGGCCCTTGCCGGGCAGCCTTGATTGCTTTGCAGATGTGCTTGTGGCTGTGGCTGGACTTGTGGCAACCACTGGATCTGTGGCTATGGCAAGGGCTTGGGGCAACAACTGGATCTGGGGCTGTGGCAAGGGCTTGTGGCGAGCGGGCTTGCCCCGCGTTGGGGTGCGAAGCAGCCCCAATTCAGTCACTGCATTCTTACAGACAGAACCTGCCAGCAGGTTTTGGGGCTGCTGCGCCCCCCAACGCGGGGCTAGCCCGCTCACCACAATTAAGTCCAGTTCACCCCAATAAGCACCAGTTCATCCCAATAAGGCCAGTTCACCCCAACAAGTCCAGTTCATCCCAACAAGCCCAGTTCATCCCAACAAGCCCAGTTCATCCCAACAAGCCCAGTTCACCCCAACAAGCCCAGCTCCCCCCAACAAGCCGGTTCACTCCAATAAACCCAACTCACAAAAAACCGCGGCTCCCCCCTATCCAGACACCACACCCGTGGCCTTCCATCGACTTTCGCCCAAACAATCGAAAACATTATTTGCTTTATTTGTATACAAAAGCATAATTCGCTTCGTGCGAGTTCCTGACCTATTGGTCAACAAAACCCGCCAGTACCTCAAAGCGCTGCTGCCCACTTTCGTGACCGGCGCTGGAAATATCAATAAAACTCTTGAGGAGTACTCGCTGTGGAAAGCCGCAAATCCGAAGCCCCAACGCTGGATCTCTCACCCGCACGCAGTGGCTGGCTGGAACGCCTGTTCAAACTGCGCCTGCATGGCACCACAGTGAAGACCGAACTGATCGCCGGCCTCACCACGTTCATCACCATGGCCTACATCATCTTCGTCAACCCCAACATCATGGCCGACGCCGGCATCGATCATGGCGCGGCGTTTGTCGCCACGTGTATCGCCGCGGCGCTGGGTTGTCTGTTGATGGGCCTGTACGCCAACTGGCCGGTAGGCCTGGCGCCGGGCATGGGCCTGAACGCGTTTTTCACCTACACCGTGGTCGGCACCATGGGCTATCACTGGGAAACCGCGCTGGGTGCGGTGTTCATTTCCGGCGTGTTGTTCATGGGCCTCACGCTCTCCCGGATCCGTGAGTGGCTGCTCAACAGCATTCCGGTCAGCCTGCGCCACGCCATGGGCGCGGGTGTCGGTCTGTTCCTCGGGGTGATCGGCCTGAAAACCGCCGGGATCATCGTCGACAGCCCAGCCACGCTGATCAAGCTCGGCTCGCTGCATGAGCCGGCGCCGCTGCTGGCGGCGGTGTGTTTCCTGCTGATCGCGATCCTCAGCTATCACCGCGTATTCGGCGCGATCCTCATCAGCATCATCGCCGTGACCCTGGCCGGCTGGGGCCTGGGCCTGGTGCATTACAACGGGATCCTTTCCACCCCACCAAGCCTGGCACCGACCTGGATGGCCATGGACGTGAAGGGTGTGTTCAATGTGAGCATGATAAGTGTGGTATTTGCCTTTCTTTTTGTGCACATGTTCGATACCGCCGGTACACTGATGGGCGTTGCGCAACGCGCCGGGCTGGTCAATGCCGACGGCAGGATCGATAACCTGTCCCGCGCCCTCAAGGCCGACAGTGCCTCCAGTGTGTTCGGGGCCATGGTCGGTGTACCGCCGGTGACCAGCTACGTGGAAAGCGCTGCCGGTGTTGCCGCCGGTGGCCGTACCGGGTTGACGGCGGTCACGGTCGGTGTGCTGTTCGTGGCGGCGATGTTTTTCGCCCCGCTGGCAGGCATGATCCCGGCCTACGCCACGGCGGGTGCGCTGATTTACGTGGCGATGCTGATGATGGCGAGCATGGCCCATATCAATTGGGATGAAGCCACCGACAGCATCCCGGCCATCGTGACCGCGATCATGATGCCGCTGACCTTCTCGGTCGCCGACGGGATCGCCCTGGGCTTTATCACCTATGTGGCGCTCAAGGCCGGCACCGGCAAGTACCGCGAGATCTCCGTGAGCCTGTGGGTGCTGTGCGCGATCTTTATCGCCAAGTTCGTCTTTCTATAAAAAAAGGAGCATGCAATGAGTCTGGAAACCTGGCTGCTGTTCAGTGGCGCTGCACTGGTAGTGATCCTGATCCCGGGGCCGCTGTCGTTGCTGATGATCAGCAACAGCCTGAACTACGGCCTGCGTCGCTCATACCCGGCCTTTCTCGGCGGGGTGATCGCCTCGATCTGCCTGTTGAGCGCGTCGGCCCTGGGCCTGGGCGCATTGCTGCTCGCGTCGGAAAACCTGTTCAGCGCACTGAAGATCGTCGGCGCGCTGTACCTGTTCTATCTCGCCTGGCAGAGCTGGCAGCAATCACGCCAGCCATCCCAGGGCGCGACAGTGCCGCAGGCTGCGCCGGTGCCGCGCTTTCGCGCGCTGTTCGGGCGCGCTTTTGTGCTGGGGGCCAGCAACCCCAAGGACATCCTGTTTTTCGCCGCCTTTTTGCCGCAGTTCCTGAGCAGCCAGCAACCTTTCCTGCCGCAGTTGCTGATCATGATCGCCACCTGGACCCTGCTCGACCTGCTGTGCAAGCTGGCCTACGGCCTCGGCGCCCATGGTGCTGCGCGGTACCTGCGCAGTGGCAGCGGTCAAAGCTGGTTCAACCGCGTCAGCGCCGCCCTGTTCGGCAGTGCCGGCGTGGCTTCGCTGATCAAGGCTAGAATGGTTTCACTTTGACGAAATAAACCGTTGGCGGCAGATTGCCCTGGCTGGGCCATTGAATGCCGGTGACGATCGGAACGAGGCGCTGCTCCCTCATGGCGCTTCGGACCATGGCAGCCACGACTGAATCCTGATGCGCGTTGATGGCCGTATTCACCCAGCCATCAGTCAGGCGCATATTCAACTGAACGCTCCCTCGCTCAAGCCACTGATAGGTCATGTAATACAGCTGGCTTGAACGTGGATGCGTCGCCACCAGTTCATGCATCGGAACATGCCCTCGCCTTACCTGCCATTCGTGAAGGCTGAAACCCTGCTGCTCGAGCACTGACCTGACAGCCGCGCGTTGGGCGGTTCTTCTCTCAATCGCCAACGACATGTCACCGGACCGCAGCCGCGCATCCAACGCCACAGGGGGCCTGAAGTCGACACGCGTAAAGCCTGGGGTCTTGCCTTCGTAACCAATGAACACTGACGTCGGCTTCCTTTGCACAGGCCGCAGCATCCTCAGCAAATCATCCGTCTGACCGGGCCTCACCGGATTGGGGGTCATCCAATCGTCTAACGTCGCCCGCAGGTTGAGCAAATGGCTGGCCGTTGCCGAGCGAGAGGAGTCCGAAAGCTCAAGCACCCGGGCCACTGCAAACTTGCGGCTGTGACGCGTCAGCCCTGGGAACGCCCTGCCGACCTCTGCCTCCGGCGGCCCAGTGAACAGAGGGGCATGGAGCTGCCACTCACCGGTGGCGGTACGCGTCGCCGGCAGCGGTTGCTCACCCAGCGCGGTGGTGGTCCATCGTTCAATGTCCACGCTGACCCTGGAAACCAGTGGCTCGTGTTTGCCGATAAACACGAACTCGCTCAGCGGCGCGTGATCGCCTTGGTGGAGCAACCGGTAATAACCCGCCGCCGATTGTGTGGGCGTGTCATAGCGGCGGCCCACGTAAATGAGGTCATAGGGAAATCCTGGCGGTTCCAGCGGCACATGGAATACCCCTGAAGCCACGGAAGCCAGCGACTGCGCGTCGGGGGCGGGTGCACGCCAACTGAACCAGTGATCGGCCGGTGCGGATGACTGGCGGATCCGGTTGTGCGTGGCGATGCGCACACTGGGCGGGCGCCAACTCGGCGGCTGCACCGCTTGCCACGGACTGAGTAGCGCGGAACTCGGACCGGCCACGGGCGCATCCGCCCCCAGCAGCCATTCCTTGGGCGAATAAATCGTCAGGATCAGCTCATCCGTTCCCGGCGCGTCGCTGTTTTTCAGGCGGAAAAACGCTTCGCCCTCACGGCGGTAAACCGGGTAATGGTGCGTGTCTTCCACCAAGAAGTGCTCGCCGCGCCGCACGTAGAGACCCTTTTCCCCAGGCCCCTGCAACACCACCGCGTTTTGCGGCCTGCCCGGGGTGCGAAACCGTTCCAGGGGCTTGAGCCGCGCGACTGCCGGGGACGATCGTGGCAGGTTGAGGGGCCGACCAAACTGCGCGAGGGTTGAACGATGGATCCGTCCCAGGCTTGCACCTATCGACCGCGTCATCGGGCGAACCACCGCGCCCGCCTTCACCTTTGGACCGGGCACAAAGCTCAGCAACAGGTCTATCGCCAAAAATACCGTGCCAAACGCCACGTCCACCGCCACCCGAGGATCACCCGTGCGGTGATAGTGCCGCGCGGTCAGCAGCAGCTCATACAACTGGTTACCCAAGCCAAAAAACGGCAGGACAATCGACAGCAAGGCCCGCCCCCGGCTATCCGCCTCGGCCTCCAGGCGCTGCTCGCGGTAGGTCTCCAGACTTTTGCGCGACTGACTGCCGGCCTGTGCCTGACGGTGCAGATCAATCGCCCTCGCCTGATACAGGAGCGCCCTGGCATCACTGTGTGAGGTGGGCACCAAGGCCAGCCAGTGCTGCGGGTCACTGGCAATCTGCTCGAGGATCTGTTTTTCAATGTCCTCGACCCGTGCAGTGGGCACCAGGTGTTTGACGGAGAACGAGCGAACAAACTCGACGCCGCGCCAGAACCCATTCACCAGGGCGTAGTCAGGGCGCAAGTCGGCGGGGTCGAAGGACGTCGCGTGTGTTTGCCCGGGATGCGCGTTGATGGCTTCGAAAGCCCAGCCGGGTGCAATGTGCCGTGCCAGTGCGCTGACGTGATCAGGTGATGCCCAGTGACGGTTCAGATGTTCCTGGGCCGCTTGCAGGTTGGCGTGCTCACTGAGGCTCATGCCATCCGGCGCGGCGGGCCAGTAAACCACGCAACGTTGGGAAAGCCGGTCATGAATCACCAGGATGCCCGCGCAATAACGATCATGCTGCAGGGTATGGGCCACCAGATGCACGATGTACAGCTGCAATTGATCGCCATGTTCCAGCAAATCCTGAGGAATGCGTGCGTTCATGGCGGTGTTGAAAAAGCGCTGCGCCTCCAGCGTCAACCCGCGTCGAACCGCCGAATACAGATCTGCGTCGGCACCTGCCCGCAAGACGCGTCTCAAGAGTTGTGGCACACGCATGTCGGTACCGGGCGAATAAAACACACTGTCGATCAATGCCGCGTAGCGCCCGCCGATATCCAGCGAGAACACCATATTGATCAAGTAGTCCGCGCTCAGTTGCTGCTTCCATGCGGGTTTGAGGTACTCGGCGTACTTGAAACGCCACCACGTGGGCATCATCTGCGGGTCGAGGTTATGCAGCGCCAACTGCAGCAGGCTGAACCGCGAACGCTCGGGGCTGGGCGTCAGGACTTCCTTGCGATCGCCCACCGTACAGCTGCTTTCCCAACCACAGACCTTGCCGTCGACGTGGTCGGGCATGTCGATAAACGGTGTGTCGATGTCCACTTGCGGGAACAGGCCGTCCTCGCGTAAGCGCGCAATCAACCGTTCACGGGCATAGGTGTGCAGATCCGGCAGCCGCTGTTTAAGGTGCTCTTCAAACGCCAGCACGCTGCCCAGGGAGTGGCGCAGCAGGTGCTTGAAGCGCTTGCGCTGCGCCACGCTCGACTCGCCCAGCCAGGACGGCAGTTTTTTCTTCGCGCTCGCAGCTTTGCGCACCAGCGCCACATGCACCTGCGCCTGGATCAGCGCATCGCTGACCGGCGCATGCAGATGCTGCTCCAGTTCGACCGCCAGCAGCAGGCGGCTCAAGGCAATATCCGCCGTTTCACTGAATACACGGGCGTCGCCATCGAGGCCGCGCTGCAGGGACAGGTAACCCTTGAGCAGCCGTTTGAGCGCCAGCAGCACGGGGTTACCCTCGATGATTTGATAACGCACGGCGAGGGTTTGGTCGCCAGCCTGCTCACGCACACTTTGGCGTTTGGGTCGCTCGACGTAGCGCCCCAGCACCGATTCATCTCGGCTGCCAAGGCTGGCCCTGATCCCCACGGATAATGCGCCAAGGCTGTCAAATACCGTCACGCCGCCGTCTCGCCCGAACGCACACAGCACCACCGGTTCGCGCCGCTCGGGATCAATGAGCGCCGCCTTGCGGGTCACCGCAAACAGGCTGTGCAGCGGAGAATCGGTATCGGGTCCAGCCCCCACCAGAACCGACAGCACGCAGGCCTCGCTGTCTACCCGCTTGCTGGCCAGCGGCGTATCCAGCACTTCGAGCAGCAGATCGCGGTGGGCTGTGCGGACCAACTTGAGTCGGTGCTGCAACCCGATTTCGCCACGCAGCCAATCGGTCCAGAGTTGGAGGACAGAGGCCAGGCGATGGCGTTCACCGTCGGGTTTTGCCTTCCAGAACGCCACGTCGAACAGCTGTAGTTGCGCCCCCTGCACCAGCGCGGACAAGGTGTCCGCGGCAGTCTTGAGTTGCGCTTCAAGCGTCACGAAATCCCGCAAGGCTTGGGTGTCTTCCACAGGGTCCTGCGGGTTCAGCAGTTTCATCAGGCCTTTTTCGTAGCGCTTGACTTGGTGCAGCGCAGTGTCCATCGCCAGCCACGGCGCCGTACTGGCGAAAATGATCTCGTGACGCCGTCGATGCCGGTCCCAGGCCTGCAATGGCTGGCGCATACTCCCCAACCGTGGCGTGCCCACCCAATGTGTTCGGCCGCGCTCGACGTCGGCGAGATAGCGGCCGGCGTCGGTCACTGGAGGCTGTCGCGCACCGGCAAAGACCTGCGCCAGGTTGATCGACACCGCGCACGCCAACTCATTTTCCCATTGGCTCTCCAGCATCGCCTGGGCGCTGAGCACAAACACATCGCTCTTCACCGCTGAACCTTGCCACACCGCTGCGGCGGTCATTTGCGCCGGGCACACCGGGTGCCGACGCCGCAAGGGCAGGCACTGCCACAGCTCATCCAGTGACGTCCCCTGGATCAGCGCCACCAGGCCGCACTGCAATTGGCTGAATGAGCGGTACTCGTAATAGTTGCGCGTCAACCCTGGCAGGTACATCACGTGCGGCGACTGCGCAGGGTCATCCGCGCGATGAATATGCAGCGCACCGGGAATGGGCATCAGCCGCGGGCCTACACCCGGCCACATCAACTGGCTGACCTTGAGGCTGGCCCACGGCTCACCCGCGCGTTGCCGCGACTGCGCCGTCGGCGCATCCACCAGCGCCTGGACCATGGCCCGCCCTGCACTCGATAACTCGTCCAGTTGCCAGGCCACAAAAGCCTGGTCGGCGAACGCCTGCTGGTGCAACTGGGTCCAGCGCTCCTGGCGCGTCAGCCACGATCCCGGCACCAGCGCCTGCCAATAGTCGCTGTATGCCTGGGCAAGCCGCCCAAACAGGTTCAGGGCAATCACCCGCTGCAACGCCTCCAGCGGGGTAAACGGCAGAACGCGGGCGGGATCGTCCTTGAGGCTCAGGGTGGTGTACTGGTTGAGATTGATCGGCACCGAAGGCAGCACCAACAGGCGCAGCGTGCGGTCGGTCAGGCTCTCGACTTTTTGCGCGGCGGCAGGCGGCCTGGGCTCGGTGAGCAGCAGTTTGTCCGGGTCCAGGTCAAAGGCCTTGCGCAACTCGGCGCGAATGACCCGCAAGACCCTGGGCGCTCCGAGGATCAGGCGTGAGCGTAATCTGGCTGATTCGGCACTGCGCAGATCAGCGGCTGCGAGCCAGTTGATCAGCAGGCTGGGATGGGGGCTGGCGTTGATCCGCCGCGTCAATTGAATACGCATCGCCTGCCATGCATCGTCGTCAGGCACATCGGAATCGTCAGGTAAGGTCACGGCGGTATCTGCGTCGAGGAAAACACCTAGCCTATGCAGCACCCGCCCTGATAAGGCGCTAGATAATTGAACGCGCCCCGGGCAAAAAAAAGCCCGCAGTGTGGGCGGGCGAAAAACCAACGAAGAGCTTTGGGGGTGTGAAGCGAGGTGACGACTCAGCTACCGCGATAGGTGGAGTAGCTGTAAGGCGAAATCAGCAGGGGCACGTGGTAGTGGTCCTGTTCGGCACTGATGCCAAAACGCAGCACCACCACATCGAGGAACGCAGGCTGTGGCAATTGCACGCCGCGGGCGCGGTAATAGTCGCCGGCACTGAATTGCAATTGGTAGACGCCACTGCGGTAATCCTCCCCTTGCAGCAGCGGCGCGTCGCAGCGACCGTCGCTGTTGGTCACGGCCGTGGCGACCAGCTCCAGTTGCGCGCCTTCGACGCGGTACAGCTCAACCTGGATGGCGCTGCCTGGGCAGCCGTGGGCTGCGTCCAGTACGTGTGTGGTCAGTCGTCCCATGGGTTGGGGCTCCCTTGCGTTGAGTGAAATAGGCCGCCCCCTTATGGGGCATGAAAAAGTCGTGGTTGAGCTGATTAAGACACTTTTAATAAAAATTGTACACAATAAAAATCACAAAGTTTCTGACACCCCTGCCAGCACACGCCCCAGGCTCAAAAACTCAACACCCCTTGCTTTTAAACGACCTTTTATCCATTTACTGACCAACCGGGCAAGTTTCTTGCAGTGTTAAGCTGCGGCAACCGCCGAGAAAAAATGCGGAAATACAGGCTTACAAAGTGACCATCAAGTTGTATACAATCAGCCCATCGCTGTGACGCCACCCAGTCTTTCCGCTGGCCGCCACACACTTGCTACCACGAACAAGAAGGAAGACTGCAGTGAGCGCTGACTACCCACGCGACCTGATCGGTTACGGCAGTAACCCTCCTCACCCCCACTGGCCGGGCAAGGCGCGCATCGCTTTGTCGTTCGTACTCAACTACGAAGAAGGCGGCGAGCGCAACATTTTGCACGGCGACAAAGAGTCTGAAGCCTTCCTTTCGGAAATGGTCTCGGCCCAGCCGCTGCAGGGCGAACGCAACATGAGCATGGAGTCGCTGTACGAGTACGGCAGCCGTGCCGGCGTGTGGCGCATCCTCAAGCTGTTCAAGCAATTCGATATCCCGCTGACCATCTTCGCCGTAGCCATGGCCGCCCAGCGCCACCCGGATGTGATCCGCGCGATGGTCGAGGCCGGCCACGAGATCTGCAGCCACGGCTATCGCTGGATCGACTACCAGTACATGGACGAGGACCAGGAGCGCGAGCACATGCTCGAAGCCATCCGCATCCTCACCGAACTGACCGGCGAACGCCCACTGGGCTGGTACACCGGGCGCACCGGCCCCAACACGCGGCGGCTGGTGATGGAGGAAGGCGGCTTCCTGTATGACTGCGACACCTACGACGACGACCTGCCCTACTGGGAACCCAACAACCCGACCGGCAAGCCGCATCTGGTGATCCCCTATACCCTGGACACCAACGACATGCGCTTTACCCAGGTACAGGGTTTCAACAAGGGCGATGACTTTTTCGAGTACCTCAAGGATGCCTTCGACGTGCTGTACGCCGAAGGCGCCGAGGCGCCGAAAATGCTTTCGATCGGCCTGCACTGCCGCCTGATCGGCCGCCCGGCGCGCCTGGCTTCGTTGAAGCGCTTTATCGAATACGCCAAAAGCCACGAACAGGTGTGGTTCACCCGCCGCGTCGATATCGCCCGTCACTGGCAAGCAACCCACCCGTACACGGGAGCTGCGAAATGACTGCGTTTAAGACATTGAAACCCTCGACCTTGAGCCGCGACGCTTTCGTCGCAGCCTTTGCCGACATCTACGAACATTCGCCATGGGTGGCCGAAAAGGCCTACGACCTGGGCCAGGACACCTCGATCGACCAGATCGAAACCCTGCACCAGCGCATGAGCGACATCCTGTTGAGCGCCGATCATGCCAGCCAACTGGCGCTGATCAACGCTCACCCGGACCTGGCCGGCAAAGCCGCCGTCCAGGGCCAACTGACCGAAGCCAGCACCAATGAACAGGCTGGCGCCGGTATTCACCAATGCACGGCCGAAGAGTTCTCGCGCTTCACCGAGCTGAACGACGCCT
>Ga0153921_1000557_pt1 | contig 19209 bp, 20 predicted proteins | sample TSNJ005MetaG_FD_104691 | JGI IMG/M metagenome (GOLD analysis project Ga0153921, IMG submission 104691) | Attine ant fungus gardens microbial communities from New Jersey, USA - TSNJ005 MetaG | ecosystem: Host-associated > Fungi > Mycelium > Unclassified | place: USA: New Jersey, Brendon T. Byrne... | reverse complement strand
TGTGGTGCGCTGCGGCAACGAATTGCGTTGCGCCAAGGTTTACAAGGAGGCGAACAAACGAAGTTTTCGTCAGGCGTCCAATACCAGGAAGGCCGTAAGGTCCGTAACAGCCGGCAGGCCCGGGCCATGGCCAAGGGCTCCAAGTTCGGCAAGAAAGAAACCGAAGATGCCTGGCAAACGCTGAAGTGGCGGCGTTGTTCCGCCTGGCCGGTGCGGGCGTTCGCGTGCCCCAGCCGTACGACTTCCTTGAAGGCGTGCTGTTGATGGAGCTGGTAGCCGACGAGTACGGCGATGCAGCACCGCGTCTGAACGACGTGGTGCTGGAGCCGGACCAGGCGCGCGAATACCACGCCTTCCTGATCTCCCAGATCGTGCTGATGCTGTGTACCGGCCTGGTGCACGGTGACCTGTCCGAGTTCAACGTACTGCTCACGCCAACCGGGCCGGTGATCATCGACCTGCCTCAGGCGGTGGATGCGGCGGGCAACAACCACGCGTTCAGCATGCTGGAGCGTGACGTGGGCAACATGGCGTCCTACTTCGGGCGTTTTGCCCCGGAGCTGAAGAAGACCAAGTACGCCAAGGAGATGTGGGCGCTGTACGAAGCCGGCACTTTGCACCCGGCCAGCGTGTTGACCGGCGAGTTCGACGAACCGGAAGAGCTGGCGGATGTCGGCGGAGTGATCCGCGAGATCGAAGCGGCGCGCCTGGATGAAGAGCGTCGCCAGGCGATTCGCGCGGCGGACGATGCGCCACCGAGCAAAGTACCTGACGAGCCACCGCCGCCGCCTTGGCTGCAGTGATCCCGCAAAGATGTGGGAGCAGGCTGGTGCAGGCGCTGGCTTGCCGGCGATCGCATCACCTCGGTGTGACTGACATACCGAGGTGCCTGCATCGCGGGCAAGCCCGGCTCCCACACATGCTGGCGCTCACATTTTGTTCTGTCTGGGGCGAGTAAAGCTCAGTCAGGCGCAGCAACTGCCCGAAGCCAACTCCTTGAGAATCGGACAATCCGGCCGATGATCGCCCTGGCAATGTTCCACCAGGTCCTGCAGCGTATCGCGCAGTTGCCCCAACTCCAGAATCTTCTGATTGAGCTCATCGATGTGCTGGCGCGCCAGGGCTTTCACGTCCGCGCTCGCGCGTTGGCGGTCCTGCCACAAGGCCAGCAACTTGCCAACTTCCTCCAGGGAAAACCCCAGGTCCCGTGAGCGTTTGATAAACGCCAGTGTGTGCAAATCGTCGCCGCTGTAGACGCGGTAGCCGCTGTCGGTGCGGTGGGCGGCTTTCAACAGACCGATGGATTCGTAGTAGCGAATCATCTTGGCGCTCAGCCCGCTCTGGCGGGCGGCTTGGCCGATGTTCATGGGCGTTGATCCTCCAGGTCCTTGGGTTTCCAGGTTTTCAACAGTAAGGCATTGCTGACCACGCTGACGCTGGACAAGGCCATGGCCGCGCCCGCGAGCACCGGGTTGAGCAGGCCGAACGCCGCCAGCGGAATGCCGATCAAGTTATACACAAAGGCCCAGAACAGGTTCTGGCGGATCTTTGCGTAGGTCTTGCGGCTGATCTCCAGGGCGGCAGGCACCAGGCGCGGGTCGCCGCGCATCAAGGTGATACCCGCCGCATGCATCGCCACGTCGGTGCCGCCGCCCATGGCGATGCCAATGTCGGCAGCCGCCAGGGCCGGGGCATCGTTGATGCCGTCGCCGACCATCGCCACCACGCCGGTTTTTTTCAACTCGGCGACGGTGGCGGCTTTTTCGGCGGGCAGCACTTCAGCGTGTACATCCTCGATGCCCAGCGCCTGCGCAACTACTTGGGCGCTGCCGCGATTGTCACCGGTGAGCAGATGACTGCTGATCTGCTGCGCCTTGAGTTGCTGCACGGCCGCAAGCGCCCCCGGCTTGAGCGTATCGCCAAAGGCAAACAGCCCGAGCACACGCGGTTGCGGGCCTTGCTCGATCAGCCAGGACAAGGTCCGGCCTTCGGCTTCCCAGGCGGTGGCGGAGCCGGACAGTTCACCGGCGTTCAAACCGCTTTCTTCCAGCAACCGACGGTTACCCAGCGCCAGTTGCCGGCCCGCCAGGGTGCCGGCAATGCCGCGCCCGGTCAGGGCTTGGCTGGCGCTCACATCGGCGACATCCAGCCCTCGTTCGCGGCAGGCATCCAGCACCGCCTTGGCCAGCGGATGTTCACTGCCGCGCTGCAAGGCACCGGCGTGCTGCAGCAATGATGCTTCGTCGCCATCCACCGCCGCCAGGTGCGCAATTCTTGGCGTGCCGGAGGTGAGGGTGCCGGTCTTGTCGAACACCACGGCGCTCACGGCGTGGGCACGCTCCAGGGCTTCGGCGTCCTTGATCAGGATGCCGTAGCGCGCGGCGACGCCGGTGCCGGCCATGATCGCCGTCGGTGTGGCCAGGCCCAGGGCGCATGGGCAGGCGATCACCAGCACCGCGACCGCGTTGATGATTGCCGTCTCCAGGGAGGCGCCGTACAGCCACCAGCCCACCAGCGTGATCAACGCCAGCACCAACACCGCCGGCACGAACACTTGGCTGACTTTATCCACCAGCTTCTGGATCGGGGCCTTGGCGGCCTGGGCGTCTTCCACAAGGCGGATGATCCGTGCCAGCACGCTTTCCGCACCCAAGGCGAGGGTGCGCACCAGCAGGCGGCCTTCGCCGTTGATGGCGCCGCCGGTGACCGAGTCGCCCGGCTGCTTTGGCACCGGCAGACTCTCGCCACTGATCAGCGCTTCGTCGGCGTGGCTTTGGCCGTCGACCACTTCACCGTCCACCGGGAAGCGTTCGCCGGGCTTGACCAGCACCAGGTCGCCGCGCTTCAACGCGTTGATCGCGACGTCTTCCTCGCGGCCATCGACCACCCGAATCGCGCGTTCCGGGCGCAGCGCTTCGAGGGCGCGGATGGCGCTGGCGGTCTGGCGTTTGGCGCGGCTTTCCAGGTATTTGCCGAGCAACACCAGGGCAATCACCACGGCCGAGGCCTCGAAGTACAAATGGGGCATGCTGCCGGCCGGTGCGGTGAGCCACTCATAAATGCTCAGGCCGTAGCCGGCGCTGGTGCCGATGGCCACCAGCAAGTCCATATTCCCGGCACCGGCGCGCACGGCTTTCCAGGCGGCGATATAAAAGCGCGCACCGAAGATGAACTGCACCGGCGTCGCCAGCGCGAACTGCACCCAGGCCGGCAGCATCCAGTGCAGGCCGAAAGGCTCCACCAGCATCGGCAGCACCAACGGCAGCGCCAGCAGGATCGCCAGCAGCAATGCCCAGCGCTCGCGGTGCAGGCGCAGGGCCTGGCCGACCTCGGTGGCGGCTTCGCTCTGGGGCAGGCTGGCGCTGTAGCCGGCCTTGTCGACGGCGGCGATCAACACGTTCGGGTCCATCTGGCCGAGCACTTCAACATGCGCGCGTTCGTTGGCCAGGTTGACGCTGACGCTTTGCACCCCCGGCACTTTGCCCAGCGCGCGTTCGACACGCCCGGCGCAGCTGGCGCAGGTCATGCCGCCGATGGGCAGGTCAAAGGTGGTGGATCCATTCATGGGGCAGTCCTCCAGGAGAAGTTGCCCCTAGGATCAACCTTGACCTGTGGGGAAGGTCAAGCGCCTTTAATATTCCAGTGCGGCAGGCTTGAGGTACATACCGTCCGGGCCCTGCGCGATGCGCAATTTGCGTACGTCGCCGACCTTCAGCGTGATGTTCTGCGCCGGTGGCGCGAGCATGCCCGGCAGGCAGCCCGGGGACTGGCCCGGCAACAGCTTCAGGCGTAGCGACACATTGCCGGCGGGCAAGTTGAACGAGGTGGATTGCTCCTGGAACAGCCGGCCTGCCAGCTGGTCCTGGATATATAGGCCGATTTCGCAATTGGTCGGCACTTCCAGGCGTTCGCGGGAAATGATCAGCACCGCATAGTCTTCTGCGGCACTGGCCGTGGGCGCAACGGCAGACAAGCTCATCAGGCCGACAAGGCCAAAAAACGACCAGCGCATGGCGAATGCTCCGTGGATTGAATCAAAGATGAGTGAAGCTTGGCCGACGTCGCCGCCGAATACCAGCCCGGCAGATCATCCTGGAACTTGACCTTGCCATCGTGGCAAGGTCGAGACTGGGTTCAACCTCATCAAAGGAGTCATGTCATGCAAGTATTCAGCGTTGAAGGAATGACCTGCGGCCACTGCGTTCGGGCCGTCACCCAGGCGGTGCAGAACGAGGACCCGGCCGCGAGCGTGAAGGTCGACCTGGCGGCGAAGGAAGTGGGGGTGGAAAGCTGTCTGTCTGCCGAGCAGGTGATCAGCCTGATCAGCGAAGAAGGTTACAGCGCCAAGCTCGCCTGACCCGCTCAAATAGTTAGCGAGCTATCGTGTTAAATGCACCCAAGCGCGGCTAGACTGTCGGGCTGCCGACACACTTGGGTGCCTGATGAACCTCCGTATAATTCTGATTCTGGGTGCCTTGAGCGCCTTCGCGCCGCTGGCGATCGATTTCTATCTGCCGGGCTTTCCAGCCATGGCCACCGCGTTCGCGACCGACGAAAAACACATCCAGCTGACCCTGGCGGTGTATTTCGGCGGCCTGGCCATCGGCCAATTGATCTACGGTCCGCTGGCGGACCGCTTTGGTCGGCGCGGCCCGCTGCTCAGCGGCGTGACCCTGTTTACCCTGGCCTCCTTCGCCTGCGCCTTTGCACCGTCATTGGAATGGCTGATCGGCGCGCGCTTCGTGCAGGCCCTCGGCGGTTGCGCCGGCATGGTGATTTCCCGCGCGGTGGTCAGCGACAAATGTGATGCGGTGGGCTCAGCGAAAGTGTTTTCCCAACTGATGCTGGTCACCGGCCTGGCGCCGATCCTCGCGCCGTTGGCGGGTGGGCTGATGGTCGGCTTGTGGGGCTGGCAGTCGATTTTCCTGGCGCTGTCGATCTTCAGCGTAATGGCCGCCGTCGCCGTGGCCGTGGGGTTGCCCGAGACGTTCCCGGCCCATCAACCACGCCAGCCTTTGTCTGGATCGCTGCGTCGCTACGGTTCGCTGCTGTCAGACCGGGTCTACCTCGGCTATGCGCTGACCGGCGGCATCTCGATTGCCGGGATGTTTGCCTACATCGCCGGTTCGCCTTTCGTGTTTATCAAGCTGTATGGCGTGCCCGCCGAGCATTACGGCTGGGTCTTCGGCTCCAACGCCGCCGGCTTTATCCTGATGGCCCAGGTGAATGCACGCCTGCTGGCCAAGCGCGGCCCGGCGTTTTTGCTGTCGCGCACGGTCTGGCTTTACATGCTGGCCGCGTTGACGCTGCTGGGTATCGCAGCCTTGCGCACCGACGCCCTGTGGCCGCTGCTGGTGCCGCTGTTTATCTGCATCGCGAGCCTGGGCTGCATTTTGCCCAACACCTCGGCCTGCGCCATGGCCGGGCAGGGCGCCCGGGCGGGCAGTGCTTCGGCGTTGCTCGGCTGCATCCAGTTTGGCGTGGCGGCGGGCGCCGCGTCGTTGGTCGGCGTGTTGCATGACGGCACGGCGATGCCGATGGCCATGGTCATCAGCTTGTGCGGTGTATTGGCGGTGACGATTGCGATGTCGACCCAGCGCCTGCAACGGGCGAGGGCCCTGCAGGCGCAGGCCTGAAATGCGGGTCAGCCAGCGGCGGAACGTTGCTGGCTGAGCGGGAAGCGGTGGGGCGCCTGGATACGGGCTTGCAGGGTGTCGGCAAAGGCTCGGGCCTCGGCTTCACTGCGAAACGTAAACGCGTCGCCGTCGAGACGAACTTGCCATTTATTGCCTGGGGATTTTGCTAACGCTTTTATCAGGATTTTCATTGCTGACTTCCTCACGTAAAAGAATCGTGGCAAAGGCGGCCAATATAAACCCGAATACGCTCACAAATATGACAAAGATCAACTCTCTGACTAGCGGCGTCGTCCCTTACCTACAGGAATAAGGGACGACGCTGACAGACCGTTTTTAGAAGCCTTCCAGCACGATCTTGCCCTTGGCCTTGCCGCTTTCCAGCAGCGCATGGGCGCGGCGCAGGTTCTCGGCGTTGATCACGCCGAAGTGCTCGCCCACCGTGGTTTTCAAGGTACCGGCGTCGATCAGCTCGGCCACGCGGTTGAGCAGGTTGTGCTGCTCGATCATGTCCGGGGTCTCGAACATCGAGCGCGTGTACATGAACTCCCAGTGCAGCGACAGGCTCTTGCGCTTGAGTGTGCTCACGTCCAGCGCCTTGGGATCGTCAATCAGTGCCAGCTTGCCCTGGGGTTGCAGGGCTTCCACCAGTTGTTCGAGGTGATGGTCGGTCTGGGTCAGGCTGGCAACGTGGGTCACTTGCGGGTGGCCGGCGGCTTTCAGCGCTTCGCTCAGCGGTTGGCTGTGGTCGATCACCAGGTCGGCGCCGAGGTCCTTGGCCCAGGCCTGGGTTTCCGGGCGCGAGGCGGTGCCGATGACTTTCAGTGCTGTCAGTTGGCTGGCCAACTGGGTCAGGATCGAACCCACGCCACCGGCCGCGCCGATGATCAGCAGGCTCTGGCCCTCGTCCTCTTTACTCTCACGTACCTGCAGGCGTTCGAACAGCAGTTCCCAGGCGGTGATGGCGGTCAGGGGCAGCGCGGCGGCCTCGGCAAAACCCAGGCTCTTGGGCATATGGCCGACGATGCGCTCGTCCACAGTGTGCAACTCGCTGTTGCCACCTGGGCGCACCAGGGAGCCGGCGTAGAACACCTTGTCGCCGGCCTTGAACAGTGTCACTTCGCTGCCGACGGCCTTGACCACACCGGCCACATCCCAGCCCAGCACCTTGGCGTCGCCGTTTTCCGGGGCGACGTTCTGGCGCACCTTGGTGTCCACCGGGTTGACCGAGATGGCTTTGACTTCCACCAGCAGGTCGCGTGGACCGGCGACCGGTGCTGGCAGTTCGATGTCTTGCAGGGCGCTGGGATCGTTGATCGGCAGGGATGCGTAGTAGGCAATGGCTTTCATGATGGCTCCGGAAAAAGGGCAGTGATCAGGCGAGAAATTTCAGGCGCTTGAGTTCGAAGTGTTCGATCACATCGGCGGCCTTGGCGCGAAAACTCTGGATGTGTGCGCTCTGGTCGTGGTCCGCCAGTGCGGCGTCATCGGCCCAGCGTTCGAGCATGTAGAAGGTCTCGGGGTGTTGCAGGTCCTGGTGCAGGTCGTATTGCTCGCAACCGGCTTCCAGGCGGGTGGGTTCCAGCAGGCCGCGCAGCAGGGTTTCCAGGGTGGCCTGTTGGCCGGGCTTGGCGATCAGCGTGGCAATGACGTTAAAGGCAGTGGACATGGCAACTCCAGACACGTGATGAACGGGATGCACAGATGATTGGCTATTTCCCGTGAAGATAAAAGCGGCTAAAACAGCAGTCTGTTTCAACGAAATTTTGATAATGGATGGGATGCATGCTGCGTTTTGACGATTTGCAGTTGTTTGTTCGCGCAGCCGACCTGGGCAGCCTTTCGGCTGCAGCGCGGGTCATGGACCTGTCGCCCGCCGTGGCCAGCGCGGCACTCAAGCGGATTGAAGAGCAACTGGGCACGCGCCTGCTGGCCCGGTCCACGCGCAGCCTGCGTCTGACTGCCGAAGGCGAGGGTTTCCTCGAATACGCGCGCGCCGCGTTGGGCGCGCTGGATGAGGGGCGGCGCCTGTTGGCCAGCGGCCAGGACCATGTCAGCGGCGTGCTGCAACTGTCGGCGCCGTCGGATTTCGGCCGCAACCAGCTGCTGCCGTGGCTGGATGAGTTCCAGCGTGAACACCCGCAACTCACCGTACGTTTATTGTTGGGTGATCGGATCGCCGACCTGTTCCGCCAGCCGGTGGATATCGCCCTGCGTTATGGCGAGCCTGAAGACTCAAGCCTGATTGCGCTGCCCGTGGCTCCCGAGAATGTTCGAGTGCTGTGTGCCGCGCCCAGCTACCTCGCACGCCACGGGGAGCCCCGGCACCTGGAACAATTGGCCCAGCACAACTGCCTGTTGTACATGCTCGGCAGCCGGGTCCACGACCATTGGAGTTTCCACGACGGCAAGCGCGAAGTCAGCCTGACGGTCTCGGGTGATCGTTTCAGCGACGACGCCGACGTGGTGCGACGCTGGGCGGTGGCTGGCGTGGGCATTGCCTACAAGTCATGGCTGGATGTGAGCACCGATGTGCTGGCCGGGCGCCTGCGATTGATCCTGCCGGAGCTGCGCGGCGAGCGAACGCCATTGAATCTGTTGTGCGCGCACCGTGCGCAGTTGAGTAAACCCATCAACCTGCTGCGGGAAATGCTTGTGGCTCGCTGTGCGACATTGACCGCGCAAAGGCCAGAGCGCCCGCGCGCTTCGCAGTAGCCTCCATCAAAGCAGGAAATTTCACTCAGAGTCTGTCCCTATCCGTGCTGTCGGACGTCGCGGAACCGCGGGTTTGCGCACCTATACTTCGGCACCAACCGCAGCAGATAAATGATTCAACAGGGAGTGGATAGATGGAACAGGCACCTTGCATCAGTCAGATCGCCAGCTTGCTCGCCGAGCCCAAGCGTACCGCCATGCTATGGGCATTGATGGACGGCTCGGCCAAGTCTTGCGCCGAACTGGCCTCCCTCGCCGAGCTGTCACCGGCGTCCGCCACTGCACACCTGGCACGGCTGACCGGCAGCGGCCTGCTGCGGGTCGAAGCTCGACGCGGCCAGCGGCTGTTTCGCATGGCGGCAGCGGACGTCAGCAGTGCCATCGATGCCCTGGCCACGACGACCATGGCCAGTGCCGTGCGTTCTGCCCCCGAGTCGTCGCCGCCGGCCTTGATGGCGCCTGCGTCGCTGCGCCACGCACGGTTATGCCATGGTCACCTGGGCGGCGAGCTGGCGGCGGGGTTGTATCAACGGATGATCGACGCAGGGTGGATCGAGCGCGCTGAGCAGCGCACCGACGTCACGTTCAAGGGTGCGCAGCGCTTGGCGAGGCTGGGTATTTTCACGCCGGCGCTGGCGTCACCGCTGGTGTGCGATTGTTTTGACTGGAGCCAGCATCAACCGCACCTGGGAGGGGCGTTGGGTGCGGGGTTGCTACAACTGTTTGTGCAGTCGGGCTGGATTCGCGCGGTCAACGAGTCCCGCGCCTTGCTGGTCAGCGAGACCGGGCTGGCGGAAATCACTCGGCTCGCTGCGCCGGAGCAGGCTTGAGGTGAAGAGGTCGCCGTTGGAGTGGGCTTGCTCGCAAAGGCGGCGTGTCAGTCACTCGGTGTTTGACTGATCTGCCGCCTTCGCCAGCAAGCCCGCGTCCGGCGCCGTCAGGGTTTTACCAGTCGCGCGTCCAGGCTGTTCTGCGCCAGGCGTTTGGCCTGGTCCTGGGTCATGCCCAGCGAGGTGTACAGCGCGTGGAAGTTCTCGGTGACATAGCCGCCGAAGTACGCCGGATCATCCGAGTTCACCGTCACCTTCACGCCACGCTCGAGCATGTCGAGGATGTTGTGCTGCGCCATGTCGTCGAACACGCACAGTTTGGTGTTGGACAGCGGGCATACGGTCAGCGGGATCTGCTCGTCGATGATGCGCTGCATCAGGCGTTCGTCTTCGATGGCGCGCACGCCATGGTCGATACGCTGGATTTTCAGCAGGTCGATGGCTTCCCAGATGTACTCGGGCGGGCCTTCTTCGCCGGCGTGGGCGACAGTGAGGAAGCCTTCGTGGCGGGCGCGGTCGAACACGCGCTGGAACTTGCTCGGCGGGTGGCCCATTTCCGAACTGTCCAGGCCCACGGCCACGAACGCGTCACGGAACGGCAGCGCCTGGTCGAGGGTTTTCTCGGCCTCGGCTTCGCTCAGGTGGCGCAGGAAGCTGAGGATCAAGCCGCTGGTGATCCCCAGTTGCTGCTCGCCATCTTTGAGGGCCGCCGCGATACCGTTGAGCACCACTTCGAACGGGATGCCACGGTCGGTATGGGTCTGCGGATCGAAGAACGGTTCGGTGTGGATCACGTTCTGTTCTTTGCAGCGCAGCAGGTAGGCCCAGGTCAGGTCATAAAAATCCTGGGAGGTGCGCAGCACGTCGGCGCCCTTGTAATACAGGTCGAGAAACTCTTGCAGGTTGTTGAAGGCGTAGGCCTCGCGCAGGGTTTCAACGTCGTTCCACGGCAGCGCGATTTTGTTGCGCTCGGCCAGGGCGAACAGCAGCTCAGGCTCCAGCGAGCCTTCCAGGTGCAGGTGCAATTCAGCCTTGGGCAGGGCGTTGAGCCAATCGTACATTTCTATAATTCTCATCAGGTGCAATGGCGGCATTCTACAGGTCATGGCTGAAATAATCGGCAAAACCTGACCGGCAGAAGAGTTTTGGTGGGCTCGCGCAAGGGCCGCGTGAACTAAGGTGTAACGAAACGTTAGCGGCGTGACGCAGTCTGTACCCCATCAATGACTGATTTGCCGTCCTAAAAGGCCCGGAATGCTCACATCCCTCAAGCAAGAAAAATTCATGTTGCTGGCGCTGATTGCCGCCATCGCCGCCTACCCGTTGGAGCACTGGATGCTGCACAGCGGGCAGATGGTCGCGCTGCTGGCCGGCGTGGTGCTGATCGCGTTTATCGTGGTGGCCTCGATGCGCGTGGCGCACCATGCCGAGCAGTTGGCGGAAAAGGTCGGCGACCCCTACGGCACGATGATCCTGACCCTCGCCGCCGTACTGGTGGAAGTGGTGATCCTGGCGATCATGATGAGCAATGAGCCGTCGCCGACCCTGGTGCGCGACACCATCTATTCGGCAGTGATGCTCGATATCAACGGCATCCTCGGCCTGGCGGCGTTGATGGGCGGCATCAAGCATGGCGAACAGTCCTACAACGATGATTCGGCACGCACCTACAGTGTGATGATCCTCACCGCCATGGGCGTGTCGATGGTGGTGCCGGAATTTATCCCCGAGGCCGACTGGAAAATCTACTCGGCCTTCACCATCGGTGCGATGGTGGTGCTCTACACCCTGTTCCTGAGAATGCAGGTAGGGCCGCACAGTTATTTCTTCAGCTACAGCTACCCGGAAAAGCGTCGCAAGAAACTGCCGGAAGAGGAGCAGGCGCCGCCGGTGAACCTGGCGTTCTCCATCGGCACCCTGGTGTTTGGCGTGATTGTGATTGGCGCACTGGCCGAGGTGATGTCCAAGACGCTCGACCTGGGCCTGGAAGGTACGGGAGCACCGCCGGTCATCACTGCGATTGTGGTCGCGGCGATTTCAGCGGCACCGGAAATCCTGACGGCCTTGCGCGCCGCCCTGGCCAACCGCATGCAATCGGTGGTCAACATCGCGTTGGGTGCATCCTTGTCGACGGTGATCCTGACGGTGCCGGTCATGGAGGCCATGGCGCTCTACACCGGCCAGCCGTTCCAGATGGCGATGACGCCGGTGCAGACGGTGATGGTGTTTATCACGCTGATCGTCAGCGCGATCAACCTCAACGATGGCGAAACCAACGCTATCGAAGGGATGACCCACTTTGTGCTGTTTGCGACGTTTATCATGCTGTCGTTGCTGGGTTTGTAAACGGTTCTACAGAGCACCCTGGAAACCAGTGTGGGAGCGGGCTTGCTCGCGAAGGCAGTGTGTCAGTCGATGCATAAGCTGACTGATCTACTGCATTCGCGAGCAAGCCCGCTCCCACATGTTGGTGGCGTTTCTTCCGTTAAATTGGGTTGATCAGTTCACGCGCCGCCTGGCTGTGATCGGCAATCAAGCCTTTGAGGTCCAGGCCTTCAACCTGCCCGTCGATCACACGCCACTGGCCGCCGATCATCACCCGGTCCGCACGGTCCGCACCGCACAGCAGCAGGGCGGAAATCGGGTCGTGGCTGCCGGAGAAACGCAGCTCATCGAGCTTGAACAGTGCCAGGTCGGCCTGTTTGCCAACGGCCAACTCGCCGATATCCGTACGCCCCAGCAGCTGCGCCGAACCCTTGGTCGCCCAGCCCAGTACGCCTTCTGGCGTGATCTTCTCGGCGCCATAACGCAGGCGCTGGATGTACAGGGCCTGGCGGGTCTCGAGGATCATGTTCGAGGCATCATTGGAGGCCGAGCCGTCCACGCCCAGGCCGATAGGCGCGCCGGCGGCGAGCAGGTCCAGGGTCGGACAGATGCCGGACGCCAGGCGCATATTCGAACTCGGGCAGTGGCAGATGCCGGTGCCGGCCGCTCCCAGGCGCGCGATTTCATCCGGGTTGAAGTGAATGCCATGGGCCAGCCAGGTGCGCGGGCCGAGCCAGCCGACACTGTCGAGGTAGTCCACCGTGCGCAGGCCGAAACGCTGCAGGCAGAAGTCTTCTTCATCGAGGGTTTCCGCCAAGTGGGTGTGCAGGCGCACATCGAGTTGGTCGGCCAGTTCGGCGCTGGCGCGCATGATTTCCGGCGTGACGGAAAACGGCGAGCAGGGCGCCAGGGCAATCTGGATCTGCGCGCCGTCGCCCCGCTGGTGGTATTCGCGGATCAGGCGTTGGCTGTCGTCAAGGATCACTTGGCCTTGTTGCACCGTCTGCTGTGGCGGCAGGCCGCCGTCGGCTTCGCCCAGGCTCATGGAACCGCGGGTGAGCATGGCGCGCATGCCCAGTTCGCGCACGCTTTGCACCTGTACATCGATGGCATTTTCCAGGCCGTCGGGGAACAGGTAGTGGTGATCGGCCGCCGTGGTGCAGCCCGAGAGCAGCAGCTCGGCGAGTGCAACTTTAGTGGCCAGCGCGAGTTTTTCCGGGGTCAGCCGTGCCCATACCGGGTACAGGGTTTTCAACCAGGGAAACAGCGGCTGGTTGACCACCGGCGCCCAGGCGCGGGTCAGGGTCTGGTAGAAATGGTGGTGGGTGTTGATCAGCCCCGGGAGGATCACGTGTTCGCGCGCGTCGAACACCTGCGCGCAGGGTTGTGCGGGGGCTTGGCCCAGGGGCAGCAGCTCGGTGATCACACCGTCTTGCAGCACCAGGCCGCCACGGGCGTCGAGGCCGTTGGCAGTGAAAATCGCGAGGGGGTTTTTTAACCAGATACGGGTCGCAGGCATTGGCCGGCTCCTCTGAATGATGGGTTCAGGTTTGCCAGCTCAGTGTTGCCCTGTCTGCTGATCCAGGGTCGCCGGTGAGGGCGAGGTGCAGAGTCTACTTGTAGTCTATGTTCGGGTCTATCTGTAGGAACGCGCTGCTTTTGAGACCATCGCCGGCAAGCGCTCCCACAGTGGAGTGGCGTTACCAGGCGATGGTGTCGCCCTTGTAGTCGATGAAGTGATGGCCGCCCTTGCCGGTGTAGGCGTTCACCTGGTCCACCAGGCCGCGCACGCTGGTGTCGACATCGATATGCGCGTTTTCGCCGCCCATGTCGGTCTTCACCCAGCCCGGATGAAGCGACAGCACGGTGAGCTTGTGGTCACCGAGTTGCGTGATAAAGCTGTTGGTCATCGAGTTGAGCGCGGCCTTGCTCGCCTTGTACAGCGCCAGGTCCGAGCCATCGGGGATGGTCACGCTGCCCAGCACCGAACTCATGAACGCCAGCACACCGCTGTCCTTGCGGATCTGCCCGACAAAGCGCTGGGCCAGGTTGATCGGCGCCACGGCGTTGGTGTAGAACAGCTGGCCGACTTCCGCCAGGGTGGCATGACCAGGTTCCTGATTGGCGGGGCCCTTGACGCCGGCGTTGACGAACAGCAAGTCGAAGGTGCGGTCCTTGAGGCGCTGGTTCAGGGCGATCACGGCTTGTTGATCGTCCATGTCGAGCTTCTCGATCTGCACCGGGCCGACGGCTTTGAGGGCATCGGCCTTGTTCGGATCACGCACGGTGGCGGTCACGTCCCAGCCATCCTTGAGCAATTGCTTGACCAGGCCAAGGCCCAGCCCGCGCGAGGCGCCGATGATCAGTGCGGTTTTTGGCGTAGACATGAAGGGCTTCCTTTGAAATCGCGGTTCAGGGAATTCAGTGCACAACAGTAGCAGTTTCAGCGTTGCAGCAGGATACGTCCTCGGCTCAAGTCGGCGAGCTGGGTTTGCAGGGTGTCGATCTGGGTTTCGCCCAGGGCCAGTTGCAGCTCCACGCCGTTGGCGGTGAAGTTTTCCTCGACGACGAGCCCGCCGAGTTCGGCGACGCGCAGCTTGACCAGGTTCAGTTCGGAGAAGCTGCAGGCGCAACTCAGCGGCACGCGGCTGATCAGCTCGATGCGCTCGGCGGCCTGCAGGCATTTATTCGCGCCGCCGCCATAGGCGCGCGCGAGGCCGCCGGTGCCCAGTTGGATGCCGCCGTACCAGCGGATCACCAGCACGGCGACCTGATCGAATCCTTGTGCCTCGATGGCCGCAAGGATGGGCCGCCCAGCGGTGCCGCCAGGTTCACCGTCGTCATTGCTGCGGTATTGATCGGCGAGCTTCCAGGCCCAGCAGTTGTGCGTGGCATTCAAGTCGCTGTGTTGCTCGAAAAACGCCTGGGCGTCCTGCGGGCTGGTGATCGGTGCGGCGAGGGTGATAAAGCGGCTTTTGCGAATTTCTTCGCGAAACTCGCAAAGGCCGGTAAGCGTGAAAGGCATAAGTCGCGTCTTCAGGGGGCCGGCTTGACGCCACAGCCTTTGAGAATGATGTGGATCAGGTTGGTCCCGGCGTCTTCCATGTCTTGCTTGGTCAGCTTGGTGCGCCCGGTGACACGGCAGATCTGGGTGGCGAAGTCGGCGTAATGCTGGGTGCTGCCCCACAACAGGAAGATCAGGTGTACCGGGTCGACCGGGTCCATCTTGCCGGCATCCATCCAGGCCTGGAACACCGCCGCCCGGCCGCTGAACCAGGCGCGGTAGTCCTGGCTGAAATATTCGGTCAGGCATTCGCCGCCGCTGATGATCTCCATCGCGAAGATCCGCGAGGCCTGGGGTTGGCGCCGCGAGAATTCCATCTTGGTGCGAATGTAGCGGGTGAGGGCTACAGCCGGGTCATCATCGGCGGTCAGGGCGTTGAAGGTACTGTCCCACAACTCCAGGATATTGCTGAGCACCGCGATATACAGGCCCAGTTTATTGGTGAAGTAGTAATGCAGGTTGGCCTTGGGCAGCCCGGCGCTCGCGGCGATCGTGTTCATGCTGGTGCCTTTGTAGCCATGGCGCGCGAACTCATCTTCAGCAGCCTGGAGAATCGCTTGTTCGTTCTTTTGCCGAATGCGGCTGGCGGGTTTACCGGCGGGGTTGCTGTGGGCAGGAACTTCGAGGCTCATGGAGGTTTCCGTGCTGATCGATGATGGCGACGTGTGCACAGATAACCCACCCTCAAGCCTCAGACAAGTCCCGATGCAATAAAACCGTCAAAGCGGTTCAAGGCTGTCGCTTTCCGACGCGCGGTTTGCGGCAACCGAGGTCGCTTTGGTTTCCGGCAGTAATAGGCACAACACAATCGCCGTCAGCCCGCCGCTGGTGATGGCCGAGTCGAACAGGTTCTGCACCAGGACGGGCATCAAGTGCAGCAGGTTGGGTTGGGCGGCAATGCCCAGGCCGACGCCGAATGAAGTGGCGATGATCAGCATGCTGCGCCGGTCCAGCGGCGCCTGGGCCAGGATGCGCACGCCGGCGGCGGCCACGCTGCCGAACATCACCAGGGTCGCACCGCCCAGCACCGGCTTGGGGATCTGCTGCAGCACCGCGCCAATCAACGGGAACAGGCCCAGGGCGAACAGCACCACGCCGATGTACAGCCCGACGTAACGGCTGGCCACGCCGGTGAGTTGGATCACGCCGTTGTTCTGCGCAAAGGTGGTGTTGGGGAAGGCGCTGAAGGTGGCGGCGATCATGCAGCTGACGCCATCGCCGAGCACGCCGCCTTTAAGCCGGCTTATATAAGCAGGGCCGCTGATGGGTTGACGGGCGATCATGCAGTTGGCCGTGAGGTCGCCCACGGTTTCGATGCTGCTGATCAGATAAATCAGCGCGATTGGCAGGAACGCGCTCCAGTCGAAGTTGAAGCCGAAGCGAAACGGTATCGGCAGGCTGACCAGAGGCAAGTCGGGCAGGGCGTGTGGCACCAGCTTGCCACTGAACCATGCCGCCAGGCTGCCGAGGGCCAATCCGATAATGATGGCCGAGAGGCGTACCCATGGCGTGTTGGAGCGATTGAGCAGAATGATCGTCAGCACCACGAACAGGCCCAGCGCCAGGTTGGTCGGGGCGCCGAAGTCCGGGGCATTGAAGCCGCCGCCCAAATCCGTGATGCCGACCTTGATCAGGCTGATGCCGATCAGCGTGATGACAATCCCTGTGACCAACGGGGTGATGACCCGGCGCAACTGGCCGATGAAACGACTCAACACGATCTGTACCGCCGCGCCGAAAAAGCACACACCAAAGATGATCGCCAGGATGTCTTCCGGGCTGCCGCCACGTTGCTTGACCAGGAACCCTGCGGACAACACCGCGCCGAGAAACGCAAAGCTGGTGCCCTGCAGGCAGATCATCCCGGCGCCAATGCCGAATGGCCTGCGTGCCTGGATGAAGGTTCCTACGCCGGACACCATCAAAGCCATGCTGATCAGGTAGGGCAAGTGGGCGGTAAGGCCCAGCGTGGACCCGATGATCAGCGGCGGGGTGATGATGCCGACGAAGGCGGCCAATACATGTTGCAAGGCGGCCAGCAGGGAGGGCAGCGGTTTCGGTCGGTCATTCAGGCCGTAGATCAGGTCACTGGGGCTGGTGGATTCTGGTGGCATGGCGGGCAACTCGAGGCGGACGGTTCAAGGTCCTCGTACCCTTGCAAAAAACTGTCCAACTGCTCAGCTTTTTGCGCAGGCCCCGAGTTAGCGCGTTGCTGCCAGGCTTTCCAGGAAACTTTCCAGCACCAAATGAGGGCGACGTCCCTTGCGCGTGACCGATGCGAGGCTCAAATCGTAAAAACGTGTAGTCGGTTTCAGCGCGCGCAGTCGGCCTTGTTGCACCCACAGGCTGGCGTAGTGGTCGGGCAGGTAGCCGATGTAGCGACCGGTCAGAATCAGGAACGCCATGCCCTCGCGGTCGGAGGCGCTGGCGGTGCAGTTGAGCGCCTGGTAATGAGCCTGGATCTCGGCGGGCAGGCGGAAGGTGGGGGCGATGGCGTCCTGGGTGTCGATGCGCGCGTCGTCCAGTTGCTTGTCATCGGCATAGAACAGCGGGTGGCCGACGGCGCAGTAGAGCAGCGAGCGTTCGCTGTACAACGGCTGGTATTCGAGGCCGGAGAGGGCGCTGGCCTGGGGCACCACGCCGACGTGCAGGCGACCGTCGAGTACACCTTGTTCCACTTCATTGGGCGCGATCATGCGGATCTGGATCTGCACGTCCGGACCGCGTTCCTTCAACTGCGCCAACGCGTGCGTGATGCGCATGTGGGGCAGGGTGACCAGGTTGTCGGTCAGGCCGATGATCAACTCACCGCGCAGGTGCTGGTGCAGGCCGTTGACCTCGGTGCGAAAGCTTTCCAGGGCACTTAATAGCTGCAGCGCCGATTGGTAGACCTCGCGGCCCTCTTCGGTAAGGGAAAAACCGGCGCGGCCGCGCTGACAGAGTCTTAATCCGAGCCGCTGCTCCAGGTCGCTCATCTGCTGGCTGATCGCGGAGCGGCCGATACCGAGCACGGTCTCCGCCGCCGAAAAGCCGCCGCACTCGACCACGCTGCGAAAGATGCGCAGCAGGCGAATATCGAAGTCGCTGACTTGGGCCAGAGGATCGGGTCGACGGCTGCTCATAGTTTAGTAAAGGCCTGACTGAAGGTTAGAAGAGTTGGATTTCACCGACTTTATCCCCGTGGCAATTTAGCTGCAACAACGCTTTTCAATCCCGACGCTGCCTTTTGCCCTGCGAGGTTTTGCTGATGAACATGCCCGAAAACGCCCCTTCGTCCCTGGCCAGCCAACTGAAGTTGGATGCGCACTGGATGCCCTACACGGCCAACCGTAACTTCCAGCGTGACCCACGGCTGATCGTCGCCGCCGAAGGCAGTTGGCTGACGGATGACAAGGGCCGCAAGGTCTACGATTCGCTGTCGGGCCTGTGGACCTGTGGCGCCGGGCACACCCGCAAGGAAATCCAGGAAGCCGTCGCCAAGCAGTTGGGCACCTTGGACTACTCCCCGGGCTTCCAATACGGTCATCCGTTGTCTTTCCAACTGGCAGAAAAGATCACCGATCTGACCCCGGGCAACCTCAACCACGTGTTCTTCACCGACTCCGGTTCCGAGTGCGCCGACACGGCGGTGAAGATGGTGCGTGCCTACTGGCGCCTGAAGGGCCAGGCCACCAAGACCAAGATGATCGGCCGCGCCCGTGGTTACCACGGGGTGAATATTGCCGGTACCAGCCTGGGCGGCGTCAACGGCAACCGTAAACTGTTTGGCCAGGGCTTGATGGATGTTGACCATCTGCCGCACACCTTGCTGGCGAGCAATGCGTTCTCGCGTGGTATGCCTGAGCAGGGCGGGATTGCCTTGGCCGATGAGCTGCTCAAACTGATCGAGTTGCATGACGCGTCGAACATCGCCGCCGTGTTTGTCGAGCCGATGGCCGGTTCCGCCGGCGTGCTGGTACCGCCACAGGGCTACCTCAAGCGTCTGCGTGAGATTTGCGACCAGCACAACATCCTGTTGGTGTTCGACGAAGTGATCACCGGTTTCGGCCGTACCGGCTCGATGTTCGGCGCCGACAGCTTCGGTGTGACCCCGGACCTGATGTGCATCGCCAAGCAAGTCACCAACGGCGCGATCCCGATGGGCGCGGTGATTGCCAGCAGCGAGATCTATCAGACTTTCATGAACCAGGCGACGCCTGAGTACGCGGTGGAATTCCCTCACGGCTACACCTACTCGGCGCACCCGGTAGCCTGCGCTGCCGGCCTTGCGGCATTGGACCTGCTGCAGAAGGAAAACCTGGTGCAGAGCGTAGCCGAAGTCGCCCCGCACTTTGAGAATGCGCTGCACGGCTTGAAGGGCAGCAAGAACGTGATCGACATCCGTAACTATGGCCTGGCCGGTGCGATCCAGATTGCCCCGCGTGACGGTGATGCGATCGTGCGTCCATTCGAGGCCGGCATGGCGTTGTGGAAGGCCGGTTTCTACGTGCGCTTTGGCGGTGACACCCTGCAGTTCGGGCCCACCTTCAACAGCAAGCCGCAGGACCTGGATCGTCTGTTCGATGCGGTCGGCGAAGTGCTGAACAAGATCGACTGATTTCTCCTTCTATATAGAACAACTTTTCAGGAGCCCTGCATG
>Ga0153921_1000555_pt1 | contig 19267 bp, 21 predicted proteins | sample TSNJ005MetaG_FD_104691 | JGI IMG/M metagenome (GOLD analysis project Ga0153921, IMG submission 104691) | Attine ant fungus gardens microbial communities from New Jersey, USA - TSNJ005 MetaG | ecosystem: Host-associated > Fungi > Mycelium > Unclassified | place: USA: New Jersey, Brendon T. Byrne... | reverse complement strand
TATTTCTCGGAGCTAAACGGTTCTGTCCCGACCTCTTTTTAGCACTATCCTTTAGGTTGAATGAAGTCTGCTTGCCATTTTCCAAGAGATGGATTGTAATCAAAATACCAAAGTTGTGAAAAATATTGTTTTTGATGCTTGTATCCCGATAAAACACAACCGCTTTGAGTATCTTCCTCGTAGTCAATACAAGAAAAATGAAGCATCAGTGAAAAACTGTTTTCACTAATAGGATGATAATTCGAAGCTGGCGCTACTTTCACTTTTTTTACATGATTTCTGATGCCCGCTTGTTGATTTTCTTGTAATACTGCAAGATGTTTTTGATAAAGTTTTTCTGTATAGTTATCTTTGACTACAGACAAGTTTTCTTGATCCCACGCTTGTTGTATTTCTTTTAAGAGTGCCTTTTTTTCTTTTGATGTTCCAGGTAATGCTGCCCACATTTCTTGAAAAGCGCCTTCATCGACTGGTTGATTTCTGCGGCGTCTTTGCCAAATCATCGCGCCCCCCCCCCCAAAAAAGAACAAAAAACACTGTTGAAATTAAGCCTTCCAGTGGCGTTGTGTTGCTGGTCCCAGTCTCGTTATGATGAACATAACTTCTTGATCCATCACCGCTTGGCGAAAAACCATTCGAGGGATTACCCCCGCTAGGACTTTCTACACGTCCACCGCCGTAGCCACCAGCTACAGCCGCTGCTTGATTAGGCCATAAACAAAAGGCCATGGCACAACCCACAAAAACCAAAATTAACTTTCTCATTTTCTCACCTTTCGACCCCTTCAAACCAACAAATGAATAAATAGACGCAGAATACTAAACAAAGCGCCAAGATTAACAATGATTAATAATACCTTCAGCCATCTGCCATATGGTTGTACTGATTGATAACTTCGTTGATAAATACTCAAGCCAAACAGGACCGCTGGCCACATAAATATACTAGATCTTGGGCCAAACGAATTACCCTCGCCCCAAAAATTCACATGAATGGGCACATGAGCTGGTAAATCAGGATAAAACACCGCACTTAATAACAGTAAACTAACTGCCAAGACACTTGTAACAATAAATAACCCCTGACTAACTTTTTCAATCTGCTTCTCTCTCATTAATTTAGCTTTCTCCTCTAGTTTAATGATGGATATACTTTCAGTTTATGCCTCCCTATCTGAATTTGCAATAAAAAAAAGACAAGGAAACATTCGATTAAATGTCCTTGCCTCTGTTTTTGAAAATCCTAAATCAAGCCTTTCACACCTATATCTTTTCGGTAGTACATTCCAGGAAATGAGTAATTATCCAATGTTTGATAAACTTTTTTGCGGGCTTCTTCAAGAGTCGAAGCAGTTGCTTCTGCTAAAAAGATTCGTCCGCCAGCCGAAACCAGAGCCGGTTCTGAACGAGTTACCCCTGCATAATAGATGGTTTCACCAGACATTTCGGGCAATGGTAGATTTGTCTTGTATTGATTAGGATAGCCTTCTGCTGCTACAACAACACCAACACTCGCTAACTCATTCCATACAATCGTTGGTTGCTCTTTCGCCAGCAATGAAGAAATTATTTCTGAAAGGGGACTCTCTAAACGGGCCAACACAACTTGTGTTTCTGGATCCCCAAATCGAGCATTAAATTCAATAACCTTGGGGCCAGTTGCTGTTTGGATTAAACCAGCATATAAAATCCCTTGAAACGGACGTTTTTCAGCCACCATTCCTTTAGCAGTCGGTTTCAGTACTTGGCTAATGGCTTGCTGAACCGCTTCTTCTGGGATCTGAGGCACTGGTGTGTAAGCACCCATCCCCCCTGTATTCGGACCAGCATCCCCATCGAAAATCCGCTTATGATCTTGAGCAATCACCATCGGATATACCTTCTCATTAGAAACAAAAGCCATTAAGGAAAATTCTTCTCCTTGCAAAAATTCTTCGATTACAACCGTTTGACCGCTTACTCCAAATTGTTGATCCTCCATCATCGCAACTAGCGCCCGTTTTGCGGCTGCTTTTGTTTCGGCAACTACTACTCCTTTTCCAGCTGCCAAACCATCCGCCTTAATAACAATTGGTACTCCTTGCTGTTCAATATATTCTAAGGCAGGTGCCAAACGTCGAAAGACCCGATATTCCGCCGTTGGAATCTGGTATTTTTGCATAAAATCTTTCGCAAAACTTTTTGAACCTTCAATAATTGCAGCTGCTTTTGTCGGGCCAAAAATCAGTAATCCCGCTGCTTGAAAGGCGTCTACAATCCCTTCAATTAATGGCGTTTCTGGTCCGACGAATGTCCAATCAATCTGATTATCCTTCGCAAATTGAATTAGTTCCGTTTGCTGCTCTTCACTGATAGGTACGGTCCGAATATTATCACCACTCATACCAGGATTACCTGGTGCACAATAAACAGTCTTGACTTTGTCTTCTCGCTGTAATTTTTTGGCGATTGCATGTTCACGACCACCACGCCCAATCACTAATATATTCATCGGTTTCTCCTTTAAAAATTAATGTTTGAAATGACGAGTCCCAGTAAAAATCATCGCAATACCATAATGATTCGCTAGATCAATTGATGCTTGATCTTTAATGCTCCCGCCTGGCTGAATAATTGCTTGAATGCCATGTTGTGCAGCATATTCCACGCTATCTGCCATGGGGAAAAAGGCATCACTTGCTAAGACGGCCCCTTGTAATTTTCCAGCTGCTTGGGCTTGATCAACTGCAATTTTTACTGACCCAATTCGATTCATTTGACCAGCGCCAATCCCCACCGTTTGGCTTTCATTGGCTAAAACAATAGCATTTGATTTTACATGCTTGACTGCTTTCCAAGCAAAGTTCAATGCGTCTCTTTCAGCTGGTGTGGGTTGGCGCTCTGTAACAACTTGCCATGCTTGGTCATTTTCAACAACTGTATCCTGTTCTTGAATTAATAACCCGCCCATAACAGAAACTAATTCCACCGCTTTTTTTTCTTGAGCATGAAAATCTAACGTTAACAAACGAAGATTCTTTTTCTGAGATAACAGTGCCAAAGCTTCTTCCTCAAAACTAGGCGCAATAATTATCTCTAAAAAGATTTGATGCATTTCAGCCGCAGTCGCTTGGTCCACTGGACGATTCAAAACAACAATGCCACCAAAAATTGAAACTGGATCTGCTTCAAATGCCTGACGATAGGCTGCCAAAATCGTTTTTCCTGTTCCAATTCCACATGGGTTCATATGTTTAACAGCGACGACCGTAGGTTCTGTAAACTCGCTAGCAATCCGGAGTGCTGCATCAGCATCTCGAATGTTGTTATATGACAGTTCTTTGCCATGAAGTTGTCGAGCGGAAGCAATGGATAATGATACAGGTACAACGGATTGATAAAAGGTGGCTTGTTGATGGCTATTTTCGCCATAACGCAATGTTTGCTTACGTTCATAAGTAAGCGTCTGTTTCTCTGGTTCAGTTTCACCCACTTGCGTCGTTAAATAGTCAGCGATAAGCGCGTCATAAGCAGCGGTATGACGAAAGACTTTTGCTGCTAATCTTTTTCTAGTGGCTAACTGGCTAGTTCCAGTGCTGCTAATTTCACTTAATACCTGTTCATAATCACTAGGATCAACCACTGCTGTTACGTCTTGATAATTTTTTGCCGCTGAACGTAACATGCTAGGACCGCCAATATCAATCATTTCAATCGCTTCTGCTTCAGAGATCGCTGGTTTTAAAATTGTTTCTTTAAATGGATAAAGATTCACTACTACAAGGTCAATAAAGTGAATGCCTTGTTCAGTCAGTGCTTTTTGATGCGCTTGGTTTCCCCTTTTTGCCAAAAGTCCGCCATGGATATTCGGATGTAACGTTTTGACACGGCCATCTAACATTTCTGGAAAGCCAGTGATGTCGTCAATAGCAAGTGTCGGTACCCCCGCTTCTTCTAAGACAGTCCTTGTTCCCCCAGTGGAGATAACTTCAAAGCCATTTGCAACTAAGCCTGCTGCAAATGTTGTCACTCCTGTTTTGTCTGAAACGCTAATCAATGCTCTTTTGGTCATTTCATTGTCTCCTTTACAATTTGTGAAATTATTTTTGGGTACCATTCGTGCTCAAGAGCATGAATTTTCTCTGTTAATGTGTCCAATGTATCTTCAGTATCAATCTTGGTGGTTGTTTGGAAAATAATCGGTCCTGTATCAACCCCAGAGTCAACATAATGGATAGTGATTCCTGTTATTTTCACTCCATAATGAAATGCCTCTTCAATTCCGTGAAGACCTGGAAAACTAGGTAACAGAGAAGGATGAATATTGACGATTCTCTTTGGATAAGCCTCCAGTAAAGTCTTGCCGATAATTCTCAAATAACCAGCTAACACGATTAAATCGATCTGATGCTCTTTTAAATGTTTCAATACTTGTTCTTCATACTGCCCACGAGATGGAAAATCAGATGGTGAAAAGCAAACAACGGGAATCTTGCGTTTTTGGGCACGGGTCAATACATAGGCTTCAGGCTGGTCACAAAAGACTAAGCTCAACTGCCCTGCGATTTTTTTTTGGGAAAAAGCTGCAGCAATCGCCTCAAAATTGCTACCATTGCCAGATGCAAAAACAGCTATCTTCATAAGGCTTCCTTAAAAATAACGGCTTTCGTTTTCCTAGGTACCAAACGACCAATTTCAAAAGCTTCTGGCAAAAGCTCCTGAACTTTTTCAACATGCTCTGGACTCACCGCTAAAATCATCCCTAAGCCCATATTGAAAATTTCATACATTTCTTCAGATGGAATTTCACCGTATTTTTGAATCAATTTAAAAATTGGTAGCACTAGCCAACTATTTAATTGAATCTCTGCAGCTAATGAAGAAGGAAACATTCTTGGTAGATTTTCTAAAAACCCGCCGCCAGTAATATGCGCAGCCCCATGCACGAGTCCTGCTTTTAACAATGGCAATAATTCCTTCACATAAATTTTTGTTGGTGTTAATAATTCTTCCCCTAACGTTTTGGGTGCCAATTCTGGAAGCTTGTCCGTTGTTTTAAACGAATGTTTCTTAAAAAAAACATTTCTTACTAACGAGTAACCATTAGAATGAAGACCACTTGAAGGAAGACCAATCAAGAAATCGCCTTCTTTTACGTTACTTGGTGTCAAGAGTTGACTTTTCTCAGCAATACCCACGGCAAAACCAGCCACGTCATAAGCATCTGCTTCATACATATCAGGCATTTCAGCTGTTTCGCCCCCAATTAAGGCTGCATTCGCCTCACAACAGCCAGTCGCAACACCCGCAACAATTGCTTCAACTTTAGCTGGATTAACGGTCCCTAACGCTAAATAATCTAAAAAATATAACGGTTCGGCGCCTTGTGCGACGACATCATTGACACACATTGCTACACAATCAATTCCGATTGTCTCGTGTTTCTGTTCTTCAATTGCCAAGAGTAACTTTGTGCCTACGCCATCCGTTCCTGATACCAAAACTGGTTCTTTAAGCTTGTAACTACTTAAATCAAAACAACCACCAAAACCACCAAGCATGCCCAACGTTCCCGTCCGTTGTGTCTTTTGGCTATGCTTTTGAATTCGTTCCACTACTTCGTATCCTGCCTCAACATTTACGCCAGCTTTTGAATAGGCATTTTCCATGTCAATTCCTCCTAGTTTCTTTTTTCAAGGATGCTTGATATTGTTCTTCATAATCATACAAAGGCGTTGGATAGTCTCCATTAAAGTAAGCCATACACAGCCCAGAATAAGGAGCATCATAATTTAATTGAATCCCATCAATCAGCCCTGCTTCACTCAAAAAAGCCAGCGAATCTGCGCCAATCTGCTCTTTGATCTCTTCAATTGAATAGTTTGCCGCAATTAGTTCGTCCCGCGTCTGTATATCAATGCCATAAAAACACGGATATTTTAATGGTGGTGAAGCAATTCTGACATGAACTTCTTGCGCTTCTGCTTCTTTTAATAAATGAATAATGCGCCGAATAGTGGTCCCGCGAACAATCGAATCATCTACTAAAACGACTTTTTTTCCTTTGACCACGCCACGAACTGCTGATAGTTTCATACGGACACCTTGTTCTCTTAATTCTTGTGTCGGCTGGATGAACGTTCGAGCGACATATTGATTTTTTACTAAACCTAGTTCGTAAGGTATCTGTGCTTCTTCTGCATAGCCGCTAGCTGCAGACAATGACGAGTTCGGTACCCCAATTACCATATCAGCTGCGACTGGACTTTCGATTGCCAAGTTCTTCCCCATCCTTTTACGAGCTGTATGCACATTAACTCCAGCAATATTTGAATCTGGCCGTGCAAAATAAATATATTCCATTGCACAAATTGCCGGTTGGACTTCCGTAGTGAAAACCTCTATTTTCAAGCCTTCATCAGAAATGATGACTACTTCACCAGGCGCCACATCTTGAATAAAGCGAGCCCCAACTGTTTCTAATGCACACGTTTCGGATGCCACAACGTACGCCCCATTGTTCATTTGTCCGATGGAGAGAGGGCGAAAGCCGTTGGGATCCAGTGCAGCAATCATCATCGTTTCTGTTAATAAAAGATAAGCAAAGCCACCCTTAACCAAATTCAAGCTCTCTTTTAGTTTATCGAGAAACGAGGCAGCAGTGCTTTTTCGAATCAAGTGCATTAAAATTTCAGTGTCTGAATTGGAATGAAAAATAGCGCCTTCTCTTTCTAGTTGTTTTCGTAAACGCTTGGCATTTGTCAAATTGCCATTGTGTGCTAACCCAATTTGACTATCATAAAATTTAAATAAAAATGGCTGAATATTATCCACGCTACCCGTACCAGCGGTTGCATAGCGTACATGACCAATAGCCGCCGTTCCTTCTAACGCATTCAGTTGTTCTTGCTTTTGGAATACTTCTGCTAACAAACCTAAATCACGGTGGCCATCTAATTTCCCAGAATTGTTCGCCACAATTCCCGCGCCTTCTTGGCCTCGATGCTGCAAGCTGTGTAAACCAAAATAGGTCACTTGTGCCGCATCAGGATGACCCCAAATACCAAAAATACCACACTCTTCATTTAAGCTTTTTGCTTCATAAGACATGGAATCGCATCCTCCCATAAGGCTTTGGCTTCTTTTGTTGAACAATTGATCACATCATCTAACGCATGAATGACCAAACCAGTTTCAGTCACTTTCCCAATATGTTGAGCTTTTCTTCCGATAAGTGTTTCAAATGCTTCTTGATGCTGGGGACTAACTGAAAGAATAAAACGGGATTGCGTCTCCGCAAATAGATATTCTTTTTTTAATGGCAGTGTCACCTGTAACCCCAGTTCGTTAGCAAAAGCCGACTCGGCTAAAGCAACGGCAACGCCGCCTTCAGCGCAATCATGCGCGCTAGCAACTAGGCCTGCTTGAATTGCTTTTAAAACTAATTCTTGGTTTGCTTTTTCCTCTTTTAAATCAAATGAGCGTAATTGCCCTTCAATTCGACCCAGTTGCATTTTTTGAATTTCTGAGCCGTTAAAATCTGCGTGGGTTTCACCGATGAGATAAATTAAGTCATCCACTTGTTTAAACGCTTGTGTGGTAATTTGTGAAACATCTTCAATCACGCCCACCATGCCGATCATTGGCGTTGGATAAATGGCTTGACCATCTGTTTCATTGTAAAGAGAGACGTTCCCTGAAATCACGGGTGTTCCTAGCTGACGGCAGGCTGCGGCGATTCCATCCGCTGACGTCCATAATTCCCAAAAACTTTCTGGTTTATCAGGGGAACCATAATTCAAACAATCAGTGATAGCCAAAGGTTGTGCTCCACTTGCTACAATATTACGGGCTGCTTCTGCAACCGCAATTTGCCCACCTATTTCAGGATTTAAATACAAATAACGGCTATTACAATCTGTCGTCATCGCTAAGGCTTTATTGGCGCCCCGCACTCTTAAAACAGCTGCATCACTTCCTGGTTGCACCACTGTATTCGTTTGTACTTGACTATCATAGGTTTCGTAAACTGATTTTTTCGATGCAATCGTTGGCTGTTGCAATAGGCGTTTTAATAATTCCGTGCTATTCGTAATTTCTGGAATGAAGGGCGCTAATTTTTTAAAAGCACGCATCCGCTCTGGTTCTTGATAGGCTTTCTGGTAGACAGGGGCTTCTTCTGCCAAAGCATCTACTGGTACATCTGCGACTATTTTGCCACCGTGAAAGACACGATACTGTCCATCATCTGTTACGGAGCCAATCGCTACCGCTTCTAAGTCATACGTTTGAAACAATTCACAAACTTGCTGTTCTGCTCCTTTTTCCACACAGATTAACATCCGTTCTTGGGACTCAGACAAGAGCATTTCATAGGGGCTCATCTGCGTCTCTCTCTGCGGAACTTTATCCAGCTCTAGAATCAAGCCTGAACCTGCTTTTGATGCCATTTCAGCACTTGAAGAAACCAAGCCAGCCGCCCCCATATCTTGGATGCCGATTAAAATATCTTGATGATTTTTGATTAAATCAAGACAAGCTTCCAATAATAATTTTTCCATAAACGGATCACCTACTTGTACCGCAGATCGTTGCTGTTCTTCACCTTCACTAAATTCTTCTGAAGCAAAGGTCGCACCGTGAATTCCATCTCGTCCTGTTTTCGCACCTACGTAAAGAATGCTATTTCCGACGCCTTTTGCTTGGCCTTTTTGAATCTCATCATGACGAATCAATCCCACACACATAGCATTAACAAGTGGGTTTCCTTGATAACATGGCTCAAAAGCAATTTCACCGCCAACGGTTGGAATACCAATACAATTTCCATAACCGCTAATCCCCGCCACAACTTCTTGAAACAAATAACGTGTTCGTGCATCCGTCAGTTCGCCAAATCTTAGCGAATCCAGTAAAGCAATCGGCCGCGCCCCCATACTGAAAATATCGCGAATAATTCCACCAACGCCTGTAGCTGCTCCTTCGTAAGGTTCTACTGCAGAAGGATGATTATGGCTCTCTGCTTTAAAAACAACAGCTAATCCGTCACCAATATCGACAATCCCAGCTCCTTCACCAGGGCCTTGAAGCACTTGTGGCCCTTCCGTCGGAAACTTTTTTAAAACGGGCTTGGAATTTTTGTAAGAGCAATGTTCACTCCACATCACGGAGAATAAGCCAGTTTCTGTATAATTAGGTTCTCTTTGCAAAATGGTCTCAATCTGATGATATTCTTCATCTGTTAGTCCCCATTCTGCATACAACCGTGTCTCCTTGATTTCTTTTGGTGTTGGTTCATTCATCATTGGCTTAATTCCTTTCCAAAGTTTTTAATGATTGAAGCAAAAAAGCTGCGTCCATCTGTTGAACCTAACAATTCTTCCATCGCTCGTTCCGGATGAGGCATCATTCCTAGAACATTGCCCTGTTCATTACAAATACCAGCAATATTCGCAAGACTACCGTTCACCTTTTCTTGATACGTAAAAACAATTTGGTTCTTTTCTTTCAGCTCTTTCAACGTTTTTTCATCACAATAGTAATTCCCTTCGCCATGCGCTACTGGTAAATGTATCGAAACATTTTCAGGATACTCGCTTGTAAACTTTGTGTGCGTATTCACTTTCAATGGGACACTTTTACAAATAAAACGAAGCGAATCATTTCTTAACAACGTACCAGGAAGCAAGCCAATTTCTGTTAAAATTTGAAAGCCATTACAAGTACCAAAAACCATTTTGCCTTCTGTAGCAAAGCGAATCACCTCATTGATAATTGGCGAAAACCGAGCAATTGCACCACAACGTAAGTAATCGCCATAAGAAAAACCGCCCGGCAATAACACGCCATCAAATTTTGCTAAAGAAGTGGCATCATGTCGGACAAATTCTGCATCAACGCCCATCACCTCTTTGACAGCCCACAATAAGTCTGCATCACAATTGGATCCTGGAAAAACAATCACTGCCAATTTCATTTAAATTTCCTCCAAAGATAAAATTTCAAAACGATAGGATTCCATATTTACATTGGCTAATAGTTGATCACAAATTTGTTCAATTTTCTCTTCAATTGCTTCTGTCTGCTGGACGTGCATTTCAAAATACTTACCGACACGGATTTCGGCTACTTCTGTAAAACCAAGCCGATGGACTGCTTCCTTAACCGCTTCACCTTGGGGATCCAAAATTGATTCTTTATACGTAACATAGACTTTGACAAAATACATACGCGCTTCCTCCTCAATTAGCTGTTAGTAAACGTTGTAAAACTTCTTCATATACAGGAACTATTTCTCCTAATTCACGGCGATAAACATCTTTATCCAGATGTTCGTTTGTGTTTAAATCCCATAAACGACAGGTGTCTGGAGAAATTTCATCTGCCAGTAACAATTGATTGGCCTTCGTCCGACCAATCTCGATTTTAAAATCGATCAAACAAATATTGAGGCGTTGAAAGAGTTGACTAAGCGCCTGATTAATTTGTAAAGCCAATGCTTTAATCTCCACAATTTCAGCAGGAGTGGCTACTTTTAGAAATTGAATATGGTCTTCGTTAATAAAAGGATCATCCAGACGATCTTCTTTGTAATAAAATTCGATAATGGGCGTCACTAATTTAGTGCCCTCTTCAATCGCTAAACGCTTTGAAAAACTTCCTGCCGCATAATTACGTACGACAACTTCCAAAGGAATCATTTCTACGGCCTGAATTAATTGTTCGTGTTCAGATACTTTTTTGATAAAATGATTGGGAATCTTTTGTTGCTGTAAATGTTCAAAAATTAGACTAGTGATTTGATTATTTAAAGCGCCTTTCCCAAGAACTTTGTCTTTTTTTTGACCGTTTAAAGCTGTTGCTTGATCAAGATATTCCACAAAAAGAACCGCTGCATTTTCTGTTTGATACAACTTCTTCGCTTTTCCTGTATACACAAGTGCTTTCTTTTCCATTCTTTCCCTCTTCTCGTTAGCTTCATGAACGCTATTCTTTCTAAGTCAGCTGATTCACATCAGTTAAAAACTTACATTAGTTACAAAAAAACAACAATCGTTCGTGTTTGTTGAATGTAAAAATAAAAAACTTGCTTGGAGCAAGCATTTATTAAGTTACGTTCCAAATACCAACAGTCTCAATTTCCTTTAACGTTTCTGATAAACAAGGGGTTGTAATGGTGACGTGGCCCATTTTTCTGCCAACTTTTGATTCGGCTTTTCCATAGTAATGGACTTGCCAAGTGGGTTTTGACGTGCATAACTGGTAGCTTTTTTCTAAGTGTTCACCTAAGAGATTCACCATAACCACTGGTTGAAGTAACTGGGGTAACCCAATGCCCCAATTGCTAATCCCTCGAATATGCGCATCAAATTGACTAAATGAGCAAGCTTCAATAGAGTAATGACCTGAGTTATGAGGCCGTGGCGCTAATTCATTGACGTACAACTCTTCTGAATCCGTTAAAAACAGTTCGATAGCTAAAACCCCAGATAAATTTAATTCCTCAGCAATGTGTTGCGCCAATTCCGCTGCTTTTTGTTGCACATTCTCAGAAATTCGAGCTGGCACAATTGATTCATGCAAGATATTCTTTCGATGAATGTTTTCAGATGCAGGAAAGCTTTGGTAACCATGCTTATTCCCTGCAACGATGATTGAAAGTTCTTTAGTGAAAGGCACCCACTTTTCTAATTCACAAGTAGCGTTAGCTAATAATTCAGTCGCTTGGGAGAAATCCTCTTCGCATTTTAAGACGACCTGTCCTTTTCCATCGTATCCCCCTTGAATAGTTTTTAAGACACATGGAAAACCAATCTTTTCTGTTGCTTGTGGCAGCTCTTTCTGACTTTTCACTTCCGCAAAAGGGGCAATCTTACAGCCAATCGATTGAAGAAACGTTTTTTCAAGCAATCGATTTTGAGTAATTTTTAACAATTCTGTTCCTTGTGGCAACTTTTCTAGTGGAATGGCCTTTTCTAGGGAGGCCACTTCAATATTTTCAAATTCATAGGTGATCACATCGCATAACTCTGCTAGTTCAGTTAAAGCAGATATCTGATCAAAGGCTGCCACAATTTGACGGTCAGCTACTTGACCAGCTGGACTATTGAGCGTTGGGTCCAACACAATCATTTGGAAACCCATTTTTTTACCACTCATGACTAGCATTCGCCCTAACTGTCCCCCACCTATAATGCCAATAGTTGCTCCGACTTTTAAAGGTTTATTCAAGTTGTTCCCCACTTTCCATAACCGCTTTTTCCAATGATTGTCGTCTTGCTTGGATTCTTTCTGCTAACTGTAAATCATCAATACTTAGTATTTCTGCAGCTAATAACCCAGCATTGGTAGCACCTGCTGAGCCAATCGCAGTTGTTGCTACAGGAACTCCGCCTGGCATCTGCACAATAGACAACAGTGAATCAATACCGTTTAATGTTCGTGTTTTAACTGGAACACCAATGACAGGTAAGGTTGTCTTTGCAGCTACCATCCCTGGTAAATGGGCCGCTCCACCAGCGCCAGCGATAATAACCTTCAATCCTTTTGTTCGTGATTCCTCTGCAAAACGAAACATCAAATCAGGGGTCCTATGTGCTGATATCACTCGTTTTTCATAAGGAATTTTCAACCCTTCTAACACAAGACAAGCAGCTTTCATCGTTGCCCAGTCTGAAGTACTTCCCATAATCACAGCGACTAATGGTTTCATGAATGTAATAACTCCTTCCGCCTTTTTTCACTGTTATTCTAACAATGAGAAAAAGAGATGTCAAAGAAAAACCGAAATATTATATATTAAGATTATATAATGTTCGTGTTTACCAAAAAAAGAGCCATCGGAAAGATGACTCTTTTTTGCTATTTTTAGCGTTGCTTCCTCTTTAAGAAGAAACATCGCCTGTATTAATAACTGGTTGTGTGCCCTTATCAGTAATGATTGAGACTAGTAAATTATTAATAAGTTGTACTTTTCGTTCATCGGTAAAATTAATTTCTTGCCCTTCTTCGATCTGTTCTAAGGCCATTTGTGTCATGCTTACCGCACCTTCAACAATTGTTTGTCGAGCCGCTAAGATTGCTTTTGCTTGCTGTCTTTGCAACATGGAGCTAGCTATTTCAGTTGCATAAGCTAAATGATTCAACCGTGTTTCGATAACCTCTACACCAGCCACTGCTAAGCGTTCTTGCAATTCTTTGGTTAACTCCTCGGAAATTTGTTCGGTATTTCCTCGCAGAGTTACATCATTATCTGAAAAAGTGTCATAAGGATATTGTGTTGCTACATGCCGGATTGCCGTTTCGCTTTGAATTTCCACAAAGTCTTGATAATAATCGACATTAAATAACGCCTTAGCTGTATCGACTACCCGAAAAACGATGACCGCAGAGATTTCGATTGGATTCCCGTCAGAGTCATTGACTTTTAATAGAGAACTATTGAAATTTCGTACTTTCAAAGAAATGTTCATTTTTTGCGTAAATGGAATGGTAATAAACAACCCATTTTCTTTAATCGTACCTAAGTAGCGACCAAAAAATAAAATAGCTTTCGCCTGATTGGGACTAACAATGGTTAAAGAACTTAAAAATAAAATAGCCCCAATTAACAAAATAATACCTAAAACTACAAGAACTCCATTGGTATGACTCGCTCCATAAATAAATAAACCAATTCCCGCAATTAAAATAACTAATAAGCTCGCAATTCCTACGTAACCACTCATATAAAATGTTTTTTTCTCTTCCATCTGTTTCACTCTCCTAACTCATTTATCTGGTCCTTATTATACACCTCATTGCCTTCAATAGAGTAACTTTTAACATTAAATAAACTGATTTTTTCGGGGCTCTTGTAGTATACTGAGAACAAAGAAATCCCAAGAAAAGGAGTGATAGAATGCGCTATTTAAGCAAGGACATTTTAGAGGAAGTCATCACTCAACGCCCCTCTGACTCTTATAAAAGTAATTTTGGGCGTGTTGTATTAATCGGAGGAAACCGTCAATATGGCGGAGCCATCATCATGAGTACCGAAGCGTGTATCAATAGTGGCGCTGGTCTCACCACTGTGATTACTGATGTTAAAAATCACGGGCCTTTACATGCAAGATGCCCAGAAGCGATGGTCGTGGGCTTTGAAGAAACAGCCCTTCTGACGGACGTCGTAGAGCAAGCGGAGGTTATTTTAATTGGTCCAGGTTTAGGCTTAGATGCTACTGCACAACAAATATTAAAGATGATACTCGCCCAACATCAAAAACAACAATGGTTAATTATCGATGGCTCAGCGATTACCCTGTTTAGCCAAGGCAATTTTTCCCTTACCTATCCTGAAAAAGTTGTTTTCACACCTCATCAAATGGAATGGCAACGTTTGAGTCACTTACCTATTGAGCAACAAACACTGGTAAATAACCAGCGCCAACAAGCAAAATTAGGCAGTACGATTGTTTTAAAAAGTCATCGCACCACAATTTTCCACGCAGGAGAACCTTTTCAAAATACAGGCGGCAACCCTGGGATGGCTACTGGCGGAACTGGGGATACCTTGGCTGGCATCATTGCTGGTTTTTTAGCTCAGTTTAAGCCGACAATTGAAACCGTTGCTGGCGCCGTCTACTTACACAGTCTCATTGGTGATGATTTGGCCAAAACCGACTATGTTGTTTTACCAACGAAGATTAGTCAAGCCTTGCCGATATATATGAAAAAATATGCCCAGCCACACACTGCACCTGATTCTGAACTATTGGAACAGAAGCGTTCGAGATAAAACCCGAAAAGGCTAAATGGTGACAAATTTTGGGTTAAAAAGCAGGATTTAAGCCTGGGCCGAAAATCAAAAGCGATTTTCAGCCTAGGCTCTCTTTTTATTTTTCCTTATAAACATTTTTTAACGTTAATGGAGCGCCAAAGGTATGAAAATTCAAGCCTTTGACTTTATCATTTTGCAGGACTGTTTGTTCATTTTGGCTAAGTGGAATCATACCAGCAGTCGTTTCAATCACTTCTTTTTCAGCTGCAATCAGTGTCGCCCATCTTTTTTCTGGCTCTAAGGCATAGGTTGTGGCTGCTTCATCTAATAATTTGTCATAGACAGGGTTCTGATAATTGCGATCATTGCCCTTGTATAAAGTCATCAGGGTAGAAATAGGATCTTGATAGTCTGGTGTCCAGTAAATTAAGAATAAATCATAGTCACTTTCTCGCCCAAAGTTCAATGCAGCTTCGGTCGGCAATGCGGTTAGCTCTATTGTCAAACCAGGAAACAGTTCTTGTAGCGAGCCTTGCAAACTTTCACCAATTTTTTTGTAAGAACCATCATCTGTTACCATCAATTCAACGTTAACCTTTTCTCCTAATTCTGCTTGTGCTTTTTTCCAATAACTTTGCGCTTTTTCTTTGTTATAAACCATTAAATCACCTGCTTCTTGACGAAAATCGAGTCCCGTTGTGGGATTCGCCACAAAGCCTTCCGTGATTGCACCATGTAGCGCTTTAGAACCATCTGCAATAATATTATTGACTAGATTTTCTTTATCTATGCCTAAAGCCAACGCTTTACGCAAGTTTTCGTTTGCAAGCGGCGTTGCTTGCCCTTTCCGTTTTTGATTTAAGCGCAAATAGTTCATTGTCGCTGTTGGATACGAATGATACAACGTATTATTTTTATTCTGTTGCGCCAGTTCACCACTTAGTGTAGCCACATCTAATTGTCCATCTTCAAAAAGATTCAATGCAGTAGATGTTTCTTTGATAACCGTATAATTGATAATGTCTGAGCGCACGTTCTGGCGATCCCAATAGCGATTATTCTTTGCTAGTTGCCAGTCCATCTTTGTTTGCTGCCAATCTTTTACCACGAACGGGCCATTATAGACGACTTTATCACTAGCAGTTCCATAGTCCGCACCAAATTGTTCGACTACTTTTTGATTTTGCGGGAAAAATGTAGGAAAAGCTAACAAGGACGTAAAGTACGGTTTTGGCTCTTTGAGCGTCACTTTTAATGTATAATCATCCACAGCTGTGACACCTAGTTCATTGGGTGCTAATTTCCCAGCTGAGATTTCTGCACCATTTTGAATTGTTTCAACGATGAGGAAGCTATAAACAAAGCCGTTTTTAGGATCAATCATTTTTTTCCAAGCATATTCAAAATCATGTGCTGTGACAGGATCATCGTTACTCCAAACCGCTTCTTTTCTCAAAGAAATCGTGTAGGTTTTTCCATCTTCTGAAATCGTCGGCAATGCTTTTGCTACGGCTGGTACCAATTGGTCTTGTTCATCTAAACTATATAACCCTTCAAACGCTGCTGTTTGGACAATAGCATCTGGGAAATCCAATAATACAGAGGTGTTGAGCGTTGTTAATTCCGAGGGTGACATCAGTTGAACGGCTTCTTTGGTATTTTTCTGTTTCTTTTTATTTTCATTTTTATTGGTACACCCAGCTAAAAATCCTACCAATAAAATACAAACCATTGTGATTTTTAAATACTTTTTCATCTTCTTTCTCCTATAACTCTTCATTTTTTTATGCTCTTACTTACAAAAAGACAGCTCCCCTTTTATTCTGTCCTTTCCACAAGCATCCAGACAACGACCGCTGGCTCCACCCCATCATTATAATTAATGTGACCTTCACCAGCTTCAATTAATTGGGCTTGTCCAGCTTTTCCGACTAAGTCTTGACCATCTTCTAAAATCGTATGTGCTTCGCCAGAAATCACATAAGAATATTCATCTTGTTCATGGCGAGCATATCCAGCTAAAGGCCGTTTTTCACCAGGTTGTAATGTAATAATGCCCATTTGAACTTGTGTATTTGGTTGGTTTTCTTTATCAAAAAAAATCGTCATTTCTTCTGATTCTGCTGATTTAATAAGCAATAGCTTTCCCTCCTTTTTTAAATCTTGTATCTTCCATTATTCCTTTAAATAGAATCAAAGTCAATCTTTTTATAGAAAATTCTGAATATTCTACACAAAAAAAAGAGAGCATGAATTCTCTCTTTTTTATCTCTTTAAACTTTTACAATCCAGCCTTCTGGCGCTTCTTTGTCACCAAACTGTATACCAACCAGTTCATCATACAGTTGCTTAGTCACTGGTCCAACTTCCGTTTCACTATAAAATACATGGAAATCTGTGCCATTTTGAATCCCACCGATAGGAGAAATAATCGCCGCTGTGCCACAAGCACCTGCTTCGGAGAAGTCCGCTAATCGATCAATGTAAACGTCTCCTTCAAGCGCCGTCATCCCTAAACGTTCTTTTGCTAGCGTCAATAATGAATATTTAGTAATACTTGGTAAAATAGACGCTGATTTCGGCGTAATAAAAGTACCATCTTTGGTTATGCCAAAGAAATTGGCTGCACCAACTTCTTCAATTTTCGTATGCGTATACGGATCTAAATAAATGCAATCACTAAATTCTTTCTCATGTGCTTCTGCACCTGGTAAAAGACTAGCTGCATAATTGCCCCCCACTTTAGCGGCCCCAGTTCCTCGACCCGCTGCTCGATCATAGTCAGAAACGATAAAGTTGGTTGGTGCTAAACCATTTTTAAAATACGAACCAACCGGCACGCAAAAAATAGAAAAAATGTATTCTTTGGCAGGTGCTACGCCAATATTATCGCCGACACCAATCATATAAGGGCGAAGATACAACGTACCGCCCGTTCCATATGGCGGTAAATAAGCAAGGTTGGCTTTCACCACTTCTTGGCATGCAGAAACAAAGGTTTCTACTGGCACTTGTGGCATCAGTAGACGCGCACAACTTTTTTGTAGCCGTTTGGCATTTTCATCTGGACGAAACAAATTGACAGAACCATCTGCACATTGATACGCTTTTAATCCTTCAAAACATTGTTGGCCATAATGTAGAGCAGGCGAACCTTCACTAATCGTTAACTGATTGTTATCTGTTAGCGTGCCTTCTTCCCACTTGCCGTCTCGCCAATAACTAATATAACGAAAGGGCGTTTTAATGTAAGAAAATCCTAAATTATTCCAATCAAGATTGGCTTTTTCCATTGTCGTAGCACCTCAATTATTTTGATTTTTTATCTTAATTAGTGTAATTGTACCCACCAAAAACTAGAAAAGCAAGCCTTATTCTCATTCTTAACTTTTGTTATTTTTTCTTACTTGTCCATTTCTCCCTCACAAAAAAACCTTGATAGCCGTTTCTTGAATTGCAACGGAATATCAAGGTTTCGAAAAATTATTCAGTATACTCTTTGGTTTCTTGTAACGTACCATCTTGCTTATAGATTTTCAGCTTTGTTTGCTTATTCCGAGCAATTTCTTGGGCTCGTTCAATCGCCTCTTGTTTGTGGGTAAATGTATTACTTGCTTTTTCAGCGCTGTCTGAAATCACCAACCATTGGCCGTCTTTATATTTAACGTTGACAGCCGCCGTTAATAATTTTCCCGCATGTTTATCCTGTTTATGCGAATCTTGTTTCGTAGGATTTGCTTCATGTTCGAAGGCCTTTTTGTCTGCTGCACTTGCCTCTTGATACCATTTCTCCGCTTGACTAATCGCAATTGGAATGGCGCGATCATCAGGGTAGCCATCCGCAAGCAACGCATTGCCAATATCTATCGCTTTTTTCCGAATCAAAGGTGCTAAATTTTTCATTGATGTAGGATAATCATTCATATTCCAAGGCATCAAAATCTCCTCCTTAAATTCTGTCTATTACTAGCTTACTACAGAAAAGGAACATTTGAAAAAGAAATGAATCAAAGACTTATTTTTTTTAAGGTTAACTAAAAATATTTGTTTACAATGTAAAAAAATGCTATCTTTATTTATGGAAGCTTAAGCAGAAGTAAAAAATTATAAATCCAACAAAAGGAGTTGCTAATTTATGGCTAATGTAAAATATATTGGAAACGATACAAAAAAATCTGAAAAAGGGAAAATCCACGTAAGAAATGGCAATTATACAGCTTGTGGAGCTCGAATCGATGACAATCCTGAAGACTGGGAAAATACAACCCAATATGTTACTTGTGAAAAAAAAGGCTGCAAAAAATAAAAACTATTAATAAAAAAAGAAGCTAAAAACCATCAAATTCTAAAAAAATGCTTAAGTTTCCAATTTATACTACTGATTATATAACAATAAATTGTTAAAAATATAAATACATTTTAAAGTGGGTTCCCCTTCCAAACTTCTCAATCTTTGAGTGTATGATTACTCATTTCCCTTTGAATCAGTTATGATAAAGGAAGAAATAAATAAATTTTTTGGAGGGATTT
>Ga0153921_1000553_pt1 | contig 19299 bp, 25 predicted proteins | sample TSNJ005MetaG_FD_104691 | JGI IMG/M metagenome (GOLD analysis project Ga0153921, IMG submission 104691) | Attine ant fungus gardens microbial communities from New Jersey, USA - TSNJ005 MetaG | ecosystem: Host-associated > Fungi > Mycelium > Unclassified | place: USA: New Jersey, Brendon T. Byrne... | reverse complement strand
TTGAAGTACAGGCAGGTGGTCAACATCGGCCTTGTGATTGTTGCGCTCATTACAGCAGCGGTTGTACTTTCCGTAGGCGTCATTCCGTTTCTCGGGCTGATCATTCCGAACATCGTCACGATTTACCAAGGCGACCACTTGAAGAAAAGCCTGATACATACTGCACTGCTTGGTGCCGTATTCGTTCTTGTCTGTGACATCATCGGCAGAACGATCATCTATCCATATGAGATTCCGATCAGCCTGACAGTCGGGGTGATTGGCAGCGGAATCTTCATTTATTTGCTGCTGAGGAGAAAGAAATATGGGCTATAAAAAGAAAACCATCATCTTAGCAGCCATCGCTGTTCTGCTGTCCTTGCTTTTCGTACTGTATGATCTGCACGGAAACATCGGCTACATTCTGCCGCGCCGCCTGATGAAGCTGTCAGCGATTATCATTACGGGCGGCGGCATTGCCTTTGCGACAGCAATCTTCATGACGATTACGAATAACCGGATTCTCACCCCAAGCGTGATGGGCCTGGATTCACTTTATCTGCTGATCCAGACCATGATTGTCTTCGTATTCGGTTCCAAGTCACTTGTCATGATGAACAGCAACATCAATTATGCGATTTCCATCGCCGCTATGGTCGTCTTTGCCCTGATCCTCTTCAGAGTTCTGTTCAAAGGCGAGAAAAACAATATTTATTTCCTGCTTCTGATCGGGATGATCATGGGGACATTCTTCTCCAGCTTCACCTCGTTCATGCAGGTGCTCATCGATCCGAATGAGTTCATGATCGCGCAGGACAAAATGTTTGCCAGCGTTAACAATGTCAACTCGAGCCTTGTCTATTTTTCCGTGATTTTAATCATTGCCCTGCTGCTTTATTTCATCAGATTTTACAAATATCTTGATGTGCTTGCGCTCGGCAAAGAAGAGGCAATTAATCTTGGCGTGCCGTATGACTATGTCGTGAAACGGCTGCTCATTATTGTGACCGTGCTGATCTCAGTAGCAACGGCACTAGTCGGGCCGATTACATTTCTTGGTTTGCTCGTTGTCAATCTGGCTTATCAATTCATGCGGACATATCGTCATTTCTATATTATACTCGGCTCGGTGCTGATCAGCATCATTGCCCTCGTGGGCGGCCAGTTTGTTGTTGAGAAAGTCTTTCAGTTTCAGGCGACAGTCGGTGTGGTGATCAACTTCATCGGCGGCATTTACTTCCTATACTTACTGTTAAAGGAGAATAAGTCATGGTAGATATCAAAGGGTTACTCAAAATGTACAATAAAAAGAAAGTCATTGAGGATGTCTCGCTTACGGTTGAGAAGGGCACGCTCACGTCTTTCATCGGACCGAACGGCGCGGGCAAAAGTACATTGATTTCTATGATCAGCCGGCTGATTGTCAAAGATGAAGGTGAAATCTCCATTGACGGCCAGGATATTACAACCGTAAAAAGCAACCAGCTGGCGAAGAAGATTTCCATTCTGAAGCAGTCCAATGCTGTGAATTTGAAGCTTACAGTCCGTGAACTCGTTTCGTTCGGACGCTTTCCGTACTCACAGGGCAAGCTGAAGAAAGAAGACTGGGCGAAAGTTGACCAGGCGATCGAGTATATGGAACTTGGGGAGCTTCAGGACCGCTATATGGATGAATTGTCCGGCGGTCAGCGCCAGCGTGCGCATATTGCGATGGTCATTGCGCAGGATACAGAATACATCCTGCTTGATGAACCGCTGAACAATCTGGATATGCGCCATTCCGTCCAGATTATGAAGACATTGCGCCGTTTGTGCGATGAAATGGGCAAGACAATTGTGCTTGTCATCCATGACATCAACTTTGCCTCCTGTTATTCTGACCAGATCGTTGCCTTGAAAGACGGCAAGATCGTCAAGCAGGGACGCGCCTGTGATGTCATCAATGAATGTGTGCTTAAAGACATTTACGACATGGACATCAAGATCAACAACATTGACAACCAGCGTATTTGTGTCTATTTCTAATCCTGTTTAGTAAAACTTTGGCCAAGTTTTCTAATATAAAAAACTGAATAAGCAAAGGAGAACCAAGATGAAGAAACTTCTTTTGGCATGTATCCTTGCAGCTTTTGCTCTAGTGGCAGCTGCCTGTGGTGCGAGCGACGACAAAGACAATTCGTCCGGCAAAAAAGCGGACAACAATAAAGAAACTGAAGAGATTTCAATTAAGCATGAGCTTGACAAGAAAGAAGTAAAAGTGAAGAAAAATCCAAAGACCGTCGCTGTATTTGATTTCGGTGTGCTGGATTCATTGGATAAACTCGGCGTTGATGTTGCCGGCGTTCCGCAAAAAGTTGTACCGCCATACCTGAAAAAGTACGAAGACAAGAAATACACAAATATCGGTTCTTTGAAAGAGCCTGACTTCGACGAGCTTTCTGAACTGAATCCGGATGTCATTTTCATCTCAGGACGTCAGGCTTCATTGTATGACCAGCTGTCTGAAATTGCACCGACTGTCTATCTCGATATTGACCCAACGAAATACATGGAATCATTTAAAGACAACATGAACACAATCGGCAAGATTTTTGGCAAGGAAGACCAAGTGAAAGAACAGCTTGCAAGCATTGACAAACAGATTGACACGACCAAAAAGGATGCTGAAAAGTTTGATGGCAAAAGTTTGATTGTCCTGGCCAATGACAACAAAATCAGCGCTTATGGTCAAAACTCACGCTTCGGTTTCATTCACGATGTTCTCGGTGTCAAACCGGCAGATGACAAGATTGAAGCATCTACACATGGCATGAACGTATCATTTGAATATGTTAAAGAGAAAAATCCAGACATCCTCTATGTCGTGGACCGCAGCACAGCAGTCGGTGAAGGCAAACCAGCCAAGCAGGTTGTTGAGAACGATCTTGTGAAAAGCACCAATGCTTACAAAAACGGCAAAATCATCTACCTTGACCCGTACAACTGGTACCTGTCAGGCGGCGGACTTGAGTCTGTTCCGAAAATGATTGATGAAATTGCAAAAAGCTTGAAGTAATCGAGAAAAGAGCAGCAGCCATTCGGCCGCTGCTCTTTTTTTATGGAGTGAGAGAGGAGCTGTCCTTGGAGAGATCTGGAGCTGTTCAAAAAGGTGAAAAAGCCGGTGCTCTGTATCACAGAGCACCGGACATCAATGATGGTTCAGGATGATGGCACCGTTTCTCGTTTCCAGTTTCAGGAGCGGGCCATTTTTGCTGACCGCCATGGCGGTCTTGTATTTCTCTCCGAAAATGCGGATGCTGCCGTTTTCGGTCTGGGCAAGCACCTTGATGTCTTGCGGTTTCTCAGCTGTATTGATTTCGATTTTGCCGTTTGCCGTTTCCAAATCTATGGCAGATTCGATTCGATCAAGATTCAGTTCAATTTTGCCATTGCTTGCTCTGCCTTGAATGGTACCCGTACAGCGGTTCAGTACCACTTTGCCATTGGTTGTATGGGCTTCAATTTGTTGGCCAGTGATGTCAGAAAGCACGATTTTGCCATTCCTTGTTTTGGCTTCAATCTCTTTGCCTCTTAGATCGCTTAACTCGATTTTTCCATTGTTCGTCATAGCCATGATGTGATTGCTCTGGATATGCCCGATCTGAATTCGGCCGTTCTTGGATTCAGCAGTCACGAGCTTGTAAGTTTCCTTTGGCAAATGTACTTTCACGGTATAATGCCTTGTAAAGAAGTCCACATTGAACAGGCTATAGCGTTCTTCTTTCATACTGACAAGCAGCTGATCGCCTTCTGTTTTTGCTTCAAAGGTTACTTGTTTCTTGTTGTCCTTCACACCAATCAGTTCTACTTTGGTTTCATTACCATCTGCAGGCTCGACTTCCACTGTAGCATTGTCTGCGGCAATATGGACAGTTGAAATAGATTCGGAAAAACGTTTTTCATTGATAACAGCAGATGGTTCTTTCGGATATGTGACCAACACACCAATTCCTCCAAAAATTAGAAGTATGAGACCGACGGATAAGAGTATTTTAACGGGTTTCATGTTTCATTCCGCCTTTCACAAAGGATGCATTCATATTCAGATAGCGCACAAACTGCCGCTTGATAAAGCGGGAGGCATAAAGCATGGCGATCCCCAGGAGAATACCCGCTCCAGAGAGGAAGATCGATGCAAACAGGTTAAAATGTGAATAAGCATTAAAGAATAAGATGTCAAAGAGAATAAGAAGCGGGGCACAGATAAATGCAATGCTTGCGGCCCAGCCGCCGATCAGCACACCGACAATTCCCAGGAAGGGTCCGAGGACAAAAACGAGATTAAAGAAACTGAGCCCGATAACAGCCCAAGTTGCCCGCAGCACATTGCCGGTGGTGGCATGTGATCGCGCTGACTCAACATGCCGGGTTGCGAGCATTTCTTTGGCAATTTGCTGAGGAGAACCGAGTGATGCCGCGATCTCCGTTTCAGTCTTTCCTTGTTCAGCACCGATGTCAAAATGCTCCTCGAAGTCTGCAAGAATTTCTGCTATTTCCTGTACCGGGAGTGTTTTCAACAGGTGCTCCAGTTCTTTTAGATACTCATACCGGTTCATCATCCATGGCCTCCTGAATCAAATTGTTTACGCCGTTCGTAAATTCATGCCATTCTTTTAATAATTTATGAAGATACGTTCTGCCCAGGTCTGTTAATTTATAATACTTGCGTGAAGGTCCTTCAGTAGATTCCCGCAGATATGTGGTGAAATAGCCTTCCTTGGTCAGCCTTCTCAGCAGCGGATAGACAGAACCCTCGGAAATTTCAATCCGGTCGGAAATCTTCTGGACAAGCTCATAACCATAACGGTCTTTGCGGTCAAGCAGTACAAGGACACAGAGCTCCAACACACCTTTTTTAAACTGCACATTCATGTTTGCCTTCATCCTCAGTTCATAATAAGGTACTGTTTATTGAACAGTACTGTTGATATGAATATAGCATGTAGTATTGTTTATTGCAAGGTACTGGATCAAGTTTTTTAAAAATGGGCTTGGACAGGCAAACGTGCCGAACCCAATGGATTTTTCAGCGTAGGGGATTTATCATTCATTTTAGATGCTTTGGGTGCGCTTGATGAAATTGCTTATAGATATTTAATAATTAAACAAGTGAATGTAGCTTTTAAAAAGTCGACCCATAAATTCATTTTTTTTCCATCAGAAGATTATTAAATCCTTCGTATATATTATAGGGTATGGTTGTTTGGTAATAGCACATTAAGGAATAATTGGACGAACAGCGTTGGAAGGCATTAAAAACTTAAACGCATATAAGAGCAGACAGGGGAGACAATGGTACTGGAATTTATCATTCATGTGACGGTGACCTTTATGGTGTTGGGAATATCATTATTTATGGGAGCAATCGTAGAATTTAAGAACAAGGTCAAAAATGAGGTGGCCGGTTTTGTGGGAGGGACAGGGATTATCCTGGCAGGGACAGGCATTTACATTGGCGGCTCACAGTCTGTTCATGCTTTTCACTATATAACATTGGTGGCACTACTTATTATTTTGGGCCTTTTACTCGCACTCCGCCATCAATTTAAAAAGACGGGGCCATCAACATTCATAAACATTGCTTCCATTTTCCTGGTGTTCCTGAACCATTTAGCGTATGTGTACTATATTGTCGCGAGCTTTATTTACTACTAGACGATGTTTAAAGAGGGAGCTCTAATAGGAGGAGATCAAGTTGTTCATTCAAGATACTTGTGCGGAGCCGTATGAATAAAGGGGATAAAGAATTACTAACTCGAATGTACAGCTCATTGAAAAACAGCGTATACCCAGAGAATGATTTATTAGAAATACAGGATGAATTATTTAGTGATGAAGAAGAATCAATAGGTTTGGATTTTGATTATTATTGTTCATTGATTGCTGGTAGTTTTTCATATGCAGCGGCAGGAAAGAAAATCCCAAAGCATCAAAGATATCTGCTAAAAGACAGTTTTTTTGATACGTACCCCCAATACAGCGTATTAAAGAGTAAATTAGACGCGTATACAGACTTTAATACTGAATTATCCAAGTTTGAGGATGCAAGGCAAACGCTATTAAGAATTACTTTTTAAGTTTACTGCAGAAGAGAAAGATCTATTAAAAAGGACAGCCCGAAAGAGAAAGGTGATTATAATGAAAAATATTTGTTTTGTTTGTGGATATGATAATCTGTTTGAACCACCTTATAGTAAATATGGAGGAGCCTCTGATGAAATCTGTCCGTGCTGTTCTTTTCAATATGGACTGGATGACTACGAGTATGAAGACAAGAAAACAGCTTTTGCAGAGTGGCGAAAGAAGTGGATCAAGCAGAGATATCCTTGGTTTTCAGATACTAGAAGACCACCCCATAACTGGAATCCTTCTAAGCAATTAGAGAATATTAAATGAATACCTTCAGAAGTTATTAAAAAACTTTGACAGTGTATTAAGTATGCCAAATTTCAGGAGAGAAAATAAAGGGGGGAATATGTTGGATTTAGAAAGATTTTATATACACGATAAAGCTGATTTCGAGGCTATGAAAAAATTAGTAGATAACATGTTTAAGACGGAAAAAGGATTTCCTGAACAAGTTTTTAAACATCAATTTAATAAATTTCTGTATCATAGTTTTTATTGGACAATGAGTGGAGATGTTTGGAGACAACTTCAAAGTTTAGCCAATGAATCAATGGACGATTATGTACTGGTAGCAGTACTAGAACCAGATCCTGAAAACTACTTTCGTAAAGAGTTTAAATATTATAATTGGTTAAAGATACCTGTTAATTTATCGGAAGATGATTATTTTGACATTATTGAATCCTTCCCAAAAGAAAGCCCGGCAGATGCAATACTTTACCACTCTGATGTCGTTATTTGGTTTTCTCCATCGGGCAAGTGGGCGATATGGGGGGATAGAGACTGGGAGTGCGGTGTCATAGGATTCGAAGGGATCACAAATTATAAAAAGCTGTGTCCGGTCTTAGATTCATGGTTCTCTTTAGATGACACCTTATACCAAAAATTTATAGATTACTATCCACAGTCATTTGTACAAACTTTTTTCTCAAACTACGGTGGAGCTAAATAATTCATGAATTAAACAAATAAATGATTAGATTGTGGCTATTGTTAAGGATATTAAGCATCACTAGAAAAAAGTTGGTGAAAGTACATGTATAAAGATGACAGAGGATTTCTTCAAGATTCCGCTCCCTATATTCATATTACAGCAAATGATGCGATTTTAAAGGAATGGCAGAGAATCGATGTAAAGGAGGATACCTATTTAACTGTCTTGGATGGAAAAGCAATGAGATATAGCCGAGGATTGTTTAATGAATTTTATAAAGCCTATCAATTCCCCGATTATATAATAAAGGATTGGACGTATTTTGATGAAGCAATGAACGAATTAGATTGGATACATGCAAAGCATTTCATCCTTGGAATTCATGATGCGGATCAGTTACTGGGTGGCTTTGGGATGAAATGGTATCGAAATCAGTTCTGGGAAATCATGTCTGGGATTATAACAGAATGGGTCAATGGAAGAAATTATGATGACTTTCCTACACCCCCAACACCTTTTCATATAATACTGAGCGTTCCACACGAGAAACAGGAGAAATTCGTAAGGAATCTAAAAAAATTAAGTAAACTTGAGATCGAAATAATCAATTAATGAAATACAGTTAAGGAGATGGTGGAAAAATAAAAAGATAATAGTTTGGGTTGCAGGTAGAATTTTAAAAGCAATAGATGAAAGACTAAAATGCTTCTATAATCTAAGCATGTGTAATACCAAGGCAAAAAATGGGTTTAGGAGGAGGTAGGATAAATCTATGTTACAATTCTTGCTTGAAATCACAACAAGCATCATGGTGTTAGGAATAGCTTTAATTGCATCAGAACTAGTAGATTCAAAACATAAGCTCCTAAAAAACATCTCTTATACCTGTGGAGCTACAGGACTTTTGTTGCTATGTACAGGTCTTTACTTTGGAACGGCACAATCTCTACATGTCTATCACTATGTATCATTTGCAATAGAAGTGCTTATATTAGGTTTTTTGGTAATAATGCAACGCCAATTAAAAAAGTCGGGACATTCGATATTTATAGATATCTGTTCCATTTGCCTCGTTATCATAAGTCAATTAACATACGTTTACTATATTGTCGCGAGTTTTATCTATTACTAGGTAATGATTTTAAAGATGAAATTATACATTACCAACTTTTTGTTAGAGATTATATTGTCCAGGAAAAGGATTAATTGATGAACAAAGAGAATACCTTGTCTACTATATAGTTTATGACCAGCCCAAACACTGCAACAATAAGAATACCTAGTCCAAGGCCTGTATATTCAAAAATATTATAGATATTCAATAGATAAAGGGTAACGGCTGCCAATAAAATGCTTATTAGTTTGCGCCATTCGTTTCGTTTTATTTTTTCCTCTTTAGATTCAAGTTCGTTATTTATTTTATTTTGATCATGATTCATCTCAGAAACCACCTTTAGCATATTGCATTGATATCCACTATATCATACAGAGATTTCGATTATTAACCCACTGAAAGTTAATCATTCAACACTCAATATGCTCCCATTACGGCGCAGGACATGATCAGATTGCTGAGTGGTGCAGTCAATATATCGAACTGCTGGAGGCATCTGACTATAAAAATGAGGATGCAAGAGTATTAAATACCAAAAGTGGCCTCTTGCATGCTCAAGAGAATAGATCAAATTCCTTTAGAAATATGTAAAATCTCATAAACGGCTGCATCTTGCAATTTTCCGTTTAAATCCGGTTTGTTTTCATACAAGTAAAATTGGCTATATCCCCATTTATCTGGATTGTAAATAACCAGCTTTCCTAAAGCGTTTTGATTCGTTATCTCAACCGGTTCCAACAGAAGTTTGTTCAATGTATTGGTTTCATTGATGGAGCCTTGAATTTCAATCAAAAACCTGCACTTAAGTAGCAGATCCTCGTTCAATTCAACAGTTAACGGAATACCTATGTTGATTTTTTGCCAACCGAAAGACTCTATAATGTTATTAAAAAAACCATCGAAGATAAAATGATTCATGCCATTTGAATCGTTCCAAAGATAAAGAGGCGCATACGAATTATAAAGATTGCCGTTTTTCTCTTTTTCAGTGATGAGATACATTTTAAAATACAGGCCGGCTAAAGCATCCGTTTTAGAACCATTCTCTTTTACTCTTTTCCGAATAATGTCCATATGATAATCATTCGGTAAAGTAATTTTATATTGCATACCGATCATCTTTATCACGCTCCTTCTTTGATATGGTTTGAGTATAATTCTTTGTTTTTGTGATGTAAAAAAGGTTTAAATTATCATGTCCATCATTAAAAATGATATTAGGAGGCGGTCACCTTGGAATTGAACGATTTACTGATTTTCCTTAAAGTAGCAGAGTGCAGCTCAATCACCCAGGCTGCTGAAGAACTTGGGTACGTGCAGCCGAATGTTTCAGAGAGAGTCAGGAAGTTAGAAGAAGAACTGGGAGTGCCCTTATTCGAGCGTACCAATAGAGGTGTGAAGGTATTGCCAGCAGGAGAAACTGCACAAAAGTATGTAACTAAAATAATGAGCTTAATTACCGAGATGAAAGGAAAGGTACGGTCTGAGACAGAGGTATATAATCTTGGGACGACTCAATCAATAGCTAAAATATATTTGGAAAAACAATTTGCTGAAAATGAATCTGCTTGCTCCTTATACGTTGAAGCAAATGCGACGCTGAAAAGGTTGCTTAAAAATCATGAAATTGATATGGCCATCACGAATCATCTTTTAAGTGATCCTGATTTTAAGAAAGTACATTCTATGAAAGAGAACCTTATTTTATTAAAGTCTATGAACAAGAAAAAAGTGAACTTACAAACAGAAACTTTTTTGGTGAGCAGAGATGAAAATTGTCCGTTTAGAAAATATACGCTTCAGTTTATTCAGGAAAAAGATATATTGAATTCAAAAGTGATTGAAATTGATTCTTTTAACATGATTTTAGCGATGGTTTCTTCTCAAAGAGGGCTTGCTTTTCTCCCTGAAAGTTCGTTGGACAGCCGTTTTGAAACCATCAGCGTTCCTGAACCTAAAGTAGTGGATATCAATTTTTATATACGTAAGGATTCAAGAAGACCCACTCCTGATTTCCTGATTTCATCACAAACGAAAAGAAAAAGCCTTGACCTGTAAAACAGCGGGCCAAGGCTTTCTCTTTAATTACCACGATTTATAGGGCAGAAACTTTCCATTGAGTGTGACGATGATCCGGTCGCCTTTTGGATCTTCTTTTGTCTGGACATCGAACTGAAAGTCGATGGCGCTCATGATGCCTTCGCCGGCTTTTTCCTGAATCAGCTCTTTGATGGCTGGCCCGTAGACCATGACCATCTCGTAAAAGCGGTACAGCAGGGGATCTGTTGGCGGCATGGACAAGGTTTGTCCCCGGTAAGGAATCTGGGTCAATGCCTGGGCTGTTTCGTCATCCAGATCGAGCAGGCTTGAGATTTTCTCTGCCGTTTCCTCATTCAGTGTGGCTTGTCCAAGCAAAGCGGTGGCAATCCAGCTTTCTGAGTGTTCGCCTGCTTTGGCGATTTCCTCCCACGTCAGGCCTTTCTTTTGCTTCGCTTCAAGTATCTTCTGGGTCGCTTCGTGTCTGCTCATGCAGGAATCCTTCCTTTCATCCATCCATGATGCACTCACAAGGAAGCCTATTCTCATACAACTAGATTCTTGAAACAGCTGCATAATTCCTGCTTTTTATGAGCAAACATACAAAAACCGGCAGAATGCCACGTAGGCATTCTGCCGGTTTCCTTATACCAGACTGGACAATGTCTCGATGAAACGGTTCATTTCCTGATCTGTGCCAATGGTAATGCGCAAGTAGTTGTCGATCGGCGCCTTGTTGAAATGGCGCACGAGGACATTGTTTTCTTTCAGCTTCAGATACAATTCTTCCGCCGGTTTCTCAGCATGGCGGGCGAAGACGAAATTCGCCTGCGACGGTATGACGGCAAAGCCGAGGCTTTGCAGCTTTTCGACTGTTTGTTCTCGTGTGGCGATGATTTTCTTCGTCGTCTCTTCGAAGTAAGCCTGATCCTGAAAGGAGGCAAGCGCACCCTGGATCGCGAGCCGGTCAATCGTATAGGAATTGAATGAGTCTTTGATCCGGATCAGCGCTTCGATCAGATGTTTCTGTCCGAGCGCATAGCCGACACGCAGCCCAGCCAGTGAGCGTGACTTCGATGTGGTCTGGATGACGAGCAGGTTCTCATAGGCATCAACAAGTGACGCGGCAGATTCACCGGCGAAGTCGATATACGCTTCATCAACGATCACGACCTGGTCCGGATTCTGCTCCAGCACCTGCTTTATCCCGTCAAGCGGCAGATAGATGCCGGTCGGAGCGTTCGGATTCGGGAAAATCACGCCGCCGTCCGTATTGAAGAGCTCCTCAATCTGAATGCTGAAGTCATCCTGCATCGGCGTCAGTTCATACGGGATGTCAAAGATCTTCGCATAGACAGGGTAAAAGCTGTACGTAATGGCCGGGAAACGAATGGCTTTGCCCGGCTCAAAGAACGCCATAAAGCTGAAAGCAAGCACTTCATCTGATCCGTTGCCGATGAAGACCTGGTCGCGCTTCAAGTTGAAGTGGCCGGCAATCGCATCACGCAGGACATCAACCGTTGGGGAAGGGTAGAGTCTCAGGTTCTCCGCTTCCTCCTTAATGGCTTCTGCGACTTTCGGTGAAGGCGGGTAAGGATTCTCATTCGTATTCAGTTTGAGGAGGTCTGGCTGATTCAGCTGCTCGCCCGGAACATACGGGTCTGTACGCTGCACCAAGGAGCTCCAAAATCTGTTCATCGGAATTCTCCTTTAGGCTTCAAGATATGGCGCTTATGCAATTCGTCTTTCACGTCTTCAACGGAAACGCCGAGCAGTTCCAGCAGCACAAGCGTATGGTAGATCAAATCAGATACTTCCCAGATGACTTCCTGCTTGTCGCTGTTCTTCGCGCCGATGATGACTTCTGCGGTTTCCTCGCCGACTTTTTTCAGGATCTTGTCGATGCCTTCTTTAAACAGATAGGATGTATAGGCACCTTCCGCCGGGTTTTCTTTCCGGTCTTTGATGTTGCCGGCAAGGTCATGGAGGATGGTCCTTGTCTCCGGTTTTTCCTCAACGATTGTTTCAAAGAAGCAGCTCGTTTCGCCAGTATGGCAGGCTGGGCCAGCCGGTTTCACCTGGACGAGCAGGGTGTCCTGGTCGCAGTCTGCAGAAAGGCGGACAACCTGCTGTGTGTTGCCGGAGGTGGCGCCTTTGTTCCACAGTTCCTGGCGGCTGCGGCTGTAGAACCAGGTTTCTTTTGTTTCAAGCGTTTTCTCAATGGATTCCTGATTCATATAGGCGAGCATCAGGACCTGGCCTGTTTGTTCGTCCTGGACGATGGCCGGGATCAGGCCTTTCTCATCAAATTTAAGTGTTGTGATGTCAAATGTCATTTTGCGGAAACCTCCCGGACTGGAATGCCTTGATCTTTGAGATATGTTTTCAGGTCGCGGATGTCGATCTCGCCGTAGTGGAAAACAGAGGCGGCGAGGGCTGCATCGGCTTTGCCTTCCTGAAGTGCTTCTGCAAAATGTTTCATTTCGCCGGCGCCGCCACTGGCCACGATCGGGATGTTGACGACTTCGGCGATTCTGCGGTTCAGCTCAAGATTGTAGCCGTTTTTCTCGCCGTCAGCATCGATGGCGTTGATGACGATTTCGCCGGCGCCAAGCTTTTCAGCTTCAATGGCCCATTCGATCGCATCCAGGCCAGAGTCAACACGGCCGCCGTTGATGAAGACACTCCATTTGCCGTCAGCGACTTTCTTAGCGTCGATAGCCAAAACGATGCACTGGACGCCGAACTTGTCTGCCGCTTCGCGCAGCAACTGCGGGTTTTTGACTGCAGCGCTGTTAATGGATACTTTGTCAGCACCGGCACGCAGTACCTTCTGGATGTCATCGACTGTACGCAAGCCGCCGCCGACTGTGAATGGAATCGAAATCTCTGCTGCGACCTGTTCGACGATATCTGCGAAAATATCACGCTCTTCATTGGAAGCGGTAATGTCATAGAATACGAGTTCATCTGCGCCTGCGTCATTGTAGCGCTTGGCCAGTTCGACCGGATCGGCAACGTCCTGGATGTCTTTGAACTTCTTGCCTTTTACAACCCGGCCCTTGTCCACGTCAAGGCAGGGGACAATGCGTTTCGTCAATGTCATTTTGCCACCTCCAGCAAATCTTCCAGCTGGACGGTCCCATCATACAGCGCTTTGCCGACAATCGCGCCGTACATGTTGTTGGCGGCGAGCTTCTTCACGTCATTCGCTGTTGAGACGCCGCCGGAAGCGATGACATCAATGCTGGACGCGTTGTTCATCGCGTCCAGTTCTTCAAAGTTCGGACCCTGAAGCATGCCGTCTTTGGCAATGTCGGTGTAGACGATTGTTTTGACGCCGATGGCTTCCAGATCTTTGACAAGGTCGAGTGCTTTAACACCACTCGTGTCTGTCCAGCCGTCTGTCGCAATGAAGCCGTTCTTGGCATCAAGAGATACGGCAATTTTGTCGCCGTAGGCAGCAACCGCTTCTTTCAGAAATTCCGGGTTGCTAATGGCCGCTGTGCCGATGATGACACGGGATACGCCGCTGTCGATCAGGCTTTTGACAGCTTCCATGGAACGGACGCCGCCGCCGACCTGGATCGGGACATGGACATTGGCAGCGATTTCTTTAATAACACCTGCATTCTGGGAAACGCCTGTCTTGGCGCCGTCGAGATCCACAATATGAATGTATGCAGCGCCTTTCTTTTCCCATTCCTGTGCCTGGGTGACAGGCGAGTCGCTGTACACTTTCTCCTGATTGTAATCTCCCTGGATGAGGCGGACACAGTTGCCGCCGCGTATATCTATTGCAGGAAACAGAATCATTCAATCATCTCCCCAAAGTTTTTAAGAATCTGCAGTCCGGTTTCGCCGCTCTTTTCCGGATGGAACTGGATGCCGATCACATTGTCTTTCTGGACGACAGCCGGGACGGATACACCGTAATCAGCATCGGCGACCAAATCTGTTTTGTCTGTATTGCCAGCATAGTAGGAGTGGACGAAATAGACGTAGTCACCGTCAGAGACATCCTTCAGAATTGGCTGCTCCTGATGCAATTCAAGGGAATTCCAGCCCATATGCGGCACCTTAACCGTGTCCGGGATCAGGCCGATATGGCCTTTCAGGAGGCCGAGACCTTCATTCAGTCCATGTTCGTCGCTTGAATCATAGAGCATTTGCATGCCGAGGCAGATGCCGAGAAGCGGTTTATTCTTGGCGACTTCCGCTTTGATGATTTGATCAAGGCCGGGCTTTTTCAATTCGTTCATGGCGTCTCCGAAGGCGCCGACTCCCGGCAGGATCAGGGCATCAGCTTTCTCAATTTCTTCCTGGCTGCTTGTCAGGACGGAGGGGATATTCAGCCGCTCCAATGCGAATTGCAGGCTTTTGATGTTCCCGGCTCCGTAGTCGATGATCGCGATCATACTGCATGTTCCCTTCTGTTTTAGAGTAGTCCTTTTGTGGATGGCACGCCTTTGAAGCGTCCGTCCTTCAGGCTGGAAGCGGCAAGCGCGCGTCCGAAGCCTTTGAAAATCGACTCAATCATATGATGCGTATTTTTGCCGTAATACAGGTTGATATGCAGGGCAAGCTTCGCGTGGTTGACAAAGCCCTGGAAGAATTCTTCAACCAGCTCTGTATCGAAGTCGCCGACTTTGTCCTTCAGTCCGTCCACATGGTAAACGAGGCAGGGACGTCCGCTGATGTCGATCGACACGTTGGAGAGCGATTCATCCATTGGAATGGTGACACTGGCATAGCGGGCAATGCCTTCCTTCGTCCCGAGCGAGGCGTTGAATGCCTGGCCAAGGGCGATGCCGATGTCCTCTGTCGTATGGTGCTGATCGACTTCAAGGTCGCCATTGCAATGAATTTTCAAATCAAATGAAGCGTGCTTGGCCATCAGCAGGAGCATATGGTCAAGGAAGCCGACGCCTGTTTTGATATCTGTTTGGCCGGATCCGTCTAAGGAAAGATCCAGTTCAATTTCTGTTTCAGCTGTCTGGCGGGAGATCTGGTGGCTGCGCATCTCAATCTTCCTTTCTGATCGTTATCGCTTTTGCGTGGGCAGTGAGGCCCTCTGTATTGGCAATCGTCGCGATTTTGTCGGCGGCTGTAAGCAGCGCCTCGCGCGAATATTGGATGATGCTTGATTTCTTCACAAAGTCATAGACGCCGAGCGGTGAAGCAAAGGCCGCGGTACCGTTTGTTGGCAACGTGTGGTTCGGACCGGCAAAATAATCGCCAAGCGGTTCCGGTGAGTAGTTGCCAAGGAAGATCGCGCCGGCATTCTGGACGAGGTTCATCTGTTCCATTGGGTTCCTGGTCATCAGCTGCAAGTGTTCTGGAGCCAGCAGGTTGACCAGCTCATAGGCTTCTTCGATGCTCTCGGCAAGAACGACGCGGCCGTGGTCCTCAATCGACTTTTCGGCGATTGCTTTGCGCTCCAGCTGTCCGAGCTGCTTGAGTACTTCATCTTGAATGGCTTCGGCGATCTTCTTGTCGGTGGCAATGCAGATGGCGGAAGCTTCTTCATCGTGTTCAGCCTGGGAAAGCAGGTCAGCTGCGGCAAATTTCGGGATGCACGTTTCATCGGCGACGACACAGATTTCACTCGGACCGGCGATCATATCAATGGCGACATCGCCATATACCCATTTTTTGGCGCGGGCCACGAACGCATTTCCAGGTCCGACGATTTTATACACTTTGTCGATCGTTTCAGTGCCATATGCGAGCGCGGCAATGGCCTGGGCGCCGCCGACTTTATAGACCTTGTCAACGCCGGCAAGCTCTGCGGCAACAAGCACATGCGGATTGATCTTGCCGTCTTTTTGCGGCGGTGTCGTCATGGCAATGGCAGGGACGCCGGCAATCTTGGCTGGCAGGGCATCCATCAGCACAGTTGACGGATAGGCAGCTTTCCCGCCCGGTACATAAATACCGACCCGTTCAATTGGCGTAACTTTCTGTCCGAGCATGACGCCATTTGGCTTGTTGACGAACCAGGAGCGTTCCTTTTGTTCCCTGTGGAAGCTGGTAATGTTCTCTTTCGCTTCTTCCATTGCCTGGGTGAAGGCGGGGGAGACAAGCGCTCTTGCTTCCTGGAATTCTTCCTCGCTGACGAGCATGCTGTCGAGCTTGATGCCGTCGAACTTCTCCGTAAAGCTAAGAACAGCCGCATCACCTTTTTCCCGTACTTCGGAAAGGATGGCAAGGACAGCCTGATCGAGTTCTTCATTGCGCGCTTCGGCTGCTTTTGGATCGTTCAGTTCTTTTCTGTATTCGGATGCTGTCACAAGTTTCATTCAGATCACTCCAATCCGGCTTTTAATTGGTCAATGATGTGCTGGATGCTTGCCGTCTTTGTGGCGAAGCTTGATTTATTTACGATCAGCCTTGTGCTGATGTCATCAATGTCTTCCATAACTTTCAGGCCGTTCTCTCTGATCGTGTTGCCTGTTTCGACGATGTCGACGATGACATCTGCCATGCCGATCAGCGGCGCCAGCTCAACTGAACCGTTCAGCTTGATCGTTGTGATCGGGATGCCTTTTTGCCGGAAGAAGTTCTCGGCGACTCTTGGATACTTCGAAGCGACAGTCAGCTTTTCCGCTTCATCAAGCGGCGGCTGATCTTGCAGGCCGGCGACGGAAAACTTGCAAATGCCGAGCTTCAGGTCGAGTAGTTCGTATACATCTGCGCCGGACTCAAGAATATTGTCTTTACCGACAACGCCGACATCGGCAGCGCCTGTTTCGACATAGGTGCAGACATCAACGGCTTTGACAAAAATCAGCTTGAGCGTTTCTTCAGGATTGCTGAAGACAAGCTTACGGCTCTTTTTATGGAAATCAGGAAATTCAATTCCTGCTTTGTTCAAAAGTTCAATGGTGCTCTCGGCTGTTCGGCCTTTTGCGAGCGCGATGGTCAGCTTCTCCATGGATTGGAGCCTCCTTGATTATAGAAAGTCTTTCAAGTCGGCAATCTGCTCAAAGGTTCTGATGTCATTGCCGGAGATAAGCACGTTTTCTTTTTCGGTAATCTGGATGATGCTTGGGCTGTTTGCCTGGGTCCGTTCCGTGGCAAGGACGGCGATGGTACGGTAGCCTTCTTCACGAAGTCTGCTGGCAATATCAAATGCTTCCTGCTGTTTGGTCTTTTCATAAATAATCGTTAGGTCAGCCGCTGTAACAGGCTGGGTAAGTTCTTCTTTTGTTCCTTCTAGGAGCGCTTCGACATCACACGCAAAGCCAATCGCCGGAATGGCCGAATCGAATTGTTCTGCCAGACGGTCATAGCGGCCGCCCATCAGGACCGGCTTAGCAACATTGTCGATGAACCCTTGGAAAATGATATCTGAATAATAGTCCATATGGTTGATCAGGCCAAGATCGAAGACGATATGATCTTCCACGCCGTATGCCTGTAAGACGCCGTATACGTCCATCAGGCTTTCAAGCTCTTCACGCATCGTATCATTCAGAGCAATCTTTTTAGCTTTGGCAAGCACATCCTCCGGTTTACCGTACAGGAATGGGATGGTGCTTACAGCGTCGGCGATATGCTTTTCAACTGACAGGTTTTCCAGGAACGGTCCGATTTCGATCATGTTCTTCGCCTGGATATATTTTTTCAACTGGTCGAGTTCTTTGCCGCTCAGCTGCATTTCCTGAACGACTTCTTTAAAGAAGTTCGCATGTCCGATCTCAATTTTAAAGTGGCGTACGCCCAGATCTTTCAGTGTCTGGATGGCGAGGGCAATTGCTTCAGCATCAATCTCTGCGGATTTCTCGCCGAAGCATTCGATGCCAGCTTGTGTCCGTTCTTTGCTGCCATTTCCGTCAAACGACTGGCGAAAGACATCCATTACATAGAAGTAGCGGATATGGCCCGGCAGGCTGTCATATCTGGCGGCGACTTCCTGGGTAACAGGGATCGTTACATCCGGTCTGAGGACGAGCACCTTGCCGTTCCGGTCAATGACCTTGATCATTTCCACCTGGGGGATGGTGCCGGCGTCATTGGAATACAGTTCGTATGGTTCGAAGGCGGACGTCCGGATCTCCTGATAGCCATATAGAGAAAAGCGTTTCTTCATTGCAGAAATGAGCTGGTCTCTCATTCTGAATTCGCGTATATTTGCATCCTGCGGGTCAAAGGTATAGACTTCCATAAAAATCTCCTTTCGATCTGGTACAGCATCACTTTACCACTTTATTTAATTAAAGTTATATAGTATTATAGAGTTTAGAAAATCAGAAGTCAATAAGGGAAGCGGGGATTTTAATGTTTGATTACCATATGCACAGCGATTTTTCTGCGGACTGCGAGACACCGATGGAAAAAACGATTGAAGCGGCGATTGAAAAAGGACTTGATGAAATCTGCTTTACGGAACATGTCGATTATGATTATCCGGATCCGACGATTTCCTTTGATTTGGATCTGCCGACGTACGATCGGAAAATCAAAGAGGTTCAGAAAGCGTATGCTGACCGGATACAAATCAGAAAAGGCGTGGAGATCGGCATTGAGCCCTGTTTTATTGAACGGTTTGAAAAGATGCTGGCACAGGAGACATTTGATTTCATTATTTGTTCCATGCATGTGACGGAGCGGCAGGATCTGCACTCAGGCGCATTCTTTGAAGGCAAGACAGTGGAAGCAGCCTATGACATCTATTATAAGGAACTGTTGGCATGCGTAAAACAATTTGACCAGTTCAGCATCCTGGGCCATGTCGATCTGGTCAAACGCTACACAGCAGAGAAAAGCAAGCTGAACCACCACGATGTTCTGGAAGAGGTTTTCAAGACGATCATTCCGAGAGGGCAGGGGATCGAGCTGAATACATCCGGCTACCGGTACAAGCTGGACGGCGGCATGCCGAGCGAGGATATTTTGCGGCTGTACAAAGACTGTGGCGGTGAGATCCTGACACTTGGTTCTGACTCGCATGTCCCGGAAACGGTTGCCTATAAATTCAAAGAATCACTGGAACTGTTTCAGAGGATCGGCTTTAAGTATATTGCCACCTTTGATCAGATGAAACCGATCTTCCACCCGATTG
>Ga0153921_1000551_pt1 | contig 19359 bp, 21 predicted proteins | sample TSNJ005MetaG_FD_104691 | JGI IMG/M metagenome (GOLD analysis project Ga0153921, IMG submission 104691) | Attine ant fungus gardens microbial communities from New Jersey, USA - TSNJ005 MetaG | ecosystem: Host-associated > Fungi > Mycelium > Unclassified | place: USA: New Jersey, Brendon T. Byrne... | reverse complement strand
GTCAGAAATACCTTTGCTGTTTTGGGTGTATTGTTTGTTTTTTGTACGGCTTTGTTTTCAGTCAGTTCATCGTTGGGCGGAAAACTTGCCGGCGCTATATTTTTGCTGTCTAGCCTTTTCATGCTCTGGACGGTCTTTCGCAGCCAGAAGCTGATCAGGAAAACTTTTTAGCTGAAAAGCCGCTTTTGCGCATTTTGACTGCGGCAGTCAACCAGCACAGCAAGTAGATGCAGATGACGAAAAAGAATCCGCTTGTTAGGATCAAATGTAGAGAAGTACCGGATCCTGCCAGAAAGAAACCTGCTAATAAAGCAGGGCCTACAAAGAAAGCCAATGCGGTGTAAAAGATGACATTTAGCCTTCGAAATCCACTGAAAAAGGCGAAGAGCATGATGCCAAAAACAAACATATACAAGGCTGCCATGACCAGGCTTTTCATGATATCGGTCCACATACCATCGGTGATCAGGATGTAAGCTGAGATCATTAGGGCATTTGTCGCAAAAAAAGCAATGCCCAGCAGCAGAATGCTTGAAAATTTAGCATGGACAATCTGTTGCTTGCGTACAGGCAACGTTTGCAGGTAAATTTGCTGGCGGTACTTTGAATCCTGTTCGAGATTGTTGGTAACGAGTCCATTCAGGAATGTGAAATTGATTATGCTTAGATAGAGGCTAATCGATTCACTGTTAAACAGACCCAGCCCCTTAGGCCCGGCGATAACGCCACTTGCAACAACCGCCAGGCAGAAAATCATGTACGCGATTATGCCCTTGGCGGTAACAGGCATAATCCTGAATTCTCGGTAAAGCAGAGCCTTCATCGTCGTCTTCTCCCTTCTTTAATCAATATATTGAATGGGGTTCTTACGGTCAGCAGCAAGCACCCGCTCCCAGGAAAGCAGCCAAACAGCCAGAACACATATTGTGCCAACGCCAATGGTAAGGTCCGGAGTCTGCATCAAGATTTTGGACAGATGTGTGAGCCAGCGGGCAACAAAGTGCTGGTTACTCAAGAAAATGACAGCAATAAGCAGTACGTGCACATGCCAGGGTTCATACGCACCCGTTTTAAAGAAAGCGCCATGATGCAACCCGAGACAGGCAGGGAAGAAGAGTCCGAATATCAGCAGGCCTGACCAAACGGTTTCAATTCCGGCATTGGCATACGCGCTTCCGCATACATACCAGCAAAAGTAGAGCCAGCCGGCAGCACCCATGCTACCGAAAAATCCAATTGCGCATTTTGCGGTAACCATTTCTGTCAGGGTAACCGGCAATATTTTTGAGAAGGCATAGTACCCTTGTTTTGCTTCTTTTCCTAACCTGGCAACCAGGCCAAGCCATATTGCCATAAAAGGGATGGCAAACAGGATGGCAAAGGCAAAAGTGGAAATGGCCTGATCACTGAAATGGTACTGGCGGAACAGATCATATACGAGCCGCTTCTGCCAGAGCAAGAACAGCCCAAGCAGCCAGGGTGTCAAAAGACTGGCATAAATAAGACGCCGATATTGATAGATATCCTCTTTCACCAAGGCAGCAATGACACGCGCCCTCATCCTGCACTCCTCCTTTAGTCATCCGAATTCTTCTTTTTATTTGTCAGCAGGACAAACAGTTCTTCCAATGTCAGCCGCTCTGCCTGCCAATTTCCTTGGGCCTGGTTTTGAAAAGTTTCGAAGTCATCGGTATAGCCGATATAACCTTCACGCGTTTTTTTGCTATGAAAGAGACGCGTATGCAAGAGCGTCATGGTTGCATCATCGTAAACGACAATCCGACGGTAGCGGTCAAGCAGCATCTCCTTGTCTTCGCTGAGCAGCACGTTTCCCTGATCGATAAATGTCACCAGGTCGGCAATCTTTTCAACGTCCGAGGTAATATGTGACGAGAACAGGACGCTGCGTGATTCTTCCTGCATGTAGTCAAGAATCAGGTCCAACATTTCCTCGCGCACAACAGGATCCAGGCCGGCTGTCGGCTCATCCAGCAGCAGCAGGCGCGGACGATGTGCCATGGCAAGAATCAGTGCCAGCTTCATTTTCATGCCTTTTGAAAAATCGGTTACGTCTTTTTTCAGCGGGATGTCAAAACGGCTGACAGCTGAATGGACAAATGGTTCATCCCAATTCGTATAAAATTTCCGTGCGAATCGGAAGGTTTCTTCTGCAGTCCAGCTTTCATTTAATATCGGTGTATCGCTTACATAGCCGATTTGATCTTTTAGCTGGATTTCCGCTTCTGACATGGTTTTGCCGAATACCAGAATTTCTCCGGCATCAGGGCGGATCAAATCCATAATTGCCTGAATGGTTGTGCTTTTGCCGGCCCCATTTCTTCCCATCAACCCCATGATCATTCCTGGTTCCAATATAAGCTGAATGTCTTTAAGCTGAAAATCCTTATAGGTTTTGCTCAAATTCCAGACTTCAAGATTGGGTATATCCAGATCAACTGCCATTGTCTTGTTTGGCATATGCACAGGCTCCTCTCTGATTACATATTTCGTTTACTCCATAACGCACTGAACAGCTGCAATGCTTCGCTTTCAGGCAAGCCGAGCATCTGTGCCTGTCTGATGGCTTCCTGTAGTGGTTCCTCGACTTGTTTCCTTTTCCATTCCAGCAGATCTGCTTCATTCAGATCGGCGACAAAACTTCCCTTGCCAGCTCTTGTGTAAATAAAGCCACTGCTCTCCAGGTCATGATAGGCCCTTCTTACAGTGATCGCGCTCGTTGTCAGCTCTTTGGAAAGCTCCCGGATGGACGGAAGCATTTCTCCAGTTTCCATATGCCGGGAAACGATCAAACGCTGAATCTCATGGACAATCTGCTCATACATCGGCTTTGGGTTATTCGGTGAAAGGTGAATCAGCACATTGAGCCATCCCCCTATAACTGTGATTACTTGATATACACAGTATGAACAGAAATAGAATAAAAGTCAACAAATTCCATTTTTGGCATGGATGGATGATCAAGGAAACCCCTGCTTTTTTGTGTTATAATTCAACGAGAAAGAAGGGTGAATGATGAAAACAGTTGTGTTGGCGGAGAAGCCTTCTGTAGGCCGTGACATTGCCCGTGTGCTCGGCTGCGGTAAAAAAGGTAACGGGTATTTTGAAGGCGGAAATTATATTGTAACCTGGGCGCTTGGCCATCTCGTTGAGCTCGCCCAGCCGGAAAATTACGATACGAAATATAAAACATGGAATTTAGAAGATTTGCCGATGCTGCCGAAGGATCTGCGCACGGTGGTCATTAAAAAAACAGGAAAGCAGTTCACGGCAGTTAAATCACAGCTTGTGCGAAATGATGTCGGCGACATTGTCATTGCGACAGACGCCGGGCGTGAAGGAGAGCTTGTCGCCCGCTGGATCCTGGATAAAGCAAAAGTGAACAAACCAGTGAAACGCTTGTGGATTTCTTCTGTAACGGATAAAGCGATCAAAGACGGTTTTAAAAATCTGAAACCAGGCAAGGCATACGAAAACCTGTATGCTTCAGCCGTGGCGCGTTCGGAAGCAGACTGGTACGTCGGCCTGAATGCGACCCGGGCCCTGACAACAAAGTTCAATGCTCAGCTGTCAAGCGGACGTGTGCAGACACCAACGTTGAACATGATTGCCATGCGCGAGCAGGAAATCCGTGATTTCAAGCCGCGCAGCTATTATGGCCTCGAAGCCCAGACAAAAAATGGTCTCAAGCTGAAATGGGCAGACAATAAGAACAATGGCCGCATCTTTGAGAAGGCGCGTGCAGATCAGCTCCTTGCGCAATTGAAAGGCAAAGAAATGAAAATCGCCAAAGTCGACAAAAAGGATAAGAAAAAATATGCACCCCAGCTGTATGATCTGACTGAACTGCAGCGCGATGCCAACCAGCTCTTCGGGTTCTCGGGAAAAGATACACTGCGGACGATGCAGCGTCTTTATGAACAGCATAAGCTGCTCACCTATCCACGAACCGATTCGCGGGTCATTTCATCTGATATTGTTCCGACTCTGAAAGAACGTGTGAAAGCATGCAGTACTGGTGAGTACGCGCCCATTGCCAAAAGGCTGGCAAACAAAAACTTCCAGCTGCCGAAATCTGTTGTCAATGATGCAGGAGTCAGTGACCACCATGCCATCATCCCGACAGAGGAACCGGCATACTTGGAAGATCTGGATGCAAGCGAACGCAAAATTTATGACCTTGTGGTGAAACGCTTCCTCGCGGTACTGTCTGACCCGCATGAGTATGAAGAGGTTAATGTTGAAGCACAAATTGCGGGAGAGCGCTTTACGGCCCGCGGCACAATTGTGAAAAAAGAAGGCTGGAAAGAAGTCTATGTGCGTGCCGGATTTGCAGCAGAAGAGGAAGAAAAAACAGGCCGTCTGCCAGCAGTGAAAGAAGGCGACACCTACCCGGCACCGGATCTGAAGCAAACGACTGGAGAAACAGAACCGCCTGCCCGTTTTACGGAGGGTACCTTGCTGTCGGCGATGGAGAATCCGGTTCGCTATATGCAGGGGGAAGACCAGCATCTGCAAAAGACAATGACCAAAGCAGGCGGACTTGGCACGGTTGCCACACGAGCCGATATTATTGAAAAGCTGTTCAATACCGGCTATATGGAGCTGAAGGGCAAACAGATTTTCCTGACTTCAAAAGGAAAACAGCTGCTTGAACTTGTTCCGGAAGACCTGAAGAGCCCGAAACTTACAGCTGAGTGGGAAGACAAACTCGGCGCGATTGCGGACGGCAAACTGAAAATTCATCAGTTTATTTCCGAGATCAAAGAGTACACGAAAGAAGTCGTTTCGGAGATCAAGTCAGAAGAAGCCAAGTTCAAGCACGACAACCTGACCGGCACGAAATGCCCGGAATGCGGCAAGCTGATGCTGGAAATCAAGAACAAAAACGGCAAAATGCTCGTCTGCCAGGATCGGGCTTGCGGCCATAAGAAAAACATTGCCCGTAATACCAATGCCCGTTGTCCGAACTGTCACAAGCGGATGCAGATGCGCGGTGAGGGAGAAGGCCAGATGTTCTTCTGCACATGCGGCCACAGAGAAAAGCTGTCCACTTTCCAGGACCGCCGCAAAAAGAATCAGAACACAAAAGTATCACGCAAAGAAATGAGCAAATATATGAAGCAGGATGACGGCTTCACGAATAATCCATTTGCTGAAGCATTGGCTAAATTGAAAAAAGACTGAGAAAAGCCCGGCCTAGCGCTGGGCTTTTCTATAAGTGAGGACGCTGAATACGGCTGGGATCGCTCTGGCTGCGGACGCGATCGCCGTATCTGGGCGTGCAATCGCCGTATTGGGGCGAGGAATCGCCGTATCGGAGGGGAGAATCGCCGTATTGGGGCGGAGAATCGCCGTACCGGGCGTGATCGCCGTACCGGGCGTAATCGCCGTATCGGAGCGAGGAATCGCCGTATTGGAGGGGAGAATCGCCGTATCGGAGGGGAGAATCGCCGTATTGGGGCGGAGAATCGCCGTATTGGGGCGGAGAATCGCCGTACTGGAGCGAGAAATCGCCGTACGAGAGCGCCAGATCGCCGTACTGAACGGAAATGCAAAAGATTTTCGCCTAGAAAGGAGTGAGGACGAACGTGAAAATCAATCAATTTGTTGTGAAGGGCGCAATCGATGAACAGACCCGCTGCGCGCATTACCACCAGGAAAACGACCGGATCGCGATTAAATTTTATTGTTGCCAAGCCTATTATCCGTGCTACCAATGCCATGAAGCTTATGGCTGCGGGGATGCAAAGGTCTGGCCTGAGGCGTTATTTAACGAGAATGCGATCCTGTGCGGCAGCTGCAAAACAGAGCTCTCCGTCCATGCTTACTTGAACAGCGGTTATGCATGCCCGAACTGTCATGCTGCCTTTAACCCGGGCTGCGCGCTTCACAAAGATCTTTATTTTGAAACATGAGCCGCCAACCGCCAGTCAGCTTCGTTTACTTGAACCATGATCTCCTGTATCATGTTGGTGGAGAAGTTTTTGTGTAGGAATGTTTTCAAGACAACAGGGAATTCTGTAATAGAGCCTGTAAGGTTTTGCATAAAGGGAGGTAGCATGTATGGCTTTCGTTATCGTGGATCCATGCCGTGGGGAAAAAGCGGGTGAATGTGTCACAGTATGCCCGGTTGACTGCATTGAAGAAGGTCCAGAGCAATTTTATATTGACCCGGATATTTGCATCGATTGCGGCGCATGCCAGGCTGTATGCCCAGTAGACGCGATCTTTGAAGAATATGACTTGGCGCCCGACCAGGAGAAGTTCCTGCAAGAGGCTGAGGAATATTTCGCAAGTAAATAATATGCAGGCAGTTCATATACAAATCCCCGCTTCCGTCGATCGGACAAGCGGGGATTTTTCATGCAAGCTGACTTCTAGGATTTGCTGAATGACCAGTCCTGCTCGTCATCCGATTCAAGAATGCCGAGGGTGACGTCACTGATGTCAGGGTCTTCCAGTAATTTCGCCTGCAACTGGGCTTTGATGTCATCTGCTTCGGCCAAGGTAAGATTTTTTCGCAGTTCGACATAAGCTTCCACATGATATTGCCGGCCTTCCTGGACAATCCGCATCTTATCAATATCGGCGACATCGGCATCCGACATGATCAGCCTGGCAATCCGTTCCTCAATCAGCAAGGGTGCCGCAACCCCGATCAGCCCGATCGTATTGTCATAGCCGGTACGCAGGGCGATGATAAACAGCAGCAGCCCGATCAGCATTGTCCCGATTCCGTCCCAGAAGTATTGGCCGGTTGCATGAGAAACGGCAATGGCAATAAGGGCGAGCAATCCGCCGATCGTTGCCACAATATCTTCATAGAAAACAAGCTGTGTTGGCGGTGCCGCATAGCGTTTGTTGGCGAAAGCTCCGAGGAAAATGCCGGCACCTTGATTCCCTGCACGAGATTCCACATTGATTTCCTTCATGGTTTTGACCAGGACAGCACCATCCACACATACCGAAAACACTAGAATGGCCATATTTAGCCACAGGTTCGTAGAAGGTTCGGGATTACGGACAATCCGCCATCCGGTCAGGATTGTCTCATAGGCCATAATGGCAATGACGATGACGGCAATCAGCACAAACAGGTTGACCACTCTGCCAAACCCGGTCGGAAACCGTTTTGTCGGCTTCTTTTCACTCAGGGCACTGCCGAAAAAAACGAGACCCTGATTGATTGTATCGGCCGTTGAGTGAATGGCTTCGGCCAGCATGGCTCCGCTGCCGCTGAAAAAGGCCGCAATGCCTTTAATCACGGCAAGGACAAGGTTGCCGAGCGCAGCCAGCCCTGAGGAGGTATTTCCTTTCTTCAGCAATTGGATCAGTTTCATCGCAAAGTCCACCTTATGCATCACATGATTTGATTGTCTTATCATGCGCCAATACGGCTCGTAAGATGTAAGGAAGAAAAGGCATTTTCAAAGGCCCGCGAATGAATGAACAATGTGTTGTCGGCTTGGGCATGTGCTGATTCAAGAGGGGCTCGCCCAAGGGAGAGAATCGAGTGCTCTGAATTGTTTCAATACCTTTGAAAAAAGTCAGAAAACATCTTCCGTAATAAGGATTATATTGAATTTACTTGTAATTGGCGTACAATGAATAGCAGAATGCAGAAAAAGGAGATGGAAACATGCAGCATTGTGAACAATGCGGCCATCAATTTGCCAAGGGGACGGTATACAAATCTTTTTTTAGGAATTATAAACCAATTAGCTGTGAAAAATGCGGAACGGTTCATGAAGTAACATTTAAAACGAGATCTAAGTTGTTTCCGATCATGTTCTTTCCGGCCTATGCCGTTGGCTTTTTGCTGATGATGCAGCTGCCTTTTGGCTGGGTGACAACAACTGTCATAGCAATGAGCGCCTTGGCAATTGTTGAAATCACAACGATCTTGCTCTTGCCGCTGATGCTCAAAATTTACAGTCAAACAACCGAAAAAATTTAAGATCACCAATAACCAAATTTTATTTTTTTTAATATATACCTTGCATTACAAGGGATAGTTCAGTATTATGTAATGCAAGGCAACGAATTGAGCCCTAATGTCTTGTATAACAAGATAGTGAAAACTGAGGTGAGGAAGATTTGTCCACAACGCAAATGCTGAAGGGCATCCTGGAAGGCTGTCTGCTGGCAATTATGAAAGAAAAAGAAGTCTATGGCTATGAACTGGCCGAAAAGCTGGAGGATTATGGATTTGATTCATTCAGTGAGGGAACGATTTACCCGCTCCTGCTGCGCATGCAGAAGGAAAAACTGATCGCATCCGAATTGAGGAAATCAACAGCCGGGCCAAAAAGAAAATATTATGCCATCACAGAAAAAGGCGAAGAAGAACTCGAGGCTTTCAAAGAGAGATGGCAGGAGCTGAGCAAAAGTGTCAATCAAGTGCTTGAAGGCGGAAAGCCTGGCAGACCAAAAGGGGGAGAAAAGAAATGATGTTATTTCAAGACGTGTCAAAGAAAAGCAATGATTTTCTCGGAGAGTTGCGCGTGTATCTGTTTTCCAGCGGTAAAAATGAAAAAGAGATTGATGAAATTGTTGACGAACTGCACGATCATTTGAGAGAAGCTGAGCGAAAAGGAAAATCAGTTGAAGACATCATTGGCCGCACACCGAAAGACTACATGAAAAACGTGGCTGAAGAGATGCAGCCAGACCGCAAACAGTGGATCAAATATATGTTCTTAATCGTTGTGGGGTCCTTTGCCATTGATATAATTGGCAAACTGAAAGAAGGCAACCTGGCCTATTCTGTGCTCCAGCTGTCCGGCCATATTGGAATAGCCGTGTTGTTTGTGCTGTTGGTTCTTATTGGTTATAAGCACCTTACTGGTGCCAGTCCGAAAAAGCAGTTTTTCATGCTGCTGCCAGTTGCTATGATGCCGATCATCGCTTTTGTCGGACTGATCTTTCTTGACCGCGCCGTCCAGACACCTGTTATACACTTTGGCACATGGGGAACTTGGGTTGTCGGCGGTATTTCGGTCCTGTTCTTGATTGCAGCATCTGTCTGGGCCAAGACGTGGGTGCTGATCATTATTATTGCGCTCTTAAACCTGCCGGACTACCTGCTCAGCAAAACGAACCTGTCTCTGGAATACCGGTCTCTGGCCAGTACAGCTGTCCTGATGATCGGACTGGTGCTATTTATGTGGCTTTCCAACAAGGCTGATAAACAAAAAGAGTAGAATAACTTTGCGTGTGTTACCTGCCAAATCCACACCAACAAAAAAAGAGCGCTGACAAAATCAGCGCTCTTTTTCATTTTCCTCTTCAGCTTTTTCAGCAATTCGGCTTTTGATCCAGCGCTCAGCTGTTGCTTCATCAACCTCATACACTTTGCCGGCGCGGAACAGCTCACCATGAAAGGCAGTCTGCACGTTCATTTTGACTTGTACCATTTATAAGTCTCCTTTGTTCCAGAGATACGGCTTCTTTCATTATAGCATTCAGTGTTTCATTTATCTTCTTTCCCTTTTCCAAGACGAAATACGATCGCACTCCGTTCATACTCCACATCTTGTACATGATCCCGGGCATTGGCAATGCGGGCCGCTGCAAAGAAATAGTCTGAAAGCCGGTTCACATACTGCAACGGCAATGACGGCACATCAGCCTCCTGCTTCAGCAGGGACACCATTTGCCGTTCAGCCCGCCGGCATACGGTCCTGGCAACATGCAGGGCAGCAGCAGCCTTTGTTCCGCCTGGCAGAATGAAGCGTTCCAGTGCCGGTGCTTCTTCTGTCAGTACATCAATCCGATTTTCCAGCCGCGTTACGGCCTCTGGATTCAGTTTTTCCGCCCGATTCTCTCTGATGTCTGCCAGGTCGGCACCACAGTCAAACAACTCATGCTGAATATGAAGCAGATCCTCAAGCAGATCCGGAAAAACCTCCGTGTCCAGCTCAGCCGCTGCCAGCCCGGTAAAGCTGTTCAATTCATCCAATGTGCCATACGCTTCAATGCGAATGTGATCTTTATCTGCTCTGCCGCCAATCAGTGACGTCTTGCCGGTATCGCCAGTTCGTGTATACAGTTTCATGTCACTTGCCTCCTTAATCGGGTTCCACATCTATCGTAACATATGTTAGATTGGACATAGATAACGGAAAGGCGGGAGGAACCGATGAAAAAAGTTACCTATCAGGAAATTCATAAGTCCAGTTTTGTCCATTTTGAAAATGAGTTGTATGTTCATTGGCATAACCCGGAGTTTCCGGATAGCTATGACAGCAACTGTCTGGAATTTAAACAGCTGCCATCTCTCACAGCCTACATGGAAGCGGAGACTTATTTGCGGGAATTCCATTTGGGAAGCGGGCAGCAGCATGTGAAATTCTATTTCCCGCAGGATGGAAAGCCGTCCCAGGAGCTGCTCGATTATTTGGGTTCACAAGGTTACAGCATTGGTATGACGGAGCTGTATGTTTTGGAACCGGGACAGTTTATCGGCAGGAAAGCAGTTGAAGACATACGAATTACACCTGTTGATGACACAAATGCTGACCCGTTTTTAAAGATGCAATACAGTCAGGACAGGTTATACGGCGAGACCTTTGCCAAACAGAAACAGGATCTGCTTAAACAACAGCTCCAGGATCCCCACAGGCTGATGCTGATTGCTTATGATCAGGGGACATCAGCTGGATTTGCGGAAGTCATCATCAAGGAACAGACCGCCGAAATTGACAATTTGCTTGTGCTTGAGGAATCGCGCGGTAAGGGAATCGGAACCGCAATCCAGCAGTGTGTTGTGAATACGTTTCCGGACAAAATGATTATTCTTGTAGCAGACGGCGATGACACGCCCCGCCAGATGTACAAGAAACAGGGCTATCAATACCGTGGTTTTCGATATGAAGTCCAAAAAATATAGGGGGACACCCAAGCGGTGCCCCCTATTTGTCTGTCAATAAATGGTGCAAAGCTGCATCGACATCTTCGGTAGGTGCCTGGCAGGTGAAGTTCTCGCAAATATAGATGGTGGTCCGGTCTCCAAGTATGTGATAGTCTGCAGTGAATGGAGAAGCCTTTAACAATGATTCGACTTCGCTGGCGGCAAGCAAGGCGACTTCGGGCAAAAAGGCGCGCTTTACGCCATCAACGAATTTGACATAGCCGGGATCATGCTCATCACCAAGCGCTACAACCTCTTTGGACGGGTGTGCAGTATGCATAATGGCTGTCATGAGAAACGTGCTTGCTGCCGGGTGTTCGTGCACCTCTTCATAAAAACAGCGGTACATGTCTTCGACGATCTCATGGTAATGCGTTTCTCCACTTAAGGATGACAGACGGGCCAGTGCATAAGCGGCGACACTGTTGCCTGAAGGCATGGCGCCATCAGTAATCTCTTTTTCGCGGGATATCAGCTGTTCGGCATCAACTCCGGCAAAATAGAAGCCGCCATTCTGATCGTCCCAAAATAAGGTCTTCATGTCCTCTGCCAGCTTCCGGGCCTTTAAAAGATCGCTTGCCTGGAAATCGGCTTCATACATCTCAAGATACGCCCATATCAAAAAGGCATAATCATCGAGATACGCTTTAAACCGCACATCTCCGTCCCGGTAACGTGCCATCAGGCGGCCATCCTGAAACATGTTCTTTTCGATAAAGTTCAAGGCTTCCCGGGCAGCACCAGTATATGCCGGATTGCCGAACGCTTTTCCAGCTTTGGCGAGCGCAGCAATCATCAGCGCATTCCAGGAGGTGAGCACTTTGTCATCCACATGTGGACGCACCCGCTTTTTTCTCGCTGCATACAGCTTTACCCGCGCGATTTCCAGCTTCTCATCCAGCTCATCCCACGACAGTTCATATTTTTTCGCAACTTCATCCCAATTAGTGAAAATCCGGTTCGGAATATTTTTTCCTTCGAAATTTCCTTCAGCCGTTATGTCGAATGAATCGACATAAAGCGGGCCGAGCGATTCGCCAAGAATCTGCAAAATTTCTGTCTGCTCCCACACATAATACTTTCCTTCGACACCTTCCGAATCCGCGTCAATTCCTGAATAAAAGACACCATTCGACCCGCGCATTTCATGCAGGACAAAGTCAATAAGCTGCTCAGCAATCTCACGATACAGCTCTTTTCCAGTGATCTGATAGGCTTCTGTGTAGACGGCGAGAAGGAGGGCATTGTCATAAAGCATTTTCTCAAAGTGGGGAACGAGCCAGCCGTTGTCTGTTGAATAACGGGCAAATCCGGAGCCGACATGGTCCCAGATGCCACCAGCGGCCATCGCTTCCAATGTCTCTTCGGCCATAGCCAGTGCGGATTCATCTCCTTGATAATGATAAACACGCAAAAGAAACAGCAGCCGGTGCGGCGCAGGGAACTTCGGTGCGTCGCCAAAGCCGCCGAATTCATCATCAAATGCCTGAACAAGCTGGTCATAGGCAGTTTGAGCATCCTGCAAAGACAGCTGATGGGTCGGGTTATTCCGGCTGGTTTCCTGAAGTGCCGTTTCGATCTGTTTCGTCACCTCAGCAATGTCCTGCGGCTTTTCGACAAACTGTTCATGGAGGTAAGGGAGGATATCCAGCAGTCCAGGCATGCCGTCTTTCGACAGACGCGGGTAATACGTGCCTGCAAAAAACGGCAACTTTTCCGGCGTCATGACTATAGTCAACGGCCAGCCGCCGCGCCCGGTCATCATCTGGCAAACCTTCATGTAGACCGCATCAATGTCCGGCCGCTCCTCACGGTCGACTTTAATGGCGACATAGTTTTTGTTAAGCAGGGACGCGACGTCTTCATCTTCAAACGACTCATGGGCCATCACATGACACCAGTGGCACGTGGAATAGCCAATTGAAAGGAAGATGGGCTTGTTCTCACGCCGGGCTTTTGCAAAGGCTTCCTCGCCCCAAGGCAGCCAGTTGACGGGATTATGTGCATGCTGGAGCAGGTACGGGGATTTCTCATGAATTAGCTCATTTTCTGGCATCATATCACTTCCTTTATAGGGTTCTATAAGGGAGTGTACCCGGAGTTGGGCTTGGTTAATGATATGGAGAGAAGTTTCAAACAAAAGAGATTGTTTGCCCTTAACATTCCAGATATATATGCAGGTTTGTTTATCAAATGAGTTCACCAAATAAGAAGAAGCTGAGGTACAAGTGAAAAGGGCAGAAGAGAATGGTCGGATGAAGAACAGACGTGTGTCATCTATGACGTGATTAATTGGTGCTTGGATACCAGCTTTAAAAATAGATAAAAAGAGCAGCTGCCAAGCAGCTGCTCTTTCATGATATTGCGAAAGGAGGACGGGCACAGTAATAATGAAGCTCATAACTTCTCCAATTTTTCCTTTGCCAGCTTATCCCCTTTTAGCGCGGCCTTGGTAAACCAGTATTTCGCTTTTTTCAGATCGGACGGGACACCGATGCCGACCTCATAACAAACGCCTAAGTTATATTCACCATAGGCATCGCCTCTGTCAGCGGCCATACGGTACCATTTGACTGCTTTCGCGCCGTGGCCATTTGCCACGGCTTCATGTCCGAGCCGGTTGGCGGCAAACACATCACCTGCCAGGGCAGATTTTTTGAACCAGATTGCCGCTTCTTTGACATTCTTCGTTGTGCCAACACCGTTTTCATGCATATAACCGAGTGTATACATGGCTTCGGCAACCCCAAGCTCTGCGGCTTTCAGGAACAGATCCAAAGCATGTTTTTCATCCTTCTCGACATATTCACCGCGCAGATACATGTCCGCATAATTGTTCATGGCGTCCGGATGATGGAGATGCGCAGCTTTTTTATAGCATTCAAATGCCTTTTGCCAATCTTCTGCAATGGCATTGCCTGTGAAATAGCCGTTGCCAAGCCAATAAAGGGCGTCCGGATCATCGGCTGCAGCAGCCATTTCATACCAGCGGATTGCCCAATCTTCGTGGTTGAGTTCCTTGTAGAAGTGTCCAAGCTGCACCTGTGCTTCCGGATCACCAGCCATCGCGTGCTGATACAGCAATACGGCTTCATCCAATTCAGCTGCGTCCATATATAAAGTGGCTGCATATGAAGGATCAGCTGAAGCGGCTCCCTGAAGGACAGTCTGTATATCCCATAGCAGGATGGCTTCATAGTCTGATTCATATTTGTGCAGCCCGCTGACCTGGGCATAGAGGACATCAAGATCTCCGGAGAGATTCAAGATTTCGCCTGCGCAGTCCTCAAATAACGCAGCCATGACGGCCAGCTTATCATCACTTTCTTCAAGTTCCGGAAGCAGCTCTGCGGACCGGTGGCAGCCGCGGGCGGCCAATTTGTTCTGAAGTGTTTTCATATCCATTTCTAGCACATCCTTGCACGGCCATTTGTTTCTTTCCATCTTACTTCTCATTGTCCAATCTGTCAGGTGAAGAGGTATAATAAATGGTATAGACAAGTTTTGCAAGCACCAGGGGGTTACAGCATGTCCTTATATAAAGGGCTCGTTCTGATTCATATCGTTTCGGCCATAATGGGGCTTGGCCCGGGTTTTATCATGACGCTGATTCTCAAAAGGGCCGGTACGATGCAGGAATTGGCTTTTGCTTTCAAATTGCGGAGTTTCCTGCACGGACTGATTATGACCGGCGGCATCCTGCTCCTGGCAACCGGTCTGGCGATGGGATTTTTGAATCCGTATTTATTCAGGGCAGGCTGGTATACAGTGAGTCTTACACTTTATCTGATCGCTTTTCTGAGCGGTCCGTTTCTTTTGGCTCCGCAGTCAAAGAAAATCAAAGCCGTACTTGGAAATTATGACAGCAGCCGAATCCCGGACAGCTATGGTCAGCTGGCCCGTAAATTATACAAGTATGAACACGGCATTAACCTGATTTTTGCTGTGATTATCATTCTTATGATCACAAAGCCATTCTAATCACAAGAGCCTGGCCTGCAGCCAGACTCTTTTTATTGTTCATTTAAATAGGTCTTGCCGTCTTCCTGTTTTACTTTGCCTTCTTTCATCAGTTTGCCTAAGGCGCGTTTGAATGCTGCCTTGCTGATCTGGAAAGTGGTCTGGATGTCTTCCGGGTCGCTTTTGTCTGAGAATGGGATGACGCCGTCCTGTTTCTTCAACTGTTCCAAAATGGTTTCTGCATCATCCTGGATGCCGTGCTGCTTCAGCGGGCGAAGCGAGATGTTCAGCGTGCCGTCATCATGGACGTCGATGACCCGGCCTTCGACTAATTGGCCCAGGCGCGGTTCTTCCTTGCGCTCCGTATGATGGATGAAGCCCCGGTACTGCTCTGTCGTGATCATGGCGGCACCTTCTTTGCTTGCCAGGTAGACATGACCGCTTACGTTCTGGTTCATTATATCCGCACTGGCATTTTTCCGGATCTCATCAATAATGCCTTCTGTTGCTGGAATGGCTAGCAGCCGGTTTTTACGGTCTTTCGCCAGTCGAATATAAAGCCGGTCGCCTTCTTGCGGCCAGACCTGCTTAACCAGGGGCAGCTCGTCCTTTGAGACAAGGATCTGCTTGGTCGTGCCTATATTCACGAACACGCCAAGTCCAGGCGCCTGTTTGACGACCTCGGCCCAGCCGTAATCATCGAGCGTGATGGCAGGCAACTGCATCGTTGCAGTCAGATTTCCTTTCTTATCTACATATAAAAACACCTGCACGCGTTCATCTGGTGCCAATTGCCGTTCCGTTTCATTGTGATGCAAGAGGGCTTCGAGCCCGTTCTTTTCCAGCACATAGCCGGTTTCAATCATTCTGGCGACATGCCATGTATCATTAAGTCCCACTGGCAGATTCATTTCATTTCCCACTTTCGTTTATGTCGTTCATTTTTTACAGGTTTCCCTTTTTTGTTGCCTGTATCCTTGAAGTATTCTGATGACCGCTATTATAGCATATTCCCAAAATACGCCTGGCTTTCTGTAATAAAGCAGAAAACCGGACAGTGAAGAAATGTCCGGTTTCCTGTCAAACTGGTTCACCCTGAAGCATAAAAGGCTGCAGCGGCAGTTCATCCATCCAGCGTTTCACTTTAAAAGGTGTCATCGGCTTGCCGTAATAATAACCCTGCATCACTTTACAGCCGAGCTGGGACAGAATGGAAATATGATCCTCGTTTTCTACACCTTCTGCAATAATATCCAGGTTCAGGCTTTTTGCCATAAAGATGATCCCGTGAACAATGGCACATTTGCTGGGGGTATCCAAATCTTCAATAAACATTTTATCCAGCTTCAGACAGTCGAGCGGGATGCGGTCAAGCAGTCCGATTGAAGAATAGCCTGTGCCGAAGTCATCAAGGGAGAAACGAACGCCGAGGGCACGGATGCTTTCCACCTGGCGCACGATGTCTTCAATGTCATGCATGACCATGGACTCGGTAATTTCGAGTTCCAGCAAATGCGGCGGAAGGTCTGCCTGTTCAAGTGCTGTTTTCACCCATGTAAGCAGATGGTTCGATTGGAATACTTTATTTGACAAATTGACTGCAATCGACTGGTTCCAGCCCTGGTTGAGCCACATTTTGCATTGCAGGCAGGCCTGTTCAAGCACCCAGCGTGTCATCGGAATAATCAGTCCTGTTTCTTCAGCAAGGGGAATGAATTCAGCCGGCGAAATGGTGCCTTCCTCCGGATGGTTCCAGCGCAGCAGGGATTCAAAACCGCTCAGGCTGTTTGTTCCGATGTTCCACTGCGGCTGATAGACGACATAGAGCTGTCTTTCAGCCAATGCTTTATGCAGATCATTTTCCAGCAGCAGCTTGCGTATTTTCTCGCCGCCAAGCGCCTCGCTGTAGGTGAAATGGCGGTTTTTCCCAAGAAGCTTGGCTTCATACATGGCAGCATCTGCTTGTTTAAGAAGGACAGAGTAGCCTGTATCGCCGATTTTGCCATAGCTGATTCCAATGCTGCCGGTAATGTAGAGCTCATTACCGAGGATATAGAACGCTTCTTCCACTTGGCTGAGCACATTCTCTGCCAAGGCTTCGGCTTTCTCCGGATTGGCATCAAGCAGAATAATCAGAAACTCGTCACCGCCAATTCGGAACACCAGCGTATTATTTGAGATGAACTGGCTCAGCCGTCCGCCTGCTTCCCCGATCAGCAAATCACCGATATCATGGCTGAGCGTGTCATTAATGGCTTTAAATTGGTCGAGATCAAGAAACAAAAATGCCAATTCTTCTTCTGGATCGAGGGTGCTTAAAAAACGATTCATTTCATTGCGGTTCCACAAGCCGCTTACGTGATCGGTATAAGCGAGTTTTTCCAGAACGTTCCTGTCAAAATACATCGCACCCCAGGAAATCAGCAGCAGTACAAGGACGATGCATGTGACCCCGTACAGCAAGAAAGGATCCATTGCATTATCGGTATGTGCGTGCATCATGGCCCGATGTTCTTCTAAATTGGACGCCTTCATTCCGGTGTAGTGCATGCCGCAGATTGCAACACCCATTAAGATCGCGGAGATTGATTTGCTGCTGCTTGCTGATGGCTGATGACGGAACTTCAGGAACAAGATCAGCGCAGCGTAAGAAGCCAAAAGGGCAATGAGGATCGAACAGGAAAGCCAGAATTTGTTGTAGGAAATCGGCATCGGCATCACCATGGCTTCCATGCCAATATAATGCATGGCGATGATGCCGCAGCCCATGATCAAGCCGCCGAGAGCAATATTGATCCAGTTGACGCGTTTTGGCATGGTGATCCAAAATGCAATAAAGGCACTCAGTACACTTGCTGACATGGAAACAATGGTCAGCAGTACATCATATTGGACAGGCATGTTCATGTGAAAAGCGAGCATGCCGACAAAGTGCATCGCCCACACGCCGCAGCCCATCACGACAGAACCGGCCAGGAGCCAGAACACGACAGCACGTCCTTTTGCATGGGAAACTTTCCCGGTAATATTCAATGCCGAATAGGAGGCAAGGATGGCGATCAGGATCGACAGTCCTACAATATAGAAATTATAATTGCCTGCATCATTCATATAGGAAATTCTCCTTCTCTAAGGATGGCTGCTCTTGCTAAGTTGATCCTTCATCATCAAGTGATCGTTTCTAAAAAAGAGGAAATAACGGAGGAGCAGAAGAATATTGGAGAGATTAGACAAAATACGGCAAAATCCTCCGGGTACAAAGTATTATAGCAAACTTTGATGTCTTGTATATGTTAATTTTCATGTAAAGTCAATCATGGATTCACCTCTTTTGGGTTTCTGCCATAGGATGGGAGTACAGAATTCGAAAGGGGACATGAAAATTGGTATTTAACCGCCGTTCCATACATGAAGCAAGCAGGAATTCAGAAGGTAATGAAAGACAGCAGCCTTATTGGCAAGGGGGCCATTCATACGGGCCGGGAGGTTATCCGGGAGGACGTCCGGGATACGGTCACGCTGGCTGGTATGGCCAAGGACATGGATATGGGGGTCAAGGTTATTGGAATGGGCCAGGACATGGCCCAGGACATGGACATTATGGTCCGGGACATGGTTACGGCCATCACCATGGCGGCTATCCGGGTCATGCAGGCTCCGTTGGTTACCCAGGACATGGCAGACCGCCCTATGGCCACCACTACGGCTACGGCCAGGGACAACCGGGTTTTGCAGGCCCACAGTGGAGAGAAGAAGACTAAATAATGGAGAAGGAGCACTGGCTTGCCAGTGCTCCTTTTTTGAGTTGCCTTATAAAATGAATGAAAAAACACATACTAGTACCGTCTGACAATCATAAAAGGGGTGACAAGATGGGACGCGATGAGCATCGTACGAAACGCGGCAAGCGCCACCTTGCCCAAACACCAAAAAACCAGATTTCCGATGGGCTCGATATTGAGTTCTCAGAAGAACTTGCGGATGCCGACGACAAGGAAGCATTAGAGAGAAGCGAGGCAGCTGACCGCAGGGCAAAAAAGAAAAAATAACAGCAAAAAGGCAGCGTCTTTTGGACGCTGCCTTTTTTACGCGAAATTTTCTTCCTTTCGGTCATTAGGCAAGAACAGTGCCAACAAAGCGCCAATCAAAGGAAGCAGCGAAAGGATAACAAATACAGTTGATACGCTGTAATGATCAGCAATAGATCCTAAGAACACAGAGCCGATGCCACCTGCTCCCACGCCGGCGCCGATAGAAAGGCCAGAGGCGAGCCCGATGTTTTTCGGAAGCAGTTTCTGCATATAGACAACGGTGACAGAAAAAGAAGCGAGCACAGAAAATCCGAATATAAGCAGAATGACGACCGTCCAAATGCCTTTAAGATGGGGCAGCAGCAGAGCAAACGGCGTGGCAATCAGCATGGAGCCGACCATCAGCCGTTTCAGTCCAATCCGGTCAGACCAGAT
>Ga0153921_1000550_pt1 | contig 19365 bp, 18 predicted proteins | sample TSNJ005MetaG_FD_104691 | JGI IMG/M metagenome (GOLD analysis project Ga0153921, IMG submission 104691) | Attine ant fungus gardens microbial communities from New Jersey, USA - TSNJ005 MetaG | ecosystem: Host-associated > Fungi > Mycelium > Unclassified | place: USA: New Jersey, Brendon T. Byrne... | reverse complement strand
TGGAGAAATAAATCTGCAGGCTGAGCACCCTGTATCCTCCGGCAAGCAAAAACGGCGCACTGAATGATGCCATGGAAATCATGAATACAAGCAGCGAAGCCGCTACAATTGCCGGTGTCAAAAGCGGAAAGGTAACTCTCCAAAATACCTTCAAGCGTCCCGCGCCCAAGTTGTACGCCGCTTCTTCCAAAGACGGGTCAATCTTATGGATCGCAGATGACACCGTCATGTAGAAGTAGACGTACATGGAATAGGCATGGACGATTAGAATTCCCGATACACCGCCAAGGCTGAACGGGACTTTTTCCAAGCCGAATAAATCCTTGATAAAATTAGGAATCAGCCCGGATTCGCCGTACAGAAACATGAAGGCCATGACACCAACCAGAGAAGGCAGAACAATTGGCATAATCGCAGCTGAAGCAAAAAAGCGCCTGCCCGGAAAATCATAGCGGTTGAATATCAATGCCAGCGGAATGCCGATTAATGCGCTGAACAAGACGCTCAGAGCGGATATGTAGAAGGAGTTCCACAGGGCCTCCAGATTTGTCTTTGATTCCTGTCCAAAAAATTGCACATAATGCGAAAAGGTGAATGTGCCTTTCTGCTGCAAGCTCTCTGTCAATGTCTTTAAAGATGGATACAGTACATAGGCAATCAGGACGAGCAAGACAGGTATCAACAAATAAAGTGTCAGCCGCTGATCTTTACTTTTCAGCAAATGGCACACCACCCGTTCTTTCAATTAATCTAAGATTCTCAGCAGGCAGATGCAGCCAGACATGCTGTCCCGGTTCCAGGATCCCGGTTCGTCCGCTGTTCAGCATGCTGATCTTAATCTGATACGGAGCCAGACTGACATTCATCTGGATGGCTGCTCCAAAAAACTGGACTGATTCCACAGTCCCTTCTACTATATTGGTGCCGATGTCAGGTTTGGCATCATAGACACCAATCGCTTCAGGACGCACTGCCAATACCGTATTGTCAGTCAGCTGTTTGTTCTCTGCAAGCAAACGGACCTCCGTGTCTTTTAAAGAAACAGAGACAAAACCATCTTTCTCCCCTGCAGCTTCAATTGGCAGCAGATTGATCTCGCCGACGAAGCCGGCAACAAAGTCATTCACCGGTTCTCCGTAGATTTCTGCAGGCGTTCCGACCTGGTGGCAGATTCCTTCATTAAACACGGCAATCCGGTCACTCATGGAGAGCGCCTCTGTCTGATCATGGGTTACGTAAATGGTCGTAATATGATATTCCTTTTGCAGCCGGAGAATTTCCACACGCATTTCTTCTCGCAGCTTGGCATCCAGATTACTGAGCGGTTCATCAAGAAGCAGGATCCCTGGTTCAATCACAAGAGCACGCGCCAGCGCCACCCGCTGCTGCTGGCCGCCGCTCAGCTTGTTTACCTGGCGGTCCCTGAATGCGCCAAGGCGAACCTTTTCGAGGACCGATTCAACCCGCTCGCGAATTTCTTTGCCAGGCGTTTTTCTTGCTTTCAATCCGAATGCGACATTTTCAAAAACAGTCATATGCGGGAAAAGCGCATAGTTCTGAAACACCATGCCTGTGTTCCGCTTCTCAGGCGGAAACCGGGTGACATCCCGATCACCGAAGTGGACACTGCCTCTCGACGGGTAGTAAAACCCGGCAATCATCCTGAGTGTCGTCGTTTTGCCGCAGCCGCTTGGGCCCAGGAAGGTGAAGAATTCCCCTTCCCGGATATCCAGGTCAAGCCCGTCTACAGCAGTTGCTTTGCCAAATGTCTTTTGTAAATTTTCCAGTCTGATGGATGTCATAATGCCGTATCCTACTCTTTTTGCTCTTTTTTGGAATTTTTAATGTTTTCATCCCAATACTTCATCCATTCATCGGAATGCTCCTGGAAAACTTTCCAATCAATGTCCATTTCTTTAATTTCTGTCTTCGTAATCCAGTCCGGAAGATCTTTCACATCTGTGCGTGTCGGAATTCGGTAATGCTCGTCGGCAAGAATTTTAGCAGCTTCCGGTGTATTGACGAATTCGTAGAATGCTTTCGCAGCTTTCGGATTCTTACCGCCCTTTACAAGTGCAATTCCTTCTGTCAGCACCGGTGTGCCGCTCTTCGGAATAATGAAATCAAATGGATAATTTTGCGCTTCTCTCATTTGAACGGTACTCGGCATATTCCAGACAGAAACGAGTCCTTCGCCTTTTGCGATCTTATTGTTCATCAGCTCAGGATTGGCCGAGTATTCCTTTGTATTCTCATCCAGCTTCTTCAGCCATTCATAGCCTTTTTCAGGAGATCCTGTTTCTTTAAAGTCCGGATAAATCATCGCAGAATAAATAGTGCGCATCGTGCCTGAAGCAAGCGGATAGCGGATGATGATTTTATCCTTCCATTTTGGATCAAGCAGATCATCCCAGTCCTGCGGTGCTTCTTCCTTCGTCAGCTCCTTGCTGTTGTACATAATGACCTCAGGTGTTTTGCTTGTGCCTGACCAGAACCATTCTTTATCATGAGCGCCTTCTTCAAGTGCACTTGCGTACTTTGGCTCATAGGCTTCCAGCAGTTCGTCATCTTTCCCCTGGTCAAAGGTTGTTGAAGGCCCGCCCCACCAGATATCAGCCTGCGGATTGTTCTTCTCGGCCCGGACCCTGTCCAGAATTTCCTGTGATCCAAGATCAAGCCATTCCACTTCAACGCCGTATTCTTGCTTGAACTTCTCCTGGAATTTCGTCAGGATGTCCTTACCATGCGGCGAATACACAACCACTTTGTCTTCAAGATCCTCTCCTGATTTCTTGCCGCCGGCCTTTGATTCCTTGCTGTCTTTCTCATTTGACGCACATGCTGTTAAAAAGAGTATCATTGCCATGAAGACAGCCAACAAAATACGTGTTCTTTTCTTTGTTTCCATTTCTTTCCCCCTCCGAATCAAGCTTTTTTTTATGTCAATCTGAGAAAAAAGCCTCCCTTCTTAATTCATAGTAAACTTATCATAATTATGTGTTATGATGAGTCTACTAGGCGTTCGTCTTTTTGTCAAACAGGTACGTTTGTTTATTGACAAAAACATTACATTTCGGTACGATCTTATTTAATTATTCTTATCGTATAACTAGGCTTTTCACATGCTTACTATATATGTCTACAATGATTTGCAAATTTAAAGGGGTGAAGAAAATGGCAACACAGCATACGAATCAGCAGGCTCTCTGGGAAGCCCTCCAGCCGCTTCAGTCCATTTTGACATTTTTGAATACTGGCGCCCATCCCGACGATGAACGAAGTGACCTCCTCAGTTTCTTGGCGAAAGGAATTGGTGTTGATACATCAGCGATTATCGCCAACCGCGGTGAAGGCGGCCAAAACGAAATTGGGGATGAATCAGGAAATGCTCTCGGCATCCTGCGTACGAAAGAAATGGCGGCTGCAGCTGCTTCACTAAGCATCCATGCGGTGCACCTGAGTGAAACAACAAACGATCCGATATATGATTACGGAATTGAAAAAACGGCTGAAGACACACTGCGCAAGTGGGGAGCTGTCCGGACCTATGAAAGGCTTGTACGGTCCATTCGTAAGCTGAAACCGGATATCGTCATGCCGAGCTTTCGCGACAACAATAAAGAACATGGCCACCACCGTGCCATCACAGCGCTGACATTACAGGCATTCCGCGATGCCGCCAATCCGGAGAAGTTCCCTGAACACCTGGCAATGGGCATTTCTCCTTGGCAAATTAAAAAATTGTACGTGCCGGCCGAAGACTCTGGAAAAGAAACATGCAGCCTGGAAATTGGGCTTCACAGTCCGATTCACGGACAGACGTACCCGCAGCTCGGCGAACAGTCCAGACTGGCGCATCGTACACAAGGCATGGGCAAAAGGATCATTCCTTCAAGTCCGCGTGCTTTTCCGCTTGAACTCATTGATTCTATTGTCAGCAGCAAGCAGACGGACAGCTTTTTTGCAGGCATCGCATTCAGTTTTCGTGATTATGCAGCTGCTGTCAAAGATCCGAATATCAATGCAAAGCTCCATCAGCTTCAAAATAAGCTGGATGCGGTCATTACAGCTTTTCCAGACAGGGAAGCCATACTCGCTTTGACTGGTGAAGCACTCGCTGCTGTAGATGAATTGATTGTCATCACCGCCAAGACTTCATTGGAAACAAGTCAAAAAGAGGAACTCCTTTATAAACTCAAACGGAAAACAGTTCAATTGCAAAAAGCTGGCTTTGCAGCAGCCAGCCTATCACTCGAAACGGTTGTCGCCTACCCGGTTCTTTCACGCGGAAGAGATACGCGTCTCCGCCTGAAGCTGACCAACAACGGTTCTGCGACAATTCCTGAATTCGATATCAATTTACGCTTGCCTGCAGGATGGCAAGCAGCAAAGCAGAGCTGGAAACAGAATTTAAAACCACAGGAAACTGCCCTGTTTGACTTTGTTATCTCCGTTCCAGAGGATGCGGATTACGTTAACCCCTATCAGCCAGCCGCCGTCCAGGCCTTTATCCAGCTGCAAGCAGCCAGCGCTGTCCTGGAACAGCATCTTCCGCTTGAAGAACTGGTTGTCCTTCCCGATGTGAGCGTCACATGCTCGCCGGAGAGTATTGTAATCAATACACAAGGCAAGCGCAGTGTCATCCCGGTAAAAGTACAGGTCAAGCGCTACCGGCCAGAAAAGCTGACGGCCAGCATCAACTTAAAGCTTCCAAAGGGGTGGACACTGATCACCGGGCATCAGGAAACGGTATTAGACCGCCATCTGGGAGAAAAAGAAGCAGAATTTCTCATTCTGCCGCCAAAAGAAGTGGAACATGGAGAATTCAGCATTCAGGCTGAAGCAGTAATTGGGGAAAGTATCTTAACAGAGCATATTCAGGAAATCAGCTACAATCATATTGGAACTGCCTATTATCGGGCTCCAGCTCGCTTACAAGCCACTGTTTTTGAGCTAGCCAAGCCAAAATCACTGAATATCGGTTATGTAGAAAGCGGTTTTGACCATGTAGCCGATGCCCTGGCAGCAGCCGGGTTCCATATTACAAAACTGTCAGAGATGGATTTAGCGATGAGGGATTTGTCGGAATACGATACCATTGTCATTGGCATTCGGGCATATCTTTCACGCAGCGACCTGAAGAAGAACCACAGCCGCATCCTGGATTATGTCCATAACGGCGGCCATCTGGTTGTCCAATATCACAAGCCGTCAGATGGGCTAGATGGTACAGTACCAGCTCCCTACCCATTTAAACTCGGCACCCCCTCCATTCGCTGGCGTGTCGCGGATGAGAAGGCAAAGGTCACCATTACAGATCCGGCCTCTCCCCTGTTCTCCTACCCAAATCAAATTCATCAGGAGGATTGGGAAAACTGGGTTCAGGAACGCGGCTTGTATTTCCCAAAAGAATGGTCAGACCAGTTTCAGACGGTTCTGCAAGTTTCAGACCGGAATGAAGCCCCGCTGGACAGCGGCATTCTGCTCGCCAATTATGGAAAAGGCACATATCTCTATACAAACCTTGTCTTTTACCGTCAGATTCAAAATCAGGTTGCCGGGGCCTACCGCATGTTTACAAACCTGCTCAGCTATGGCAAAACCCGAAACCTGAAAAAAGGCAACGAAGCAGCAGCTGGAAAAACAAAGCGCATATCTTAAAAAAATGCACAAAAAACCCGACAGCCTTAAAGGCTGTCGGGTTTTTCTTTAATACCGATGGTCGGGGTCGAACCGACACTCCCGCGAGGGAACACGGCCCTGAACCGTGCGCGTCTGCCAATTCCGCCACATCGGCAAATTTAATAACGTTGGCAACTTTTATATTATGTCATCATTTGATCCATTCGTCAAGGCCTTCTCTAAAAAAAGAACTGCTTGACTGGAAGCTGATACAACAAACCTTTTCCTGAAGCTGGCAGGGAATAAAGGACTGGGAAATTTTGAACTGCTGATTTTTAAGTTTTGCTTCTGAATATTTTGTATGAGGATCCGAGGGTTGCGCTTTCAGTTGCTTCATCCAAAATTAGTTAAGCTTTCAATTTTATCCCCTTCGCTATTTTTTCCAATAGACAAGATTTGGAGCAATGGTTTAATCAAAACCACGCAAAGGTTTGGTTTATTAAACAGCATGTATAAGTACTTTGTCGAGCGCCTCTATTCACTGCCTGCATCCCATTATTTTCAGCGGGTCATTTTGAATTTGTTATGAGTGATGTTTCACTGTTATTTTATGCCCTGCCTATTTTTTTAAAAAAACTTTCACCAATTATTTGCAATTAATTCCGTTTCCTGTTATGATAAAGAAGAATTATTTTTGTTCGGTGTAAAGGAAGCATGATTATCAACTTCTCATCTTGATTATACTATGGGCAAGGATAGTAATATAACGTGTGATTACACACTAGGAGGCAACAAACATGGAACAAGGTACAGTAAAATGGTTTAACGCAGAAAAAGGTTTTGGCTTTATCGAACGTGAAGACGGAGACGACGTATTCGTACACTTCTCTGCTATCCAGAGCGACGGCTTCAAATCTTTGGACGAAGGCGAAAGAGTAACATTTGACGTTGAGCAAGGCGCTCGCGGTGCTCAAGCTGCTAACGTTCAAAAAGCTTAATTTTAACTAACATATAAAACAGGTCCTTTACAGGGCCTGTTTTTATTTATGTTCTCTTAAGATCAATTGGTCAGAGATCTTCCACAATAAACGGATATCCTCCAGAACGTACATTTCCCCGCTTGTACAGTTGATAAGACTACACATGCCTGCAACACATTATGCTGCACCCTATAAGTGCAAATAGAGCTATATAGACTTCTAACAGCATAAGGCTTCCGCCAGCTCTATGAGAGATGGTCTTCAGCAACATATTGTCTGCAAAAGCCCATACCTGAGTGAACCAGGTATGGGCTTTTTATGTTCCAGTACCCGGTCTTTTCTAATACAAACACCTTACCCAAATACAAATAATCCCGCAAACCATGATCAATCATGGTCTGCGGGATTATTTAGGACGCAATCATACATACGTCGATGATACCGGTGGTCGGGGTCGAACCGACACTCCCGTGAAGGAACGGGATTTTGAGTCCCGCGCGTCTGCCAATTCCGCCACACCGGCCAAATAAAAAGGCAACAAAAATATTATGCTATGAAAAGCAGTTTTCGTCAAGCCTTTTTTCGACATTTTTTGCGCTGTTTTTCAATTTACCCAATTAGACAGGCTACTCCTGCATATTATCGTTTGAACTGATCCAGCAAAAATGAATCTATAAGGCGGCACAGTTCAGTTGACTGGTGTCTATGGATCATATTATTATAATTTGTTCTCCGTCGGCGCGTATTTCACCCGCAACATCAATTTAAAGATGGGCCAAGCCCCTGTCATTTCATCTATGAAACCACTCTATGATAAAAATGTAGCAAATGAATCTGATCCAAAAGCCATCAATACCTATAAGTTGTCACTTAACGAAGCAAAACATGGCTATAAGATTTTCAATGATCATGAAGACGCATGGATCAAGCGGTCTTGAAGCCATAAATGAAGCCCCCTCCTATGGAGCGGACTTTTCTTGACCGATTAAGGTATGAGCTTAATCAATAACTTCAGTATTAAAACAGCGCTGCATATGACTGATCATCGTTTCACCAAGATCTGTAAAGGTGGCGGCTCCCCGTTTATGAATGGCAGTCTTAAATCCTTCCGCATCCGCTCCTGCTGCTGTTAAAAAGTCGCATATATCTGTCGCTACTCCCGCGATATGAACTTTTTCTACGCCAAAGCTTCTTAGCGTTTCCGCCAATCCTGTCTTAAAGAAAGCATTATAATTCGTCTTCGGCGTATAGATCACATTGTTATCAGCTTGGTGCGCTTGAAACCAATCATAAATCTCACCGTACAATTGCTGCCCCTTTGTATCCGTAACATTATGTCTTGGCCATAAGTCAAAATGCGGGTCATTTGGCTCGTGCTCATCCATGGATACGACAACCACATTTCCTTCTTCTAAAAACCTTGCAGCCAATTCCTTAATATATGGGACAATCTCCTGTGCTGGCTTGCCGACCGTCAGAGTCCCTTCATCAGCTACAAAATCATTACTCATATCAACAATCAATAACGCTTCTTTTGCCATACGTTTCATCTCCCCTTAATTTGGTTTAAGACTACTTGCTGGTTGCAGAACGCTTATGTGCTTGCCAAGATAATTCTCAGCTGTTGCCCTAATCGAATGACATTTTCTTCCGGACTTCTGACACAAGTATACCATGGTTAACAAAATCTTCACCGCCAATCTGCATATCCACGCTGGCAACAAGTTGCAATTCCATTCCTGCTAAATTTGAGTTAAAATAAACCCATTACACTAGAAAAAGGAAAATGATGATGGCACACGATTTAGAACTTGATCAGCAAATGGCGAGATCCTATCGGAAAAACCTGAAAGCGGACTGCAGCCAATGTTTTGGCTTATGTTGCACGGCACTTAATTTGATGGCTTCCAGCGACTTTGCAATTAATAAGCCAGCCGGACAACCATGCCCCAACCTTACGGAAACATTTACATGTCAAATTCACAGCAAGCTTCGCGATACCGGATTTAAAGGCTGTACGGTTTTTGACTGCTTAGGCGCCGGCCAGATCGTCTCTCAAACTACCTTTAACGGACGAAGCTGGCGAGAGAATCCGGCTATCGCGAAACAAATGTTCAAAGTCTTTCCCATCATGGAACAGCTTCTTGAAATGATAGCCTTTATTTCAGAAGCCTTAACCTGTGAACTTACGCCAAGCCTCCGCAGAGAACTTACAGATAAGCTATGTGAACTGGAAAAATTCACAATGCTGGAAGCAGAAGCCTTAGAAAAACTCGACTTGATTTTATGTCGCATGCCCGTAAGTGAACTGCTGGTGAGAACAAGCCTCCATGTGCGCAGTGCATATGCCCGCATCATAGTAAAAGAGAAAAATAAAACAACAATGGATGATTTACGTGGTGTCGATTGGGCCGGCAAGAAAATGCGCGGAAAAGATTTGCGGACAGCGGATCTGCGTGGTGCCTGGCTGATCGCTGCTGATCTCAGAAATGCGGATCTTCGCTTCACTGACCTGATCGGTGCTGATCTGCGTGATGCACAGCTTCATGGAGCCGATCTCTCTACAAGTCTATTCTTAACCCAGATGCAGATCAACTCAGCGCGTGGCGATGCGAAAACAAAGCTCCCTGGACATATGCAGCAGCCTGCTCATTGGAATAGTAAGTAAATAAGTGATCTATGTATAAAATCCCGGCAGAGAGATTTAATAGCCTCTGCTGGGATTCTTTCTCTGTTAGTAAAAAGGGTTAATTTGCATGCAAATGCTTATCTGCTTCTCTGGCTTTTTCTGTAAAACTATTGTTCCACCACCATGCAGTGAGCGCTGCTGTCATGTTCAATAAAGCTGATACACCTATCTCTACTTCATTTTCGGTAAATGGCAGTATGTCAAAACCGAATAGCTGCAGTGTTGTATTAACAAGGGCCAGCAGTAAAACAGCTGTCCGCATGACCGTTCCTTTCTGAATGCCGTTCATCGAATTACCTCCGTATCAGTTTATGCTGAAAATCTTGGCTAAAGCCATCCCGATAACGCCCGTAATCCCTGCGGTTAATATGGCACTAATCATCGCACCAGCAATCTTTCTCCTGATCCAATTGGTATCTTCTTTAATTTCAGCGAGAAGACCCTTTAGCATTTCAATGTCCTGATCCTGAAGCTTATCATTCAATTGTAATCTTCGAATATCTTCTATTATCAGGTCATGGCCTATTTTTAATTCTCTAATATCCTCTCGAACCGTTTCTCTCCACGTATCCACCTAAAGCCCCCATTATTTTCAGCAAATGAAAAAACGCCCCTTACAGAGGTGCGTATAAATCCGGCAGCATGAAATCATACGTGATCTTCATCGTTGTATTCGCTGTTTTTGTTACAGGGGCATCTAGGAGGCAGCGTGACCCGATAAATATTTTGGGTACTAACAATATGCTCCCTTGAAAATAATTTCCATAAAAAATATAATTTTCATTAAAATCGCCCACAATATTAATTTTGTGCCCTTCTGAACCTTTTCTTACACTTACATATTGACCCGCAAAAATAAAACCATCAATTAGATTTAGTGGATATTTTGCGGGTGCCATTGTATTCGAATGAAGGCCTAGCTTTACAAAACCATTAAACGGATCAATAATAACATAGTTTTCCCCTAAAGCAACACTAGCATATATTTGCTTTGTTTTAGGATCATATGTTATTCCGTAAATATTATCCTCAAACCCTTCAATATACTTAACCTCATACGTTAAAAAACTTTCCAAAGGCAACTTATATAAACGTTTTTGTCCATTAACATAATATAAATCTGAATCGATTATTGTAAAATCATAATGGTATACATCTCTCTTTTCTACTAAATTATAATAATTGTCATATTTTCTAATGGAGTTTCTGTCAGAAGTGTAATAAAAATCTCCCGCTTTCATCACCTTGTAACCAAGCATACCTGTTTCATAAAAATAATGTTTACTATATGTCAGTCCAAACTGTGTATGAAAATAAATACTTTTAAATGTCCCATTTGCAGCATGCGTAGGAAAGTCAAATACCATATGAACCTGGTTGGCCTTCGTAAAACTTTCTGATGCATTGTAAGAACCACGAAGTTTACTGCTTCCAGCATACGTATCTGTTGAATGGGCATATCCGATCTGCTCTCCATCAATCATCCATTCCCTAGCAGGATCTTCTAAGTGATCCGCTGTGGTTAACGACATTGTATGAAAAGGATCATAGTAATCAATATAAGTACCTCCAGTTACTCTATTTCTTGTGAAAATATTTCGCATCTGTTCACGATAGAGCTGTTGGACTCCTTTGGAGATAAAGTTGTGATCTTTTGCTTCATATACTTTATTACCAGAAGCTGCATCGAACAGTTCTACTTTTATTTCACCACTAGCCATACCCAATTACTTCTCCTCCTGCTCAATTAGATGATTATCCGTTACAACAAACGGCGTATCAAACACAACCTGCTCGATGATGTGTCCAGGATACAATGGCCCATCAAATTCTTGACCGTTTTGATCTTCCACAATAAAATGAGCCAGCGCCTGATCAAACGACACTTCTTCCACAACAAAGCCCTTTGGCATGCCAGATGCGGCACCACCCAGCAGGTTCAATCCCTTCACATACAATTCTGCGGCATTTCTTTCTATGGTAAATGTACCGGCATCCACTTTGACATATAGCAATAAAAAACCGCTGCCATCCTGAATTTGCAGTAATGAAAATGGCACCCCGATTGTCTGCCAGCCCTCGACTGTTTGCTTGATCTCAGGGCCGATGCGCTGGCCCCGGAAAGTAAAGTAGGCGGTCAGCACCGTTTTCTCAGATGCTTTTCCGATCAGGTGCACCCCTGCTGACAAGTTGGTGGAGGCATAGGCGGTAAAAGACATCTCTATGAGATTCTGATAAGAAGTTCCGATCGTTATGGCAGATTCGTTTTGCACAATTACAGTTTCTTCCTTGCCCTCTGCATCTGCCCGGCCGTCAGCTACTTGGGATCCACCGAGCCCCGGCAGCAAATAATTAAATTCAATTTCGTTTTCCCATTCTCGACCTGGTCGGTCCAAAATGCGGACAACTCGGATGGACAACCTGAGGCCAAGCTCATCATCAATCACATATGCATAATCGCCAACGTCCAGCTCATTTGTGCCAATGTACATGACACTGGTTTCATAGGCAATTTGCGGGCGGGACAGGCGTTTGATTTGTTTCTGTCCTTCACGCAGTAGATTCCCTGCATATACAAAGCGATTGTCTTCCCATACATAATCTTTTCGAAAGCGTTTCTTCGCCTCTGGTAAACTGAGGCCAAGTTCTTCCGTATACCAGCTGTAGTCTTCAATGAAATCAATTCCGCCATTGACGGACTCTATCGATAGGCCGCCCCGTCCGCGCGGGTACAAAACCGTGGCCTGTGGCGGTTCCATTGTTTTACGGATTTCTTTCAAATTCTTCCGATAACGGATGACTTCATCAGTTTGTCGTCCTGTTTCATGGACAAAGTGAACCACGCGGTTTAAAGAATCGAATACAATCTCGTAGCCGGTAATTCGTGCGAACTGTCGCAGCAGCCACAGACTTGTTCTGTCTGTTTCCTTCATGCTGTGCAAGTACTCTTCTGCAGCCGGCTCGACATAGCCGACTGTCCAGCCTGTCCCGTCGAGAATGCGATTGATCCCATTTTGTGTAGCAAGGTTCACAAACTCTATGGTGCCAATCTTGCTGCGGTCATTCAATTCTACGAAAGCCGACAAACATTCAACAAACGTATACAGGTATCCATCTGATTGGCGTGTCTCTTCTACTTTCCGAACGACATACCGGTTTCCCCGATACAAGATTTCTTGTTCAACATATATCTGATTTACCGCATTGACGATTGAAAAATGAAGCAGGTCTTCTTCATGCAAGACCCGCTCCACTTCAATGTCTTTGATATTTCGCAAATATCCGATCGGCTCATCCAATGCGGATAACAAAAGCGGCAAATTTTCAACACGCCTGAAAAAGTGATGATCCATTTTTACGCACCGCTTTCTTACAAATATCTTCTGCTGTATTCAATTTTTATATCATAATTAAACTGTGTATTGCCGCTGATGATCACTTGGTTTTCTCCCGGCTCGACAAGCGGAAATTCTCCGTATAAGTCCAGAGCGTGTTCTTTATCATTAACTTGAACCGAAAACGATTCTGTATTAAAAATCACTTCGCTCCCAGCAGGTATGACCGTCTTTAAATGAAGCTCTGATTCATTTACTTTTAAAGCTAATTCATTCAAATCTGTCCCTGGTGTTATGCGAACTGTACATTCTGAGTAAGCCGTTCCTGTATTGACAAATTGAAAAGCATGATCAGCACCACTCGTCTGCCCTTTTTTTTCAATACGAGCAGATGTGTGTTCTGTTGCAAAAGGTTGGCAAAGCAAAGTCAGGGTAAACTTGGCAACATTTGTATGCCGCTCTAGCATAATACCTTCTGATATCTTGCCGATATAATAAACATCTTCTTCATCAGACAAGACAATGCGCACTTCCTCGCCTGAGTACAATTTGGCAATTTCTCGCTCCTGCTGCACTTCTGTCAAACCGCTATCTTTATAGCGTACATAGCATTCAAGGGTTATCTCCTTCATGCCAAATGGTGTATTAAACAAAACACTGCCTGGTAAAAAAGGCAATCCTTCACGAAAATCCGTCACTTCAGCCAATACCGGCCGATTGACTTTGAGAACATGAATTCCAAGTTCATCCGTCCTGGCATTGCCAATTTGCGCCCATAATTCTGCCATGTTTAACCTCCTCTGCTCAGCAGCCTGCGATCCTGTGCAGCCCTTTGTTCTCGAAGCATAGGCGATGAAATCGCCTTGGCTACAGCACGCCCGTCAATTTCGAGGTTTGTACTCTGTTTTCTTCGCAGTTCTGTTACAATATCACGGAGCAGATCTTCTGTTTTATTTACGTTATCCACTCCATGCATTTGATTGCTTTCCATTTGAGCAGAAAGACTCCTGGACATCTGTTTCGCATGGCCATTGAGATCACCAACTTCAAAATCTGCGAGCGTTGGCATAGTTGGTGTTGCCGCTTCTGAAACTTTCTGCGCGATTTTTGATACAGCATTGATTTCGCCAGCCATCCCATCGATCAATCCGGACATAATCATTTGGCCAATTTCATATTTCATCACCCGTGAAGGTGAATGAATGCCAAAGAAACCCGTTAAAGTATCCAAGATACTTGAGCCAATGTTCCGCACTGTATCCAAAGCCGCTTTTGCCATACCAGCTATCCCATTAATCAGCCCATTGATCAAGTCTCTCCCAATAGAGTACATATGGGAGACAAAGTTTGTAATACCGCTGATGATTGACTGGCCAATCCCAGCTGCCGCACTGCCAACATTGCCAAGCATGTTGCGAAGACCTGTTACAAGTGAACTGATCAAGTTAGCACCCGCTGAAACCATTTGTCCGAGAAAACCCAGCAATGAGGACAGCAGACCATTGATAAGTCTTCCGCCTGCTGAGAGCACACCATTAAGTAAACTCAGTATCCCTTGAATAAGCGCTTGAATCAGCTGGACACCTGCTGAAAGTAGTTTTGGCAGCAAACGAATAATCGCTCCAGCCAATTCAACAATCAGTTGTGCTCCTGCCGAAAGCAGTTGTGGCAGTACTTGAATAATGCCGTCAATTAATGCATTTAATAGCGCAATACCTGCTTCAATAATTTTTGGGAGCACCTTCACAATGGCTTCCATCAAAGTGATTACAATTTTAATCGCTGCTTCGACTAAAATTGGCAGCACTTTTATGATTCCATCTATCAATGCCGTTAATAAGGCAATACCTGCCTCGATTAATTTAGGCAGCATTTCAATAATCGATTCTAAAAGGGTCGTAATCATCTGCACGGTTGCTTCAATGATTTTAGGCAGCATCGTTACAATACCTTCAATCAACGTCGTTAACAATTGCACGCCCGCTTCAACCAATTTAGGCAGCATTTCAATAAGTGCATCAAGCAGCGTCATCATAATTTGGACTGCTGCTTCTGTGATTTCGGGAAGCACTGTGATGATTCCGTCAATCAAGGCATTTAAAATCTGAAATCCGGCATCAATGAGAATATTTAGATTGGCAATAATGATATCTAGCAGCGTCATAATGATTTCCAGACCTGCTTCGATTAGCATTGGCAGTTGTTCTAAGATGGAAGTAAGCAAAGTAGTCAAGATTCCTGTTGCTGCCTCAACCAGCAGCACAACGTTTTCCATGACTGAATGAAGCAACGTATTTACTATCTCTAAACCTGCACTGACTAATACAGGTACCGATTCAAAAAGAAAATCGGCGAGAGATTGAATCAATGAATTAGCAGCTTCAGCCAATACAGGCAAATTGTCAATGATGGATTCAACTATGGAAATAAGCAGTTCAAGCCCCATATCAACAATTTGAGGCAGAAGCTCTGTTAATCCTTTAGTAAGTGTCTCGATTACATCAACTGCGGCTTCCACAACCGCTGGCAGTGCCTCGGTAATCCCTTCTACAATCGATTGTATAAGCTGCTGTCCGGCAACGATCATAGAAGGCAATTGTTCAGCTAGCGTTTTAGTAATGGCTTCAACTGTATTAACTGCTGTATCAATTAAAATTGGAAATTCTTCGGCAATATCTTGAAATGATTTAAGAAAACCATCTACTGAGCCAAAAACCTGCTCGGCTGTTGTGTCAAAATTCCTAATAAGATTGTGAGCATCGTCCAATTTTATTTGAAATTTGGATATGTCGGCGGCGACTTTTATGACTACATCACCAATCAATTGGTTGTCCTCCTTTCAAGTTTTGTTAGATCGAATTGTGACAGCCATTCGCTTGTATGTTTTTGCTCTGCTCGTATATCTTCGACTGTTTTTGACCCTTCTTCATGGACCGAGGTAGGCCTGTGATACAGTTCTTCCAGCTTTGGCAGCTTTCCCTTTTTTCCCTTACCTCTAGAAGCTGCCGCATTCATAATCGCAATCATAGCTGCCCGTTCATTCTGATCATGAGTCTTTTCAATATTTTCTTCACAAATCATAGTAAATTCACGATACGTACACATCAGAATCTCCATGGGTTTCAGCCCAAGATAGCGCCAGCCATGACGAATACATTTATCCACATCGATTTTTTGTTGCGTATTGTGTTGAGTTACTTCATCAATTGGTCGATCTGTTTCTTCGCTTCCGGATCCTTGGCAAAAATCTTGTCTACTGTTTTCTTGTAGAAAAAACTTTCAGCCACTACCCCATAGGACGTACGATTAATAAAATCCAAGTCAATGGTTTCACTGGTAATGCCATCTTCAACCATTTGCTCGACATCCTTTTTCTTAAATCCCTTTTTCGTATAAAACAAGCCCGCGTGAACGATTTCAATAAACGTCTCAATACCGCCAGAAATGGCTTTTTGGATGAGCATAAATCCGCCACCCTCATATAAACTATTTAAATATTTGACACTTTCCAATGTCAGTTTCAGTTCATGTTCTTCTCCTTGAATAACAATGCGCTCCATTAGATAACCTCCTAAAAAATAAAATAGAAAAGGCGAGCTGATCGCTCGCCAATTTTATGCGCCTGGAACGGGTTCGTTTGGTACTGTATGCTCTTCATCCGTTGCACCTGCAGGGATTTCAGTTAGTTCTCCCTCGGTAATGCTGCCGTTTAACGAAGCTTCAAGTGTATATGTGGCAAACTCTCCATTTGAGCTCGTAATTTCAAAGCTGTTGATCTTATACAGCCCTTCCTCAGTTGTCTTATGGCGCGTATCTACTTCAATAATACGCACCAAATGCTTATTGCGAATTGCATTCTTAACATATTTAATTGCTGGATCGTCTAGTGTAAGTACACCTTCAATGGAAAGCGTTTCTGTTACTTTTCCATAATCTGAACCTGTCTTATCTTTTGTACTGAGCTCGATATCATCAGCTTCAATCGTACTCGTTCCGTTCGTCTGGTTAAAGAAACGATGCGCTTTAACTGCCGCACCATCCTCAATTTCTACTAGATATAGAAAATCATCGCCCTTATATTCTGCTGTCAATTAAATTTCCTCCTTTAATGTTGCTCAGCCATAATCCCGTTATATTGACTCAACTGATGGCCAAGCATAACTTTAAATTGAGTCGTTTGTCCAAACTTATTCGATTCCTCCTTTCCCTACTTATAAGGTCAGTTCACCTTTCTAAAAGCAACCAAAAACAATAAATTTGTTATTGATTTTTTTCACCAATTAAAAATAAGCACAAAAAAAAGACGAGCCATATAAAATATGTCATCGCCCTAATCTACTTTTTATTTATTGTATTGGTTAATCGCCTGTCGGGTTTCTTGCGGTGACCCCTGATTATCTGTATAGAATGAGCGCCGATGACCCGTTCGCGGCAAATCTGTGATATCCCAATCTCCAGCTGGAATTTCCCGGCCAAGCAGACGTGCTCTTTTTTCCTGCGAGGGAGTCATAAAAGAATATAGCCGATTTCGTTTCGATGGGTCTCGGTCTTGCATATAATCACTGAGAATAAAGTTTCCAAGCAAATAAAGAGAAAATGGATCTGGCCTCCTTCCCGTTTCTTCTATATAAGCCGAAGCAATCTGTTCAGCAACATCATTACGTTGTTGCTGAGAAAAAGAACAAGCTTTCAAAAGAAGTTGCTCGACTTCATGAAGCAAAGTTTTTCTTTTATCCTGAACCTGTTTAAATTTCTTCCTATATAAAACCAGCATGCTTGTCATTATAGACTCAACTCCTTTCGATTAAATTTCAATATGCTGGGCAATACGCTTAATTGCATTCGTTTCAAGCTTTGCGATCCCTTGCCTAGTAATCCCCAGCAGAATGCCTGCTTCTGCAGGTGGCATATCGATTAAATAAAGAAGTCTTAACACCTTTTTTTGGCGTACAGTTAATTTTGCTCGTTTTATCGCGTCCGAAAAGTCCAGAAAAAGAATAGATGTTTGATACTCAGCTTTTGAATAACGTCTTTCCAGAATGAAATATGTTAACTTTAGTAGTTCCCGAACATATAACTCCTTCAGGTACCCTACCTCCTCTAAAAACAGAAATTCAAATTTAGTAGCTTTTATTGCTGAACTTCTTATTAAAATAAAGCAGTTTTTGAAAATTATTGTTAAAATGCTGCTGAATGATGATTTTTAGGTAGCTTCATTGTCTTCTATTTAAGAATGCGGTATGATTTTTATTAGACGCGGGCCTGGTAGACACCGTAAAGTAATCGTAGATACTTCCCATTTGATTGCGCTCGAATAGCTTTGCGATCTTCCGGATTCTGCGTTCTATTGTTTTGTTACACGTTCCAAGCTTTTTGGATGCTCTGTAAAAAGATCCACATTCAGAAAGGGCGATGAGGGCCTCCTGACTTTTTTTGTCAGCCCTTTCAAACAATGTAGCGATCAGTTGCCGCTGATCGCTCTCTTTTATAAGTTTTTGGTTAATTTCTTCATCTGCATTTCGTGTGATTCCCTCTATTAATAGATCTTCAAAAATACTAAGCAATGTACCTGTTTGATCACAGTAAACATTATCAATTATTTGATGCTTAGGCCTTCTTCTTACCGTGTCGATGCATTCATTTCGAATGCTAACCATAAGCATTCGAATGAAATCTCCTCTCGAGGGATCGTAAGTAGCAACAGTCTTGAAAAGACGGAAATTTATAATACTCTCTGCTTCATGGTCCTCCAGACCATACGATCTTTTTAACATGAATTTCGTTTTAGATAAGTATTTAGCCAAACTCTGATAAATTTCATTAAAATCGTTTTCATTACCTGTTAATTGGTATTGAATAACTTGATTATTAAGATGTTTAGAATCCAACAACATTCCTCCAATCTTTCTGTCCCTCCATACATTACTAATAGCGAAAACACTTAAATTCTTTAGGTAAAAATAAGAACATTTGTTCCTATTTTAATAGTTTATAATACCTTAAGCAAGCTTTCATTTTGGCTCAACCAAAATCAGTGAATATCTATTGATGAGAGAAGTGAGATGTATTGCTGATTTGTTATGAAGAGTTAACAAAGACGCTTAAAACTTATTACTAGGAAAATTAATCGTTTATTTTCCAATTGAAGATCAGTTTGAACAAAGAAAATACATTAAATGACAAACAAAAAAAGACTGACTTCTATTTAGAAGTCAGTCTTTTTTATACGATACCGGTGGTCGGGGTCGAACCGACACTCCCGTGAAGGAACGGGATTTTGAGTCCCGCGCGTCTGCCAATTCCGCCACACCGGCAAATCAATTAAGGCAAACATTGGAGGCGGCAACCGGATTCGAACCGATGGTAGGGGATTTGCAGTCCCCGGCCTTACCACTTGGCTATGCCGCCACGGAATAAAGTAAGAGCGGAAGACGGGATTCGAACCCGCGACCCCCACCTTGGCAAGGTGGTGTTCTACCACTGAACTACTTCCGCAAATATATGGCTGGGCTACTAGGATTCGAACCTAGGAATGACGGGACCAAAACCCGTTGCCTTACCGCTTGGCTATAGCCCATTCGTATATCAGTTTAAGGGCGATCGATGGGGATTGAACCCACGTATGCCGGAGCCACAATCCGGTGCGTTAACCACTTCGCCACGACCGCCATAATATTAATGGCAGGGGTAGTAGGAATCGAACCCACATCAAAGGTTTTGGAGACCTTCGTTTTACCAT